>Ga0210388_10003720_pt1 | contig 11912 bp, 6 predicted proteins | sample IncBWC19OmetaG_FD_155485 | JGI IMG/M metagenome (GOLD analysis project Ga0210388, IMG submission 155485) | Forest soil microbial communities from Barre Woods Harvard Forest LTER site, Petersham, Massachusetts, United States - Inc-BW-C-19-O ... | reverse complement strand
AAATATCTTTAAGGGTGCAGCCATGCGGGCCGCCGCTGTCGCCGGGCCTTTCCAGGACTTCTACGCTGCGCTTGTTGCCAAAGGGTTGAAGCCACCGATGGCGCGCCTCACACTGGCACGGAAAATCGCCGCGATCACTTTGCTGGTTTGGAAGAAAGGAGTGCGCTTCGACGCCGAACATCTGAAACAACAAGCAGCTTGAGCGCGGGTCGAGAACCCCTCCATCTCTGGATTAGATCTCTAGCGGTGGTCCGTCGGTTCTTCAGGCGCTCTGGTTCGAGGGTGAGTATCCATAACCGCGTTGGGCCATCGTGCTCCGGCACAAAGTCCCTTGGTAAACCATATGCCCCCTCGGACAACCAGAAAAAGCTATAGGCCTCGAGCCTCAGATAGAACCATGGTTGGCAACGTACAACCACACTGCTTGTTTGCGTCAGAAACCGACGACGTCGTCACGCCAACGAGATGAATCTGCGGCAAAGGGCAACTCCCGGATCCTCACTCCAACACAAGGGCTGGATGGCAGGACCAACCCCTCTACTCCCTCCGGTCGTGGGTGAAGTATTTTTCTTGACATCCCCTTTTATAGAACGCGGTTACCGGAATGTGACTTTCCGCAGTTCAGGAAGCAGTTTCGAGTAGTTGGAGCAAGCGCGTAGCGGCGTCCGTTGCTGACTGGCGGTAGAACTCTTCAACTTCCGCAATCTCAGTGTCCTTACGCGCTAAGGCCTCTGGCCTCCAATGCTGTCTCTCGTCGCCAATTGGGAACGTGTCGGTCTCCGAATCAATCCCCACAAAGACTACGAGTACTTCGGCAAGCTGTGCCTCGACTTCGTGGCGTAAGGGACTCAACTTCCTCGAAGCGGCAATTACTCCTAGTTGTCCCGCAAGGAATTGCTTGGACAGACCGGCAAATCAATTCCGCAGCCATTGTTCAGCGGCTATTGAATAGTCTCGGAGCAAAATCTTCGAGATCCCGACGCCACGTCTGCCACTCGTGATCCGTCCCTGGCGATTCGTAGAAGACGTGCGGAATACTTGCTTCGTTTAGGGAAGCATGCAGTCTCTGAATTCCTGCGCGCATCCTCTCGGGTTCTACAGTTCCCACCCCGATCCAGAGCAGATGCACTTTCTTGGCGAACGCAGCCGGATCGGCAAATACGCCTTTGTAATCGGTATTGGGATCCAGTTTCCTGTCCCCAAGCACAAGCAACCCTCCAGCCCCGCTGAATCCCCCAATGTAGGAGAAAAGATCAAGATGATTCAGAGTGACTTGGAAGGTCTGCATCCCTCCCATGGAGAGTCCAGCCATGGCGCGGTGATCCCGATCCGGGAGCGTCCTGAAGGAGCTATCAACGTATGGAATCAGAACCTCAGTTACATCGTCTTCAAACGTCGCCGCCATGTCCTGCATCGCCTTTAACATTTCGGGAGAACCAAAGGGCTTTCCGGTAAGATCGGGCGCAGTTTGCCCGACACGCCGGGCGTACCCATATGCCATCACGGCGATCATCGGTTTGCAACTTCCGCTCGCGATCAGATTGTCGAGGATGAAGTTTGCGCGCCCCTGCCGAATCCAACCCGTCTCGTCCTCGCCGCCACCATGCTGGAGGTAGAGTACTGGATAGCGCGCCTTGGGTTGTGTGTCGTAGTTCGGCGGCAGATAGACCAGCGCGTGCCGCCAGGTTCCCGTCACCTTCGAGTTGTACCAGACCTCTCGCACTTGTCCGTGTGGCACTTCTTGAATCGAATAATAAGTGGAGCCCGGCTCCGGAACTTCCACTGCACTCGCGTACTTACCTCCGCCAAAGAATCCTTGGCTATTGGTGTCGCTTACTTCGGCGCCGTCGACGATCAGCGTGTAATAGTGCAAACCGGGAACAAGCGGAGGGGTAGTAACAGTCCAGAATCCGTCCTCTTGTTTCACCATATCCACTTTCGGTCCACTCCAAAAATTTAACCTGACTTTCGCGGCATTGGGAGCTTTCAAACGAATCTGAACTCTTCCCGCGCTATCGACGCGGGGATATTCCGCTCCCCAAACGTTGGTCGAAGCGGGCTCAAAGTTGCCCGCCTGCTGGGCCTGACAAGTGCTTGCTAAAAGAAGTAGTGCGATTCCTAGTCTTTTCATCCCCAGTTTCCTCTCTTATCGGCCCCAATTACGTTGCACGTCATACGAACCTCGTAGCGCACTCCCTGGCGTCATTCGCCAACTCGTCCAAGCTTGCCTTCCAAGATGAGATTCATGTCCATAGTGGGTGCGTATGTCAGAGTCTGGGGCTCGCCATCCAGGAGGCATCGGTTTTCCGAATGCTTGGATTGTTATGTTCGGTCAACATTGCGGTGCATTCTTCCATGTGCAGAGATGTGCGCACAATCATAATCTCGAGTTCGTTTTAATCGAGTTGAAGCGAGAAAACTTTGTCCAATGTTCGGACGAATACCTTAATTGCAATCAAACTGGCAAAAAAGAAGCTTTACGACTTCCGAGTTCGTCCGATTGCAGTCGTGCGCCGCTCGCGGAAAGCACGTCGCCGTAACTGGCAAAGCAGTATCTGGAGCCCCAGGTGCTGACGCCTGGTGTCGCATCATTGCTCAACCGAGATTACGGTTACTGATTTTGGTTCTAGTTTCAGCACAAGCTTGTCACCCTGAACCTTCGCTGAAATGGGCTTGGGTTGAAGCGTGTGGGGAGCGTCAAACGTGTTAACGGCATCAACCTTGGGAGCCGTTAGCGTCTCTCCCGTCGCAGACTTGGCACTTATGCCAGCAAGGGTAACTTCTATTTCGACAGGTTCGTTGGGGTCGACATTGGTTAGCTCCAACCAAAACTTCCCGGCCTTGTCCTTAGCTGCGATAGCATCCACGCGCGGCAAAGTGATTTTGTCGTGCGTGTACGTGCCGGCATCGAAAGACACCGGTACAAGCGTGGCATCTTGGAACGGCAAATACATTTTGAAGACGTAGTAGGTTGGCGTCAGCACCATTTTTTCTTTGTCGGTGATAATCATGGCTTGTAGCACGTTGATCATTTGGGCGATGTTGGCCATGCGCACTCGGTCCGCATGGCGGGCGAAGATATTCAGGTTCAGCGCCGCCAGAACTGCGTCCCGCAGACTGTTCTGCTGTACCAGGAAACCTGGATTGCTGCCGGGCAAAGGGTCATACCAGGCGCCCCACTCGTCCACAACGAGGGCGACCTTTTTTTCCGGGTCGTACTTGTCCATGATCGCGGAATGTTTGGTAATCAGGTCTTCCATTTCCAAAGTGGACTTGAGGATTTGACTGTACTCAGCCTCTGTGAATCCCACGGATTTAAACGAGGGCGGCCATCGCACAACGGTGTAGGAGTGCATCGAAAGCCCATTCATATCCCAGCTCCAAGAGTGATGCTGGTAGGCCTTCATGATGGCTTCCGTCCATTCGGTCCACCTGAGCTCGCCGCCACCGGGGCCTACGGCGATCTTCAACATTTGCTGCTTGTCCTGCTGCGCAGGATTGAAGTTGCGGACGAAGCGGCTGTAGATCTTAAGCTGGCTCAGATAATAGTCCGGTGTCATGTTGCCGCCGCAGTCCCAGCTTTCGTTGCCGATGCCGAGAAAGCCGATTCTGTAGGGAGCAGGATGACCATTGGCAGCGCGCTCTTTCGCCAACGTTGTCGGCTGAGCGGTTGTCAGATATTCCAACCATTCGGAGGCTTCCCGGGGTGTGCCGGAGCCGACGTTCACTGAGAGGTACGCCTCAGCTCCAATCTGATCGAGGAAGTCCATGAACTCATGTGTTCCGAAAGAGTTCGGTTCCATTACGCCGCCCCAGTTGGGATTGAGCGTCACCGTTCGCGGACTGCCAATTCCGTTGCGCCAGTGGAATTCGTCAGCGAAGCATCCGCCTGGCCAGCGAACGTTTGGCACGTGGATTGCCTTTAGCGCTTCAACGACATCTCTGCGGATCCCGCGAGTATTGGGAATTTTGGAATCTGGCCCCACCCAGATGCCCTCATAAACGCCATGTCCAAGGTGCTCGGCGAACTGGCCGAAAATATTGCGGTCAATTTTCGCGCCGTCCTTAGACACATCTACGGACATTTCAAGTTTCTGGGCGTCAGCAAAAGGCAAGGTTGCGCCCATCGCCATCAGTATCAAACCGCAAAGAAGCGCGCGGATAACGGATGAGCCGGTGTGAGCCAGAACTACGAACGTCGGAGCAAAACGACGACCGACGATCGAGCCTCTTCTGTGCGAGAAAAACATTCTTGTTCTCCATGACTGGCCGAGGCCCGACTTCGGTGGTATAGCGAAGCTGCTCGGCCTCGTGCTCGCAATTACTCTAAAGGAATCGGCTGCTGAAAGGCGCGTTAATTGTTGCCGATTGTAGACATAATCCGCATTGATTTTTTTCGGATCACTTACCAAGGACCTCAAAAACACTTCACCTGTAAATAGATGGAGGATAAGTCCGTGGGGACTCGAATCCCAGAACTATACCTCGCAGACCCGAAGCAGTAGCGGAATTGAAAAAACAGTAGGGTGGTTGGCAATTTGTAATTTTCAGATTCTCCGTTGGAGGCAACAAACAAGTGGCTGACCTGATGTTGAATTTCCTGGCGGAAAAGAAGCTGGACTGATCGCTGCAAGAACGATCGGGGCGCTCCTGCACCCGCCCCGACTGGTCAGGTTGTGGCGGCCACGGATTTCAGCAGCCGTGATGAAATCGCCATAGATGGTTTCCCAATCATGGGCGAACCGGAAGCTATTGCGGGCCAGAAGTCCCGATGTAGGAAGTCGTCGTGCAGCGAAACAACGTTGCCGCCGCAAAGAGCCCCAAAAAGTAGCACTGGGCACCGTCCTAAAGCGGGTTTTTCACTCGAGTGGATTTCTTCCGGGTTGCCCGTCAACATGGAGGAACCCAATAATTCCTTCGTGCCAGGGAGTCACTTCAACGAAAAGCCGACTATTCGTCCAAGCGGTTATAGAACCGACGAGAAGAGAATACAAGCTTGAACCCGTAGTTAGCGAACTTCGACGATTACCAAGGATACGTCGTCGGCGAGGGGGCCGTGCCTCCATGCGGCAACGCCGTCGAGAATTATCTTCTGCATATCCGCGAGTGGTAGCTTTGCCGATTGCAGGACTAAATCTTCCAGACCTTCGACGCCAAGCATATCGTCGAGGCAGTTGAAAACCTCAACAAGGCCATCGGTGTACAAAATGAGGCGATCACCCGGTGAGAGCTCAACTTCAATGGATGGCTCGCGCGGTGTAGTTTCGGAGAGGCAACCGAGGATACCGTTTCGCGACTCAAGCCGGCGGAGAGTGCCATTTGAGACGAGTATTGCCGGCGGATGGCTGGCGGCAGAAAAGCTTAGTCGGCGCCCATCGTGGCTGAATCGGGCCGCGGCCATCGTGAAGAAAAACCCGTCCACCGGGATCCGAGTATGTACGAAATGATGAAGCTCCCGGAGCAAGGCTCCTGGCGCGAGTTTGCGCCCCAGAGCATGCAGAGTTTCAGAATAGATACGGTTGGCCATTAACGCCGAACCAACGCCATGTCCGGAGACATCGGATAGGACAATGCTGAGGGAATCATCGCCTTGCGGGTGAACTACGCCAAAGTCGCCGCCGATGGTGCGGGCCGGGCTGTAGTACGCCTCCACGGCGAGGTTTTTCCAAACTAGACTATGCGGCGCAAGGGATTGCTGCACATGTGCGGCGAGGGCGAGTTCGGCCTCCATTTCATCTTGCCGTTTTTGAAGGAGTGAATTCGATTCGCGCAGCTGCTCCTCTATTCCTTTTTGTGCGCTGATGTCGGTCACGGTAAGTAAGACGTAGTCCTGATTGTCAGGACCCTGAATGACTCGTCCACTGAAGATTGCTGGGATCTTGCCACCGTCTTTGCGGGGAAAGTAGAACTCGGTTCGGTTGCGGCCGTAACGGTGGCCCGATTCGTGTTGCCGTTTGATATAGGGAAGGTCTTCGTTTGGGAAAATCGCATCGGGCATGCGGCCCTGAATCTCCTCACGGCAGAAGTGTCCCATACGCGCAAGCGCTTCGTTTGCAAAGATCACTCGAAGCTCGTCATCCAGGACGACTACACCTTCATTGAGTTCTTCGAGGATCGTCTCCATCTCGCGAAGCCAATCGGGAGTTTCGATGGTGGTGCCTGGCATAGCTGTGCTCACTGACATATTGATTCCCCTTCAGAGACTACCTGATGATTTGTGTAGCCCAGGTTCCGAGAGTGGCGTGGGTCGCGGTCCATCAACCGTGTGATCGTCGCGAACAGAAGACAGACCGATACACCACACATCAGCACTCCGGCCATGCTCTCAAGAGGCCCTAAGAGCCTCCAGTTGCTAGGGAGAGTCACGTCGCCGTAACCGACGGTGGCATAGCTGCTTGAGGAGAAGTAAAAAGCGAGTTCCCACGAAGGAAAGCATTGCAACCGGTAGAAACTCGCCCACAGAAGGATTACGAGGCCATGGAGAATAATGATTGCGATCGTCGATTTGACTACCAGGACGGCCGAGCGAACCGGACCAAATCCTTGGTCGCCCTTGGACGTAACGCCCCGCAGCCACTCAACGAGCGCCGCAACTCCAGCACACTGCAAACAGAGTGTGAGGACTAACAGAAGAGCGGCGGCAGAGGCTTGAGGTATGAGTGTCATTTTCAATTGCTTTCAGGTTGTTTGCGGAACGGCTTTAGCCGCTTCAGGGAGTTCGCCATGCACGGCGGACTCATTGGCTTCCCATCGAATGATCTTCAGGTCGAGCACGAAGATGCTGTAAAGGACCGGCACCAGGAGCAGAGTGATAAAGGTAGCAACGCCAAGTCCACCGATCTGCGCGTAACAAAGAGGCTGCCACAGGGGACCACCTTCGAGGGCAAGCGGGAAAAGAGCCAGGATCGTTGCTCCCACTGTGATCATTACAGGGCGAATTCGCTGGATGCCGGCATCGGCCAGCGCCTGGACCAGTGGCTCGCCCTTGGCGTGCATTTCCTCGATGAAGTCGAATAGCACGATGACGTGGCTGACGATCACGCCGATCAGGCTGGCGATGCCGAGAAAAGCCATGAACCCGAACGGCGTATGCATGACCGCGAGGGCGATCAGAGAGCCAATCACGCCATAAGGAGCAGCAGCGAACACCAAGAGAGGTTTGACGGCGTTATTGAATTGAACGAGCAAGGCCAGGTAAATCCCAATCAAAGAAATCAGCAGAACGATTTTGAGATTTGCGAAGCCGTCTAGTTGCTTGGCCCTTTCACCACCAATCCGCAGCTGATATCCGGGCGGAAGATTTCTCTGGAACTCCTGCAATCTCGGAATAATCGGATCGATTACTTCCGATGCGAGAACTCCAGGCTGTGGATAACACAAGATGGAAATGGCGCGAAAGTGTTCTCGCCTCGCAATGCGACCGGTTTCGAGGAGATGCTCCAAATTTGCGACGGACATTAGCGGCACGCGATTATTCGTCTGTGAGCTGTACACATAAAGGTTCTTGATGTCGGCGAGCTGACCGCGCTCCTGCATGCGAAGGCGCGCCACAACAGGAATGTTCTTGTTCCCCTCCTTGAACACGCCTACTTGGGTTCCACTTATTGCTGCCGCTGACGAGCTTGCGACATCGGCGTTGGAGATGCCCACCACGTTCGCGCGGTCAGGGTCGATTTGAACCTGCAGCTGAAGATTGTCCGGAAACCAGTCATCCCGAAGAACGGAAATGCCCGGGGCCTGGGCAACGATGTCCTGGGCCTGGCGAGCGATCGTCCGCAACGTGCGGATATCGTCAGCTTCGTTTTTCGCATCCACATCCGCCTGGCCGGAGATCATCAGCTCTACGGGATTTTCGACTGGGTTTGTTTGCAACTGCCGCACAGTGATCCATGCGCCTGGGATCTGCTTTGCAAGTGCGTCCTGTATCGGGCGTTTCAACTTCGGAGTGGCTCCCTTGTCCGTTACTTCAACAATGATCTGCGCGTAGTTCGTTTGCGGCATTTCCGGTGAGACGGAAAACCAGAAACGCGGTCCGCCGCCTCCCGTAAAGGTTGTCAGCGACTTGAGAAGATGGCCACGCTCGTCCTTCGATCCAAGCTCGGGCGAAGTTTTGATCACTTTCCGAACCACTTCTTCAGCCTGGACTGCGGCATCGCTGGTTGCGGTCAAAGGCGCGTCATTAGGCAGCCAAACGTCCAGATAAAACCAATACTGAACATCCTCAGGGAAGAATTGAGTCTTCAGGCGAGAACCGAAAAGTCCTCCACCGATGAGAAAAACAAGAGAACCGGCAAGAACAGCCCAACGATGTTTTATGGCTCTTTGGACGAGCCGGTTATAGAAACCATAGAAGCCTCGTGCGCGTCTTTCCTCGATGGTAGGTTCTGGCTTTGCCGGGGCGCGTTGAATGTAGTAGCCCAAGAATGGGACGAACGTCATTGCAACGAATAGCGCGGACAGTAACGAGGCCGTCATGACGATCGGCAGACTCTTCAAGAACTCACCGGTATTGCCGGTCAGCATCAGGAACGGCAGGTACGCAATGATGTTCGTAATCGTGGCGTAGAAAATCGCAGTCGCAAGCTTGGTTGGACCGAGCCAGGAAGCAATCTTGCGGGGCGAGCCTTCCGCCAGCTCGCGCTTGATGCCATCTCCCGCCACCACCGGCACGTCCACGAGAAGCCCCAAAGCGATGATAAGTGTCGCAATCGAAACCTGCTGAAGATCAATTCCCAGCACATAAACGATTCCGAATGTCATCGCCAGCGTAATTGGTATCGCCAGCGCCATGATCAAAGCCAGGCGCCACTCCCAGAAGCCGAGCAGCGCAATAATGACGACGAGGCCTATGGCTTCCAGGAGTGCCCGGATAAAAAGATGGATGTTCTCCTTCACCTGAAGGGGTTGATCCGACGTGTGCGCCAAAATGAGGTCTGCAGGAAGAATATGATGAAGCTGCGATAGCTTTTCGTTTACCGACTCACCGAAGCTCGCGATTTGCTTTTTGTCGCGCATGTAGACTGCCAACGTAACGGCGCGGCTGCGCTGCCAACGCCCGCTCTTGTCCTGCCAGGTGTAGTAGTTCAGATATTGTGCAGGGGCTTGATACCCACGGCTGATCTGGACGAGATCCCGCAGATACACCGGGGCACCTTCTGATGTAGTCGAAACCGCGAGATCACCAATGCTCTTCGCCGTATCGAATTTTCCCGAAGGGATAAGCGCGACTTTGCGGTCGGCCGTTTCTATATTTCCACCAGGCGCAATAATGTTCCGAGCGGATAGTACTTTGGATAGATCGGCGGGGCGCAATCCATAGGCTGCAAGCCGATCCTGCGAATAGTCTAAATAGACGGCTTGCGGCAAAACGCCCCGGGTCTCGACTTTCGAGACTTCTGTAGCGCCCTGAAGCGTACGGCCGATCAAGTCGGAAAAGTTATCGAGGTCCGCGTAACTGTATTTGTCGCCGGCAACGCTGGCCAGTTTCTCTCTTGTTTCGCTAGGATCGCGGATGATCGCGAGCTCCCATGCATCCGGATGCAGCTCGGAGCGTTTCAGGCGGTCCGACAAAAAACGTTGGATGAAGGCCCGAATCGCACTGTCATCGGCTTCGGAAATTCCATCTAATCCGATAAAACCACTACCCTGAACGATTTCCGAATCTCGAACAATCCCAGCACTCTGGGCTTCCTGTTGAAATAAATATCCGGCGTCTAGAACTTCGCGCGCCGAAATGGACTGTGGAAACGAATCCACGATCGTGACCTGCTGGCTCGTTCTATTCTGCTGTTTTGAACTACGGACTTTGCGAATTGCCGCTTCAACGGAATTGGCGCGGGCTGCTATTTCAATGTCGTCCGCTTTCGGGCTTGCAACCGTTAGCATCAACGCGGCGGTGTCTCCGAAATCACTTTGGAAAACGATAGGGCCCGCACCTTGCGGTAATTGAGCATTAAGCGCATTCAGCTTGAGATTGATGTCGCTGAACTGGCGCTTCGTATCCTTCACACTCTCATCCAGCTGTAGGTACACAAACGAATACCCGGGGAGAGAGATGGATTTGACGCCGTAGTCTGCGTCCGTTCCGGGATGAATCGTTTTGTTCTCTGCGGCAACGTCTTCAATGCGCCGGGTAACGAACTGCTCGACCTGCTCTGCTGTCGCTCCGGGCCAAGGACAAGCCGCCACAGCGATGCGCACGGGGATTTCCGGGTCTTTTCGCTGCGGCATCGATGTGTATCCGAACCAGCCCCAAACGAGCACCGCGACGAGCATCATCCAGGAAATGTGTGGATGCTCAACAAAGAACCGAGTGATACTGCGACGATTGCTGATGTCTTGATTTTGTTCGTGTGCCATTTTTCTATGCCCCTATCGGAGAACTTGAACTAAATCGCCATCCTTCAAATCGGCGACTCCAACTACGACGATTTTTTCCCCTGGTTTCACACCTTCCACCGCTACGTCACTCTCGTGGGTCTCACCTAACGTCACGGCTCGCAGATGTGCGGTCCATTTGCCGCTCACTTCGCTGGCGACGAAAACGCCATAGCGTCCAGATGCGGATGGATCAGCGACAACAGCTGCCAAAGGCACGGAAGGTGCCGGAGCCTTTTCAACGCCAGAGAGAGTGAGTGAAGCAATCATTCCCGGCTTCAGATAACACTTGGGATTGGGCACGGTCACTTCGACTGCGAAAACACGATTTTTCTCGTCCGCACCCGCGGCAATGCTTGTCACTTTGCCTTTGTATTGTTTCGGGTCGTCTTGCAAGTGAATGTTGAATTCCTGTCCCAAGCGGAGTTGCTTAACGGCGTACTCGGGAACACCGAAACTCACTTTGACTGCGCTGGTGTCAGCGATCGTGAACGCGACAGTTCCGGGCGACGCCAGATTTCCGAGTTCGACATTGCGAGCCAGGATGAAGCCGGAAAAGGGCACGCCCAAATCCGTGTCGGCCAAAGCCAATTGCGCCTGTCGCAAGCTGGCCTTTGCCTGGTCCACCGCACCTCCGCTTGAATCGAATCGCGCTTGAGTTTGGTCAAATTCTGGCTTCGTCAGGCTGTGCGTGGAGTAAAGCGCCTTAGCGCGCTCGTAATCCTGAGAAGCTTGGAGATGTTGCGCCTCGGCCTGCGTTACGGCCGCTGCGGCTTGGTCAAGCTGGTTTTTTAAGTCCTGGTGGCGAATCTGTGCCAGCAATGCGCCGCGAGCAACATAGTCGCCTGCTCCAATCTCACGGCTTCTCCCATCTGCCCCAATGACCTGTTTGATCTCGGTGACGTATCCCGAGGATTTGAAGGACAACGCCGCCTGCGCCAGCGGCAACACTGAAGCCGAGTAGCGTAGGCTCTCCGAAGACGAGTTGAGCGCAACATCCACTACGCGGACAGGTGTTGGAGATTTCGCCGCTACCTGAGTCGGTTCCTGGCATCCGCTCGCCCCTGCGATTAGCGCTAATAGTGCAACTGCTGCTTTTCGTAGCCCCATGCTTGATTTGTTTTTCATGTCTTTACTCCACTCCTATCGCTTTTTCGAAGTTGGCCCGTGCCGTCCAAAATCCCGCGAGTGCTTGCTGGTACTGCGCCTCCGCCTGCGACACCGCGGCTTGTTGCTGCATGAGATCGGACAGAAGGGCTGCTTTCTGGCTGTAGCGGTTTGTCACTTCATTGAGCCTCGCCTGTTCCGCCTCACACTGATCCGTTTGCGCATCCAGCAGGATGCGTGCTTCCTCGAGCTTGCGAAACTTTTCTTCAACGTCCAGCAGAATGCGCTGTTCAATGTCGCTTTCCGTTGTTGCCTTCTGCTCTGTCGTAGCCTTCAGTTCTGCGATCCGGTGCTTCTTGTATCCCCAATCGAAGGGCTGCCATTGAAAGGCGAATCCGACAGCGCCGGTGCTCTGGGGAAGGAAATTG
>Ga0210388_10003717_pt1 | contig 11919 bp, 9 predicted proteins | sample IncBWC19OmetaG_FD_155485 | JGI IMG/M metagenome (GOLD analysis project Ga0210388, IMG submission 155485) | Forest soil microbial communities from Barre Woods Harvard Forest LTER site, Petersham, Massachusetts, United States - Inc-BW-C-19-O ... | reverse complement strand
CAATGGATCGATAATTTCTAACTCCGAAACAACTCCGTGTGACGTTCGCCGAAAAACAATGGAGTCACAGCGTCTTTCTCGATGACGACCGAAACGGCGCGCTGAAGCAAAGTAATGGAAACGACCAGATGGTACTCATCCTTGACCCGTAAGAAAATGCCCTCCGCTCCTATAAGCGGACCAGCCTGAAGGCGGATCCGCTGCCCTGATCTTAAGAACGGCCACGGCTGAACCGGATGTCCAGACAGCGCAAGGGTTCGAATGGAGGCGATTTCAGTGTCGTCCACTGGCTCCGGCCCATTTCCCGGCCCCACAATTCGTACAAGGCCTGGAGTCGTCAGAATCGGCAGTCGCTTGTTCGAGTCAAAGTGGCAAAAGACGTATCCAGGAAACAGAGGCACATCGATTGCAACGATCCGGTCGACTCTCTTGCGCTTCGTCCGATAAAACGGCGAAAAAGCACAGTATCCCTTGCCTTTCAGTCCGCTCTCGACAACCTTTTCGTGCCGCGATCGAACGTATAAAGCGTACCAACGGCCCGTACCACCATCGGGATTGCATTCGAGATGAAGCCCCGCTCCTGCCAGCCCAATATGGTCGTCGAGACAAGGTTTCTCGAAGCCTTCCACACAACCTCCGACAGACGTGCTAGCTCAAGCACTAGACCTACACCGATTCTCGTTGCATTCCAACACGGCGCTGCCAAGCTATTCTACCTCAGTCAGCTTGTACGAGATTGTTCGAGCGAAGAAACGGAACTCAAAGTCGGAGGTCCATCGGGCCGATCACCTTGGCGAGCAGACTTGATCGTCGACTCGCGCTCTGGACGGCCAGCGAGCTGTGCGGCAGCCGGAATCGATTCGTTCTCACGTTGGGTCGGATTGGCGCGACGCACTCTCTGGGTTGCTGCGAAGATTGGAAGATCCCGTAGATCCGTATTCAGGCGGGATGGCCCATGCAGAACTGCCACGGCAAGGCTTCAATGGATAACGCGCTGTTCGTCCCTGTTTCATGCCAGGCTAGGGATCCAGGTCCATGCCTTGAGAAGGACTCAAAAAGTCAGCACGCGCTTCCTTGGGTCGGCGAAGGATTCAACGAACCTCACACGGGCCTCAAAACTGATATGGGGAAAACTGGGAGGGAATGTTAGAATTTGCTCATTCTTCGCCACTATCGCTTCGCCGAGACACTAGCAAACGAGTTGTCCTGCCTATTTCTGAGGTTGATTAATGCCGTTGCAGCCAAGACGTAACAGTTCAGATGACCTGGAAGCTTTAGAACCGATCGACCCACTGTCGGTCAAGAGTCCTCGATCGGTATATCCATATTTGGCTCAACAGCAAAAACCTATACTGCACTACTGGCATATTCTGAGGAAGCGGAAATGGGCGATGCTGGCCGCGTTTGCCATTGTTTTTGCGCTCTCCGTAATCGCAACCCTGAATGCGACCCGCCTGTACCAGGCCACATCGAAGGTAGCGATCTTTCCAGAAAATCCGAATGTTTTGGGATTCAAGGACGCCGAGAATGGTTCTCCCGACTTCGACTACGAAGCGACCATGGAAACCCAAGCCGCGATTCTTCGCAGCGATGCTCTGGCCATGAAGGTGATCGAAGCCATTCACCTTGACGAGGACCCGGCGTTTACGGGTGCAACGCACCCCCAAGCGGAAGACTCAATTAAAGTTTCGAACATGCAACCTGATCCGGCGAAAGCAGCTGGCTTACTCGGCGCATTTCGCGGTGGGCTCAGCGTGCAAATAATCCCCAACTCCCGGCTTGTACAAATCAGCTATACGCATCCAAACCCTCGCCTAGCAACCGAAATGGTGAATGCATTGGTAAGAACGTTCATTGAGGAGAACTTCAAGACAAAATACGAGTCTGTCACCCAAACCTCAAATTGGCTTTCCACGGAACTCGCCGATCTTCAGCAGAAAGTCCAAACATCCGAGGAGAAACTTGTCCGCTACCAGAAGGATCACAGCATTCTCGGCGTGGATGAGAAGCAGAACATCGTAACCGCCAAGCTGAACGAATTGAACAACGAGCTCACGGTGGCCCAGACCGATCGGATTCAGAAGGAGTCCAGTTATCGGCTCGCTGCGGCGGGGGACCCTCCCGCATTCTCTAAAGCGTCTCGCGAAGGGGCGAGCAACATGCTGGAGAAGTTGCGCGAAAGGGAGGCCGACCTCAATACCCAATACGCACAGGCTACAACCCAATTCGGTTCCGGATACCCCAAGGTTGTCGAACTGAGCAATCAGCTCAAACAGGTGCGTGCGGAAATCGTAGTCGAAGAAACGAGAATGCAGCATGAGGTCCGCGATGAGTATTTGGCCGCAGTTCAACGGGAGAATTTGCTGACAACCGCATTCGAACGGCAGAAGCAGGAGGCTAACCAACTCAACGAAAGCGCGATTGAGTACTCGGTGCTTAAGCGCGACGCGGAATCGAACCGACAGCTGTACCAGGATCTTCTGCAACGACTCAAGGAAGCGGGGGTTAGCGCAGGTCTTAGATCGAGCAACATCCGCGTCGTAGACGTCGCACGGACTCCGACCTCCCCCATCACGCCTGACGTCCCCCGAAACATCCGGTTCGGCGTTCTGCTCGGCCTTGCCTGCGGGATTGGACTTGCATTCCTGCTGGAGAGTCTGGACACCAGCATCAGGAATATGGAAGAGCTTAGCGCGATTTCGATGCTGCCGGCGCTCGGGATGATACCGCTACAGCTTTCAAGTAACGGCCAATTGCGTAAACGACTGAAAACAGTGTCATCTGTAATCGAGAAGTCCGAATCGCCGACTCTGATCACATATGCACGGCCACAGTCAGAAGCAGCGGAGGCATACCGAGCGCTTCGGACATCGATTCTTCTCTCCTCGTTTGGCGCACCACCGAAGGTGATTCTCGTCACTAGCGCAATGCCGCAAGAGGGAAAGACCACAGTCAGCGCAAATTCAGCTCTGGTATTAGCGCAGCGCGGAAGCCGTGTCTTGCTGGTCGATGCGGACCTTCGGCGCCCTGCTGTAGGAAAGCTGTTTGGCATAAGGTCTCGTGGAGGCCTTAGCACCCTGATCAGTGGATCCGACAAAGTTGAAGATGTGGTGCTCCCTTGCCCCGAAGTTCCGACCTTATGGATTCTGCCAGCCGGCCCAATTCCGCCACAGCCAGCTGAGTTGCTGGGCTCGAGCGTAATGAAGGATCTCATCGCTCACTGGCGTGATTCTTACGACCACGTCATTATCGACACGCCCCCATGCTTATCTGTGACTGACGCAGTGCTATTGTCTCCTGAGGCGGACCGAGTCATTTTGGTCGCGCGCTCGGGACAGACAACAAAGGCCGGCCTGCGGCGCGCTTGTGACGTGCTGCAGCAGGTCAACGCGAGGGTTATGGGTGTTGTCCTAAACGCTCTCAATCGCCGCTCTGGCGAAGGATACTACTATCAATACGGCTATGGCGGTCGTTACGCGAACCACTACTACAGTGACGAGTCGGCGGAAGATAAGTCAACGACAGTAGCCAGCAAAGTTTCTTGATATGACTCGCTGAAACTCGCGCGGCGCCGAGGCGCCGGCTCAGAAGATACCTTCGGCTCTATCGGTATAGATTCAGATGCGGATGGAATTGCGATCCCGACTTCGGAGATTTTCTTTTGCAGCCGCTTGCTTCGTGGTTGTGGCACTGTACCTGCAATTCAGCCTGAGAGCGTTCCTCGCGGCCCACCTGGCAGCGACTCCGGCCTTACCGAATCTCAACAAAGCCATTCGGCTAGAACCGTCGAACGCCGAATATCATGAACTGCTCGGCCGAAACCTTGCACTGTCCGGTGCAAGTCTGGACGAGGCTATTTCAGATTATCGGACAGCATTACATTTGGATCCTTACGAAGCTCGGTACTGGTTGGATCTAGCGGGGGCCTACCAGGTTGCGGGGCGTACCAGCGAGCAGGGCGAGAGTGTCGAACACGCCGTGGAAGCAGACCCAACAACGCCGCACGTTGCCTGGGAGGCCGCAAACTTCTTCCTGGTTCAGGGTGATCAGGAAAAGGCGCTTCGTTATTTTCGGGTTGTTCTCGCAAATGACCCGGAGGCGGTTGATTCAGCTCTCCAGCTCTGCTGGCGTGCAACCGGAGACGTGAATCGGATTCTTGATCAGGCGCTGCCGCGGAGACCGGATCTCTACCTTTCGTTTCTACGTTTGCTTATCTACCGACAGGAAGTGGCCGCCGCGGAAAATGTCTGGAACCATCTGACGGCATTAAACCAGGAGTTTTCGACGAAGCTCGCATTTCCCTATTTTCGTCTTCTCCTGGCGAAGCAGGAAGTCGCACCCGCACAAAGTGCATGGCAACAACTGGCCGGTGTCGACCACTCCCTTCAGCCCTATCTTCCCTCTCGCGAGAACCTGATCGTTAATGGGGGATTTGAGGAGAACGTGCTAAACGGCGGCTTCGACTGGTGGTACGAATCCAATCCCCATGCGGCACTAGGCATAGACACGAGTGAGTTTTACGGCGGAACAAGATCGCTCTCCGTCACCTTCGACGGGCTAAATCCAGCCGATGCGGGAATCCTTCAGTTTGTCGTGGTAAAGCCAAACACTGGGTACGAGTTCAGCGCCCAATCCAGGACTGAAGACATCCAGAGTGCCAGCGGTCCCCGGTTTTCGATCGTGGACGCTTACACCAATGCTTCTTACGTTCTCACTGATGATTTGCTAGACACTAATCCTTGGCATGAGCAACATGCACGATTCCAAACCGGCCCGAACACCAATCTAGTATTGTTGAGAATTGTCCGCGAGCCTGCCGCCCCCCTGATCCGAGGCAAGCTTTGGATCGACGATCTCAGGCTAGTGGAGAAATAGAAGAAGGATCGATGATGTTGAAAATATCATCGTATACGATTGTCGATACGACCGATCCTATTCATCGGGCGCGCCGGCACGCTCACGAGCCAGAGATCCTGCAATGGGTGCTTGCTCTCGGCCTATGCTCCCTTCTAATTTTCGCGGTGTTAGCGTTCGGTGCCGTCGATGAATGGTCGACTTTCGTCTTCGAGGCCGGTGCGGCAGCTCTATTCCTTGTCTGGGCGGGAAAGCAGGTTGTTTCCAGGCAGTTAAAGCTATCGAAGAATCCCTTGCACCTCCCAGCCCTCCTTTTTTTCGGGCTCATCCTGGCGCAGGTTGGGTTGCGCAGGTCCGCTTACGGATACGTTACTGAGTACGAAGCACTCCAGTACATCTCCTATGGGATTGTGCTGCTGATTGGAGCGGAATGCATCAAAGAGGAAGAGGCTCGCAAAATATTCGCCTTCGTAATGATTTTTTTCGGGGCCGGCTACGCCTTTTTTGCGCTCGTGCAAGAGCTGACTGCCAATGGAAAAATTTTCTGGGTTCATAGTCCACAGTTCCACGGCTCAATCTATGGGAGTTACGTCAACCACGACCACTACGCCGGCCTGATGGAAATGCTGGTGCCGCTGCCCTTTGTGGTCAGTATGGGGCATCTGCTCAGAGGAGGGCAGCGAGTTTTGGTCGCCTTCTGCGCGGTATTGATGGCCAGTACGATCTTTCTTTCTGGCTCGCGAGGAGGAATGCTTGCTTTCGTTCTCGAAATGGTGCTGTTCGCAGCCCTGACTGTCGGAAAAAGGCGAAGCCCGCGCATAGCGCTGGGATTGACGGCAGTGTGCGTTCTTATCCTCGCTCTGCTGATTTTCTTAGGCAAGGGACAGGTACTGGGACGACTCGGAGATCTCAGCCCCGGCATTCGTCTCAATATCACCAAAGATAGCTTGCGGATGTTTTCCCAGCGGCCGATTTGGGGCTGGGGGCTGGGAACTTTCCCCACGGTCTATCCAAGTTTCCGCAGCTTCTATACCAACCTGTTCGTAAACGAAGCGCACAACGACTATGCGCAACTCCTGGTGGAGACCGGCTTGCTCGGGTTCGCGCTGATGTTGTGGTTCGTGATTAGTTTGTACCGCCACGGACTGCCAACCTCTCGCCGCTGGGAATTCAAATGGGATGGCGCGGTCTCCCTCGGAGCTTTGCTGGGGTGTACGGGAATTCTGTTCCATAGCTTCGTGGACTTTAATTTGCAAATCCCCGCGAATGCGGCGATGTTTTATATGCTTTGCGGCTTGGCCGCTTCCGGGCCTCTGGCGGAGTTATCCAAACGCGCGAGGTCTGGAGCCAGCAGGAATGAAGGAATTGGCGGCCGTCGCACTCCCTCTGACGATGGCGGGGCTCTGGAGGGTCGACATAATTGAATCCTCTCTCAACTACTGGGAAGGACTGCTGTTGAGTTGGCGTACTCGATGGTTCAGCCGACGACGCTGTAGCGGCATAGTACGCGACGAAAATCGCAGCGCCGTGCTAACCTAGGCGGAAACTTGCGTCGCAAACGAAACAGACGACTCCAGGAGGAAAAATGTCGCTAAAACGCTTCACCATCGGGGCTCTCGTGGCATTTTGTATCTTCGTGGCACAGGCCGCGGCGCAAAAGAACGAATTGTCGGGCATCCTTGGGCGTACCTTCACCAGCGATCAGGGCATCCAAGGTGCCCCCTCCTCTGATCCGAATCTGACATTCGGCAAGGGGTTAACCTTCGAGGTAAATTATGCCCGGCGCGTCATGGGCAACGGACTCTTGTCCATCGCCCTGGAGGTCCCGTTCGTAGTAAACCCCGATGAGGACGTGCACGCCTACACTAACCCATTCTTGGGCTACCGGTCCTATTTTGTCACCCCCGCGGCGAGATTGAATGTCTTTTCCGAGCAGGCAGTCTCCCCGTGGGTCAGTTTTGGTGGAGGATTCGGCCATTTCAGTGGAAATACTGGCACTGGCGCGAGCACCGGGGGGACCTCGACCGGTGTATTGCAGGCTGGTTTGGGACTCGATGTCAGGATCTTCGGGCACTTCAGCCTGCGGGGTGAAGGTCGAGACTTCTGGTCGGGTGTACCGCAACTGGATGTGAACACAGGCAAGACCCGCCAACACAATATTTTCGTCGGTGGCGGCATCGTCTGGCACTTCTGAACAAAAGCGCAAACCCGGATTTCTTCCCGCAAGACACGTGCGATCTCTCGCATGGAATCATGGAACTCATCGAAGAAGCTAAGCGCGTATAACGCATGATGGGAAGAGTTTCATCGGACGGGACGTCGTAAATCCTCTGCGATATCGGGCAATTTTGGCGGAAGCTACACGAATGGACGGGTTGTTGGCGGCGAAAGCGATTTTGCGACAACTGTCAGAGCCTTACCACGATGGAGTCGTGGGAGTGATTCCGCTTCTTTCTAGAAAACAGCCACCATCCAAGTAGTGCCAGTCCCCGCTAAAGTAGACACTTGATTCTTCTGAAAGGGGGCTAATTCCTCAGAATTTCCTCGAACGCGCTCATTTCTGCACCGTGCAGCGGCCATCGCTTACCCAAAATCCAGAACCGAATCCTTTGTCCCGCCATCGCAACGAAGCAACGAAGCTGCCGTCCTACTGCTGGCAAAGTGTGTTACCGGCGCCAGACGCCGAGGATGCGATCGGTTGCTGGTGTCGGGACGGAGGTCGCGGATGATCATGGCGGGCTTCACCTGAATGATCGGCGTGGCTATGCAGGTGTTTCCTTTTTTCCTTTCCATCGGTGCCGCCACCACCACATAGTCCGTTGCCACATCGTCAAAGCCACTTAGGACCGTGATGGCGATGGCCTTATTTCCAATTCGGGGCGACGCGGCAGAGAAGATTTGGGATTTTTCTTTTCATCATCAGCGAGCAAGAGAATTGCGAGGCTGAGTGCCTCGATCTCCCTCTGGACCCGTTTTATCTCTAGCTGTTTTTGATGCAGGCCTGCACAAGCACCACCTTGATATGATCCGGACTATGAAGCTGATCCGCTCGAACGATGCGTCTCCCGTGAATAGTTCGAGCGGCCGCGTTTATAGTCAAGGGTTACAGCGATGACGGACGACACGCAGGATGGGGAGAGCATTTGGGCAGAATTTGCCGGCAACTCGCGCTGCGTGCCCTCATCTGCGTCATTAAAAAAATATATTTCGGGGAAGACCCTATTGATGACGGGTGCCGGTGGTTCTATCGGCTCTGCACTTGCTCGCTTCGCAACCACATGCAACCCGGAGGCCTTGGTTCTTCTTGATAGCAACGAACATGGCTTGCATGCTTTTGAACAATCCTTCAACTCGTCATCCAAGGTGAGACACGTACCGGTTCTGGGCAGCATCTGTGATTCTGCTCTGCTCTCTGAGCTCTTCGCACTCTACCACCCTCAAATCGTCCTTCATGCTGCAGCATGCAAGCATGTTCCATTGATGGAACTGAATCCGCTGGCAGCAGCAAGCACCAATGTTCTCGGGACGTTTGCTCTGTTGCAGGCAGCCTCACAGTACGGCGCAACCCGATTCGTGATGGTATCTACAGACAAGGCTGTCTTGCCGGTAAGCATGATGGGCGCCACCAAGCGTCTGGCCGAGCTGCTTTTATTTGCACATCCGGATACAGCGCTGCAACGAATGGCCGTTCGCCTAGGCAACGTACTTGGTTCGAGCGGCAGCGTAGGTCCGATCTTTCTTAAACAAATTATGGCTGGCGGGCCGGTCACCGTCACACACCCTGATGCTCGCCGTTTCTTTCTAACCCTCAGCCATGCGGTTGCTATCCTAATTACTGCATTGTCACCGGAGTATAAAACAGGAATTTTGATTCCTGACCTAGGCCCCGCCAGAATGGTTGAAGAGCTGGCACGTTATCTCATTGCCGCAACGGCTAGAGAAGAGCGCGGCATCGAGATTATCTTCACGGGGCTACGCCCAGGAGACAAACTTGAAGAACTTCTCTCATCCTCTTATGAGACCGCCGTTGCACGACATAGTGATCTCTTCTCCATAGTGCAGCCGGAAAAATTGTTGGCCAGGAACTTAAACGCGATTGTGGAACAGATAATCCTGAGTGTTCAACAGAGGGATTTAGGGCTGCTGCTCGAAGCCGTCTGTAATGCGGTGCCCGAATATCGGCCCAGCCATGTTCTGCAAAAGGTCACTGAAGAGGCCAGATAGGGCTCTGGAAATGAATCGAAAGCGGACGATTGCCGTGATAACGACTTCACGGGCAGACTATAGTCATCTCTACTGGCCCCTGTGCGAACTCGCAGCCCATCCAGATGTTGACCTTAAGCTGATCGTCATGGGTTCGCATCTGTCTCCGGAGTTCGGTCTGAGTGCGCAGGAGATTCAGAAAGACGGCATTGCGATTGCCGCTTCTGTCGAAACACTTCTCAGCTCTGACACCGATATCGGCATGGCAAAGAGCATCGGCATTGCGGTGCTTTCCCTCGCCGATCTGCTGGGAAGCATGCGGCCGGACATTCTGCTTCTGATCGCTGACCGCTACGAGATACTTGCGCCGGCGAGTGTTGCGCTGGCCCTACGCATACCAATTGCTCATATCGAGGGTGGAGAAATCAGTGAGGGCGCGATTGATGACGCCGTCCGGAATGCTCTCACGAAAATGAGTCATGTTCACTTCACTTCAACCGAAAAAGCCCGGGAGCGCATCATCTCCATGGGAGAGGAGCCCTGGCGAGTGCATCGCGCGGGCGCTCCATCGCTCGATCATCTGAAGCGCAGCCAATTGTACACACGGAATCAGCTGGAAGTGCAGCTCAAGCTTGATCTATCTAAACCCTCCATGATCGTCGCCTACCACCCGGTAACCATCAAACACGATACCACCTATGAAGCCGCCGCCTTATTTGCAGCACTTAGCGAGAGAAGTGAGCAACTCCTGTTTTGTTATCCCAATGCGGATGCCGGGAGCCGGTCGCTGATGGAGCAAAGCCGCAGGTTCTTGGAAGCGCGGGCTAACGGACACATATTTGTCAATCTCAGTGCCTTGGTTTACTGGAGTTTGCTGGCAAGTGTGGATCTCATGGTCGGAAACTCAAGCAGCGGCATCATGGAGACTGCTTCGCTGGGATTACCGACGGTGAATATTGGCCTCCGGCAATATGGCAGGGAGCGTGCGAGGAACGTGCTCGATGCCAAAGCGGACAAGCAGTCCATTCTGGAAGGGATAGAGAAGGCCAGATGCAATAGCTTTATGTCTTCTCTGGAAGGCATGACGAATCCCTATGGCGATGGACATGCGGCCGAGAGGATCGTAGAGACTTTGGCTTCCGTTCCCCTAGGCGCGGATCTGCTGCGCAAGCGTACGTCCAACCCGGAATGATCCGCATGAAAATTCCACTCTCTGCACCTGACGTATCTCCGGCGGAAGTAGAAGCCGTAGCCGAGGTACTGCGCAGTTCCCGTTTGAGCTTGGGCCCAAAGCTTGAAGAATTTGAGCAGGCGATCGCCGTTTACAACGGTGCTCCTTACGCCGTTGGCGTCAGCTCCGGAACTGCCGCCCTCCACCTCTGCATGGTTGCTTTCGGTATACAACCGGGGGACGAAGTCATTGTGCCGTCTTTCACCTTCGTCGCTGCAGCCAACGCGATTCGCTATGTGGGAGCAAATCCCGTCTTTGTTGATATAGATCCTGTCACTCTCAACCTGGATCCCGATCGGACGGAAGCGGCTATCACGAACAAAACCAGAGCAATCGTGGCGGTTCACACCTTCGGGTATCCAGCGGACATGGATGCGCTTCTCACCATTGCACGGCGTCATCGTTTGCTAGTCATTGAAGACGCGTGCGAAGCAATTGGAGCTGAGTTTCAGGGCCGCAAAGTTGGCGCTCTGGGAGATGCCGGAGTTTTTGCTTTCTACCCCAACAAGCAAATCACCGCCGGTGAAGGTGGAATGATTGTCACCCGCGATTCTGTCTTTGCGAAAAAGATCCGGGCGCTGCGAAATCAGGGACGCTATGAAACCGATGACTGGTTCCAGCACAGTGAGCTCGGTTTCAACTACCGCCTCTCGGAAATGCATTGCGCATTAGGATGCGCACAGATGAAGCGAATCGAGAGCATACTGACCGCACGCGAGACCGTTGCACGCGTCTACCATAAACTCCTCGCCAACTGCCCCCATGTCGAACTCCCCCTCGCGTCCGTCCCAGCGGGACGCATCAGCTGGTTCGTGTATGTCGTCCGGCTCCATGAGAGTCGTCCCCGAGTCGAGCGAGACGCTGTATTAAGGCATTTTGCATCGGCCGGAATAGGTTGCGGACGCTATTTCGCCCCGATCCATATGCAGCCTAGTTACAGGGCATGGCGAAGTGCATACTCTCTTCCGGTAACCGAATCCGTATCAGCACGCACGCTCGCACTACCATTCTTTAACAAGCTAAGCCAAACCGATGTGCAACACGTATGCGCAGTCTTAGGAGAGGCCTTGGAATGTCTGACACAGCCACATTTCTCCGGCAAGTCAACGAAAGGGGCTCACGATCCGTACCGACAGGAGTCGTCCAACCGCGATTGAGCTCTGGCCCACGCTGTGGTGCAGATCGGGTGTGGGCCACCCCGTCAAGAGCCTTGGAAGGAGAGCCGTTCGCAATGCGATTCAATTGTGGGCAGCGCGAACTATCTCCATCAGGACATTTGAGAGACTGACCAAAACAAGTTGCGGAGCAGGGCTGCCGAGTAAGAGGGTGCCCTCCGCAACAGCTTTTCAGTGGGTGCGCCTTTATTGCTTACTTGCACCTTTAGTGCTTACTTCTTCTGCGGCGCAGTTTTCGCTCGCTTCTTCGACGCGCGTTCCCGGCCGCCGATCAGTGTCAGAGCGTCCGCGGCATTGAGTGGGAGTTGCCGGACGGACGATTGACCAGTCGTGCTCAACGTAATATCCACGCGGCGATCGCTCGCAAGAATAATCGTCCGCAAATTTCTAAGAGCCCTTTGACGCTCTTCAGGGCTCAGCTGAGGATCGTTCTCGAAGGAAAACTTCACCTCGTCT
>Ga0210388_10003716_pt1 | contig 11920 bp, 8 predicted proteins | sample IncBWC19OmetaG_FD_155485 | JGI IMG/M metagenome (GOLD analysis project Ga0210388, IMG submission 155485) | Forest soil microbial communities from Barre Woods Harvard Forest LTER site, Petersham, Massachusetts, United States - Inc-BW-C-19-O ... | reverse complement strand
CGCTGGATCGCTCATTACTGCCCGCCTAGCGGGCCTGAAGCAAGTGAGGGCCGACAGCAATCGTATCTTCGAACTTCGCGTTTATCATGCCGTGCCGGGCAAACTGCCGGCGCTGGAGGCACGGTTTCGCGACACGACTTCAAAGCTACTCACCAAACACGATCTGAAGGTTGTGGGTTACTGGATACCCGAGGGTGCTCCCGCTTGGGACAATACATTCGTCGATATCATGGCGTATCCCAGCCGGGAGGAAGCGAACAAGAACTGGGCCGCGTTTGTGGCCGACCCGGAGTTTCAAGAGGTGATCAAATCGGAGCGGGCCAATAAGCTGGTGGAGAAAGAGGACTCGACGTACATGCATCCGACGGATTTTTCGCCGATGAAGTAGTGCCGGATTTGACAGCATTCGATTCGTCGCGACAATCGAGTTTAGCGCCGACCGAACTCTGATGGGCAGGTGCTTTTATCGGCCGGAGGGCGCTGAATGCGCTCGGTTTGGGAGGGCTATGGAAAAAGGAGGCTCCCTGTCCAAATCGCCCCGTTCTCGTTTGCTTGTCGCAATTCTCGTCGCTTCCGTCGTCGGATTTGTACGCTCGGCTCGGTTCATGACCCGCAGCGCTTAGATGTGGAATTCATATCAGCCCACCCGTGAATTTCGTATGCTCCTCGACGAAACAGAGTTTGTTACCAAAGGGGTCCACACAATAAAAACTACGCTCTCCCCAGGGCTGTGTCTCGATCGGCCGAAGGATGGAACAGCCGAGAAGTCCGCTCGCGCGCCGAAAGTATTCTTCGAGATCGTCCACTGCGAAGTACACGTGGTCAGGATTTGGTTTGGCATCCCAGGAATCACCGTCAGCTCGCGGATCGAAGCACGCAAGGATGACGCCGCCGCAACCGAAATAATGCCGCCCGGGAGAGATCCGGCGCCCTGGTTGGTCAAGGACAGCAGAGTAAAAGACGGTAGCGTCCTCGATGCTGGATACCGGAACGATAACGCGAAATAAGTGAGCTGACGCCATATTTCGAGAGCAGTGTACGTAGCCTTGTGCCCTTACACAAGACGGCACTTTGAAGTACCCTGTTGGCTCGGAGTGGTCATGAACAAACCGGGTGCGAGCTACACCGAACGCGAGCCGTGCCCTGTATACACCGCCATACGGGTGATTGAGGGCCGATGGAAGCCAATGATCTTTCGGCGCCTCGGCGAAGGCGTTCTTGGATTCGGCGAGCTTCGGCGGGCCATGCCAGGAGTAACCATCAAGGTGCTCCGCCAGCAGCTTCGCCAGCTCGAAGCTCATGGCGTCGTGGCACGGTCGGTACAGCAGAGAGCGACGCTGCGAGTGCGATATCGGCTGACGCCGCACGGCCGGACTCTGGGTCCGGTGTTCGAATCCTTGTGGGCCTGGGGCGTGGCTCATCTAGCGCGCCTAGATGATGCGCGGGTCGATCCCAGAAAAGTATAAGGTGGCGGCGTACAGGTTCGGAGGCCTTTCAAACACAGCCCTGGCCTGCAAGCAAACACGACTGTGAAGGATTGATCTGACGCCAGGAGCGATACCGGCGTCGCGCGCGACGTGCTGGTCATTTCTTCAGACGAAGCGCCGGCACTCGCGCGTTTCTAGAGGGCCTCTCGACGGGTCCGGCGCAGCTTCGGTTTCAACCCTGCTAGGCCATGAAGGCGCACGATCGGTTGTTCGAGGCAGTAGAGTCGCTCTTGATCCGCTAATCAATGGATGCGGTTATCTCACGGCCACCCTTCTCGGGCTGTCCGTAAACTCTACATCACCTGTGAGCGGGCGTCTCCGCTGGTTGGGGAAGGCGATCTTTCGCATCCGGGCGGCGAGTAATGCCCGGAGCCACGTTCTCCATGACCGAGAAGAGTTCTTCCAACTTGATCGGTTTCGACACGTATCCGTCCATTCCGCCAGCCAGGCATCGTTCTTCGTCGCCCTTCATGGCGTGCGCGGTCAACGCAATTATTGCCAAATGAGCACCACTCGCTTTTTCTTTTTCGCGTATCCGTTGCGTCGCTTCAAAACCACCCATCTCCGGCATCTGTAGGTCCATCAGGACAATATCGAAAGCCTGTTTCTCCAATGCTTCCAATGCTTCTCGCCCATTCTGCGCCAGCACCACATGGTGTCCCCTCTTCTCCAGAAGCCGGACAATCAGCCTCTGGTTCACCGCATTGTCTTCGGCCACAAGGAACGAGAGAGATTGCTTTTGGTCCCGGAGAGCATGTCTGGTTAGCAAAGCTCTGACTTCCGGCTTTGCCGGATCACGGGCCAGGACGTAAAGCAAAACGTCACGCAACTCCAATCTGTCGAACGGTTTGCTCAGGTACGCGGCGACTCCCAGTTTCTGGCAACGTGCTGCGTCGCCACGTTCGCCGCCCGATGTGAGCATCACAATCTGAACACCGGACAACAACGGATCCTGGCGAATCATTTCGATAAGACCGAACCCATCGATGCCCGGCATGTGGGCGTCGGACAGAACTAAAGGAAGCTGCGCTCCCGATGCGTGTGCATCCTGAAGGGCTCTGATCGCCGCTGCCGCGCCTTCTACAACCGTCGGTATCATTCCCCAGCGGATGAGCGAATCTCCGAGAACGCGCCGGTTCGTCGCATTGTCATCCGCCACCAAGACCGGCACGCCGGCGAGTTGAGATACGTCGGGCAAGGTAGTCGGCAACGCAGCGACGGATGCGCCAAAGTGAACTGTGAAGTAAAAAGTTGAACCCGTTCCGACCTCACTCTCGACCCAGAGCTTCCCACCCATTAGACCCACCAGTTGACCTGCGATCGTCAGGCCCAGCCCGGTCCCGCCATATTTGCGTGTCGTGGAAGAGTCCGCCTGGGAGAATGCACCAAAAATCCTATGCTGTTGGTCCACGGGGATTCCAATCCCGGAGTCTCGGACGCTGAAGCGTAGGACTGTGCCCTCGACGCTCTGGGTCTCTGCCTCTACTACACTAACTTCTATCTCGCCTCTCTCGGTGAATTTGAGAGAGTTACCGACCAAATTCACCAGGACTTGACGAAGCCGGGCAGGATCGCCGACGACGTTCGCGGGCACTCCCGGAGCCACGTCAAAAATGAACTCCAAGCCCTTCTGCTGCGCCTTTATCGCTAATGTCTTGACGACTTCGCCCAAACTCTTTCGCAGGTTGAAGCTCAGATAGTCCAACTCCAGCTTGCGTGCCTCTATCTTGGAGAAATCCAGAATGTCGTTGAGTACGATCAGCAGCGCATCGGCAGATCCCTTAACCATATGAAGGTATTCAGCCTGTTCGGAGTTTAGCTCCGTGTCCAGCACAAGATCGGTCATGCCAATAATGCCGTTCATCGGCGTCCGGATTTCGTGGCTCATGTTGGCCAGGAATTCGCTCTTAGCCCGATTCGCCGATTCCGCTGCTTCCTTTGCATCTATCAACTCTGCTTCGCTGCGCTTTCGCTCCGTAACGTCTTCCGCAATCCCCACGACTCGGATCAACTTACCTTTCGGGTCGTTTACTGGAAAACCGCGAGAATGAATCCAGCGAAGCGACCCATCCGGGCGCTCGATGCGGTATGACATTTCTGACTGAACACCTTGCATTAACTGTCCAAAGTAACTATTGACGCCTCCGCGTTCCTCCGGGCGGACAGAGTCAATCCACGCTGCTGCCCGCTCGTACACCTCTTGGCAGGGCCTCCCCCAGATCTCTTCGTAAGCCGGGCTGAGGTATGCCACTCGAAGCGGTTCCGGCGTCACGACAAAAAATACCTCGCGGATGCTGTCGGCCAACTGCCGGAACTGCTCTTCACTGGTTCGCAGGGAAGCCTCCGCGTGCTTGCGTGCGGTGATGTCGCGGACGGTAGCCATCAGCGCCGGCCGGCCATGCAGCGTCAGGGCCGTCAGGCAGACCTCCGCTGGAAAAACTTCACCGTTCTTGCGCCGGTGCAACCATTCGAAACGATTCTTGCCGTCGTGAAACGCGGTGGCAATCTTCTGATTGCTCCCTGCCAGCGAGGGCGTGCCATCGGATTGGTTCGGAGGCGACAAATCAGCCGGGTGCAGTACGGTGAGATCGGCCACCGTTGCGTATCCGAACATCTCGACCGCAGCCAAATTGCCATCCACAATGCCGTGTTCGCCCAGCACCAAGGTCGCATCCGCCGAGTCCTCGAACAAGACGCGATGCTTGCTCTCGCTGTCTCGCAGCTTCTGCGCAGCTCGTTTGCTTTCGGTCAAGTTAACCCCGAGGCCGACCAGGCAGAGTTTGCCGTCAAACACCAGCCGTTTTCCAGAAAACAGGTAAGGAGTCTCGGTTTGATCCTTGGCGATAAACGAAGCTTCGACCATGGCCGCACCCTCTGAAAAGACCTGTTGCATGCGCTCGGCGACCAGGCTCTTTTCCGGTTCCTTGAAGAAATCCAGAACCGACTTGTGCGGGAGTTCTTCGGCAGAGTAGCCAGACGCATCGCGGAAAGCTTCGTTCCACCGTACCAATTGTCCAAGTTGGTTGATTAGATAGAATAGACCTGGCAGGCTATCGGCAACGGCCTGGTTGAAATCCTCTTCTTGCTCGACGCTAGGTACCGCCCGCTTTGGCTCGTCCAGGGCTTCCTGCGCATTTAACAAAACGGCTTTATCGAATCGCTTTGACGTAGAAATCTCCCGCGAAGCTGGTTGACAACACCAGCGATGAGGCTTCGAAACCACCTTCAACCACTCCGCTGGTCGACTCGGAAAGAACTTCAGGGAAGGGGAGACAATCGGCCAACTCAAATTTAGCCTAATGCCCCTACATGTCAACGGCACACTCAAGAGCCCTTGTTCAATGAGCAACTTTCGAGCAAGTCAACCGATGATAGCGCGCGAGGTGCAGGGGGAATTTGCGTCAAGCCTAGACATTCTAGATACGAAGGTTTAGGATACCTCGAATGACTAGGCACAAAGAACCGGCTGCGCGCGAAGCCGAGCTGCTGCAGGGCACGCTCGACATGCTGATCCTGAAAGTGGTCGCTCTCGAGCCCATCCACGGCTACGCGATCGTGCAGCGCATTCAGCAGATTTCGAAGGATCGATTGCAGATTCGGCAGGGCTCGCTATATCCCGCGCTGTACCGACTCGAAAACCGCCGCTGGCTGAAATCCGAGTGGAAGACCAGCGAAGGCGGCCGGGACGCCAAGTATTACAGCTTGACGCGCGTGGGGCGCCAGCAACTCGAGCAGGAGAAGGCCGACTGGAAACGCCTGTGCGAGGTGATCTCTCTGATTCTTGAGACAGGTGAATAGAGGAGCCGACTATGAAATTGCCGGGATGGCTCGGGCGGTGGCGCTCGGAACGTCAGATGCATGCGGAAATGCGGTTTCATCTGGACAGCTTGGCGCGGGACTACCAAAGCCAGGGCCTGAACATCAACGAGGCGCAACAGCGGGCGCATAAGGAGTTCGGCCCGCTGGAGCTTGCCAAGGACGAGTGCCGGGATACCATGCTCCTGCGCTGGCTCGATCCGCTGTGGCGCGATATCCGATTCGCTTTGCGCATGCTGGTCAAGAACCCGGGATTCACCGTGGTGGCCGTAGCGGCCTTGGCGCTGGGCATCGGAGCGGACACGGCGATGTACACGATCGTCGTGGGATCGCTGTCCTGGGACATGGGACTCGACCGTCGCGACCAGATGGTGATCGCAGGTTCCAGGCCGCTAGCTGACAATCGGGGAATCGGCGGATCTTCTTATCCGGACTTTCGTGATTTTCGTTCAGAAGTAAAGACATTGGCTGGATTGGCCGCATATCAGTTTACGCCCGTCAATTTTAGCGACCGCAGTGGGCTGCCAGAGCGGTACTACTGCGTCGAGATGTCGGCGAATGGCTTTTCCGTCGTGGGACAAAAACCCCTGCTCGGCAGGGATTTCATTGCCGAAGACGAGAAGCCTGGCGCGCCTCCGGTGCTGATCCTGGGATATCACGTTTGGCGGGATCGCTATGCCCGGGATGCGGCGATCATCGGGCAAACAGTTCGCTTGAACGAAGTCCCCCGGGTGGTCGTCGGCGTCATGCCGCCCGGCCGCCGTTTTCCCGAAGAAACTGATTTATGGACGCCGCTCGTGCCCGATGCCGCGCGGGAGAAACGCGACAACCGCAACTTGTTCATGTTCGGGCGGCTCGGCGATGGCATTCCGTTCGCGTCGGCGCGGGCGGAGTTGGTGGCCGCTGCGCGGCGATTGGCGGACCAATATCCGGACACCAACAAGGACATGACCGTCGATGTGCGTCCGATCATGGAAATTACCGGGCTGTTTTTCATGAAGCCGCTGTTTTATGCACTGTTCGGTGCGGTAGCGTTCGTGCTCCTGATTGCCTCGGCCGATGTGGCCAACATGCTGCTAGCTCGAGCTGCCGAGCGCTCGCGGGAGATTTCGATTCGCGTGGCGATTGGCGCAGGGAAAATCCCCATCGTGCGCCAGCTTCTGCTGGAGAGCGTGGTATTGTCCGTTACCGGCGGCTTTCTGGGTTGGCTGGTAGCGCTAGGCGGCTTGCGCTGGTTCGACAGAGGCCTGGGAACCCTCACGAAACCTGTTTGGCTTCACCTGTCTTTGGATCGCAGCGCGTTGTTCTACCTTGGTGCCATCTCGATAGGCACCGGCATTTTGTTCGGACTGGCGCCGGCACTTCGGCTAGCCAAAACCGACGTGCATGCGGCACTGAAGGATGGCGGCTATGGGACCGTGGGCAGCAAGTTCGGCCTCGGGCTTTCGAATACGCTGGTAGCTTGTCAAATGGCGCTTTGCGTAGTGCTGCTGGCGGGCGCGGGCCTTCTGATTCGTAGCGCCGTAAATCTTTACAGCGCACCGATCGGCGTGAACACCGCGAGTGTGCTGACCATGCGTGTCAATCTGCCTGAAGCGAAGTACGCGAAGCCGGAAAGCCAAGTTGCGTTCCACGAAACGCTGAGAAATCGCCTAAAAGCGCTGCCGGGCGTCGAAATACCTGCGATCGCATCGAACTTGCCGCTTGGCAACTGGATACCATTTTCTTTTGAACTCCAGGGCAGGGCGCACGATCCCGCACAACCGCTCGAGGCTGGCGGGCTGGTCGTCAGCAATGACTATTTCCGGGCGCTCGAGGTGCAACCGAAACGCGGCCGCGTATTCTCCGACGTGGATGGCGCGTCGGGAGTACCCGTGGCTGTCGTAAACGAAACGTTTGCGGCGAAATTTTGGCCGGGGGAAGAGGCGCTCGGAAAGTGTCTTCGTCTGATTGAACAGCACACTCGAGAGCCCTGGGTGACCGTCGTGGGCGTGGTGCCGGACATCCTTCAGAATTTTCGGCAAAACCTCGAACGAGATCCTTTGATCTACCTGCCGTATGCCGAGCGACCCGAACGGGAGGTATTCCTGGTGGCGAGAACGCAGGTGCCCCCGGCGAACCTGGCGGATGCGTTCCGGCGCGAAGTGCAGCGCATCGATGAAAATCTTCCGGTGTACGACGTGCGCACGCTGGAGAATCGCATCGCGGAAGGTCGGCTCACGGTCAGCTTGTTTGGTGCCATCTGTTCGATCTTTGCCGGCGTGGCCACGTTGCTCGCGGCTATCGGCTTGTACGCGGTGATTGCGCATGCGGTGAGCCAGCGCACCCAGGAAATCGGACTGCGGATGGCTATCGGCGCATCGCCACGCGACGTTGCACGGCTGATTTTCGCGCAGGGAATCCGGCCGCTCGCCCCAGGGCTGGCGATCGGGTTGTTACTCGCGCTCGCTGCATCGCGGCTACTACGCGTGGCGCTGGTAGGCGTGTCGCCGAGCGATCCGCTGACATTTGTTGCCATCGTGGTGGTGTTGACTGTCGCCGCGCTGCTAGGATGCCTGACCCCTCTGCGGCGAGCCCTGCGCGTCGATCCTGTGGTGGCTCTGCGGTGCAACTGAACGCTGCCTTTGGCTTACGGGAGATCGCGGCTTAACAAATCTCGCAGGTGTTCACTTCCGGACGCATCGCTTGCGCTAGTGAAGCAAGAAACGGCGTAAACCACATTTGCCTCAACCTTAGAGTCGGTATTTCAAAGAGTTAGCGAGAGGGTTCGACTGGTATGGAAAATGCTCGAAATGGAGTGATGAAATCCGCCTCAAGCAGCGGAAGCCATCGAGTATGGAAAACCTTCTCAAAGATCTGCGTTACGGCCTACAGATGGCGGCCCGCAAACCTGGCTTCACAGGGGTGGTACTTTTTTCACTGGCACTCGGAATCGCTGCGAACACGACCATATTCAGCGTCATTTACGGTGTGCTGTTGGCCCCTCCGCTGTATCGCGACGTTGATCGGCTTGCGGTCCTTTGGGAATCAAATAAAGCTAAAGGTATAACGCGGAGTCCGGTCGCCCCTCGGACGTTTCGAGACTGGAGCGAGACCAGTCGCTCGTTCGAACGGCTGGAATTGGTCGCTCCGGGCTCACCAGTGACGGTTACCGGTTCTGGATTGCCCGAACGGGTAAACATCCAATACGCGTCTCCTGGTCTCTTTCAATTGCTTGGCGTTCGGCCAGCGTTGGGGCGGTCCTTCGCCGAGAAAGAAATCAGCTCCACAAATCCCGTCGTCCTCAGCTATGGATTTTGGCTCCGCCGCTACGCTGGAGATTCTGGTGTCACTGGACAGCGCGTCACGATAAACGGGAGCGCGTACACCATCATTGGAGTTTTGCCGAAAGACTTTCATCTGTTCGACCGGGACACGGATCTGTGGATGCCCATTGATCGTCCGGGACTGGAAACTCAGGAGCGCTCCTTTCGGTCCTGGTTGATTGTCGTCGGGAGATTCCGTTCAGGTGTGACACTCATGTCGGCGCAGGCCGAAATGGACGTACTGGCGCACAGGATCGCAGAGGCGCATCCGGAAACCAACAAGGACTGGGGCGTCAGCATTGAGCCGATTCAAGAGGCTCAGTTCGGATACTGGAAGCCCATCCTTTATCTGCTCTTCGGGATCGTCACCTTCGTGCTGATCGTTTCGTGCGCCAATGTGGCGAGCTTGCTTCTAAGCCGATTGGCGAGCCGCAACCAGGAGTTGTGTGTGCGCGCTTCTCTTGGCGCTACTCGGGGCCGAATTGTGCAGCAACTGCTAGCGGAGGGCCTATCGCTCGGAGCCCTGGGCGGTATCTTGGGTTGGATTCTCGCTTATTGGGGAGTCGATCTGTTCCGCGCGGTGGCCCCTGCCGAGTTCCCGCTCTTGCAGTCCATTCAAATCAATCTTCCGGTTCTCCTATTCTGCTTGGGCACGTCGGTCTTGAGTGGGACGGCGCTTTCGATAGGCCCCGCGCTCCTTGCCTCGCGCGTCGATCTGCATGAAGCGTTGCAGAGACTACCTCGCAGCACAGTTGGCGTGGGATACCTGCGATTCCGGAATGCACTTGTTGTGGCGGAGATGGCGTTGTCGCTGGTGCTGCTATTTGGGGCGGGGCTGATGATTAATAGTTCCCTGCGGCTTGTTCGGGTCGATCCAGGTTTCCGGGCTGAACGCGTCGTAACCATGCAAATGTTCCTGGCGGGACCGCACTATTTCGAGTTTGGCCCCGAGGGAGTGCGAATCCACGAGGAAGTGGGAGATTTCTATAGCCGCTTGCTGGAACGCACGAGCGCCTTGCCAGGCGTGGAGTCGGCAGGACTGGTGAGTTGGCTTCCCGAAATGGGATACAACACCGGGCGTCGAGAGCGGGCCTTCAGCATTGTCGGGCGCCATGAAGATTACGGTTCAGATCGGCCGACGGCCGCATTCAATATGGTTAGCGCGGACTATTTCAAGACACTCCAGGTTCCGCTGCTGAAAGGACGAGATTTCGATTCAGACGACGACCAGAAGTCCCCATGGGTCGCCATTGTGAATGAGGCTTTCGCCGAGCGCTACTGGCCTGGGGAAGACCCAATAGGAAAACGACTGCTTACCGAGGGAGGATCAGAAGAACGGCCGCGGCAAATCGTCGGAGTTGTGGGCAACGTCCGTCAAGAGTCCCTCGAAAAGGAAGGCCAGCCAGAGATCTTCGCAACGTTCTTACAGCAACCGAGCTTCACTTCCGGCCACGGCTATCAAAATCGTGTTCACATGACCATCGTTGTGCGGGCCATAGCGGAGCCGGCCTCCACTGTCGGAGCCATTCGAAAGATAGCCGCCGAAATGGATAACACTCAGCCGATCTACGGAATACGGACGATGCCTGAAGTGCTCGCCGAGTCCACGTCCTTGCGGCGGCTGTACGCCAGGCTGCTGGCACTTATGGCGGGGATTGCACTTTTTCTGAGCGCCATCGGCATTTACAGCATCGTCTCCCATTTGGTGGCTCAGAGGACGAGCGAGATCGGCCTGCGCATCGCCGTCGGAGCCACCACTTCCGACATCCTTCGTCTCATTTTTAAACAAGGCGGCAAGCTTATCCTTGCCGGGCTGGGCGTCGGTTTAGCGCTCTCGCTAACATTGAACCGTTTTCTTACCTCCTACCTATATGGAATCGGCGCAGCCGACCCTTGGACTCTGGCGGCTGCTTGTAGCGTGCTTATTGCTGTCGCGAGTGCAGCCATCTGGACTCCTGCTCGGCGAGCAACACGCGTCGACCCTACGGTCGCCCTTCGCTACGAATAAGTCGAGGTACTTCGAACCTCAACGAGCGACGCCTCTCGAGTCCTCGGAACCTCACTACGAGTCGATAAGCATCTCCCGAACCGAGCCAGAAGTCCGACCAGGGGAAACGTAGTGCGGCTCTGTGGCATTCGCGCTCCGATCTGCTCGAACGGCGTTTCATGATAACTTTACAGATATCTACCTCTCTGCCATACACCACTCGACCCCCCCATGACAGCGTCAAGGAAGTGTTCTAGATGGGGCAGTTCAATGGAGTATCTCGCCGTATCCTGTGGTTGTGAGAATGAAGAACCTGACGCCCGCACTGTTACTCTCGGTCTCCTGTCCAATTTGCGAGGCTGCGGTTGGCGAACGCTGCGTGTTCCGTTCGGGCATCCCACGCTCGGAACCGCATCTGGATCGCAAGATCTTGGCGGCTGATGCTGTCGAGGCAAAAAGAATTCAACGAACCAGGCCTGAGGTGAAACCACTTTCCTCGCGTGTTATGGAGTTATTCGGAGCCATGGGCGAGGATCGCTTGGACCTGCATGCGCTCCTCGGCATTGCAGGTGACGGGATTAAGGAACGACTATACCTGCTAGACGCCATCGACGAGTTGGTGCGCGCAGGGATGCTAGACGCGTGTGGTGATGAGTTCTACGAGCTGACGGAGAAAGCCAAGAGTGCGTCGCCCGCGTAGCCTATCCTTTTGGCTGCCGATCCAACACGTAACGCCCGACGAACTCACACGCCCAATTCCGAGGCCCCAGCTGTTGCGCCCACCACGCCATCATCAGAGTGAGCTCGAAGATCAGAAATCAGTGAGTCCAAAACACTCTCCTCCAGAACGGCCTTCCCGTACAAACGCATCTCCGAGGAAGGTTGATCGTCCCAGACGGCATTGAAGATGCGTGCATGGGTCAAGCACAATTGGCCGGACAATCCGATGGTAACCCTAAGGCTCGGTTTCGGTTTTGACGGGCATTGAATAGTTCCTGAGTATCTCACTCAATTCTTCCGGACGAATCGGCTTGGTGATGTAGTCATCCATACCAGCGTCCAAACAGCGCTGTCTGTCGCCGACCATGGCATGGGCGGTCATGGCGACGACGGGCAAATGTTCTCCTGTCGATTTTTCTCTATTGCGGAGAGCAGCTGTCGCTTCGAACCCGTCCATCTCGGGCATCTGGACGTCCATAAACACCAAATCAAACGATTGTCTCTCCATAGCCGCCAGAGCTTCTTTGCCGTTTATCGCCGCCACCACGGCGTGCCCGCGCTTTTCTAGTAGTCGGATGGCTAGAATCCTGTTTACGGCATTGTCC
>Ga0210388_10003715_pt1 | contig 11925 bp, 13 predicted proteins | sample IncBWC19OmetaG_FD_155485 | JGI IMG/M metagenome (GOLD analysis project Ga0210388, IMG submission 155485) | Forest soil microbial communities from Barre Woods Harvard Forest LTER site, Petersham, Massachusetts, United States - Inc-BW-C-19-O ... | reverse complement strand
AACGCGATTGTCGCGATCACTCGTAGCGAGCGTACACGGCCCGTTCGCCTCGTGAGCGATCCAGACTTCAGTCCTTTGGATCTCGCGATCGCGCCCAACGGTAACGTCGTGGTGTCAAGTGAGCATCCGTTCGGTGCGGCAGATGCCGTGACGAGCGTGCGCGAATACGACACTACGGATGGACACCTTGTGCGGGTCTTCTCTCCCGCCAAGCTGGCCGAGTTTCGGAAACCGCGCGGTCTACGGTTTGGTCCTGACGAGCATCTCTACTGCGTCGCTCAGGACGAGGTCGTCGCCTTCGATTTTACGAAGGGCGCGTGCCTGGGTACCATATTGCAATTCCAGCGGTTGAACGGGCAAGCGCTAGCGTTCTTCCCGTGACGCGGTCATCGCGATGAGCGAGGTGACAAGCTGGACAATCACAACAACACGCTGATTACTTCCGTGTGGACACCATCATGACCAGGGCCAATTTTCTAGAGCGCCATTACTTGCAAGCAGACGTCCGTAGCTATGCCGGCTACGCAGCGGCGAAGTCAATAAGACGTGGAAGACCTGTGCCGGCCCTCGCCATACGGGCGGGTCTCTAAGCTGGTGACCGAGGTGGCAGTCCCTGTTGTCTCCAATGCTGCGTGAAGCGCGCTAATCAAGGTCTTTTCACATCCCCCGTCTGGCAAACGGACGTTCACAGCCCGTAAGCCCCGATAATAGTAGTAGGTCATCTCGAAGCGGAAGCCATCTATCGGCTGGCCGTTTGCTCCGATGCCAGCTGCCGGGACGACCCACAGACGCCGCGGGATAAAGAAGCCGTAGAACCAGCTCCTATAGTCCGCCTCATAGCCTCGAAGCCCGTCCCCGCGGCTTATTTCGTCGATGTGCAAGTAGTCGGCTCCACAGCGTGGGGCCGCCGACAGAATCGCTTCGCGCGCGATCGCAAAAGCTTGCTTTTGAGGGATGGCGTAAATGACCGCAGGACTATCGGGACTCGGATTTGGAGCCGAATGGGGAGTTGCACACCCTGCGACAATAAGTGCTATCAGAAATCTTGCCGCGCGTTTCATGACTCAAAACCTCAAATATTGAGTCGCTGGACGGCGCCACTACATGCTGGCCGCTATAGGTGACGATAGTCGGATAGCTATCGCTACGCAAGCTCGCCAGGGCTGATGAAATGACCCGGTCCGTTGCATCGCGTACGCGTCCGCTCGCCTGGTTGTCCGCTTCATTGATCCAGAGTTTCCGCAAATGAAAACACCAAAACTTTGCCTAGAACCTCTAACGACGCCCGAACTGCCGCATCATATTGTCTTGGATTTGGTTTCTTGAAAGCGACGGCCCCAACCCTGTGTTGAGGTAATACAGCGCCTTCAAGAAGGCTAGATCGCCGGCGGTGATCGCTACAGGCTTTTCCCGCGCGCCGCAGGTCGAGGACATTAGGTCCAGAATGCTCGGCAGCGGATCGCAATTGTCCGGCGATTGCACCACTGACAAGGTCAGCATCGCCAAGTAGTCAGCGATCGACCCAATCGGATAGCCGACGACTTTCGTTGTGTCGACGACCAGGATGACGATGCCGATCCCACTTCCGCCACCGCCGCCCGTACGCGTCCCCAAGGTGCCGCTTGCATTGTATAGCGGAGTGATCGTTGGCCAAACGGGCAGAAGGTTAAGCCTTACCAAGGCGACGTCCGTATTCAAGACCATGGCGCCGCCGTTGGTTGTCATGTACCAGCCCTGAATCGCGCGCTCGCCTCTGAACGCTATCAGGTCCTTCATTCCCCCCGAATACCTGTTACGAAAGTAAACCGACGCCCAATTTAAGACGTCATCCATTGTTTCTTGAGGGTTATGCGTGAATAGTATCTGCACGTTGTTATTGCATTGCGGGTCCGACTGCACGGGCGCGCCAACGTACGCGGCCAGCGCGCGAAGTCGCGCCGTGACGAAGGCGTTGTATCCCGCGCCGAGCCCAACGGTTTTCGGGCAGATGCTTTGCCTGCCGCCGCGCCAACGCGCCAGGTTGCCCGTTGTACCGGTATTCACGTAGTGCACGGTTGCATGGTGCACAATGAATTGATACAGGCTATCTCCCGCCAATTCCGCATCGGTGGGCGGGCTCGGGGTCATCACGGCCACATCGGGAATCTCCGGCGCTGCGCGCGCCGTTGCAAGCCACCCAATCGTTACCACAAAAGCTGCGAGTATGACCCGCTGGACTCCAGATTTTCGTTTGCGCGTCATTGTGAGCTCCCGATCTACTGAGTGTTTCGTTTGGTTCTAACGGCGCCCGAACTGCCGCATCATATTGTTTTCGATATCGTCCCTTGAGAGCCCCGGCCCCAACCCTGTGTTGAGGTAATAAAGCGCCTTCAAGAAGGCTAGATCACCGGCTGTTATCGCTGTCGGCCGTTCACCTGCGCCGCAGCTGGAGGAGAATATATCCAGTATGCTCGGCAGTGGTTCGCAATAGTGGGGAGATTGCACCACAGACAAGGTCAACATCGCCAGGTAGTCGGCGATCGTCCCCATGGTGTAGCCAACGACTTTCGTTGTGTCGACGAGTAAGATTACGACGCCGATCCCATTCCCGCCACCACCGCCCGCACGCGTCCCTAAGGAATCCTGATCGGCGTAATGCGGGGTGATCCGCGGCCAGATCGGCAGAAGGTCCAGCCTTAGCAGCATCACGTCAGTGTTCAAGGCCGCAGGGCCGCCGCCTGTTGTCAGGTACCAGCCCTGAATCGCGTGATCGCCGGTAAACGCTATGAGCGGCTTCATCTGCGCAAACTCTGAACCTCGACGAAAGTAAACCTTCGCCCATTTCACGACGTTATTCATATATTCCTCGGGTTTGGCCCTGAATACTATCCGCACGTTGTCCTTGCATTGCGGATCCGACTGCAGGGGCGCGCCAACGTATGCCGCCAGTGCGCGCAGCCGCGCCGTGACGAAGGCGTTGTATTCCGGGTCGAGCCCAACCGTTTTCGGGCAGATGCTTTGCCTGCCGCCGCGCCAACGTGCAAGGTTGCTGTTCGTACCGGTGTCCACGTAGTGATTCGTAGCGTGGTGCACGATGAATTGATACACGCTGTCTCCTGCTAACTCCGCATCGGTAGGCGGTCGCGGGGCCGTCACCGTGACCTCGGGAATCTCCGCCGGCGCGATTGCATTTGCGTCCTGGTCGGGCTGCGCCGAGTTGGCCGTTGGTATCTTAACCGCAGCACCGGAGTTGACCGCGCGCGTCCCAGTGGACGCCCTGCGGATCGCCACCGTTTGCGCGCCAACGCGCGAGAACTCCAATCCCGTACCGCGAAGTAACGTGCTCAATGCCGCGCGAATTGGTAATGTTCCGTTCACGCCGTTCGACTTAAGATGCGCAACGTCCGCGTCAGCGGCGGCAACTTGTATGCCGCTTTGGGTCGAGAATTCAATCAGCGCGCTCGCGAGCGGTGAGGCCGAAATTTGGACGCGAATGCTTCGGTCCAGCACTTCGTCAGCGCGCGCCGTTGCCAGCCACGCAATCATTGCCACAAACGCGGGGAGTACGATGGGCGAAATTAGAGGTTTACTTCTGGGTGCCATTGCCAGTCGCGATCAATTTAGCGCCATGGTCCGCCATTTGAACTCCATTCATCCGAGCGCGACGACCTCCTCACAAAGCGCTGCCTGATGTTGGACTGCATCTGCTATTCGCCCGTGACCTCCCTACTGGTACACGCATGTACAAGATACGTTCGGCGGCGGAAAAGCGGAACTGCCAGGATGGGGGAGCCAGCTTCGGTCACTGCGTGGTCCCAGATGCCGTCCCCGGCAAAGTGGGGACGTCCATGTACGGCCAATCGAGGTTCACGGCAAGCTAGGGGTGGAGGATCGCAAGCCCACGTTCAGCCTGTTTGAACGATGGGCCAGCCGATCTCGGTACGCCACGCACCCTCGTCGGGCGTGTCATGGGGCCCGACGAGATAATACTCGCGCAATGGACCTTCAACGGCTAGCGCATGCTGCGCGACATACGTTGCCAATGAACCGTAGGCAAGATCGATGTTGGCGGGCGGGCCTGCGTGCACGATGGTTGCGAGCTCAACGGCCGGCACCAGACGCGGGGTGACCCGGCCGACGCCACGTACGGTTCCCTCGCAGGGAATAAACACTGTGGCTTCGCCCCGCGCATGCGAGAAGATGGCATTCGAAAAAATGCCGCCGGCCGGACCTATGGCGATTTTGCGCTGGGCAGAAAGAGAGGCACGCAATTCACCGAGCGCCCCTAGGTACCAGGACAGAGCGTCTTTGACCGCGACTACCTCGCTGATCGCGGCCGCGGTCACTTGATCCGCTCTGCGACGCCCGATATTCATCGGATGCGCTGGATGTTCCAGCAGATTTCGCAGTGAAGCTACCGCACCCTGAGTCTTCGCTAAGTCACTCTCCAGGCGCTTCAAGTGGGCGGCGATGAGCTCGTTGCGCGCTTGAACATCGGAGGCTGACAGTACTGCCTGGATCTCGTTCAAGGGCATGTCGAGATCGCGAAAGCGCCTAATGATCTGCGCGATCGGAATCTGATCTGTCGTGTAGCGGCGGTAACCCGTCTGTGGGTCGATGTGCGCTGGTTGCAGCAGTCCGGTCACATGGTAGTGGCGCAGCGTCTTTACCGTCAGGTGGGTTGCACGCGAAAAATCGCCGATGGCGAACGAGTTGGGCATACCAGTTGGAGTGTGCAGTCTCCCCCCAGGGGAGAGTCAACCGTGCTCCGGGCTATTGACCCTCCTGTCACGGTCGCACTGAAGATACGCCCAATCGGCCATCCGGCCGCAACCTTGAGGTGGATCCAATGAGCAAAGAACTCTCCGGCGTCGTCGCCGAACACATCCGGGCCGTGAATGCGTTTGATATCGACGCGATTGTTGCGACCTTCGCACAGGATGCGTATGTCAACGACAATCGACGCGAGATCGCCGGCATCGAAGCGATCCGGCGGTGGGTGGAGAAGGAGATGGTCGGCGATCACGTGACGATCGAGGTCCGCGAGGTTCTCGATCACTACGGCGAGACCATCGTTCGCGGGGCCTATGACGGCGAATACGATAAAACCAATTTGCCCGCGGAGCTAATCCTCTCGAACTACTTCGGCATCCGTGACGGCAAGATCGTCCGTCTCATCGTCATCTTCAATCAACCGTCTCCGTATTGAAGGCGGCCAAATGTGCTTGAGCAATCGCATTACTATTTAGAAGGAGATTGAGATGACGTCCTATCCTTTCCGCGATTTACAGTCGGGTTGAGATTACAGGAGACTGCGAAACATTAACTAGACGTGGGCGATTTATTAAACAAGTGGAAAAATCTGTAAAAACAACGTTAGTTTCGACCGATTTCGCGCGCTGACAGATCGCCGCCATTGTCTGTTTGACGTGCGAGGCCGGCGCGAGTAAATAAGGAATCAGGTGTATCACAGGAGTGGACGCCATGTTCAGCAAAGTTGTGATTTTCGCGGTCGCGGTGATTTTGGCGGCACCCATTTACGCTGGAACTGGCGGTAGTTCCGGGGGCGGAAGCTCCACAGGAGCTGGTGTCGGCGGAGGCGGCAGTTCCACGGGCGGAAACTCTGCAGGAGCAGGTGCCGGCGGCCATAGCGGCGGAGGAGGAGGCGGCGGCGAAGGTGGTGGACATGGCGGGAGCGCTAACAGTGGCGTCGGACACGGCGGCGGATTGAGTGGGGGCGCTGCAATGGCCGCCGCGCACGGCGCCGTCGATGGGCACGCTCTGGCATCGCATGCAGCCATTTCACACCCCGATGCGATGCACGCAACTCATCTCACGGGCGGTAAACTCTCTGAAGGCGAACACACGACTTCCAAACTTCCGAGCATGGATCATCACCACCTATATCGCCGTGAGCCGAAGTACGAGCACCAATATTTTCTCTCATGTATACCTGGCCCTGTTACGCAAAACATGGCGTTTTTCGATTGCAATACACCCACCAAGACTCTCTCAGGGCACAGGTCGTAAAACATAGTTTGGGGTATTAAATTGCTGCCCGCGGCGAAGCTTGCGTCGCCGGCCCTTGCGTTTGCCGCAGTGTTTTGGGCGGCAGGCATGCCACTGTGCGCGGCCGGCCCGACCGGGGTTTCGACGAAGGATGAACTCATCGCCAAGCAGTTTGCAGACGCGCTTGACCGCAGCAACTCGCAGGATCCGCAATCGCCGGATACCCTCAATACTCGCTTGCGGTTTGCGGATTTTCTCGCGAACTCGGAGGGCGGCGATTGCCACGTGCGCTTGGAGAATGCGCAAAATCAGCTCGACATTGCGCGAGCGAGCCAGGCTGGCATTGCATTAGCATTCGCCCTCGCGCGAGAAGCGGCCCTCGATTACCAAATTCATGTCGGGCGCGCCTCCTGCGGCAGCAGCTCAGTCTTGCGCGATCAAGAATTGCGGGCGGCGGTTGAATCCGCGCGCCATGCCGTCGATTTGTATCGAGCTGAGTTTGACGCCGTCTCCATGGCGACCATGCAATTCAACGTCGGTGTGACCTATCACGAGCTGGGAGACAGCGCCTCGGCTCTTGCGGCGCTTAAGACCGCAATAGCAATGGACCGCGAATATGGTTTTGGCGAAGATGCGAACGACAATTATCGGACGCTTCTGCAATGGAATGGTCAGCCCGCCGGGCCCGACGAGGTCACCGCACTGATGAAGGATTTCCCGCAACGCTCGACGAGCCTCTCATTCGGATGGTTAGATGGCAAAGCGGACCTGACATTCACGCTGGAGTACGAGCAGCTATCCGAAGGCGGGATGTTGAAAATGCACGGTATGAAAGCCGCCGAGCGTCGAGTGCAGCGGCGGCACAACGGTTGGACCGTATCCTTCGAGCCCCGCGGGACGCATTACGAGATCAGTAATTGGCCGAATGATGAATCCTTGGTGCAAGGCATCGTGGGCCCGCTGACACGCATGGCACTTCAGTTTCACGACTTCACTGTCGGGCAAACGGGCGATTTCGCTCAATCAAACGCGGCGCACAAGTTCGAGTCGAGTCTGCGCTCCGATGTCAAGGCGGTGACGGAGTTTCTCGCTCAAAATAATGCGTCCGCTCCTCTTACGCAGCAGATACGCATGGAGTCCGGCAAATATGGCAACTCCAAATATGGGGACTCCGTCGAGGCGCTTGTTGCGGAGACTTACAATATTGAGACGGGCACCTGGATTGGCGCATCGCTCGACCAGGGAGTTTGGTACGAAATGAGCATGCCGCTGTCCCTGCCGCTCGCGCCCGGACTCGTTGTGACGCACCAAATCGAGTTTGCGTTTACCCGTCGAGTGCCGTGCATGGCGGACTCCACAGACGAGGCTTGTATAGAGATCGTAGTGCGAGCAACTCCCGATCCAGAAGAACTCAGGAGCCGGCTGATGAGCCTATCGCAAATGATGAGATTATCGCAAAACACTGTTCTGGGTGAAAAAGTGGCTCTGCAATTATCGTCAGCTACGTACATGCGTCTCGTAACTGAGCCCACAACTTTGCAGTTTTTCGAAACTGATATGCGGCGTTATGGCTATTGGACGAACACGGGAACCAAGTCTGATTACCCAGTAATTGTATATAAGAGAACACATGCGGTAAGCGGGCCGATCACGCGAACCGAATGAGCTCGTAGCCATCGTGCTCGTTCACGGATTGATCCTCGCTGCGCTCCTGGCTCGTATGAAGCGTCGTTAGTCCCGGTCCGCGGCAATGCTCGTTTTTGGAAAAGTCTACGATCTTCTCGCCCTGAAGCGGCCACTCATCACGGGCGGCAACGGGTTGATCAGACACCGATGAGTGTGTTTGTATTGCCGACCGGCCAATCATACATCTCAATTGGTGACTGCACTGGGCGCAAACCATTCACAAATTTGAGGGGAGAGAACTCTTATGCCTGAAACTCAATCGAGATCGAAACGTGGATTGCTCGAACGCCTTGCTACCGGTCCGGTCATCTGCGCGGAGGGGTATCTCTTCGAGCTCGAACGCCGCGGATACCTTCAGGCCGGCCCCTTTGTCCCGGAAGTCGTGATCGAGCATCCTGATGCCGTTACCCGCCTGCACGAGGATTTTGTTCACGCTGGCAGCGACGTGGTGGAGGCTTTCACCTACTATGCGCACCGCCAGAAGCTGAAAGTCATCGGCCGCGAAGATATTCTGGAGTTGATCAATCGGCAGGCGCTGCGTATCGCGAAGGATGTCGCCGATCGTCATGGCTGCCTGATGGCCGGCAATATCTGCAACACCAATGCCTACGAGGCTGACGATCCTAAGACACACAAGGCCGTCCGGGCCATGTTCGAGGAGCAGATCGGTTGGGCTGTCGAGGAAGGCGCCGACTTTCTCATCGCGGAAACGATCGATTGGTATGGCGAGGCAGCAATCGCACTCGACGTCATGAAAGCAACCGGCTTGCCCACTGTCGTAACGCTCTCCGTGCATCGGGACGAGAAAATGTTTGATGGCATTGACGTGGTCGATGCCTGCAAGCGACTGGAGGCGGCGGGTGCCAATGTAGTCGGTGTCAACTGCCAGCGCGGCCCCAAGACGCTCATGCCGGTGGTGAGAAAGATACGACAGGCTGTCTCCTGTTACGTCGCGTCGTTGCCGGTGCCTTACCGAACGACCGACGCCGAGCCAACGTTTCAGTCGCTCACCGATGCTGCGTGTGCCTGTATCCCCGGTAATCGACCGTTCCCGACTGCGCTCGATCCGTTCACCTGCAATCGATATGAATGCGCGGACTATGCCCGCGAGGCACACGACATCGGGGTCCGCTACATTGGACTTTGCTGTGGCGCCGCTCCTCACCACATCCGTGCACTCGCAGAAGCACTCGGCCGAACGGTGCCGGGTAGCCGCTACTCGCCGGACATGTCGAAGCATGCCTTCTTTGGCACCGACGCAGCCATTCCGGACAAATACAAGGAACGCAAGATTGAGATTTGACCCCGCAGTGTTCGCCGTCAGGCGCTTTCGGCTCGCTCAGTTCGCGTGGCTGTTCATTGTCATCCTACCGGCATCGGCAATGGCCGTCGAGCCAGCGGCCGGTCCTTTGGTCGTTGTGAACGCCTGGTCGCGCGCAACCGCGCCGGGCGCGCCCGTCGGCGTCGCTTACTTTGAAATCGTCAATTCCGGAGGCCCAGATGCGCTGATACACATCGAAACACCGGTCGCACGCCGGGTGGAAATGCATTCAATGGCGACCGTCGGCGGCCTCATGCAGATGCGTCAGCTTCTGAGTGTGGACGTGCCCGCCCACGGCCGTGTGCGCTTCGAACCGAGCGGCCTGCACGCGATGCTGATCGACTTGGTGCGGCCCCTTAGAAAAGGCGAGCGCTTCGAGCTGACATTCGCGTTCCAACACTCGGGCGCAGTGCGCGTCGAAGCGATTGTTCAGGACCTCGGCACAATGACTGCGCCTGGCGCGAAGGATACGGACAAATGACCGCGCCGGATAAGCGCATTAAGGTGCTGTTCCTCGTGCTAGGAGTCGCCGGACTGATCGTAGGCGCATTGCTCGGATTGCACTGGCTGCGTCCGTCGGAGTTTCGGCTCGAAGTCTTGCCGCCCGGGGCCGCTTCCTCCGATTTCCGTCTCGTCGACTTCGATGGCCATCCCCGCTCGCTTGCCGACTATCGAGGGCAAGTGGTTGTGATCTTCTTCGGCTATGTGCATTGCCCGGATGCTTGTCCGGCCGAGCTCTTCAAACTCGCGCAAGTGATGAAGCGATTGGGGCCGGCAAGCGCGCACGTGCAGGTGCTGCTCATCACGCTTGACCCGCAGCGAGATAAGCTGCCGATCTTGAAGAACTATGTGACCGACTTCGACCCACGCTTTGTAGGCTTGAGCGGCACGGAGGCTCAGATCGATGAGGCAGCGGCAAGCTTCTACGTCGCGCACGCCAAGGTTGAGCTAGCCAATGACTACGCAGCGATCGACCATTCTACGGCGACCTATGTGCTCGACGGGCTGGGCCGCCGCCGTCTAATCGGCTCAATGAGCACGAGCATCGATGACTTTGCCCATGACATTGAGATACTCACTCACTGATGGCGCCTAGCCGAGTGCGGCGCCACTTGTGTGGCGTCTCGCCGACGACACGATGGAAAGAGCGCGTGAAATGCGCCTGATCGCTCATGCCGCACATGAGTGCAATCGAGCTAAGAGATTCGGAAGTCGTCAGCATCAGTCCCTGCGCTACCTCAATGCGCCGGCGTTGCACATAGGCGCGGGGCGAGACACCAAACGTGCATTTGAACGCCCGGCAGAAGTGACCAGCGCTGAAGCCCAGTAGCAGCGCGAGTTCTCGAATGGGAATCCTTCTGCATAGATTGGCTTCCACGTGTGCGAAGACTCTGCGCATCTGCCATGCCGGGATACCTCCACGTGCGACGTGTGTTTCTAAATTTGGCGGCGCATGAATGCCACTCGGACCGGAGCTCGCCCTTCCGTGAAGGAGGGCGACTGCGTACGCAATGTGCGCTCTTGTCGCTTCGCGGTCGCCGTCGCGAGCTTTGCATGCAGCTTCCGCAAGCTGCGCTGCGACGATCGCGAAGCCCCGTGTCGACGTTTCGGGGATTGGCGCGTCTTGTGAGATCAACATCTCTGTGTAGGCATTCATTTCTTCGATCGTCCGGTCTAACGAATCCAAAATCTCGGTAGCGTTCCGGCCTCCGGACATCCGTTACTTGTCAGCCGTTGCCGTCGTCTTCATCATGGCCGTCGAGACCCAAGCGGTCAGTCAGGACAATCATCGCGCCAACACAATCGCCGCAACATCCTGTAAAGGGTGCGTGCGACATGCCTAAATGGGGTCGGTGATTCTTCACACGTCGATGCGCGTGCGGCCGAACAAGCGCGCATCGATGGACCAGGCACCGGGCCCCAGCGCAGCCAAACTGAGGCCCAACGTCGCGCGGACAAGGTGGGTATCTGCAAGCGTGCCACTTCTGACGCCGATCCAGACCTCGACGAGAGCCTGCAGCACTCCGGCGTATGGCGTCCAAAGTCCGGCAATCAGGAGGGCTTCGGTAACCATGCCTATCAGGCTAACTCCCGCTGACGTCAGGTCAGGTGTTCCTTGGAACATCTCAGCGCCATGGAGGATGAGGGGAAGACCTGCGGCAAAACGAAGCAAGAGCAAGCCGCAACCGGGAACACCGTTGGGGAAAGTGGAGTAAAGGCGTTGCATCGTACGTGGCACGAAGCGTACAGATGCTTCATTTCGTGAGACAGTCCTGTATCCAGGGATCCAGCGATAACCCTTTTGAGGGAGTCAGAGCTGAATGATTCCTCGGCGTAGCGCCACCGTCACGGCGTGCGTGCGATCATGTGCATGCAGCTTGGCGATAATATTCTTAACGTGAGCCTTGGTCGTCTCTTCGCTCAGGTCGAGTTGTGCAGAGATCATTTTGTTAGAGTTTCCGGCGGCGATGAGCGAAAGCACTTCGATCTCGCGCGGCGACAGTCTCTCGTCCGAGACATGCTCAGCAAGCCGGACAGCGACATCGGAATCGATCGCCTTGGCTCCCCTGTAGACCGAGCGGACGGTCTCTGGGAGATCCGTCCGCATCGATCCCTTCAATAGATAGCCCTGCGCTCCGGCCTTCAACGCTCTCTGAGCTAGTGCATCACCTTCAAGATTCGTCAGTACGATGATCTTGGCGGCTGGGAACTCGGCGTGAATGGCAATGATGGCTTCAATACCCGACATCCCCTTCATTTGCAGATCCATTAGGGTGATGTCGGGTCGGTGTCGACGAAACTGCTCCACCGCCTCCTCTCCCCTTGACGCTTCAGCAATCAGTTGCATATCCGGTTGAGCCGCGATGAGCGCCGCGATTCCGCCCCGAAGCAGCGGGTGATCGTCGACGGCGAGGATTCGGATGGTATGA
>Ga0210388_10003714_pt1 | contig 11926 bp, 9 predicted proteins | sample IncBWC19OmetaG_FD_155485 | JGI IMG/M metagenome (GOLD analysis project Ga0210388, IMG submission 155485) | Forest soil microbial communities from Barre Woods Harvard Forest LTER site, Petersham, Massachusetts, United States - Inc-BW-C-19-O ... | reverse complement strand
TTCCGGCACGCCGAATGCCTACGCGTGGGTGCGCACCGCCTTGGCATTCGGCGTGCCGGAAGAAGAACACGATACGACGGTATTTAAGTTAGGGATGCTTGCGGCGCGCCTTGGCTCCGACAATATTGGGCGCGCTGAGATGCTGGCGGAGGTGATCGCCACCAGGATTGTGGAAACCTGTGAATGCTCGCCCGCTCAAGAAACCGAATTGGCGTTAAACAGTTCGCCATGAGCGAAATAAAGCACGTGTCCGTGTCGATACCCAATTCCGCCCGCGCGCTCGCACGGGTAAATGTACGGAGGTCTCGATGAACAAACTTCTCGCCTCGATTCTCGACACGCACGGCGGCCTAGATCGTTGGAGAGCGTACGAAAGAGTGGACGCAACAATCGTCAGCGGCGGCGGTTTCTTCCCGCTCAAGGGCATGATTCAGGACTCCAGCCCGCGCCGCATGACGGCGTGGCTGCACGAAGAGCGCTCGTCAGTCTCTCCCTATGGAGCCCCAGATCAGCGCACCATGTTCACGCCCGATCGGATCGTCATCGAAAAATCTGACGGTACCCTCATCGCCGAGAGGCGCGCGCCAAAGGACTCCTTCGCGGGCCACCAGATGAACACGCCTTGGGATCCGTTGCATCGCGCTTACTTCAACGGCGAGGCTCTGTGGACATACCTCACCACACCGTTCCTGCTTACGATGGAGGGCGTTTGCGTGGAGGAGACTGAGCCGTGGGCGGAGGGCTCGGAGGCGTGGCGCACATTGCGCGCCTACTTTCCAGGATCCATCGAGACGCACAGCCTCGTTCAGGACTTCTTCTTCGGTGAGGACCTGACGCTGCGCCGGCATGACTATAGCGTCAATATTGCCGGAGGCTTTGCCGCATCACAGCTAACCTCGCAGTACGCAGAGGTCGGCGGCATCCGTTTTCCGACGCGGCGGCGCGCCTACACTCGAGGCCCGGATCGGCGCCCGATCTTGGACATGCTGATGGTCTCAATTGACATCAGCGATGTGAGTTTCCGCTGAGGGCGCAACCGGCGAGCCGCATGATTTAACTTGGGGACAGCCAACGGGCATGTTGATGATTGGTCGTGTGATATCCGGCGCAAGGAGTAAAAAGATGCGAGAAGCAATCGCTACCGCTGTTGAGCACTCATCGCGCTCGCCCTTGAAAAGGCACAGCTGTTTCGTCAGTGCGCCCCGTTTCACGCAGCCGCTCGTCGGCTTGGTATTGCTAAGCACTGCCCTCACGCTGCGAGCCAGCGCGCCTCAAAATCGCGAAGCGGCATACTTGAGTGAGGTTCATGCAGCCATGATGACAATGCACATCGGCATGGCGGTGCAACCTACCGGGGACGTCGACACCGACTTCGTGGCAATGATGATTCCGCACCATCAGGGTGCGATCGATATGGCGCGCGCTGAGTTGCGTTACGGACATAACGAGAAGCTCGCGCGCATCGCGCAGGAGATCATCGTAACGCAGCAGCAGGAAATCGCTGCCATGCGACTGAGCGTTGGTGAGCCGCTGGCTTCTTCCAGGGCTTCGCCTGACCAGCAAGATCCGCGCACGGCGTCCAGGTCAAATCTCAACAAATGGTTCACACAGGAGCCCTGACATGAAATCTGAGTCGCTCTTGACCGCGTTTTTAGCCGCAACAGCCCTTGCCGCATTTCAGTCAGCATGGGCTGGCCAGGCCCCCGCGGCTGCCTCTTCGCCTGATATCCCCGTCAGCCACCATGACCGTGTTTATGCCGCCGAGCAGTTTTCCAACACGGTGTCAGTCATCGATCCTGCCGATAACAAACTTCTCGGCGTTATTCGCCTGGGCCAGCCGCTACCAGCGAGCTTCAGCCCTTTGTATACGGGGCAACTGTTGGTGCACGGCCTGGGGTTTTCGCCAGATCACCATACCATCGCCGTGGTCGCAATTGGATCGAATGCGGTCACCTTTATCGACACCACCACCAATACCGTCAAACACATCAGCTATGTCGGCCGAGCTCCCCATGAGGCCTTCTTTACACCTGACGGCAAGGAGGTGTGGGTCACCGTTCGCGGCGAAAACTACGTGTCGGTACTGGATGGCATAACGTATGAGGAAAAGAGTCGGATAATCCTTCCTAACGGTCCGGGCATGACGATTTTCTCGCCCGACAACAAGTATGGCTACGTGTGCTCGTCCTTCAATCCCGAGACCGATGTCGTATCCGTTGCCGACCACAAAATCGTGGGGAAGGTGCAGCAGGCGAGCCCGTTCTGTCCCAACATTGCGGCCACGCCGGACGGTTCCCAAGTGTGGATTACGCTCAAGGATACCGGCAAGACACAGGTCTTCGACGCAAAGCCACCGTTCCCCGTACTCAAGACGCTCGACACCGGCCCGATCACCAATCATGTCAATATCGTTCGCAATGCGCATGGTCAGTTCGCCTATGTCACGATCGGCGGTCTGAATGAATTAAAGGTGTTCCGTACGGACGATTTCAGCCAGGTTGCCGTCATCCCAGTCGGCAAGCTGCCGCATGGCGTGTGGCCGTCGGGAGACGGCTCGCGCGTCTATGTGGGTCTGGAGAATGACGACCAGATGGTGGCGATCGATACCACGACCAACACGGTGATTGCGAGTGTGCCGATTGGACAGGGCGACCAAGCAATCGTCTATGTGCCAGAAGCCGTGCCGGAAGGCACCGGAATGCAAGGACTGCAGCCGCTAGGCATCGCCGGCGAGACAGCCCGCTTCACCATGGTACCCGCGGACCATAGCGCGACCGGTGCCAAAGCGCCCACCAGCGTAACGCTGTTCGATCAAGGACTGGTGCAGGTATTGGAGAGTGCAGTTACTGGGCTCGAGCCGAAGCATCCCTATGTGCTCGCACTATCGGATCGTGCGGACGGTAGCGGCAAACTGGAACCGCTGGCCAGTTTCATGACCAACCCGGCGGGCGCGCAGATTGTAAACGCCCTCGGCCCAATACGTCAGGTCGTTCTGGGCGAGGCCGAAGCGACTCGCCGATACTTGGTCATCGCACCCGGAACCCCAGCGAGCCTGGGTGAAGCCGTGCAGTTGCAGGCTCGCTAAATATGCGTGCTCAGGCTTGCACAGGCTCGACGCGAGAACACCGCCAGTATGAGATCGAATCTATCGCGAGATCTCTCGCGTGGCGCAAGCGCCAGACAAACAGAATCATGAAAGTGAAATTCCTTAAGGCGATTGTTCTCGCCATCCCCTTGTTTGTCCGCGGGAAAAAAACATTGAGCTTTTGGTCAAGCCGATACGCAAAGGCAGTCGATGTCGCTAACGGTGTTTGGTTATTTATGGCATTTGATCGCGAGACAGCTGCGTTGATCCGCCGATCGAACGACGAGGCGATTATGGACGCATTAAAGGAGCCAACATGTCGAAAATATGGTTGATTACCGGAAGTGGGAGTGGGTTGGGACGCCGTATCGCCGAAGCCGCCCTCGAAGGCGGGAGCCGAGTTGTGGCAACGGCACGCGACACCTTGGACCTCGCGGGGATGGGCGACCGGTATGGCGCGAACGTTTACATCGTGCAGTTAGACGTCACCGATGAAGCACAAGGACGGGTAGCAGTTCAGGCCGCCGTCGAGAGGTTCGGAAGGTTGGACGTGCTCGTCAACAACGCGGGCTACGGAGATACGCGACCGTTCGAACAAGTTCCCTCGGCCGAGTTTCGCAAACTCGTTGACACCTGTCTGTTCGGTGTCGTGAACCTGACACGCGCGGCGCTTCCCGTGATGCGTAAGCAGCGCAGCGGGCACATCATCCAAATCTCCTCGCTCGGCGGGCGCACAGCTTTTCCGGGTAACGCGGCCTACTTCGCGTCGAAATGGGCGGTGGGCGGCTTCACCGAAGGGATCGCTCTCGAAACCGCACCGTTTGGCGTTAAGGTCACCGCGCTGGAGCCCGGTGCGATGCGAACCAATTGGGGCACGCGCGCGCACGCGAACCAGGATTCGTTGCTGCCAGATTACGAGCCATCAGTCGGCGCGAGCATGCGACTCATGAAGGACTACTGGGGCAAGGAGAACGGCGACCCCGCCAGGGTTGCGCAGGTTGTCCTCAAGATCGCCGACGCTGACACCCTGCCGCCGCACATCCTGCTGGGCAGCGACGCCATCCAGCTCGCACACCAAGCCGAGCAAGCGAGAGCAGCGGCGGCGGATCGTTGGAAAGCCGTCAGTGCCTCGATCGACATGGACGCCGTCGGCCCGATTCCCGCGTTACCGAAAGCCTGACGCGCTCTTTTCTCTGGGCTCGCCACGAGGAGCAAAACCTTGCGGACAATTACCAAGCACTTCATCAACGGTGACTTCGTTGAATCGACCGACGTCGGCGACCGGAAGCGTACCGAAGAGGCATTGCGCCAAAGCCCTGGGCGATCTCGCGCGCATCAGCCGCGTGGCAACCATGGGAGGCATCCCGAGTTTGGCGGCCAGGTATTTCGCACGGCTCATTCAAGGGTGGGATGCTGATCGCGACGCGTGCCAAAGCCGAATGCTCGTCTTTAATCTGAAGATATCGGCGTAAAGATCGTGCTGAAACGACTGACCTTGGTCGTGACCGCGCCAGGTGTCAAGCGTAAACCACTTCTCAAAGGATGCTTCAATCGTTGCCAGCTCGTCGCGAATGTCGAATGCGGTAATCTCGCGTCGTAAAGTTGCGATAGTCGCGCGCACTTCGGGCATTGCGAAGAGGGCGTTTTGGAGTCCTGGACCTAGGCTCACCGATTCCGTCAATCTGTCGCAGAGCTGAGTTAATTCTTCCAGATCCATTCCGTCGACGATACAAGTGCGCGAGTTCACCCGCGCATGTCAGTTTCGTGAAACATTTGTGACGACGTATCTGTGGCGACGCGGCCTCGAAGGTCATTGAATCGCCATTGAGCCGTCGCACGGGCGCAATCGTCCTCGCCTACATTTCATTTCGCCCGCCATGCGTGGGACTAACGACAGCGGATTCGTTGTTGGTGGGAACCGGGGGCCGAGCTGGTTGAAGTGGGGAATCTCGATCAGCTCGGCCATTGCGCGGAAGGCAGGCTCCATCACAAAATTACCCCTGCACTGCTCGAATCTCGTCCCAAAGTGCGACCGATCCCGATTAGCGCACTCCTGTTCTGCGAACTTTGCGGCGACGGGTGCAGAAAACTGTCGGCGTGCCGATTGCGCCCGCACATTCAGCTCGGAAAATTAAGCTGCCGCTCGATAGCCCGAAAACGGGGCTCGTTGCGTAAAGGATCCATGAGCGGGTCGGTTTTGAGCAACACCAATCCCGGATCGCGCAGGCGCATCGCCGTGGAGAGCCATTCAAGCGCCTTGGCCCGATCACCCCACTGCGCATAAATCGTGGCGTACTCATAAGCGCCGGCATCGCCCGCCTTTCCCTGGTACTTCGCGAGTGCAGCCTGCGCGTCGGTGTGCTGTCCAATCTTGTGGTACACCACTGCCAGGCACCACTGGGCTGCCCAGTATTCCGGCTTGCGCTCACATGAAGAGCGCGCATTCGTAAGGTCATCGAGCCCATAGTAGGCAAGTCCGCGAATCCCGTACGGCTCTTGAACCGCGGAATCAAGGTTAATGATGTCTGCATAGACCTGAATCGACTCGCGATAGCGGCGAGCAAAGTAGAGCCCGGCGCCAAGGACGAGGTGGCTGCCTCGATTCACGGGGTCCAGCTCCACTGCGCGGCGGGCGGCGGAAATGCCCTCGTCAAACTGCCCCATAGAAACCAGAAAATCGCCGCTCAACCGTAACACCGTCGCATCACCTGGCGCGAGGGCGAGCGCCCGTTCGAAGGCTTCATGAGCCCGTGCAAAATCAAGGGCCCCGTCTTCAAAGAAATACCCCAATGCCAGCTGGGCTTCGGCGAGTTCGGGAGCGAGCCTAACCGCCTCGAGCGCATCCGCGTGAGCCTTGTCAAAGACCTCGCGAATCGCTGCTCCGGTCGCGAACTCCGTGGCGTAGCCTGTATACATCCTGGACCGCGCCGCGACCGCGAGCGCATAGTTCGGGTCCAGACGGATCGCCTCTGTGTATGCGGAAATCGCGGTTTCGAGGTTTTTGGCTTCCGCTCCCGAGTTGTACGCTTTTACGGCTCGCAGATACGCATCGAACGCCGCGGGATTGCGCGTCCCGCCGCGTTCGATCTTTGCGGATGCGTTGCCGAGCAGCGTGACCTTAAGAGCACCCGCCACGGCGTTCGCGATATCGGTCTGCAGCTTCAAAATATCACCCAGGTCACGATCGTAGGTCTGTGACCAGAGATGGAAGCCCGTCACTGCGCTGTTGAGCTGCGCGGTGACGCGAATCTTATTTCCCGAGCGCCGCACGCTCCCTTCCAAGACCGACGCCACGTTCAGCTTGTGGCCCACAGTGGCAATGTCCGGATGTTCGCCCTCAAACGAGAACGACGAAGTGCGCGCGGCGACCTGCAACTCATTAATTCGAGTCAGCGAGTTCAGCAGCTCTTCCGTGAGCCCGTCGGAGAAATACTTCTGATCCGGATCCCCACTCATATTGACGAACGGCAGCACCGCGATGGAATGCGCCGGCGGATCGAAAGGGGCTGCTGGACTGGTGGTTGTGGCGCCAAGGTCGGCAAGAGCCGCTGCAGTCGCTGGCGGCTTCTGCTCGTGACTGAGCTGGGAAATCAGCCACAGAACGCTGCCGGCAACCAGCAGCAGCACAATCAAAATCGACCCGTACCGCAAACCGACACGGTGGTCGACGATTTTGCTACCGTCAAGTGGACTGGGTGCCAGCTGTTCGGGCGTGTCCTTTGCCGGCATCCGCTGGTCTTGCAGGCTGCTCGCTACGGCTCGTTCTGCCGACGGTCGCGCTGGTTCCGGCGCCTGCGCGACAATCTCAACCGGTGCAACCAGTCGGTATCCGCGACGAACTACGTTGGCGATGTAGGTGGGATCCTTGGGGTCGTCGCCCAGCGCTCTGCGCAGCGCCGCGACCGCTTGATAGACGGAATACGGCGTAACCACCAAGTCCTTCCAAACCCGGTCGAGCAGCTGATTAACACTCACGACCTCGCCGGGACGCTCTGCGAAGCAGACAAGGACCCGCATGGTTCGAGGCTCGAGTTTGACCGTCTTGCCGTCGCGCGAGATCTCGTCGAGCGCCGGATCGACCCGCCACTGCCCCAGGAGAAATGTTGCGTTGCCATCGAAGATCATTGAGCGCCCGAGCTACACGTTCGAGGCCACGGCGAATTTCCGCAGTATAGGAACCGCGGCCCCTGCCCGGTCCGCGCGCCGGCGGGCTCGAATTTGGACACCTTCCAATTTCCTTTAAGCATTCCTTAAGTCCAGATCAGCACATCCTCAGGACGTCGGAATTTTACATCGTCACTGTTGCACCCGGTGGCCGCGAATTGGCCCACCTAGCCCGATTTAGTCAATCTGATGCATGGAGATCGTAATGGAGTTAATCGTTATGCCCCTCAGCGGCGCCGTGGCCGTTCTATTTCTGGAACTGTCAGAGTTTGTCCGACATCGACACAGATTGCGGCGGGTTTGGAAACTGACGTCACGCTAGCTAGGCTCAATGGTCCAAAATCGCATTCGTCTTCGCTGCAGTGCAGGCGCAACCACAAGTTGCGCTGCTCCGCAGCACCGTCGGCATTGAACGCCGCACTCGGGAAGGACATCTTCGTTATGACCATGCGGGAGTGGGAGATAGCACGAGGTCACATGTCGGGACCCGGTAGTTTTCACACAGCCTCGGTCGTTAGGCGACTTCAGGAGTGAGTTTCATTCCGAGTGCCTTTACTACCTTCAGTACTGTGCCGAGACTGGGGTTACCATCAGCCGACAGAGCCTTGTATAGGCCCTCGCGTGTCAATCCAGTGTCTTTGGCCAGACGGACCATTCCGTATGCTCGGGCGATGTTACCAAGCGCGACCGCAATGAAGGCCGGGTCGTCACCGGCCTCCTCCATGCATGCCTCAAGATACGCCACCATGTCCGCCTCGTTCTTTAGATAGTCAGCGGAGTCGTAGCGCGAAAACTTCTCTCTGACTCGCTTCTTCATCGCCATAATTCACTCCTTCCAGTCCGCGGCGATTTTGATGGCCCGTTTGATGTCGGCGGCTTGACTCCGCTTATCGCCGCCACACAGGATCACAACGATCGCCGATCCACGTTGTACAAAATACACGCGATAGCCAGGACCGTAGTCGATCCTCATCTCGCTGATGCCAGCCAACCGGCTTCACGTCGCCGGGATTGCCGAGAGCCAGTCGATCAATCAGTGCCGCAATTCGCGCCATCGCCTGGCGATCCTTCAACCGTGAAAACCAAGCGTCAAAAGTCGCGGACCTAAGGATTTCGCGCACAGCAGGAGTGTGAACTATAGGTCACACAATGTAAACCGTGGTTAACATAGCTTGTTGACGGGAAAAGGGGCATACCACAAAGCTGCTTGTCGTGATTTTCAACAACGGGCCGATTTGTCCCATTAGCGTCGCCGCGAGGTGCGATTGGCCCGAAATCCACAAGCGTCCACCGCCGTCGAATAATATCTGGCCCTCGCGCGGGGTAACAATTCGGGTAACTCGTCTCATCTGCCTTTATAAACGCTTACGAAACAGTATCTTATTGCGCCAATTCGAATCCCTCGGCCGGCAAAATCCACGCAAAATCAATAAGTTCTATTCTACTGAACAGTCGTATAACAATACCTAACCCTTGTATTGCTAGGACCGACGATTTCTCGTGATCGAAACCGACCGCATCAGGCAACAACTGTCGGGCCAACAGCGGCCGCTCACGCTTCGGTTTCAATTTTTCTAATAGCGGTCACTGGCCCCGAGAACCACTTGCGAAGTCCTTGTAGAAGGAGGGTCTGACGGTAATGGCGGTTTGACTGCCGCGTTGCTGCACGAGGTAACATTAACAGAACAGCCTGGAAGTGACGTTCTCGGAACGCGCCGGGCGTCCGCGCTAATCCGATAAGATCAGGGGTATCTCGCTGGTGACTGAGTCCTCGCACGCCGTATTCCTTAGTTACGCCTCGCAGGATGCGGAGGCAACCCAGCGCATCTGCGAGGCACTCCGCGCGGAGGGCGTCGAGGTCTGGTTCGATAAGAGCGAGCTGCGAGGCGGCGATGCCTGGGACCGATCCATCCGCCAACAAATCCACGACTGTGAGTTGTTCGTTCCGATTATCTCCCAGCATACGCACGAGCGGCTCGAGGGCTACTTCCGTCGTGAATGGAGACTGGCGGTCGAACGCGCCGGCGACATGGCTGAAAACAAGGCGTTCCTCGTTCCAGTCGTCATAGACAGCACCGCCGAGCGAGATCCGTCTGTCCCGGAAAAATTCCGGGAGTTGCAGTGGACACGCCTGCCCGATGGACAGACCTCGCCCGCTTTCGTCGAGCGCATCCAGCGTCTACTAGCGGGTGCGGCTGTTGCCGCGTCGGTGGGCGTCCGAACCGCGAGTCCTGTCGCGAGTACCGCATCCGACAAACGCGGGCTTATCCGACGGCGGATGAGAATTACGTACGGGGCGATCGGGGCCGCGGTGCTGCTGGTGGTCGGGTATGTCGGGCTCGAGCGGCTCAACCAACCGAAGCCCAGCGCCCCGGCCACTGCATCCATCGCGGTGCTGCCACTCGCAAACGAGAGCGGCGAGGCGAGCCAGCAGTACTTCTCTGATGGCATCTCGGAAGACCTGATCACCGCGCTCGGGCAGTTCCCGGGGCTGAAAGTGATCGGGCGCAGCTCCGCGTTCCAGTTCCGCGATTCGAAGGAAGACAGCCGCAGCATCGGCGCGAAGCTGGGAGTGGCGCACTTGCTCGAAGGGACCGTGCGCAAGTCGGGGGACATGATCCGGGTGAGCGCCGAGCTGATCGACACCGTCGACGGCAGCATGCTGTGGTCGGAGCGCTATGACCGGCCCTACAAGGACCTCTTCGCACTGCAGGACGAGATCACGCGTGCTGTGACGGGGGCGCTAAAGACCAAGCTCCTGCCGGGCGGGCATGCGGCGGCGCAGAGCGAGCAGCCCCCGAGTGGGAACCTCGAGGCCTACAACGCACTGTTGCAGGGCCGGTACTATTACCCCCGCGACACGGAAGCCGATGGTCGCAAGGCGATTGAATTCTTTGCGCAGGCCACTCAGCTCGATCCGAGCTACGCGCTCGCCTGGAGTGAGCTGTCGCGTGCCTGGATGGGCCTCAGCGGGGACTACCTCGAGGGCGCAGCAGCGCAGGAGGCATTTGCGAAGGCTCGTGCAGCGGCCGACCGTGCTCTCGCCCTCGCACCCGACCTCGCGGCCGCGCACAATGCTCGGGGCGATCTGCTTCAGCTCGTCGACTTCGACTGGCGCGGAGCGGAAGCGGAGTATCGGCATGCGCTGGAGCTCGCGCCCAATGACGCTCAAGCGAAGTTCAATCTCGGGAGTGCGCTCGCCTCTTACGGTGAGATGGACCAGGCGATCGAGCTTACGCGGCAGGCGCTCGTGACCGAGCCACTGCGGGCCTGGGGGTACAAGGCGCTCGCCACCTATCTCTTGGGACTTCACCGCCTCGATGAAGCCGAGCAAGCAATGAAAAAGGCCATCGAGCTGCAGCCTATGGCGGGGCCCTTATACTCATGGCTCACGAACATCGAGATTAAGCGCGATAAAGCATCAGCGGCGCTCGACGCCGCGCAGCAGGCGCCTCCCGGAGTATACCGGGACATGTCGCTCGCGTTCGCACGACAGCTCGGGAGCGACCGGAGTGCAGCCGATGAGGCGCTTAGGACATTTATCGCGAAGGATGCCGGTGGTTCCGCCTACCAGATCGCGGAAGTCTACGCGCTGCGCAACGACGCGACAGCAACCTTTGAGTGGCTCGATCGGGCCTGGAGCAACCGCGATCCGGGCATCCAGTATCTTCTCTTCGATCCTTTCATCCTGCGCTACAAGGACGATCCGCGCTTCGCCGCTTTCTGCCGCAAGGTCGGGCTACCGGTTCCGGGTGCGGCAGGAAGGTCCACCTGACTTCGTGGTTTCGCGGACTGTCCGCTCATCGTCACCTGAACGGCAGGTATCGGGAGTCGCGAAGGACAGCAGCGGGTCTATTCTGCTGAAAAACTCTCTTTCGGTGCAGAGGCGATTTTTCGGTTTTATGGATATGCAACCGAAAATCCGAGGAAAACACGACGTAAGGCCGACTGAGAAAGATTGAGGGCGGAAATCGTCACGAGAGGCTTTCCCTCGAATCAAGGAAATTATAGGCTCTCTAAAGCGCTACGATTTTTCCCCGGAACACGCGCAGAGAGTTTTTCAACAGAATAGGTCGATGGCGGTCGCTCTAAGTCGAATGGCCAGCTTCCCGTTGGTGACGAATGGCGAGCACCAATACAACGTCTTGCCTTTGCTCATAGCTATAGAGCGCCACATAGCCACTCTTGCCGTAGGAGATCGAGAGTTCCCTCAGTCCCTCCTCACACGGTCGGCCAACAAAAGGATGTCTCTCAAGAATCTCAATTCCGTCGCGAATTACGTCGATCGCTTTGACAGCCGCCTGTGGTGCATCCTTAATGAGAAAATCGGCCAGTCGCTCCAGGTCGGCAAACGCGTGGCGAGAGTAGACTACTTCCGCCACGTCCGCACTTTCGGTCGCTTCGCCCGATCGCCGCGAACACGAGCAGCCAGGTAACGATGCACATCCACCGAGGCGTAACCGACGCCGCTCGTGAGAGCCTCGCAACGCGCTGCCAGCGCATCGGCGACGAACGCTCGGCGCTGTTCGTCCAGTCGAGTCTGAAGTTCAATCGCCTCCAGCATAAATGCGTGGGGCGATTTATCAGCCGCTTTGGCTGCGGCTACAACCCGTCGTTTGAGGTCTGCGGCAATCTTGAGTGTTGTTGCTACAGGGCTGGTCATAATTGCTCCAATTG
>Ga0210388_10003713_pt1 | contig 11926 bp, 12 predicted proteins | sample IncBWC19OmetaG_FD_155485 | JGI IMG/M metagenome (GOLD analysis project Ga0210388, IMG submission 155485) | Forest soil microbial communities from Barre Woods Harvard Forest LTER site, Petersham, Massachusetts, United States - Inc-BW-C-19-O ... | reverse complement strand
GGACGTGAATCAGTCGACGGCTTCGGAGATGGCCGACGAAGCATTCCGAGGGGCGATTTCTCCGCTGGCCATGCTGGTGGCCGGGCACATCACGCGCGACCTGTTTGCGAAGTGCATCGGTTGGCGGGAGTTCGAGTTCGTGTTCAACGAGCTGAGCGCGCGCGACGAGGGGACGGAGCTGCAGATGCAGGTGCAACTGCTGCAGGCTGGCGTGCTGACGATTGATGAAGTGCGGGCGATGCGCGGGCTGGCTCCGCTGGGCGGGAACCCGGTGGCGCTGCTGTCGGGCGAGGCGGCGAGCAACATCGGGGCGAAGGGACTAAGGGACTAATTGGCATAGGGACGAAGGGAAATATGGTCCGGGGGCCGAGTCCCTGGCGGAGCGGAGCGAGAATGCGATTGGAAGCGATGGCGGTACAGATTCCTTATGTCGACAAGCACCCCAACCGGGTGGCTTTTGAGGGCGTGTTGACGGTGGTGAACGCGGCCAGCGATAAAGCACCCTCCGGAGCGCGAGGGCACCGCGTAATGCTGACGCGCGAGGCCGCGGAGAAGGCGCTGCCGTCGCTGCTGGGCATGGCTGTCGATTACAGGCCGGGATGGGACGGGCACGATGCGCGCCGCAAGATCGGGCTGTTGACCGAGGCCGATGTAGTTGGATCGCGACTGATGGTGCGCGGCTACCTTTACGCGCGTGACTTTCCCGAGGTGGCTTTAGCGATTGTGGCCCACGCCCCGGAAAAGTTGGGCATGAGCTACGAGCTGGCCGATGCGCGCGTGGAAGATATGCGGGCCGAGATTTGGAAGCTGACGCGGGTGACGTTTACCGGGGCGGCAATTTTGCTGCGGGACAAGGCGGCTTACCGGGCGACAAGCTTCCGCATGGCAAGTTAGCGAAGAACAGCGGGGTTAGCGGTGTTAGCGGTGCCGGTGGGGTTGGCGAGGCGGTAGGGGTAAGTCGGGCTGGAAGTGAATAAGCCAGATTGACAGTAAGTTGGCGAGTTAGTTTGCATGAAAGTTGGATAGAAAGCTCCGTTCGCGGAGCTTTTTTTGTTTGTAAGTGAAGCGGCACAAAAGCAAATTGCTGAAACAGGAGAGGAAGAACATGGAACAGGATATGGGAAAGGGAGAAAAGCACATCGCGGAGCGGCTTGAGGCCGCAACTATCGCGCTCGAAAAAACGCTCAATTGGCTGGAAGAACGCCAGGGCGCGCTTTCTGGCGAAGTGGAGAGAATCACGGCAACTGTTGAACAGAGCCGCCGCGAAACCGAGCTAACTGAGAAGCTGGCGGCGGTGGAGCGGGAGCTGGCCGAAGTGAAGGCGGCCACGGCGCAGAACGTGCTGAGCCCGCTGCGTCGCACTATGCCGGCGGCCACTGCCGAGATGCTGGCGAAGCATGGCATCGGCGACGGACCGGTGGATGTGCGCGCGCTGGACGCGGCGTTGTCCGGCCTGAGCCTGGAGCAGCGCATCGCGGTGAAGACGCAACTGCTGCGGGCCGGGGCAATCGCGTAAGACAGTTGTCAGTGATCAGTGGTCAGTTGCTTACGAGAACTGCCCTGACTGCTGATCGAAACTAACTGATCACTGATCGCCGATCACTGATCACTCAAGCTATGGCCCCATGGATGGGGTGGAGAGAAATTATGAACGCAACCTTTGCAGACATTCATGCGGCAGCAGACTTCATCGGGCCGGGCGCAATTGAAGTTCCGTTGTATCAGACGGAGATATTCGACATTTGCCGTCGGTCAAGTTCGTTTGGACAGCGCATCAGGCAGGTTCCGGCAACGGGACATCCGTCGCGCTTCTTCGAGGAGACGGCGATTCCCAACCCGGGGACTGCCGGATTCGTGAATCCGCGCAGCATCAGCCCCACTGTGGTGAGCCCGACGCGCATCGAGCTGAGCGTGCCGCTGAAGGCGGTTGTGGCGCAGATCAACTACAACTTGTTCGACATTGAGCTGGGCGATCAGCAAAAGCAGTTCGCGTATTTGCAGGCCAAAGATCTTGTGGATACGGTGAGCGGCGTGATGGTGGCGCATGACGTGGCATTGTGGCAGGGCAATGACACCAGCCTGAGCGCGCCGACAACGACGCAGTACATGGGCTGCGCGGCGCAGATCGCGGCCGGCGGCAACTCGGTGACCGTGACCACCTCAATGAAGATTGTGGACACGATCAAAACCACGGTCGCGCAGATGGTGGCCAACAACGGCTATCAGGTGCGTCCCACGGCGGTCTACGCCAACCCGGTGCTGCTGGACCTGATCGACCAGGAGATGAAGACCGAATACAACGTGGTGCTAAACACCACACAGATCTCGGCGGGCTTCACGGTGAAGATGCTTTCGACGCAGGCCGGCGATCTGCCCCTGATTCCCGACTGGAGTTTGCCTTACACGGGCACGCCGGGAAGCGGCACTGCAGTGCTTCCGGCTTACATCGTGACTGAGGATCTGATCGAGTATCACTGGCTGGGCGATCCGACGCCGCGCGTCTTCCAACTGGGCCTGCCGAGCTCGCTGGCTCACCAGTATGTCGCGGTCAAGTTCGGCGCCCCGGTGGTGAAGGGTGCGGGCTTCGCCCACTATCAGGTGCTGGTCGACCGGTAGGGATAACAGTTCACAGTTCGCAGTTCTTAGTTCGCAGTTCTGACTGCCGGAAAAACACCGGCGGCCGTGAGGCGTGGACTGAGAGCTGCGAACCGAGAACTTAGAACTAAGAACTTCCACGGAAGGATGCGCGATGGCATATCTGGAGCCAGCGGATTACACAAATTATGGATTGCCGGCGGGGACGACGGCGGACTGGATCACGGCCGCGACAGCGCTGATCAACAGTTATTGCAGGCGGCCCGATCTGAATGTGATTCAGTACACGGAGCGTTTGCGAGTAACTAAAGGCGCACAAACGGTGCTGTTGAGTTATCTGCCACTTACTCCGCTGGCGCCTGCGACGACGCCGTTCGTGGGCCTGCAAGGGCGATATGCCAGGCCGCGGCGCGGGGAACTTCCGCAGGAGCCGCTGATCGAGATTGCATGGGCGTTTTCGCTGCCGGGGCAATGGACGTCGATCGATCCCACGCTGGTGGACTTTGACCCTAACACAGGGGAGTTGATGCTGCCGTGGAATGTGCTGGGGCTGCCCTTCAACGAGGTGCAGGCGACGTACACGGCGGGCCTGACGACTATCGGCGACGACGTTAAATCGGCATGTGCGCAGATTGCGCGCAACGCGCAGGCGACGCCGTCATTGAATACGAGCATGAGCAAAATCGACACCATGCAGATGAAGTATTTTTCAAGTTCGCTGATCGACGAGACGGTGCAGGCGTGGCTGAATCCGTACGTTGCGAACAGGCTGGGGTGAGCAATGAGCGATACTGCGCCGCGCAACCCGAGGGGTGCGCCGCAGATGCTTGCCGATGCTTTGCTGCGTAGTGCGGCGGGCACGACGGCGCTTCTGCGCGTGACTGGCACGAACACGGATACGAGCATGTCCGAGGTGGGGCTGGTGGCAACGACATTTGCCGAAGTGGCGGTGAGCCCAGCTCTGATGCGAAAGCTGCGGCCGACTTGGCAGGAAGGCGGAGAGTCGAAGTGGGAGCTGCTGGTATCGGCTACGAGCGTGGAGCAGCAGGTGAGCACACTCGATTTGCCGTCAGCGCAATCTCTGTTTGCCATGACCCTGGCGGTGACCGTGGCCGGCCAGGATTATCTGATTGAGTCGATCGCCTCCAATGAGGCGTTCGGCCAGGTGTATCTCTATCGGCTGCTGTTGCGCGAGGCACGGCAGCAGGCGGTGTAGGAACAGTTCACAGTTCACAGTTCGTAGTTCCTAGTTTGCAGTTCGAAGTTCGAGTTGCGCTGTGGGATGGCGCGCAATTCGGGTATGTGGAAGCAAGAACCAGAGACCGAAAACCGAGAATTCCAATGCAAAATGCAAAAGATTCGTTTTATATGGCGCTGCGCACGCGGCTTACGGCGGTCAATCCGGAGCGGACGATTCTGCTGCGCGGCGCGGTGCGGCCGGGAATATTGGTCGAGGAGGCGGAAGCCCCGTTCAGCCAGCTTCCCAACGATGTGTTTGTGCTGCGCTGGCCGGGCCTGGCGATTGACTTGGACCTGGCTTCGACTATGGCCGGCGAGCAATGCGAAGTGGTTTATCAGACTTGTGGGACGCAAAGCTTCGGAGGCTTGGACCGCGGCCGGGCCTTGAGCGCGATGGACGAAGAGTTGATTGCCATGATTCAGCCCTTCTATACGGCGAAGCTGAATTATGTTACGACGCCGCCATCCGCAATGTTGACACAGGTCTTCTGGGACGAGCCGGTGTTCTCGCCCATCGTTACACAGCGCGACCAGTTGAGCCGCAGCGCAACAGTATCGGTTTACAGCTATCAGGAGCAGGGGGAGTAAATGACGGCTACGTGGTTTTCCGCTCCAGCGCCGGTGACGCGAAGGGTGCGGGCTTTCTTTGCGCCGGTGAATCGGGCCGCGCAGATGCCCGTTCTGTTCGATCCATCAGAACAAGGCCGGTTCAATTTCGATGCGCCGCCCGTTCCGTGGATCAGCCTGGGATGGGTTCAAGATCTTGTTCGCAAGGCAGCGAGTAAGTCAGCGCCACTAATGACTGGAATTCCAGCAGCTCCGCTTGAGCAGGTGCGCGAGACACTCGAGGCGCAAGTAAGTCTTCAATTTCTAAGTTGGACGAAGTTGACGATGGGCCTGGCTACCGGCTCGCAACATATGAACGTACTCGCGCCGGCGAGCGGGGCGACTGCCGCGGCCGATGGAGCGCAGGCAGCGGCCGCAGTGACACCGCAAAGCGGTTCGACAAGCACGTCGATTCCACTGGCGACTGCAGATGCGGCTAAGTTCGCCGCGGGCGCCATTGTTGCCGTTGACGTGGATTACACCGGGCAGACCGGTTATGTGGGCACGCCGGTGGCCGGCGCATACGTGCGCCAGGCGCTTACGGATGTGGATTACGTGCGGCGAATAACATTTAACGTCGCGCTTGTATCGCAATCGACCGGGACCGGGTTGACCCTGGCCGCACCATTGCCGGGTGGCGCGCCGGCAGCGGGCGCCAAGGTGCAGGCGGTGACAGGATTTGTGGACCGAGAAGGCGGAAGCTTCTATCAGGAGTGGTCGGCACTTTTCGTAATGGAAGGCAGCCAAGGGGAGAGAATCTTCTTCCACTATCCCAGGCTGCAGACTATGACCGGCGCGGAAGAGGCAATTTCGCCACTCAATCAAAAGAATCAGAGCGGGCAATCGCGAGTCCTGCTCAAGGGACAATTTCTGGCGTTGCCGGTTACGGACCCCCTGGATGGCGAACGAGTGGTATGTTACCGGAGCTTTCTGCCGGCGGCCAATGCACTCGTTTAGCCTGCGGCAAAGAAGTCAAGTTATCAGAGTCAAGTTATCAGGCAGAGAGATGCGATGAAGATTACTATCCAGGGACAGGACTACACGGCTGCATTCGACGCCGTGCGTCCATTGACCATCGAGCGCAGGATCAACGAGCCGTCTGTCTGCGAGTTATGGCTGAGCTTACCGGCGAATGGGAGCCTCGCAGCACCCGCGCGCTTTAAATCACTTGCGGTTACTGGCGATGATGGGACGATTTACTTCACGGGTTACATCGCGGTAAGTCCGCTTCCTGAATATTCTGGGATTGGCATTGAGGGGCCTCGTTACCGGCTGGCGATTCAGGCCGTGAGCGACGAGATACTGCTGGACCAGTTATTGATGCCACCAAGCTCGGGAATTGCCGAAAGCAATGCAGGCAGCTTGCTTGCTGCTCTTGTGGCGCACACAGGATCGGCAGCTCTTTCCGCGCCGACAACTTCGCTGAGTACCGCTGTTGGATCGTTTGCGCCTGAGCCCGGAGCTACCTGGAGCAAAAGCGCTGGGCAAGCTGCCGGTATGGCGCGGGCGGCCTATCGCGCACTCAGCGGATCGCTCACTTTGTCATCAGTGCAGACAACGGTGCATCCGCTGAATGAAACCGATGGTAGCCTTAGCCTGGAAAGCCTGAGCTTCACGGCAAGCGTGAAGCGCGGGTTGGCAAACGATGTAACTGTCTGTGGCGAAAATGAACCGGTGGCCTATGTTACTGAGTATTTCCTTGGCGACGGAGCAACCGTAGAGTTCAATCTGGCGGCGGACCCATATTTTCCTACGGCTTCACAATCTACAGTGATCAGCGAGCTATTCAACGAAGCGCAAATCAATAAGGCCGTATGGGGCGATACCGGTGGTTTAGGTTACATGACGATCGGCGCGAGCGGCCTGGCAATGAATGGCGGCAACGGGATCGATGGTGAAACGCTGCTCGAATGGTTAGATCCCATCGAAATGAATGGAACACTGCTGCTTGAGACTGTGGGCGTGACGCTTGCGCCGGGCAGCGTCGGCATTGTGGCGGGCTTCTTTTCCGGTTTGGTGACGGCGCCGAATTGCACCGCGGGCCTGCAAGCTACGGCGGCGGTAGGTACTGGGGTGGTGACGCTGCAACCGATTGTGCAGGGCGTTGCAGCGGGAACGACATTAGTGCTGAACCCGGCGAACCAATACACGCTTCGAGTGCGAGTGCATTGCCCGGAGAGTAACCGCATTTATGCGGTCTATTATTCCTTGGGCGATTCCGGGCTCATTGGCGCAGGCGGAGGCGGAGCTATTGCTCCCGGCAAGATCCAGATCGAGATTCAGGAGTTCGTCGACGGCGTGGGAGGGACTCCGATAACACTCTATGACGGCGCAGTTACTTACCTGCCTGGCATCTGCTATGTTGCGCCGGTGAGCAGCATCAATTTGATTGGAACCATGCGCGCGGTGAATCTGACCAATCTCGGATCAGGCTGGGTGGTAAGCACACCGCCCGGTGGCGGCGCGTATACGCGCAGGGTTGGCACAGCGGCTGAAGCAGCCGAATGTCATTTGGAGCGCACGGGCAAGCTTACGTTCTACATCGGATCGACGCCCCTGCCAGGCGAACACATCGCGGTGAGTTATCGGACGATTGGGCGAGCAGTGGGGCGAGCGGTCAACTCCGCCAGTCAAGCGGCGCTGGCAGAAGCTGGCTCACCATCCGTGGCTACGTGGATTGGCTCCGTGACTCGTCCACCGGCGAGATGCTCCGCAGATTGCCGCAACGCCGCATTGGTGATGGAGCAGGCGGCTGCCAACGTAAGTGCGCTTTGGAGCGGAACGTACAAGGGAACTCGGACGAGCTTCGCGACGGATGTTTGGCCGGGTGACGCGCTGCTGCTCAACGCGCCCTCGACGGACCTGAATGTGCAGGTTGTGGTGCGCACGGTGAGGGTGACTTATGGCGCGAGTTATCCAGACTTAGTGAATTATGAGATTGCGTTTGCGAACGACTGGGCCGATGACCTGGCCATCAAGACCAGCGCCACGGTGCCGGCAAATACATGGCTTCCGGCGGCGATTGCTCCCACGGTGCTGGCGAATCTTGACTGGCTGACGGTAACTCCGCTGAGCGGCAACACAGTTACGGTGAACACCGGAGTAACACCACCGAGCGGCGGCGGATTCGAGATTCGACTGCGGGATTTTGCTTTTATGCCTGGCGAAGATCCGACATTGGTGTTACGCGGATCGGAAACGAGCCTGACATTCTCGCGGGTTTCAGCGAGCGATCGGTTCTACATTCGGATGTACGACGGTTCCACGCCGCCAAATTACTCGGAGTTTTCGACGGCGCTGTTTATTAACTTGCCGCTGACCTCGTGAAGGGAGCGCGAACAAAAATGAGATCCTCAATGGAGTGCCGCGGATGCGCATGATCAATGAATTCGAGGCCCAGGTGCTGAGCGATCTTAGCGTGCTGAAATCGCAGATGGCCGGCTTGATGGGCGACGGTAACGGCGGCCGCCTGGTGGAGTTGGAGCGGCGCATGGATCGCCACGAACAGAACTGGCAGCGAGCCAAGGGATTTATGGCTGCTATCAGCGTGGTGTTCGCCGTGGTCGAAGTGGTGGTTCAGGCGTGGCACCGGCACTAAGGTGAACTAGCCTTGGCCGGTTTCAACGGAGGAGCTTCGTATAATTGGCGCATGAGCGAACAGGGGAACGAACGGGCGCTGGTGGGCGTTGTTATGGGCAGCAAGAGCGACTACGAAGTGCTCTCGGCGGCCGTGGAAATTTTGCGCGCTCTCAAAATTCCTCATGAGGCGCGGGTTGTGAGCGCGCATCGCACGCCCGACTTGCTCTTCAAATATGCAGAGACGGCGCGTGAGCGTGGCCTGCGCGTGATTATTGCCGGGGCCGGCGGCGCGGCACATCTTCCAGGTATGCTGGCGGCGAAAACGTTGGTTCCCGTGCTCGGAGTTCCTGTTCCTGCCACACCGCTTAATGGCCTCGATTCGCTGCTCTCCATCGTGCAGATGCCCAAGGGCGTGCCGGTGGGAACGCTGGCCATTGGCAGACCCGGTGCGGCCAACGCTGCGCTACTCGCCGCGGAGATTCTGGCCGCGACAGATGCGGCGCTCTACGAACGCCTTGCCGCGTGGCGCGCTGCACGCACTCAGGAAGTGCTTGACCAGAAGCTGGGCGAGGAGCAGCCGGGGTGAGCTCGGCTTCCAATTCAAAAGCAGAGAAAATTCTTCCAGGCGGTTTGCTGGCCATTCTTGGCGGCGGCCAGTTGGGGCGAATGACCGCGATGGCCGCGCGCACCATGGGCTATCGCGTGCGCGTGATGGATCCTGAGGCGAATTGCCCGGCGAGTTTTGTCGCCGACGAAACGATTGTGGGCCGCTGGAGCGACGTTGAGGCCGCGAGGAGATTGGCGACGGGCGTGGACGCGGTGACGCTGGAGATTGAGCAAATCGGAGTGGACGCGCTGCGCGAAGTGGCGAGCCTTGCGCCATTGCGGCCCGGCGTGGAGCCGGTTCGCATTATCCAGGACAAGACACTGCAAAAAATGTGGCTCGCGGAAAATGGATTTCCTGTGGGGCCGTTTCGGGTTGTGCGCAGCGACGCAGAACTGCATGAAGCCGTGGCCGCGCTGGGCGGTCGCGTGTTCCTGAAGATCGGCTACGGTGGATACGATGGACGCGGGCAGGCGCGCATTGGGATGGATTCGCCGGCGACGAGCGAGACGATTGCGGCGGCGTGGAACGCGATTGGCGCGAAGCCCGCGGTAGCGGAGCAGGCCCTCAATCTCGAGTGCGAGATCAGCGTGATGGCCGCGCGAAGCCCGACCGGTGAGGTGAGGGTATATCCCGCCGCGCGCAATCACCACGAAAATCAGATTCTGGCGTGGAGCGTGCTGCCCGCGGGAGTGCCGGCTGAAATTGAGTCGAGGGCTCAAGCTCTCGCTGCGGATTTGGTGACGAAGCTCGGCATCGAGGGACTGCTTTGCGCGGAGGTCTTCATCACGCGGAAGGGCGAGCTCTTCATTAATGAACTTGCGCCTCGGCCGCACAACAGCTATCACCAGAGCGAGCGCGGTTGCGTGACGAGCCAGTTTGAGCAGCTTGTGCGCGCGGTTTGCAATCTGCCGCTCGGATCGACGGAGCTGATTTCTCCGGCGGCGATCGTGAATCTGCTTGGCGACGTGTGGCTGAAGGGCGAGCCGAATTTTGCCGCGGCGCTTGCGGTTCCCGGAGTGCGATTGCATCTGTATGAGAAAAAAACTCCGCGCGCAGGGCGCAAGATGGGCCATTTGTCGGCGACGGGAGCCACGGCGGACGAAGCATTGGAGCGGGTGCTGGACGCGAAGAAACGGCTCTAGCGCTTGAGCCGGTAGAGCACGTGCCGGCGCATTGGATGGCCCTCGGGCAGGCGCGGATGGTCGAAGTCGTCGTGAGGGTCGTGTGTCATGCCAAGCTTTTCCATCACGCGACGCGAGCGCAGGTTTTCCGGAACCGTAAACGAGACGAGACCGTCGAGGCCCAAATCTTCAAAGCCGTAGCGGATCACAGATCGCGCGCCTTCTGTGGCTAATCCCCGGCCCCAGCAATCGAATGCGAGCCGCCAGCCGATTTCTACGGCAGGCATGAAAGGTGCGTCGAAATTCGGAATGGATAAACCTATAAAGCCGATGAAGAATTGACTCTCGAGCAATTCGACTGCGAACGGTCCAAAGCCGTGGCGATCGAAGTGGGCCTGTGCGCGATCGACGAGCGCGTCCGACTCCGCGGGTGAAAGTCCGGCAGGAAAAAACTCCATCACGCGCGGGTCTGCGTTCATTTGCTGAAAGGGAAGCCGGTCGGAGTCGCGCCAGTGGCGGAGAAGAAGACGTTCAGTTTTCAGAAATTCGTGCATAGTGCAGTCGCTTTGATTGCGAAAGACAGCCACAGATCCTTCGGCTCCCTTCGCCGCGCTCCGGTCGCTCAGGATGACAACCTAACTTAGACCGCTGCGGGCTGCTTGGATTTTTCCCAGCCCTTAGGGCGGCGGTTCGCCTGCAATACCTTCTTGCGCAGGCGCAGCGACTTGGGCGTAACTTCGACAAACTCATCGTCGGCGATGAATTCGATGGCCTGCTCGAGGTTGAGCGTCTTGTAGGGCACGAGGCGGAGGGCGTCATCGGCGCTGGAGGCACGCATGTTGGTCAACTTCTTTTCGCGGACCACGTTTACATCGAGGTCGTTGTCGCGCGAGTGCTCGCCGACGATCATGCCTTCGTAAACCTCCACGCCAGCTCCGAGAAAAAGAATTCCGCGCTCCTGAAGGCCGTTGAGCGCGTAGGTTGTTGTCGGTCCCTGCCGATCGGCGATGAGCGCGCCGGTGGGCCGCTGCGGAATCTCGCCTTGATAAGGAATGTATCCGTCGAACAACGTGTTCATCACGATGGTTCCGCGCGTCTCGGTAAGCATCTCCGAACGCAGGCCGATGAGCCCGCGGCTAGGCACTCGAAACTCCAGGCGCACGCGCCCGGAGCCGTGATTGTGCATCTTGGTCATTTCGCCTTTGCGCGGGCCGAGCTTCTCGATCACCGTGCCGGTGAACTGCTCGGGCACGTCGATGGTGAGGTGCTCGACTGGCTCCATGCGTATGCCGTCGACTACCTTGGTGACGATTTCAGGACGGCCCGCCATGAGCTCGTATCCTTCGCGGCGCATCATCTCGATGAGAATCGCGAGCTGCAGTTCGCCACGGCCGAGGACCTTGAAGCTGTCAGGTGAACCTGTATCTTCCACGCGAATCGAAACGTTGGTGAGCAGCTCTTTCTCGAGGCGCTCGCGCAGGTTGCGGCTGGTGACGTACTGGCCTTCGCGGCCGGCGAACGGCGAGTTGTTCACGCTGAACTGGATTGCGATGGTTGGCTCGTCAATGACGATCAGCGGCAATGGCGAGGGATTCTCGACGCTGGTGATGGTCTCGCCGATCGTGATGCCGTCAATGCCTGCCACGGCCACGATGTCGCCCATCGCCGTCTCTTCTGTCTCGATGCGCTTGAGGCCGGAAAAAGTGAACAGCTTGGTGATGCGCGTTTTGTAGAGCGAGCCGTCGCGGCGCGAGATGTTAACTTCGTCGCCGGCGTGCAGCGTGCCCTGAAAGACGCGGCAGATGGCGATGCGGCCGAGGTAGTCAGAGTAATCAAGATTGGCGACAAGAATTTGCAGCGCGCCGTCGGGATCGCCCGTGGCTTCAGGGATGGTTTCGACAATGGCCCGGAACAAAGGCTGCAAGTCTACGCCAGGCTGAGCGAGATCGGTAGTTGCGGTGCCATTCTTGGCGACGGCGTAAAGAACGGGGAAATCCAATTGCGATTCTTCCGCGTCGAGGTCGATGAACAGGTCGTAGATTTCGTCCAGCACTTCTTGCGGGCGCGCATCGGGCCGGTCGACCTTGTTGATGACAACGATGGGCTTCAGCTTGGCTTCGAGCGCTTTTGAGAGCACGTAGCGCGTCTGCGGCAGTGGGCCCTCGGCGGCATCGACCAG
>Ga0210388_10003712_pt1 | contig 11928 bp, 5 predicted proteins | sample IncBWC19OmetaG_FD_155485 | JGI IMG/M metagenome (GOLD analysis project Ga0210388, IMG submission 155485) | Forest soil microbial communities from Barre Woods Harvard Forest LTER site, Petersham, Massachusetts, United States - Inc-BW-C-19-O ... | reverse complement strand
CATGGATATCACGGCGCACAGCATCGTGTTTCGTGGCCGGCCGGCAAGATTTGTTCTGGGTATCGACGTCAGCGAGCGGGAGGAACTGCAGCGCCAGGTGCTGCATCATTCTCTCCACGACAGCCTTACCGGTCTGTCCAATCGCACCCTGTTCGAGGAGCAGTTGGAGGGCGCGCTCGCTCTCTGGATAAGGATGAGAGGCTCTCTGGATCGGGATGAGAAGCTCGGCATTGTCTGCTTCAATCTCGACCGGTTCAGGAGGATCAACGATACCTACGGAATCTGGGTTGGAAACGAATGCCTGAAGAAAGTGGCCGGGATCCTTCGCGCCAAGGCTGGACCGACGGATTTGGTGGCGCGAACGGGAGGAGATCGGTTTGCGCTGGTTCTCACTGGGCTCGCCAGTAGTTGGCCCGTCGAGCACGTGCTCTCTGAATTGATGGAGGCGTTCCGGGAACCGGTGGTGGTGGGTCAGACAAAAGTTCGGCTGTCCGTCAGCGCAGGATTCGCATTGTGCCCCGACGACGGGGTCGCGATTACGCCCTTGTGGCGCAGCGCGGAAGGTGCGCTCTCCAGGGCCCGGGCCGCAGGCGGAGGACAGGTGGTGTGGAGCAATTCCGAGCTGCGTATCGCCGCCGAGCAGCAAGTCGATTTGGAAGCATTCATGCGCGCGCAACTCGAAAAACGTGGGTTCCACCTGGAGTACCAGCCGATCTTTGCCATGGACGGCCGCGTGGAGTGTCTGGAGGCGCTGCTGCGGCTCACCCACCCTGTTCACGGTCCAATCAGCCCCAGTCGCCTGATTCCCCTGGCGGAAGAAACCGGACTGATTGTCCCGCTCGGAGACTGGGTCATCGAAGAAGTGTGCCGTCAATTGCGCGCCTGGCGGGAAGACGGCGTTCGCCTAGTTCCAATCGCGGTGAATGTGTCGGGGCATCAACTGATGCGCGGCGGATTTGCCGAGCGCCTGGTCGGGATCATGTCCCGATTCCAGATCGGCCCAGGGCAGATTGATCTGGAAGTGACGGAATCGACCGACATTTTCAACGTGGCAGAGGTGACGAGACAGATGGCTCTATTGTCGGAGATCGGCATCCGCTTCTCGATTGACGACTTTGGAACCGGCCATTCCACCCTTAATCGGCTCGATAAACTGCCGCTTAGCGTGCTGAAGGTAGATCGGACATTCACCGAGCGGCTCTGCGAAGTCGATGGAAGCCGTTCGATTGTGCAAGCCATGATCTCGATGGCCAAGGCGCTGAACATGCGGGTTGTTGCCGAAGGTGTGGAGTTGGAAGAGCAATTGGAAGCGTTGAAGGAGATGGGATGCGACTACCTGCAAGGATTCCTGTTGTCTCGTCCCATACCGCCCGTCGCGATTCCTGAAGTAATAAATGGCCGGCATCCTCTTCTTGCGGATCTGCGCGAGTTATCGAGCGTGGCGGAGGAATATGGTGGCGACTAGGATGCCATCTGCCAGCATGGTATTGGTCCTTGACAGAACCACAATGTTGCTCAGATTTCGGGTTGAACCCATCCAGTAATAGACGCCACTTAGTGCCCATCAAGTCCGTATTGCGGAATTGATTCTCAGTTGGCAAATCATCGTCGAGGCACTCGTTGATGGCAGGTCAGTAACGGGAAGTCGGCTCATCGAACCTGATCAGGTTCAGAGAATCACCCCCTAACCAGAAGTAAACTCAAAAACGGCTTGGATCAATCACATTGCGAAGCCGGGTGCAGTCCGATCTGCTTTATTCGCAACCAGCTCAACTCATCTCTGGACAGCAGAGCTCTGGGGCTGTGATTACGACACGATGTCCATCACTGAGACGCCAGCGAAAACCTTTAGCGTAGATGCTGAGCAAGCAGAGCGTTCGCACGCCGCGCCGTCTCCGCGTCAGGGCCCTGCGCCGCCGCCTCCAGATGTTGCTGCGCCTGGGCTGGTTGGTGTTGCTCCAGCAGCATTATCCCCAGACCCAACTGTGCCTGCTGATGGTTGGGCTTGAGTTCCAGCACCCGGGTATACTGGGCAGCGGCCTCGCCTTGACGGCCGGTCGCGGCAAGCAGATCTGCCAGGTCCTCGTGGATCTGAAAATCTCCGGCGCTCTCCCGCGCAGCCTCGTTCAGCTCCGCGACCGCGCGTGGCAACTGGTCCATCACCACCAGCAAACGGCCGAAGTGATGATGCGCCTCGGCAAACATCGGGTCGGCATCGATCGCCTTCTCGAAGTAAAAGGCCGCCTCTTTGTTGACACCGCGTTCAAACAGCAGATTCCCCAAATTGTCGTTGGCTTCGGCGTCGTTCGGCTGGCATCGCAGTGACTCGCGGAACTCGCGCTCCGCCGTACTCAAATCCCCGCGTCCTCTGGCAATTACGCCCAGTAGGTTGTGCGGCTCGGGCCGTTCCGGATTCGCCTCTACCGCGCGCTCCAGCACCGCGGCAGCCTGCGCGGTCTCGCCGCTGCGCAGATACGCGTTGCCCAGATCGCTCAGTAGCAGGTCGTCCTGCGGATACTGCGCCACTCCCTCTTCGAGCGTGCGCGTTCCCTCTGCATCCTGGTGCGTCGCAAACAGCGCATGGGCAAGCTCCACAATCGCGGGCTCGAAGTTTCCGCGCTTCTCAAGCGCAAGCCGCGACCAGCGCGCCACCTCTGCTTCATTTCCCTCGTGCTCGTATTCCTGAGCCAGGGCGAGATAAGGTTCCGGCACTCCCGGCTGGTATCTTTCCAGCAGTGTCTGCAGGCGTTCCGTGCCGTGGTCGTTCGCAACCTGCGCCTCGGCCACGGCGATTTCCGCCGCCGGCGTCGCTGGAAGTTTCTCAGGATAGTAGAGCGCGACGTTGGTGACGGCGCGTTTGAGCGCCACGGCCTCAGCGAACGGCGCCAGCAGATCGCGTGCCGGCTGAGCCCGCTGGATGAAGTGGTCGGTCATCGCCACATGCACCGTGTCGTCGGTGCGGCGCTTGGGCATGTGGCAGGTCAGGCACGTGCTCGCTGCCGGTAGCGCCACGGTGTGCTTGACGCCGTGATGGCAATTCAGGCAAGCCTCCACGTAGTGTGCCGTAGCCTCTGGCCCATGCGGAATGTCATGCGGATCGTGGCAGGTCAGGCAAGTCATCTGGCTGTTGCGGAAGCATGCTGATTTGCGCAGCCGAAACGCCGCATGCGCGATCTCGAAGCGGTCGTCGGTCGCGTTCGCGGCATCAGGCAGGAAATAAAGCTTGTAGTCGGCCATCGGCTCGCCCGGTCGATAGGAGAAGATCGGGCGGTCGAAGGCCCGCTGCTCGTTCGGCTCAAGATAGCTGGTCTCAAGGTGACACTGCATGCAGACCTCAAGTTGCCGCTCCCTCCCCAGCCGCGCTGGGTTGACGATGGTGGCCCGCACCCGTTCGGCCTGGGAATGACTGTCACTCGCCGCCACGACATGCGCCCTGCCCGGACCGTGACAGCGCTGGCAGTCGATGCCTTCGGGCAACTGCTTCGGGAAGATCGACCGGTCCAAATCGGCATCTCCGTGCAGAGATCCTGCGCCGCCCCGCGGATAGCCGTTGTGGCAGAACATGCACTCCGGCTTGATGGCGCGGAAGAAGTCCTTCTGATGCTTTTGGTCGTAGCCCGGGCTCATTGCCCAGTAGCCCTTGCTTTCCGCGTACCAGGTCATCGGCAGCTCGATCAGCTGCCCATTCGCGGCCCGATGCAGGTTCGTGCGCGCATGATTCCCCGAGCCGATCACGTAGTCGATCCGCTCTTCCAACACGTTTGTCTCTTTGCCGTCAAAGCCACGCAGCGACCGCCGCTCGAATAACTCGCCATTCCGTTCGACCATTTCGTAGTGCATGCCGGAAAGGCGATGATCGACCGTGTTGGCTCGCGTGAAGTCTTCCACTGCGTTCGCCGCCGAAGCCTTCGAGAACGACCGTCCCATGCCCGTTTTGCGGTAGGTTGCGGCGACATCGCGGTGACAACGCGCGCATTCCGCCGGATCGACATAGTCAGAGCTTTGCGCCGTTGGAGCCGCCACCGTGCCCCGAAAGGTCCGTGAGGCGTTCCGCTCTAGGAAAAAGGTGCCTGCGGCCGCTACCACAATCGCGGCTAGCGCTCCAATCCACAGCAATCGGGAACGGCTGAAAGAATTGGCCTGTCTGTTTGTCATCTGGCTCGCATCTACAAGTTAAATCGTCGCACAATTTTGTACTCCTACTTTTGGGGATACGACACTAGTCAGCCAAACCCACCTGCCGCAAAATCTGCTGGAACCGAGGCTCGGCGCGCAACGGGTCGTAGATGGGATCCACCTTAAGCGCGGTCAGGCCGTTGGAATGCTGCCCACGCGCCTTTTCCAGCCAGGCTAAAGCTTGATCGTTGTTCCCCATGCCGATGTAGGCTGGAACCATCAGCATCGGATCGATTGGTTGGCGCTTGTTCGAATCCAGCAGCTTCTTCAATTCGTGCGCCGCCTTTTCCGGTTGGCTGGCGCGAGCATCGATGTAGGCTAAATCCGACCAGCGCCAGGGGGATTCTTCGTGCATATGTTTTTCGATATCAGCCTGGGCTTCTGCGAACATTCCTTTTTGTGCGTAGGCCGCAACGATGATTGAGGCCCGCGGGAACTCGGGGTCCAATTCGCGAACGCTGGTTATCTGAGCGATCGCACGGTCATATTGCCGCGAGTAATAATGGATCGCTGCATTGTCGGTCGCGATAATCAGCGAAAGCGGATCGAGTTGTCGCGCGCGTTCACTTTCGCGAAGAGCCTCGTCGAATCTTCCCAGCCATGCCAGATGCTCGGCATACCAATGATGGCCGGTGGCATAGTTAGGGTTTAACTGAATCGCCTTCTTATATTCCTTCTCGGCCGTTTGCCAGTCATAATCATGATTTTGGACGATCAAAGCCAGCGCCGCATGGGCTTCCGGCAAGTTGTCATCAAGCTGCAAAGCCTTGAGCGCAGCGGCGCGTGCCTGCGCCGCAAATTCGTCAGACGGAGTTCCTCTGTACGCGCCGATCAGAGCATAGCTGGCGGCTAAACCGGCATAGGCCCGCGCATCGTTGGGGTCCTTCTCGGTCGCTTGATGAAAATATCCGATCGCCTCCTGGAATCCCTCTACCGTTCTCTTGTTCCAGAAGTATTCACCCTTCAAATACAGGTTATAGGCCTCGAAAGTCTCCGCAGAAAGCACCGGTGGAAGAACAGCGGCGATGGGCGCGCGCACTCCAAGAGCGGCTCTGATCTCGCCGGAGATTTCCCCGGCAATCTCGGTCTGCACCACCAGCAAATCCTTGGTATCGCGGTCATACTCCCGAGCCCAAAGGTGGGTCTGATCCCTCATTTGAATGAGTTGAGCCGTGATTCGTACTCTGTTCGCGTCGCGTCTTACGCTTCCCTCCAGCACGTATTGCACTCCCAGCTCCCGCGCAATCTGCTGTAACTGTTCCGGGCTGTGTTTGTAGTGCATCACTGACGTACGGGCGATGACCCCCATGTGCTGTGGATCGGAACTTCCCAGTTGCGTGATCATCTCATCCGTCATGCCGTCGCTGAAATAATCCTCGCCTGCATCTCCCGTAAGGTTTTCAAATGGCAGAACCGCCAGCATGGCTCGACCGCCAGGCTGCGGAATCCTGGCTTGGGGCTGGAACCATCGCACGCAGGCGCTCCAAGTCGCAATCAGCAGGATCGCCGCGAGAATCGAGATCCCAAGTACGCTCCGTCGCGAAAACCTGGTAGCCAAGCCCTCGCGGACAACAGGTTGAGGCATCTCGGTTACCGTCTCCGATTCCGTATCAGAACCGCCGGCCGGAACAATGAACGGCGCAACGACCGGCGCTATGAAACGATACCCTTTGCCTGAAATTGTTTGGATGAACCGAGGCTCTTGGGGGTCGTCCTTCAGAACTTGCCGAATCTTCCGGATCGCGCCGTTGATGCTGTTGTCCGTATCGAGATAAACGTCCTTCCCCCAAATCCTGTCCACCAGCTGTTCGCGGGTCACAACCACTCCCCGCTGTTGCACCAGGAACTCAAGAACTTCCATGGGGATGCGCTCTACTTTGAGAATCCGGCCGGAGCGGCGCAGTTGGTGAGCAGAGCAATCGAGCTCGAAGCTGTCCCCAAATCTGAGTGAATCTCGGACTTTGGCTGGTTCCAGCGGCACAACACTCCCCTCGCGTCAGGGCATCATTCTACCCCGCCTTCAAGACGCTACGACAACGCCATTGTTTTCCGTAAGTTACGGGGACATGAAAATTAAGAATCCGACAGGCGCCTCGCTATTGTAGTTAGCCGCGAGCATTGGCCACACTGCCCCTGCGTATTGGGAGCAGGCGTGTTTTCTTCCTGGAAGATAGCTTGACGCAGCTATAAAGATTTCGTAGCATCATTTTCCACCAAATTCCGTTGAAGCTTTCCCGCGCCCCGGAGGTCCCTGTGAACGCCATTTCTGTGGTTCAAACCGCATTGCGCCATCATCTATCCCGGTTCGCGCAACTAGGCTGCCTGCTCGCATGTGTTTTGCCGGCTGGGCTTTATGCGCAAACCGTTATCTTTCCCGGAATCATCCCGCTGGGCAGCGGCTTCAACGCTCCCAGTGGCGTGGCTGTGGACGCGAGCGGGAACGTCTACGTCGCCGACACCGGCAACAATGCAGTGAAGGAGATGCTCGCGGTTGGCGGCATCATTCCGGCCTCGCCCACCATCCTGACGCTGGGCAGCGGCTTCAACGCTCCCCATGGCGTGGCCGTGGACGCGAGCGGCGACGTCTGGGTCGCCGACACCGGCAACAATGCATTGAAGGAGATGGTAGCGGTTGACGGCAGCATCCCGTCCTCTCCCACCATCAAGACGGTGGGCAGCGGCTTCCTCAATCCCTATGGCGTGACGGTGGATGCGAGCGGGAATGTCTGGGTCGCCGACACCGGCGGCAATCAAGCTGCTGAGATTGAGGCGGTTGGCGGCAGCATTCCGGCGTCGCCCACCGTCCGGTTACTGGGCAGCGGATTCGAAAATCCCGAAGGCGTGGCCGTTGACGCGAAAGGAAATGTTTACGTCGCGAACAGAAGCCTCGATCAGTTGGATGAGATGGAGGCGGTAAGTGGTGTCGTCCCGAATTCGCCTACCATCATTACGCTGGCGAGCGGCACCTTCCAGCCTGAAGGCGTGGTGTTGGACTCGAGCGGGAATCTCTACGTCGCGGCTCCTAACGAAACGTGGGTATTTGAGTTCTATCCGCCATTCGGGGACGGCGGCCAATTTCAGGTGCTGGGCTTTACTGCATTCACCAATCCAGCGGGAGTCGCATTGGGCAGCAACGGCACCATCTACGTCGCGGACCAAGGCGCCAATGCGGTGTATGAAATGGTGAGGGACACGAATCTCGGTGCGGTGAACCTGACAAGCACCAGCGAGCCCCTGTCCGTCGCATTCACCTTTACCGCCGGCGGCTCAGGGATAAGTCCGGTTGTGCTGACCGAGGGAACGCCAGGGCTGGAATTTGCCGATGCGGGAACCGGAAGCTGCACAACCAATGGGCCAGGCCACGTGTACATCGCGGGTGATACCTGCATGGTCAACGTGACGTTAGCGCCCAGATATGCCGGGCTGCGCTCAGGCGCTGTGCAGCTCTTCAATGTCGAAAACGACGTGCTGGCTACGGTCCCGATCTACGGCGTGGGAACCGGACCGCAGATCGGCTTTGCCTCAATTGAGCAAGTCGAGCTGGGCCGCGGATTGGGTCAAACCTCCGGCGTGGCCGTGGATGGCGTCGGCGATGTCTTTATCAGCGATGTCACCAATGGCCGCGTCGTGGAAGTTCCTGCCGATGGGGGCCCGGAGATCCCGGTGGCGACAGGGCTGGATCAACCTGGCCAAATTGTCGTGGACGGCGCCGGCGATGTGTTCATCGCCAATACCCTGGGCGGACACGTGGTGGAACTCCCCGCAGGCAGCGCCATTTCGGCCGACTATGGCGTATTCGGCGAACCCGCCGGAGTTGCCGTGGACGGCGCCGGGAACCTCTTCGTTTCTGACCTTCAAGACAACACCGTTTCCATGGTGAAGCCCAACAACGCAGTGGAACTCACTGTGGTCACTGGCTTGAATCAACCCACTGGAATTGCCGTGGATGTCGCAGGCAATCTCTTCATTGCAAATTCCGGAGCCGGCAACGTGTTGAAGTTGCCTGCCGGAGGCGGCGCGCTGATCACGGTCGGCAGCGGATTCTCGAAACCTGAAGGCGTTGCCGTGGATAACGCCGGCGACGTGTTCGTCGCCGATGCAGGCAATGACTCGCTCTTTGAGGTGCCTGGCGGGGGTGGCGCACAGATCCTTCTGGGCGAAGGATTCAATGCTCCAACAGCCGTTGCCGTCGACGCAGCGGGCAACATCTTTGTAGCGGATAGCAAGAACAACCGGGTAATCGAACTTCCCTTCTCGCGGCCTCCATCCCTGAATTTCAGTTCCGGCGGCGGCACGCAAACCGTCACGATAGAAAACATCGGCAACCTTCCGCTCGCTCTTCCCGGACTCGAGCAGGAAACAAATCCCGCCATCAGCGACAGCAGCTTCACCTTGAACACCACCGGAGCAACGGACTGCGCAGTGGTTACCGCGAGCGCCGCGATACCGGGAACACTCACCCCCGGCTTCACGTGCGATTTCCCCATTACCTTCAGCCCAACCAACGGCGGCACGCAGAGCGGAACACTGGTGCTGACAGACAACAGCCTGACTGCGTCCCCGACCAGTTTCACCTCGCAGACCATTCCGTTGAGCGGCACTGCAAACGCAAATCTGCCTGACATTACTTGGGGCACGCCCGCAGCCATTGCCTTTGGAGCCGCGCTCAGCGCGACGCAGTTGAATGCCACTGCCAACGTGGCCGGCACATTCACCTATTCGCCAGTGTCGGGTACCGTGCTTGGCGTTGGCACCCATACCTTGTCGGTCACCTTCAATCCGACCAACACCATCAGCTACACGACGGCTTCGACAACCGTCACGCTGACGGTGAATAAGGCGGTGCCCGCCATCACCTGGGCTACGCCGGCAGCCATGACATACGGAACCGACCTGAGCGCAACCCAGCTCGATGCCACCTCGCCGGTGGCCGGCAATTTTGTCTACGAACCGCCGGCCGGAACAGGCTTGACCCCAGGCTCGCAGACCCTTTCGGTCACTTTTACTCCAACGAACACGACTGACTACTCCACGGCCACGGCCTCCGTCCAGTTGACGGTCAACAAGGATTCGCAGACCATCTCCTTCACGCAGCCGACGTCGCCCCTCGCTTACCCTGTCTCACCCATTACGTTGAGTGCCGCAGGCGGAGCTTCGGGTAATCCGGTGACCTTCAGCATTGTTTCCGGTCCTGGGACTCTTGGTGGCACGAACAACGACGTTCTGACCGCGACAGCCCCCGGCACTATCGTGGTGGCGGCGAACCAGGCTGGCAACGCCTTCTACGCGGCCGGAGCGCAGGTAACCCGGAGCGTGGTGGTGACCGGATCTTCGGCGACTCTAACTTCACCCACCCCCAGCAGCACTCTTGCGGGCGGCCCGGTCACATTTACCTGGACACCTGCGAACGGAGCCACCGGATACGCTGTTTGGGCCGGTAGCACAGGATCGGGTTCGGACAATCTCTATTACTCCGGCCAAAAAGCGTCGACCGTCACTTCACTAACGGTTTCAGGCCTGCCAGTGAACGGGGAAACGATCTACGTGCGTCTGATCACATATTACGGCAGCAGCAGCGCGTTTAACAGTTACAGCTATACGTCGGCGACGGGAGGGATACTTACGACGCCGACGCCCAGCGGCACACTGCCCGGCCCAAGCGTTACGTTAGGCTGGACGGCTGGCGCCGGCGCGACTGGGTATGCGTTGTGGATTGGCAGTACGGGACCGGGATCGGACAATCTTTACTACTCCGGCGAACAGGCGTCGGCTGTCACTTCAATCGCGGTTAAAAACTTGCCAGTAAACGGGGAGACAATCTATGTGCGTCTGATCACGTATTACGGCAGCAGCAACTCGTTTATCAATTACACCTATACGGCGGCGACGGCAGCGGTGCTTACAACGCCAACGCCCGGCGGAACGTTGACCGGTGCGAGCATTACATTCAGCTGGACGGCTGCGCCCAACGCAACGGGATATGCCCTTTGGGCCGGCACAGCGAACTCGGGATCTGATACGGACAATCTTTACTACTCCGGCGAAAAGGCGTCGATAGTCACTTCGTTGACGGTCAGCGGACTGCCAGTGAACGGGGAAACGATCTACGTGCGCCTCATCACATACTACGGCTCCGCCAGCACATTTACCACTTACACCTACACGGCAGATTAGGCAACTCAACCAGATTGGCCGGACATCGTTCTCGTCTGGAAATTTTCGCACCAGGAAGTCAGCTCCTCGAACAGAAGTTGCCTCTCGGCTGGTGGTCCCTGCATCCATCTGCTGACGTTGGCTCGTCGGCTCGCCGAAGCGTCGCGCCTCCGTGCGGAGTCCGGTTGTGCTTCGTCAACTCATACACATCAATCCGGGTGGCACAATGCTACTTCGCCTTTTCGGGGGAGCAGGTAAAATCCCGCCAATTTCCCTTAATCGGGATGCGCATGTAGGTCTCGAGCCCCTCCAACTGCAAAGGCCGCCTCAAATCCCCAGCTTGCGGACTTCGTCGTTGTAGTACTTGCGGTAAAGAATCTCCCATTCCTGCGAGCCTTCTACGATGATCTTGCGCTGGTTGGCGATCTTCAGGCGGGCGGCCTGGTCGATCCTGGCCTCTTCAGTGAGCAGCGTCTGCAGAGCTTTGCGAGCTTCCTGGCGGATCGTGTTGCGGTCCTCAAGGAAGCCGACCTGGTCGATTTCGGCCAGGGTGTCAGCCACGGTGTGGGCCAACTTGTTGAGCTTGTCGGGGTTGATTCTCATAGCACCGCCTTGTACTTGCGGGCCAACTCGGTCTTCACCTTTTTGAACATCTCGGCGTATTGCGCACCGGATTTGCGCATCTCTTCGGAGTAGGCGTCGAGAATCACGCGCACTTCCTCGTTGATGCGGTCTTCGAGCGAGAGCTCTTCGATCAGGGCCGTGCCGACGCGCGCTTCCACCGCCTTCAAATCGCTGGCGGTGATCATCTTGGCATCGATAAGGTGCTTGACCGTGCGGCGGGCCAGATACCCAATGTAGTCGCGTGAAAAAATCATGGGTTAAGGCACAGAATAGCGCATTGGCCCGCTCGCTGTACACAGTCTCCCCGGCACGGCATCATGTGCGCGCGTCTGGACTTGGTGCATCCCCGCGGAGCAGTGGATTGGGCTCCCCCCGGTTCAAGCGCATCCTGCGCCCCCTTCGGACGCGCCAGCGCCATGCAAGCCATGCGATCAGCATCAGAATGCCGGCGGCGAAATATGCAAAGCGCGAACCGATCCATAAAACACAATCGAGCGCCATGCTCAGCCGTCTCGCTCTCCGCATCGATTCCTGAGGAATTGGAACGCTCTGGCTCCAGTCCATGGTCTTCAGGCGCGGCAGGAAGCCTTGTTTCACACAGCCCTCCAGGTTGTATACGCCGATTTTGCGGGAGAAATGGCCAGCGACAATCAGGTCGTCGGAGAACTCCTGCCAGTTCAGCGCCGCGCCAAAGGAGCCGGCGCTGGGATCGCCTTCCGTGATTCCCACGGCGATGGCATGCGATTCCGGGCCGAGTTCCCAGATCATTCCTGCGCCATGCGAAGGTGCGAAGCTGGTGTAGATCATCATGTACTCTTCGTCGCTCGGTACGTCGACCGTTCCCAACAAGCGGTCGAGCACCGTGGACCGCTCCTTGCGTTCCGCGGCAATGAAGGGCATCTGGTAAGTCTGAACGGAATATCCCTGCGAGCGAATATTCCCAATCAGGCCGGCATACATCCTTCGGGCGTGAAG
>Ga0210388_10003711_pt1 | contig 11929 bp, 10 predicted proteins | sample IncBWC19OmetaG_FD_155485 | JGI IMG/M metagenome (GOLD analysis project Ga0210388, IMG submission 155485) | Forest soil microbial communities from Barre Woods Harvard Forest LTER site, Petersham, Massachusetts, United States - Inc-BW-C-19-O ... | reverse complement strand
GGCGAACGCGCGCACGGCCGCATGGTGCGCGTCATACACCTCAGCCACGGCGCTCGGCTCGGCCTGCTGGAGCCGGACGAGCAGCGTATCTTGCGGCTCTGCTGCGTCGCCGAGCGCTTGCTCCGTCACCATGGCTAGCCCGGGCATCGTCATAGCAAATATGGGTCCGATGAGCCTTGGTGCCCGCTCGAGTCAGATTCGTTCAAATGTCCTGATCTGTCTCAATAAATTTAAATGATTCCAGGACTTATGGTTAGAAAAAGGCCGCGCCGGCAAAGCCTTCGAATGACACCGGATGCGAGTCGCCCACGTCGGCGGCGTGCTCGACGCGCTCCACGATCGCTGCCCCGAGGAAGGGGGAGACCGCGTGTAGATCCAGACCGGCTGCGACTCGGTAGTGCACGTCTCCCAAGCGCTCGTAGGAGAAGGACCGACTGGTGTCGCGCTGCTCCATGTAGTGAGCGCCGGGTTCGATGAAGAATGTGCCGAGGGGGAGGTGCGCGCCGAAGCCGAGCTCCGCTGCGTAGGTGTGATCGCTCGGTCGGTAACTGCCGCCGAGCTCAGAGTACAAGAGGCCGACCGTGAATTTGACGGCCGCGTTGAGCGGCATGAACGTGCTCGCCCAAAGCACCGGCTGAATTCGTCCGTTGTCGGCGATGCTGACCAAGCCAATGGCCCCGCCATCGACATGCTTGGCCACGTTGACGACGCCGATTTGCACGCCGTGCACGTCGCCAGCGACGTTGACAACCCCAAGCTGCGCGCCGCTGAGCTCGCGCGCCACGTTCGTGACACCGGCGAGCTGTAGACCGGAGAAGTCTCGGGCAATGCTCAGGATGCCGGCTACTTCTACGCCTCGACCGTCGCGCGTCCGACTCACCACGCCCGCTAGCGCGCCACCCTTCAGATCGGCCTGAAAATTCCCGACTCCGCCAAATGCGAAGCCCTGCACGCTGCCGGCGCGATTGAGCACACCCGACGCGCTGACGCCGTCTGTGCCCCTGTCCGTCTGGTTGTACAAGCTGGCGAAGCTCAGCCCGCGCACTGTGCGCTCGGTGTGTAGCACGAGGACGTTGAACCCCACGCCATACAGCTCGCCGACGTGGCTGTACACGAGTCCGAGCTCCGCGTTGATCACGTGTCGCTCACTGTTTCGAATCAAGCTCAGCGGAGGAAGCAGCGTGAGATCGAAGGCGGGGTAAGGGGTGGTCAGCAGATCGCCGTCGAAGGTCGGAGCTGTTTTTTTCGTGGCAACACTTTTCGCGGGCGTCGGCGCGGGTGCGGCGGCTTTCGGTGGCTCGTTCGTGGCTGTCGCGCCGGGCGGGTTGCTCGGCGCCTCTGCGCTGGGCGTGTCCTGGGGCGGCGCGTTCGCGCTGTTGCTCCTCGCGGCTAAGCTTGCCAGCAACTCTGCCGCCTCGTCGCGCGCCAGGTTGCCGGAGAGCAGCGCGATCACCTCGGCGCTTCGGGCGCTGTCTTGAGGCAAACCGATCGAGCGTGTGCGAGTGACGCCGTTTTCAGCGCGATAGGCAACGCTCGCCGTGTGATCTGCGTGAACCACGACGAGTAGACTGGGCCGTGGGGCTTCGGGTAGACCCTCGGCTGCGGTTTGCACTTTCTGTACCGCGACAGGTCGCTTGAGCTCGAGCTCGATGGCACGGCGGACCACCTCGGGGTCGAGCTTGGAGTCACCGAGTGAGAGCGTTAGGGGCAAGGCCGTGATCGGCGCGAGCGCGGGCGATTTTGCGGACGCCGCGGTGCTTGGCGCGCTCGTTGCGGCTCCGTTCGCTGCGTTGGTCTGCGCGTGAGCCACGCGACCGACGCAGAGCGACGCCAACAGCACGTAGACGGGTAGCTCTCGGGCGCTCATCAATCGACCTCGAAGTGGCAGGTGTAGACGATTTCAGTCGCGACCGCGCCGCCGTTCTGCGCGCGCGGCACCGACCAGTGCGAACCGAGAACCGTGCGCCGGCACGCCGAGCCAAAGCCCGCTGCGCTCTCAGCGACGACACGAAGCGTGCGGATCACGCCGTCCGCGTCGATGCGCGCGCGAACGCTGGCCGTACCGCGCAGCCCGCGCTGCCGCGCTTCTTCCGGGTAGTTCGCGCGCAGTAGCGCTTCGAGCGCGGGAGGGCGTGGGTGCTCGGACAGGTCGCGCGCCGCGACCAAGGCTGGCGCCCTAGTAGCGCGTGGCACCGGCGGTGGCGCCGGTCGCATGGACTCGACGCGCTGACCTCCCAGGCCGATCGGGCCCTGCAGTGCGTTGCCGTCGCCGACTGGCATGGCAAACCCGTCGCCGGTGTCATTCGTGAGCGTGACGCCACTCAGGTCGACAGGCTGAGGCGCGGCCGCGGTTACTGCGGGCATCGGCGTTGGCATGGCTGCGGCTCGGGCGAGGTGGGGTCGTGCCGGGTCTGGTAGCGCGCTGGCTGCGCGTGGCGCTTCAGTCGGCTTGCGTAGCTCTTGCGGCTCCGCCTTCGCTTGCGGCCTCACTTCGAAACTGATGGTGCTCACCGTCACGAGCGCCGGCTCGTCGCTTGCCTGATTGCCGAGCGACGCATAGGCGACCCCGTGCAATGCCAGGCTGGCAGCGAAGGCCATTGAAAATATGGCTTTTGCTCGGGATTTCACGGCGTCATCAACGTAGCTCATGGGCCACGACCTCTGGGTCGACGTTCAACGCGAAACGCGTGACTTGCTCGAGGCGCAGTAGATCGATCACGTGCACCACGTCGCGGTGGGCGGTGCCGCCGTCCGCGGCGATCACCGCGCGCACCTCGCTGTCTTTCTCGCGTGCACGACGCACGAGTGTGCGGAAAGTTCTATCGTCGACGCTTGTTGCGTCCAAGAACAAGTTGCCGTTTCGCGTGATGGATACACTGAGAATGCTAGTCGTGGCTTCTCCCGTGGCGCCCTTGGGCAGGTCCACTGGGATGGCGTGGGAAGCCAAGTAAGAGGCAGTGACCATCAAGATGACCAGCAGCACGAGGACTACGTCCACCAGTGGTGTGATGTTGACTCCGGTGATCATCTCGTCTGCGCTGTCCGTACTTTGCTGGGCCATGCTTTACTCCGCCGCGATGGCGCTCCCCGATTTGAGGTGTGCCAAGACTTCTCCGGACAGGGCGTCGGCTCGGCACAGCCGAGCGCGGATCGCGCGCTGAAACACGTTGAACGCGACGATTGCCGGGAGTGCCACGAGTAAGCCAACCGCGGTCGCGACGAGCGCCTCGCCGATCTCTGCCATCAACGCGGCCGAAACTTGACCCTTGGAGTGCGCGAGCTCTCGAAACGCGCGCACGATGCCAATCACGGTGCCGAGCAGCCCGATGAACGGCGCATTGTTGCCCAGCGTGCCGAGGAACGCGAGGTTCCGTTCCATGGTCAGTCGCGCGATCTGATTCTCACCGCGCATGCGTTCCTCCGCGCTGGCCGCGTTTTCCGAGTCGAGGCCTGCGACTGCGACGCGAGCCTCGAAGCTCGGTGAGTGCTCGAGTCGCTGACGGGCCAGCGCGATGTTGCCGTCGCTCAGCATTTGACGGAGCTCGCGCCGGAGCGCGAGGACGTCATCTCTCGACGAGAGGAAGAGAATGGCTCGTTCGATGGCTACCGTCGATGCAAAAATCGACAGGCAGACCAAGAGCCACAAGATCCAGCCGGCTCCAAGCTGGGTCAGCCCACTCAGACGATCGAATAAATTCACGATATTCTCCTGTTCTATTGCTCGATGACGCACCGCTAGGGCACGACGCACAGCGCGCGCGTGGCAAAGTCCTCGCCGCCTCGCGAGTCGCGCACCACGAAGTAGAAATGCACGAGCGCTCCGTTCGCGTCTGCTCGGGTCGGCGCGTCCCAGCTCACGTCGCTGCGCAGTCCCGGTGTAGCGGGCGTCAGCGAGCTGAACGTGTCGGCGAGTTGCCCTGCGTCGGAAAACTGCGAGATGAGCAACGTCTCTCGGGTCGGGTCTTCTGGGCTGAGCTGCGGCAGTGAATCGAAATCGCTGTCCTGCATCTGCACGCGAAAGTCGTGTTTGGTTCCCGCGTGCACCTCGGAAAGAGTGCCTGGGCAGGTCGCATCGGCAGTACTCGCGCTCCATGTGGCGCCATCCAGCGTGAGTGAATCGGGCGTAAAAGTCGGGTTGTCGTTGTCCTCGCCGGACCCCGCGAAGTCGAACTCGAACGCCATTGCATCACCTGGGCCGCGGCTGCACTGCGCTTGTCCGCCGGGGCCGAGTAGGGCGGTGTCATCCGGGCAAACGACGCCGCTCATGAAGCCATGCGGGGTCGTGTTCAGGTCGAGAAGGGTTGGTACCTCGAAGTCGAGCTCGGGCTCGTTGGCCGCCGGGCTCGACTGAAGCGCGGTCGCAAACGGCGGGCTGCCACACGACGGGAAGCCCGATTCCGTAGGCGTCACGCCGCACAACTCGAACGCGTACGAGATGTTCAACGTGCCGCTCGGCGCGGCAACGAACACGTGCAGGTGCGCTTGCTCGCCTGGAGCAGGTGAGGCACGTTCGGGGTCGTCCGCGACCTCGACGCGCGCGCCGAGCACGCGAGTGTCCTGAATCAAGGACTCGGTTTTCAGCGGAGTGTCACAGCCAACGGCGAGAAGCGCGGCGGATGAGCTCGCCAAGCTCAATGTCCATGTGAGTCGTCTGCGCGCGCTCATAGCTCACCTTTGAGTCCGAGATTGGGAAACAGTCCGAGCCCGGAAACGGCTTGTTTCTTCGTGTAATCGAAGCTGTACTGGTAGCCTTCGGGGTTCTTTGCGTTGTACGCGTTGAGCAGGTCCAGATACACCGACAGGCTGCCAGCGCCGATGTGCCAGGCCTTCTCGACGCGTACATCGAGCTGCTGAAAGGGCGGATTGCGCTCGCCGTTCACCGGACCGTACTCAGGGACATAGACGCCGCTGCGCGCGTCGTAGACACTGCCGACGACCGCGGTTACGGGGTCCCCGCTGATCAGCCGAAAACGCGCGCCGACGAGCCAGCCGCGGCCGAGCGCTTGACACGCGGTGAGGGCCAACACGTGCGGCTCGTCTTGGTCGAAGAGTCGAAAGGGGCCGTTGGCGTCACGCCGTTCGCTGCGCGACAGAGTGTACGCCAGATAGAAGAAGCTGTTCGGCCCCGGATGATATTCGGCCGAGACTTCAACGCCGTAGATCCGGCCGTCCCCGTCGTTGATGAAGTGCGGTGCGACGTTCCCGGGTGTGCCGATGATGCGATTTTCTAGCTGCTTGTAGAAGCCCTCGACGCCGAATTTGAGCCGCGCGGAAACGCGATCCTCGAAGCCGAGGCTCGTTTGCAGCGCACGATACGGCTCGATCCGCGGGTTGCCGATCACTGCCAATGCCTCCCAATATTGGGGCGCTTGCGTGTACCAGCCGACGCCCGATTTGAGCGTGAAATCCCTGGTAATTTCTGCGCGCGAGGTGAGCCGCGGGTCGAGCGACGAACGCCCGATGTCGCCGTAGTAGTCGGCACGCACGCCGGGCACGATCAAGATGCGCGGGGCAGGGCGGAGCCCAAGCTCGACGTACGCGCCGGGTCGCACGATGTTCAGCGACGGTACGCTCGTCGACACCGTGCTCTTCGTCGCGTTCGGATTGCTGTCGCTCGGATTGCCCTCGTATTGGTCCGGTGCAGGGCCGTGATAGCGCCCGGACAGGAATTGGCCATAGAAGTCGCCACCCGCCGTTGCGCTGACCTCAGGGCTCAGCTCGAAACGCCACTCGCCGCGACTGTGCAGCTCGCCGCCCGAGACGACCTGCTCGTAGTCTCCGATTTGTTGGTCGAAGCTGAGGGCTCCGGCCGTGACGCTCAGGTTTTGTGTCGCGCTATCGCTGAGCTTGCTGTCCAGCTCGACCTGCAGCCGGTGAAAGCCGACCGTCGCGGCGATCGCGCCGCTGAGCGACGGGTCCTCGTCGTTCGGATTCGAGAAGAAGAGCTGCAGCGAGTCACGCGCGCCATAGCCGATGACGCGCAGTGTGTTGTCGGCGTTCACGTGGTACGTCGCGAGCGCCTGATAGTCGTAGTAGACGGGCGCGGCGACGACTTGATACGTGTCTTTGGGCACGAATTTGGAAAATACGAGGTCGATATTGCTGCGGCGCGCTGCGATCGCAAAGCTCGCTTTGGGTCCCACGCCAGCACTGACGAACGCGGAGCTATCGATCAAATTGAGGTCCGCACCGGCGTGCAAGCCGTCATTGCGCGGGTCCTTCGTGTGCACGTCGATTACGCCGCCGGACACGCGGCCGTAGCGCGTGCTGAAGTTCCCGGGGTAGAGGTCGACGCTCTCGATGTAACGTGAGCTGAAAAAACTGGTGAGCCCGCCGAAGTGGTACAAAAAGGGCACCGGCACGCCGTTCAAGTAGGTCTGACTCTCGTCTTGGCCCGCGCCGCGCAAGATCGGATCGCCGTTGCTGAGGGAAGTTCGACCAACCCCCGGCATGACCTCGATGGCGCGCAACGCGTCTCCGCGCGTGCCCGGCACTTCGGTCAGAATTTCTCCCGAAATGGTGCGGCGCGTTGGTTCACGCGCGGGCGCTTCGACCGTGGCTACGCCCGAGAATTGTTCGGCATCGGCGCTCGTCGCTGGTGCGGTCTCTTGGGCCGGCTCGGGCTCGGGCGTCGCGAGCTGCTCTGCCGTGGCGCTCACGGCGGGCTCGGCCGTCCCTTTCGTGGCCGTTGTTGCTGCGCTCGCGGGGAACACGTAAAGATAGCGGATCTTCACGCTGACGGGGATAGAACCTCGCTGAGCGGGCTCGAATACGAATCGTTGCGCCGCTTCGAGCGCGCTGTGATCGAAGCGCTCGCCGCCGCTCTCGAGGACCGTGGCATTGCCGACCCGACCCGTCTCGTCGATGCTGAGCGCGAGCGTTACGGCGACTGGCTCGGCCAGGGGCTCGCCATCTGGGATCACGGCCTGCACCGCCTGAACCAGGCGCGGCGGCGTCACGTCGGGCACGGCGCTTTGCGCCGGTGCCGCGCCGGCTGGAGGCGTGGGGCGCGGACCTTGCGCCGACGCACGCGAGACGAACAATGTCGCGCAGGCCGCGACGGTAAAATGAGCAGCACGAGGTCGCACGGACGCACCCTTCTCGTCGCAGTCGCGCTCGCCGCTCACGGGCCCTCGGTCACGGGCGCGTTGGGGCGCACGGCGACTGAATCGATCGCGATTTAGCGGAGCTCGACTTGGATTTCGAGGCTGTGTGCCCAGCCGCGGGTGGATCGTTCAACGCGCGCGCACAAAAACGCACTTCCCGCGCCCTCGCGCGGCAGGCTCAGCTCGCGCGCAGCTTGGTCAACACGCGTGCTGCGCGCAAACGCACGACGCTGTGCGGTTCCTCAGCGGCAAAGAGATCGAGGTCACGCTCCGACAACGGCGGGTGAACGGAGGCGCGTAGCGCGGGGTGCGACGATTGCCAAGCCAGAAGCTCCTCTTCGACGATGCGCTCGGCGGCCAGCGCCTCGAGCTCGAGCTCGGCCTCCTGTGAGCCGTGACGGCCAAGTCTCGTCTCGTCGTAAACGCGCTGCGCCGCGTGCTCGGTCATGCGGAAGAGCGCGGCTAATTCGGTGCTGAACGCGCCACACTCCGTCGAGAGAGCCGCAGCGGCGCGCATGTCTTCGACGAAGCGTCGAGCTTCCGGCTCGGACTGCAGAAACGGCGCTGCGCGTCGCAGAAATTGCCGAGCGGCATCACCGCCACGCGCCACGCGCACCGGCACCCTGCGCGAACCCTCGATGGCATGCGTGCGCTCGTGCACTCGCGCGAGCGCAGGGCGAAAGGCGCGCACGTGGTTTTGACTCGTCGAGACCATGTGAAAGGAGCGCCCATTACAGAGCAGAATCAGGGGCACTCCGTCTGTACTGGCGGTTCGCAGCAGCTCGCGTCGTTCTTCGCTGGAAAAAGCAAAAGCTTCACGCACGAGCGACGGCGCGCCGTCGAAATCGATGGTGAGGAGGTGCAAGGAATCGGTCGGAAGCATCGGTCTACTCTCTGCAGATCCAGAACGGTCGATGCAGAGGATTGCTTAACCGTGTCAAAGCCCTGTCACAGCTCAGGATTTCGTCGGCGACACGCCGCACCGCGTTGCCGTTGAATGGTTGCCGTTTGCAACTCGGGCGGGCATTCTGCGGCAAATCGTTCGGTTTTACGGGGGACCGAACTTTTTCGGTACTTGGGCGCTGAGGCGCGCTACGGTCCGACTCGCTCGATGAATTACTACAAGAAAAAGACCGAAGCCGCCGAACGCGCGCAGGCTCGACGCGAGCTGGAGAACGCGGCGCCTCGCTTGGCAGCCGAAGTGCCCACGCTCACGACCTTCAAGTTGGAGCTCGAAGAGCACGAGGGCACGTCACGTCGCCCTGAACAGAATCACATCCGTCACATCGTGGTGACCAGCGCTCCCGCCTTGTTCGTCGTCCCGTGTGGGGATTCACGTTGCAAAGACGGCGGTCATGACATCACCCGTGACGTGATGCGCTCGCTGCGGGCCGGCGAGACTCGATTTCAGGGCACTGACGCCTGCCAAGGTTCGCAGGGCTCTGGTCTGTGTGTGCGTGTGCTCCACTACACGGGCCTCGCGACCTATAAGTGAGCGCGGGCGCGCTGCCGCTGGCTCACATCCCGGCTGGGCAGCGGCAGTTGTAAACGGCGGTGGCGATCGGAAATGCTGCCGTCCCCATGCCGATCGCGTTGATTCCGCACTTCGGATCGGACTCCCCGCACGTCGTCGGGTTGCAGCTGTTGTCCTCGTAGCACTGGAGCACGATAGAGCAGGCTTGGTGGTCGCCTTGAGTTTGGGTGCTGCAGGTGTCGCAGCTCGAATTCTGCCAGCCGACCAAGCAGTTGGTCGACATGCCGCACACCATAGCGGTGCAGTTCTTGGTTACGCAGTCGGCGGCGACTGAGCAGGCCTGACTCATGGCACACGGCGCGCAGCTTCCGCCGCAGTTCACGTCGGTTTCGTCGCCGTCCTTCGTGGTGTTCCCGCAGTGATCGGGAGCACACTTCTTGGCTACGCACTGTGTGCTCGAGCAATCCGCATTGCTGGCGCAGGCCTGGCCAGCCGCGCACAGCGTGCTGCTCGCGCCGCAGGTGCTGACCGAGCCCGTGCCTGCAACGCCGGCCCCGGCACTGCCGCCGCTCGCGCCGCTCGCGCCGCCGGCGCCAGTTCCAGCGACTCCGCTGACGCCTCCGCTGCCGACGGCCCCCGCGCTACCGGCCGTGCCGTTCACTCCCGCGCCGCCGTCCGTGATCGGGATGCCGCTCCCGCCGCCGAATGCGGTGTTCCCCGAGCCGCTGGTGCCGGGCGGCGTCGTGCTGCTGGCCCCGCTCGTGCCGTTGGGCGTGCCTTGAGACCCAGAGAAACCAGCCGCAGCGCTGTCTGACCCTGCGGTTCCGTTTGTCGAGCCACCACCACTGCCAGTCGATGAGTCTTGTGCAGTAGCACAAGCAAACACGGCAAGTGGCGTCACAACGAGGGTAATCCCGAGCCAGCGAAAGGGGCGCACTGCCCGAATCTGACACAGTTCCGAAACGACCGCAGCGTTTTTCTGGGACCGGTCCCAGGTTCCTGTGCTGTCGCCCCCACATGTTCCGACGGAGGGCGCCGTGCACGCACTCTGTCGCACCTTCGGCGTTCGAGTGGGCTCGTCTCAACGGCGGCTGCAAGGGCTGGTCACACGACACGCGTAGCGCTCGCAAGCGCAGCGTGGCCGCCATTTCGACCACTATTGGCGACCTCTGTCGGCATAGACGAGGCCGAGCAGCTCGGAGGGTCAATGCACTCGCGCAGCAACCGCGACACGACTAGTCGTGTATGGGCGGCTGCGCACGTCGCCAGACTCTTTGAACAGCGAGCTATCATGCAGGCGTTCAGGAGAGAGCGGTTCCGAGAAATAGAAGCCTTGCACCAGGTCGATCCCAGCCTCGATCACGAGACGGAGCTCGCTTGCGGTCTCGATGCCTTCGGCGACCACGCGGGCGTCGACCTTGCTGGCGAGCTTCGCTACCGACTCCAGGACCGCGAAGCGATACGGGTCACGCTCGATACCCGTCACGAAGTAGCGGTCGATTTTGAAATAGTCCGCCTGGGCATCCACGATCATCCGGAAATTCGAGTAGCCGAGACCGATGTCGTCGATCGCGACCAGCATGCCCAGAGTGCGTAACTTGGCCAGTGCGGTGCGGAATTCCTTGACCGCGTGCGGCGGCGAATGCTCCACGATCTCCACCGTCAAGCGCGAGAGCGCGATGCCACTGGCGTCGCTGGTTTCAGCGATGAAGCTCGGAAAATCGGAGTCGGCAGCCAGCGTCGAGGCGTGCACGTTCACGCTCACGCGAAAATCTGCGGTGAGCTTGCTGGCCGCGCGCAGCGCAGCGGTCACGCACGACCGGTCGAGCAAGCCCTCGGCACCGACTTGGCGCGCGTGCTCGAAGAGCTCCTGAGGTGAGACATTCGAAACATCGTTTGGAGTCCGAGTGAGACACTCGACCGAGTGCAGCTGGGGTGACGCCCCGCGCACGTCGACAATCGGCTGAAAGACCGTGCGCACGTTGCGAGGAAGGAGCATTTCGGAGAACACTTCATGGAGCTGCATCGGGCTGTCCGCACACTCTGCAATGGACGCGCCAATGCGCGAGCGCGGAGCGTCTCCGCAGCTGGCGCGGAATTTCTCGGAGCATCGCAGCTCGGTCGCCCCGTGCTGTCCGAGATCTAGACGAGAGTCTAGATTCTGGACGGACCGATGCCGTAGCGCTTGAGCTTGGAGTAAAGGGAGCTTCGCGGCACACCGAGCCGCTTGGCCGCGGACTCGACCTGACCGTGCTCTTCTTCGAGCACGCGAAGGATGTGCTGACGTTCCAGCTCGGCCAGCGTCAACGATGAATCGTGGCTCCGTTGTTGAGGCCGAGCCTGCTGCAAGAAGCCCAGCTCCAGCGGGGTGATGGACCCTGTGTCGGTCAGCAAGAGAGCGCGTTCGAGCACATTTCTGAGCTCCCGAACGTTGCCAGGCCAAGTGTAGCCAGCGAGGAGCTGCAGCGCTTCTGGGCTGATCGTCGGCGCTTCGCGACCGAGCTCTCGACTCAGGCGTCTGAGGATCGACGTACTGAGCTCTGGGATGTCCTCACGCCGCTCTCGCAGCGCTGGCACGACGAGCGGTAGCGTCCCGATTCGATAGTACAGATCCATCCGGAATTTTTCGAGCTCCACCAGGCGCGCCAGATCATGGTGGGACGCAGCGATGAGCCGGACGTTGCTCCGTCGGTCTTGGACCTCACCCAACCGGCGATAGCGCTGTTCTTCGAGCACTTTGAGCAGCTTTGGTTGAACGGCGATGTCCAGATCCGCGACCTCGTCCAAAAACAGCGTGCCTCGGTGCGCCACCTCGAGCAGCCCTTGTTTGGCCGATACCGCGCCGGTGAAAGCGCCCTTTTCATGGCCAAATAGCTCAGTTTCCAGAAATTCTCGACTCAAGCTCGCGCAGTTGAGATCGACGAAGGCTTCCTTGCTGCGCGGCCCATTGCGGTGCAGCCAGGCTGCGAGCACGCCCTTGCCTGTGCCGGTTTCCCCGCGGATTAGGATCGGGCTGTCGGACACGACCAGTCGCTTGGCCTCGCTGGCCAAGCGTTGCATGGCCGGACTTTGCCCCAAGAACACATCGACGATGTCGCGGCGTTCCTTGGTCTGCGTCGCAGCTTGCCGCTTGCGGTTACGCTGCAAATCGAGCAGGCGGCGGGCGATCACGAGCAGCACTGGTAACTCGACCGGCTTGGTCAGAAACTGCTCGGCGCCCTCCTTCACGGCCCGCACCGCCAGATCGATGGAACCATGCGCCGTTAGAACCACGATTGGGATCGACGGGTCGAACGCAACCAATCGACGAATCAGCTCGATGCCGTCGGCGTCGGGCAGGTTGTAGTCG
>Ga0210388_10003710_pt1 | contig 11930 bp, 10 predicted proteins | sample IncBWC19OmetaG_FD_155485 | JGI IMG/M metagenome (GOLD analysis project Ga0210388, IMG submission 155485) | Forest soil microbial communities from Barre Woods Harvard Forest LTER site, Petersham, Massachusetts, United States - Inc-BW-C-19-O ... | reverse complement strand
AGATCTGTGGCACAAGCTGATGACCGACGTGCTTCGCTATGAGCGCTTCGGCGCGCACGGTGGAGACTGGGGAAGCACGGTCACCGAGCACCTGGCGCGCAGCCACGACCGTTCCGTGATCGGCATTCACCTGACGGACGTGCCCTTTTGGCACACGTTCCAGAAGCCGAAGGATCTGAGCCCGGCTGAAGAGCAATGCTTGGTGCGCACGAGCGAGTTCATGCTGAAAGAGGGCGCCTACGCGATGATTCAAGGGACGCGCCCGCAGACGCTCGCTCAGGGCTTGATGGATTCACCAATCGGGCTCGCCGCATGGCTGGTCGAGAAATTCCAATCGCTGAGCGACTGCGGCGGCGATGTCGAAGCGCGCTTCAGCATGGACGAGCTGCTGACGAATATCATGATCTACTGGGTGACCGGCACGATCGGTTCGGCGTTTCTGCCCTACTACGACTTCACGCACGCGGGCGCGTTGCGCTGGATCCTCGAAACGGCCAAGGGTTGGGTCGGCTCGTCCAAGGTGCCAACCGGCCTCGCGATCTTCCCGCGAGATCCCTCGCAGCCTCCGCGCGAGTGGGCCGAGCGGTTCTACAACGTGCAGCGCTATACGCTGCTGCCGCGCGGCGGCCACTTCGCCGCGCTCGAGGAGCCCGAGCTGCTCGCACAGGATTTGCGCGCCTTCTTCCGACCGCTTCGCAGCGCAGAAAGCTTCAGAGCCGCGTAGTTGCCAGGGAGTGCCGCGGGCCGCCCTGGTCCGAATATTGCTGGATAGCTGGCGTAGCAACATCTCGAAAGGCAGCACCAATGAGGCATTTTTCAGTACTGATCGCCGGCGCGCTGGCGGCGTGCGCGGCGCACAATTCGGCCCCAGTAGCGTCGTCGAATTCGGTGCAAGCCGCGACGGAGACGCCGAGCAGCGGACCGAGCTTCGCGCCGGCGAGCTCGGATGGAGTCGCTGCAGCGCCAGCCGATGCACGCGCCCGAACCACAAAGCGCGCTCCGCAAGCTCCCGCGACGACCCCAGACACGACGAACATGGGGGCGCCGAGCCGAGCGACCGAGAGCGACGCAACGAACGGCTACGTTTACCCCGCCACCGGCAACGCGGCAGCGCTCCCCACGCAGGCCCCGCCCTCCGCGACGTACGAGGCAGATAACTCTCGGGTGAACGTCCGAGATCGCAGCGGCACCACGCTCACGCCCATGGACCAAGGGAAGAGCGAAGCCGATCGCAAGCTCACGCAGCAGATTCGACAGGCGGTGGTCAGCGACAGCTCGCTGTCATTCACGGCGAAAAACGTCAAAATCATCACTCTCGGCGGCAAGGTGACGTTGCGCGGCGCAGTGAAGACGGACCAAGAGCGCATGACCATCGGCGCCACCGCCAAGAAAATTGCCGGCGAGGCGCAGGTCGATAACTTCCTCGAAGTCTCACGCTAAAGGCGGGCCAGATGAAAAGATCAGTGATTGGAATCGTCGAAACGCAAATCCAGGCCAACCACATCGTGGACGATCTGCAGACCAGCGGCGTGCCACCGGAGGATATTTCCGTGCTTTTTCCCGACCTGAGCGGCACGAAGGCCTTCGCGCACGAGCATCACACCAAAGCGCCCGAAGGAGCCGTGGCTGGCGTGAGCGCAGGCGGCGTCGTGGGCGGCACGGTCGGGCTCCTGGCGGGCATTGGCGCACTCGCCATTCCAGGCGTCGGCCCGCTGATCGCTGCTGGGCCGCTGATGGCTGCGCTCAGCGGCGTGGCCGCCGGTGCCGCCTTGGGTGGTCTCGCGGGTGCGCTCGTCGGCCTCGGTCTCCCGGAGATCGAGGCCAAGACGTACGAGGGCATGATTCGCGGCGGAAATATCCTGCTCGCTGTCCACACCGACAATAGCGAGACGGAGAAGCGCGCCAAGCGCACCTTCGAGAAACACCGTGCGCACGACGTCGTCGTCACGAGTGACGCTGCCGTGCCGCGCGAAATGCGGGCGCCGCATTGAGCCACGGTTAGTGACTTTCGTCGGCAAGCGTGGCGCGAAGGCGCCAGGCTTGCTGGGCGCTCAGCGTAAGCTCGGCAGCTTTTGACGCGCCTTCAGCAGGGATGAAAATGGGTCTACCTTGCGCGCCGCCAAGTATTTCGCGGCACTCTGGATAGCGAAGCGTTGCGGGCTGAATTTGGCTGTCAGCGCAGCCCACTCGATGGGCATCGCAACACCGGCGCCTTCGCGCGCTCGCGGTGAATACGGAGCGATGAACGTGGCGCCGCGACCGTTGCGCAAGTAATCGACGAAGATCTTGCCGTGGCGCTTGGCCTTCGACATCGTCGCCACGTAGCGTTCGGGCTCGCGGCGCGCGAGCTCCTGAGCGACGTGTTGGCAGAATGCCCTCACTTCATCCCACCCGTGTTCGGGCGCGATCGGCACCGTGACGTGCAAACCCTTGCCGCCAGTCGTCTTGAGCCAGCTCTTCAAGCCGAGCTCTTCCAGCAGCGCGCGCACGGCGCGCGCGCCAGCGCTGACTTCATCGAAACCCAGCTCGGCATCCGGATCCAAATCGAATACCAGGCGATCCGGGCGCTCCGAATCCGTGGCCAATGCGCCCCAAATGTGCACTTCAAGCACGCTCATTTGCACCAGCGCTTGCAACCCGCGCTCGTCCTCGATGGCGGCGTACTCGCTCGTGCCCTCCGAGCTCTTCACTTTCACGCGCGTCAGACCCGCGGCAAGCGTCTCACCCGGGTGCTTTTGGAAGAAGCAGGACTTGCCGCGGCCCTCGGGACAGCGCAGCAAGGTGAGCGGGCGATTGACGACGTGCGGTAGCATCACATCCTTCACCAACTCGTAGTAGTCCGCCAAGCCAAGCTTCGTGATGCCGAGCTCCGGGTACAGCACCCGATCCGGATGGCTGAGCTCCGAAACCGGGCTTTTCTTGGCTTTTTCTGGGGGTTTCTTGGTTCGGCTGCGCGTCGCCACTGGTTGCTCCATGACCACCTCTCGCGCTGGTTTGTCTTCACGCAGGCCTTTGAACGTCGGATGCCGCAGTAAGCCGTCATGCGTGATCGCGGTGTACGAAACCTCCGCCACGAGCACTGGCTTCACCCAGTGGACGTCGCGTGCGTCGGCGCCGCGCGGCGCATTCGCAAGCTTTGGTTGCGCAATCGCGAGCGGCGCCAGGCGCTCGGCGAGCTCCTTCAGCGAGCGCTCGTTGAAGCCCGTGCCCACGCGACCCCGATACACGACACCTTTACCTTGGCGCACCCCGAGCAACAGCGCACCAAAATGCGTCCGTGATCCACCGGGGTCGCTATGGCCCACGATCACGAATTCTTGGCGAGCGCTCGATTTACTCTTCTGCCAATCTCGACTACGCCCCGCGCGATAGCTCGAGTCCGCGCGCTTGGACACGATGCCTTCCAAGCCCCGCTCTTTGGCGCGCGCAAAAAATTCTGCACCCTGGCCCTGCACGTGCTCGCTATAGCGCAAGATTTCGGCTGTTTTTGGCTTCTTTTCGAGTAACTTCTGCAGCGCGGCCTTGCGCTCCAAAAGTGGGACCGCTCGCAAATCAGCGCCGTTCAGGTACAGCAAATCAAACGCATAGTAGGCGAGCGGCGCGCTTGCCTTACCACTGAATGAATTTTGCAGGAGCTGAAAATCACTGACACTCTTTTCGTCGAGCGCCACGAATTCGCCGTCCAGAATTGCGCTCTCCAGCTTGAGCGCGCGCGCCGCCCGCGCGAGGCTCGGCATGCGCTCGGTCCACGCCTCGCCGCCGCGCGTGAGCAACTGTACGTTCCCCGCCTCGATGCGCACGAGCACGCGATAGCCGTCGAACTTCAGCTCATGAATGAAGCCGTCACCACTCGGCGGTTCACGCACCAACGTCGCCAGCTCGACTTCGACCTTAGCCGGCATGGGAGCTGGTTTGCCGATCGCCGGGGCGCGTTGAGCGGCGCGTTTGGCAGGCTTTTTATGGGCCGATTTGCCAGACGCGCCGGCCGCGATGGCAGCCAGATCTCGACCGGTGAGCGCGCTGTTCGGTTGCTGCTCGAGCAACGAGCTGTCGCCGGGGCGCGCCGCGGCGTCCGTTGCTTTGAAGAGCAGCCAGCTCTTTTGCTTTTCACTGCCGCGCGCGGTCCGTACCAAATGCCAACCGCCGGTCAGCTTCTGGCCGTGCAACTGAAAGGTAAGGCGACCGGCTCGGTAAGCCTTGTCTGGATCGCCTTCGGGCTCCCAAGTCCCGCGATCCCAAACCATGACCGTGCCGCCGCCATATGCACCTTCCGGGATCGTGCCCTCGAAGCCGCCGTACTCCACCGGGTGATCTTCGGTTTGAACGGCGAGCCGCTTCACGCTCGGGTCGAGCGCCGGGCCCTTAGGCACCGCCCAACTGAGCAGCACGCCGTTGAGCTCCAGCCGGAAGTCGTAGTGCAAGTGACTCGCGTCGTGCTTTTGGATCACGTAGCGGCGACCTTTTTTGGCGCGCGGCTTGCCCGAGGGCTCGCTCGTCGCCGCAAAATCCCGCATTTTTCGGTAGCGCGCGAGGCTCATCGGCTTCCCTCACTGGTAAGGCTGAACGTCTCGAGCGGCCTCACGCGGACTTGCGGTGCGGCGTGGTGGCGTGCGCCTCGCTTCGTTTGCTGTGCGGCGTGGCGCGCTTTTTTGCGGCCTGGTGGGGGCGCGCAGCGTGCGACGCGGCTTTGCCGCTGTGCCCGTTTGCCTTGCGCGGCTTCGCCACGCTGTCCTTCAAGAGCGCAACCAAGTCCACGATCTTGGCGGACTTGCTCGGCTTGGCCGCCTTGCGCGGTTCCTTCGACACCGTGTTCAGCTCGCCGGCCTTCGCGCGCGCGTGGATCAAGGCGAGCAGGTCTTTCCGGTAGTCATCGCGGTACCTTTCGGGCTGCCACTTGTCTTCCATCCCAGCGATCAGTTTCTCGGCCATATCCAGCTCTTTGCTGGTGATACCAAGCTTCTTCAGGTTCTCTTCGGGTAAATCGAGATCGCCAGTCGCGCGCAGCTCGTCCGCGAAGCGCAAGATCAGAAGCGACAGCGCTTTGCCATGGGGGATGACCGCGCACAGGTGTTGGCGCGTGCGCAGCACGAGCTTCGCCACGCCGGCCCTGCCCGAGCGTTTCAACGCTTCACGCAGCAGCGCGTAGGCCTTCCTACCGTTCTTCTCGGGCACCAAGACGTACGGCTTGTCGATGTAGTGCGGGTCGATGTCTGCCATCTCGACGAAATCCAAGATGTCGATCTGGTGCGTCGATTTGGGGTTGGCCTCGGCGAAATCGTGGTCGCTCAGCACGACGTATTTCCCCGGCGCCGACTCGTAGCCCTTCACCGTGTCGGCCCAAGCCACCTCTTTCCCGGTCTTCTTGTTGATTCGCTCGTAGCCGACCGGAGAAAAATCGCGCTTGTCGAGCAGCGTCAAGGACAGCTCGTCGACCTCTTCGGCCGCGTGCAACGAGACAGGGATCTGCACGAGCCCAAACCCCACGCTTCCACTCCAAATTGCTCTCGCCATGCGCCGCACTGTGCAGCGTTCATGCCAGTGAGCAACGTCGTTCTGCTACGCGACATCGCCGTCGGATTTCGCGCGGTGAGCGCTCTGTGGTCAGGTGGCAAGATTGCGCGGGCGTGGCATTTGGGCCGCGGCAGTTCCGCCTCGCAACGGGCCCAGCCGGCAATGGATGCGCTGAATTCGCCTCGGTACGAGCTTTGCTCAGCGCAAACGTCGCTCGAGCCGAGGCACTCGCATGCGTGTTCAACAGTCGCAATTGGCGCGTTCGCTGACCGCTCTGCGGATCGACGTGCATCGCGGTCAACCGATCGTGGTCGCCTTCGCAACCGGCCTCGAGCTCCAAGAATCACCCGCATTGGACCGCATCCGAGCCGAGTTGCGCGGGCTTGGCGCCGCGCTCTTTTTGGTCGCAGCGGGGCGCGCCTTCACCTTTCGACCGGACGATGAGGTCGAGCCCTTTGGCAGCCGAGCCGAGCTCGACACGGGTCAGGTCCGGGAGCTGCGCCAAGCGTGTGCGCTCAGACCAAACCCGGGCGGCCCTCGAGAGCTCTCCCTATTGGTCGCAGACGGCGACGGGCACCCGATCGCAAAGCACACCATGGACGCCGACGACGGTCTGCGAGCGCTTGCCGATGCGCTCAGCGTCGCCGGCCGAGCCGCGATCTCGACGCACGACACGTTCTTATTGTCGCGACGTGAAGTGGTCTTGGCGAGCCTCGTGGGCGCCTTTGCGCTGCTCGCAGTCGAGGGCTGTCACAGCCCCGCGCTGCACCAAACACCGACCCCCGCAGGCTCACCAAAAAACGCACAAACGCTCAAAATCACGCTCAACGTCAACGGCCAGCCGCATCAGCTCGAGCTCGAGCCCCGCGTTTCTTTGCTCGACGCCTTGCGCGAACGCTTGGCGCTCACCGGCAGCAAAAAAGGCTGCGATCACGGCCAGTGCGGAGCTTGCACCGTACTGGTCGCCGGCCGGCGTGTGAACGCATGCCTGACGCTAGCGGTGATGGTCGGCGACGCGCCCGTCACCACCATCGAAGGCTTGGCGCAAGGTGAAGCTCTACATCCGATGCAAGACGCCTTCGTCGCAGAAGACGCGCTGCAGTGCGGCTATTGTACGCCAGGCCAAATCATGAGCGCAGTCGGCTTGCTGCGCGAGAACCGCGCACACAGCGACGCCGAGGTCCGGGAGCACATGAGCGGCAACATCTGCCGTTGCGGCGCCTACACCAACATCGTGGCGGCCATTCAACGCGCGCGCGCGGCCCTGCTGCCAGGCTGACGAAGCAGAAGGATCGAACAGTGAAGGCCTTCGACTACGCCAAACCGGGAGCAGAAGCGGACGCGATCGAGCGCGGCCAGAGTGAAACTGCGCGCTTCATCGCGGGCGGCACGCTGCTGGTCGACCTGTTGCGCCTGAACGTCGAGCAGCCGGACTTGGTCGTGGACGTGACCGGGCTCCCCTTGGCGACACTGGAGGACAACGCGGACGGCCTAAAAATAGGCGCGTTGGTGCGAAATAGCGATCTCGCGCTGCACCCGACCGTGTTGCGAGACTTCCCCGTGCTGTCGCAAGCGTTGTTGGCCGGCGCGTCGCCTCAGATCCGAAACATGGCGACTTTGGGCGGCAACCTGCTGCAGCGCACGCGCTGCGCCTATTTTCGCGATGTCGGAGTCAGCGCGTGCAACAAGCGCAAACCAGGCTCCGGCTGCGCGGCGATCGACGGTTACTCACGGATGCACGCGGTGCTTGGCGTGAGCGAGCAATGCATCGCTGCGCACCCATCGGACATGTGCGTCGCGTTGCTGGCGCTCGATGCCGTCGTACACACGCGAGGTCCGCACGGCGAGCGCAGCATCTCGCTGGCAGACTTCCACACGCTGCCCGGCTCGCAGCCTCAGATCGAAAGCGTGCTCGAGCGCGGCGAGCTCGTGACCGGCGTCAGTGTGCCGAGGTCAGCGTTCGCCACGCATTCAGCATACGTCAAAGCCCGCGATCGCGCGTCCTACGCGTTTGCGCTCGCTTCAGCAGGCGTCGCGCTGGAGCTCGAGGGCGGTAAAATCAAGCAGGCGCGAGTCGCGCTCGGCGGCGTGGGCAGCAAACCTTGGCGTTGTCCGGAGGTCGAGCAAGCTTTGCTCGGTCAGCCGGCAACCAGCGAGGCCTTTCGCGCCGCAGCACTCCTGGCGCTTCGCGAGGCCAAGACCACGCGCGACAACCAATTCAAAGTGGAGCTGGCGCGCCGCGTGGTCGCACGTGCCCTGGCGCAAGCCGGGAGCGTCACATGAAGGACACGAGTGTCGGGCGAGCGCTCAGCCGCGTGGACGGCCGGCTCAAGGTAATGGGCAAAGCCCAATACGCCGCGGAAATTCCGGTCGCCAACGTGACGTACGCGGTGATCGTCACGAGTGATAGCGGCCGCGGACGGCTCGTGTCGGTCGACCTGAGCCGCGCCGAAAAAGTGCCCGACGTGCTGCACATCATCACGGCCGCGAATGCGCCACGCTTACCCGGCGCCAAGACCAAGAGCGATCCGAATGATCGGATTTTGCAGCTCTTGCAAGAAGACGACATTCACTATTCGGACCAGCCGATTGCGGTCGTCGTGGGCCGCACGCTCGAAAGCGCGCAGGAAGGCGCTGCAGCGGTCAGCGCGAGCTACGTGAGCACACCGGTGCACAACCAGCTCAGCTCGACCGCCCCTGACGCCTATGCGCCGAAGAGAGCTGGCCCGGTGGGTCAACCCGACAGCACGCGCGGCGATATTGCTGCTGGCCTGAAGAGCGCAGCCGTTACGATCGACCAAACGTACACGACGCCAGTCCAGAACCACAATCCGATGGAGCCGCATGCGCTAACCGTGGTTTGGCAAGGTGACGACCACGTCACCCTGTATGACACCTCACAGGGCATTTTCGGCGCGCGCAAGAAGCTGGCCGCGTTGTTCGGCATACCCCTGGCCAACGTGCGCGTCATCTCGCACTTCGTCGGCGGTGGGTTCGGGTGCAAGGGGTCCGCGTGGTCCCACGTTGGGCTCGCGGCACTGGCTGCGCGTGTGGTGAAACGACCGGTGAAGCTCGTGCTGACGCGGCAGCAAATGTTTTCTTTGGTCGGACACCGCCCGCAGACCATCCAGCATTTGGTATTGGCTGCGGATCACAGCGGAAAGCTGCTGGCGATGCGCCACGAGGTGTGGTCCGAGACCTCGCGCTTCGATGAGTTCGTCGAGCCCGCAGCGGTGCAAACGCGCATGCTGTACTCGTGTCCGAACGTCGTCACGACGCATCGGCTGGTCCGCCTCGACGTACCCACGCCGACGTTCATGCGCGCGCCCGGGGAATCCACCGGCACCTTCGCGCTCGAATCCGCGATGGACGAGCTAGCGTTGGCCTTGAAAATGGACCCAGTCGAGCTTCGCCTGCGAAACTACGCTGAGCGCGACGAAGGCGAGGACAAGCCCTGGTCCAGCAAATCTTTGCGTGAGTGCTATCGCCAGGCTGCGACGCGCTTTGGCTGGGGCAAACGTCGACCCGAGCCACGCAGTATGCGCGACGGACATTGGTTGGTGGGTTACGGCATGGCGACCGCAACTTACCCGGCGCGCCAGAGCGGCTCCTCGGCGCTCGCCAAATTACGGCGCGACGGCTCGCTCCTCGTGCAAGCCGGCACGCAAGACATCGGCACTGGCACGTACACGATCATGGCGCAAATCGCGGCTGATGCGCTGGGCATGCCAGTCGAGCGTGTCACGTTCGAGCTCGGTGACACCGCATTTCCAGAGACGCCCGTATCAGGCGGCTCGCAAACCGCGTCCAGCACGGGCTCGGCGGTGAAGCTCGCAGCGCTCGCCCTGCGCGACAAGCTGATCGAGAGCGCGCTGGGTGATCCAAAGTCCGCCCTGTACGGCTCGAACCCGGAGAGCGTGACCGCGGCCGGCGGCGAGTTGATCTCGGCTGATGCGAGCAAGAGGGACGCGCTCAGTGCCATCATCGAACGCTCCGGCCAGAACGAAATCAGCGCGCAGGTGTCCACGCAGGAAAAGGAAGCGCGCAAGCAGTTCTCTCTGCACTCGTTCGGCGCGCAATTCGTAGAGGTGCGGGTCGACGAAGACTCTGGGGAAATCCGCGTGGCTCGCGCGGTCAGCGCGTTCGCCGCCGGCAAGATCTTGAACCCGAAGACGGCACGCAGCCAGTTCCTGGGCGGCATGGTCTGGGGCATCGGCTTTGCGTTGCAGGAGCACACCGTGCGTGACGCCCGCTCGGGCCGCGTGGTCACTCGGGATTTAGCCGACTACCACGTGCCGGTGCACGCCGACATTCCCGAGCTCGAAGTGATCTCGATCGACGAGTTCGATCCACACGTGAACGAGATTGGCGCCAAAGGCATCGGAGAAATCGGCATCACCGGTATGTCAGCCGCGATCGCCAATGCCGTCTTTCACGCGACCGGGAAACGCGTCCGGGACCTACCCATTACCCTCGACCACTTGATCTGAGGTCAGCTCATGACTGAACTATCGGAGATCTGTCGTGCTGCACGCCGTGCCGCGGCCGAAGGAGAAGCGCTGTGGCTCGCGACCGTGATGCGCGTGCGGTTCGGCTTACAGGCACGCCGGCGCGCGGCTTCTGTTCACGAACGGTCGGGCTTTGGCTGGTTCCGTCAGCGGCGGCTGCTTGGAGGCTAGCCTCGTGCGCAAAGGGCCGTGGCTAGCTCGCGAGCATGCGGCCTGCGTGTATTTCGAGGGGGCGCGCGAAGCGGACGACGACGACGTGCGCCAAGAAACGCAGGGCACCGGCTGCGACGGCACGATCGATGTCTTGGTCGAGCGTGTGCGAACCGGCCAAAAAAACGACCCGGTGGCGTTCATCGACGAGTGCCTGGCAACCGAGACCCGAGGCGTGCTGGTCACCGTGTTCGAGACCGATGATCCGAGCGTACCGATCGGCTGCCGGCTCTCGCTCGCTGAAACGGGCGCGCTCTGCTCGTCGATTCTAAAGCCGCGAGTCAGCTCCGAGCTCGCACTCGCCGCCCAGGCTGCGCTCGAAGAAGCTCGACCGCGCTGTCGCACGATTGCCGGTTCTGGCTTCGAGGCCTTGTTGGAAGTCGTGGAGCCCGCGCCTCACTTATTCGTGTTCGGCTCCGGTCCGGACGCGAGCCCGGTGGTGGCATTTGCCGACGCGCTGGGTCTGAGCGTGACGGTTTGCGACACGACGGCGCGCGTTTCGGTCCGGGAACGCTTCAGTGGAACCGCGGAGCTCCACGTGGGCAGCGTTAGCTCCGTGTTGCCGAAGATCGAGGCGCGCCGTACCGCGCTCGCCGTCGTGATGTCACACCACTACCAAACCGACACCGAAGCGCTGAACATGCTCTTGAGCTCACACGCAGTGTACATCGGCATGCTCGGACCCGAGAAGCGCACTGCTCGCATTTTACGCCAGATTTCCCGCGATAAATCGACGCTCAGCGCGCGCGACCGAGCCCGCCTACGTGCGCCCATCGGGCTCGACTTGGGCGCAGAGACACCCCCGCAAATCGCGCTGTCCATCGCGGCAGAGATTCAGGCGCTGCTGACGCAGACGAGCGCCGAGCCGTTATCACGCCGCAGTGCGCGGCCAATTCACCGCTCGACCCCGGGGCTCACGCTGCCCTCCGCCGAGACCTGGGCCCGCACGGGGAGTACCTGAGCATGCGCATCGCCTGTGCGATTCTGGCAGCTGGCGCCTCGCGTCGCTTGGGTCGACCGAAGCAGACCTTGCTCCACCGGGGGCAACCGCTCGTGGTCGCCGCGGCAGAGTGCGCTTGTCAGTCGCGAGCGTCCGCGTGCGCTGTCGTGGTAGGGGCCTACGGCGGCGCGGTTCGCGAAGCACTCGGGGATCTGCCGATCGAGATCCTCGACAACGATGCCTGGAATGAAGGCGTCGCCTCGTCTATTCGCGTGGCCGTCCGCTGGGCTCGAACGCGTCAGTGTCAGGCCCTGATCATTGCGCTGTGTGATCAACCCAAGCTGACGGCCGCGCACCTCGACCGCCTGATCAGTGAGTACGAGCGCACGCGGCTACCGGTAGCCTCATTTTACGCGAGAAAAAACGCGGTTCCTGCGTTGTTCCCCTGTTCGTCGTTCGATGAGCTGTCGGCGCTTTGCGGAGACGTGGGGGCCAGCGCGCTCCTCAATGACGGCGCGCCCGTCGCGAGTGTCCCCTGGCCGGACGGCGAATTCGACGTCGACACGACAGACGCCGAACGGCGCTTGCAGTCGCGCGGCGCTGCGCTGTCTTCACCTAAATAGCGTCGCTGAGCGTGCCCTCCCCGGGCACGACGTTTGCCTCGTTACGAGCATGCCCAACGCACAACCCAAGGCCGTCAGCTCGAGACGCACGTCAGGCACCCGAGCTGCGCGCCGGTCGGCTCGCAGTAAAACCGTCAA
>Ga0210388_10003708_pt1 | contig 11932 bp, 9 predicted proteins | sample IncBWC19OmetaG_FD_155485 | JGI IMG/M metagenome (GOLD analysis project Ga0210388, IMG submission 155485) | Forest soil microbial communities from Barre Woods Harvard Forest LTER site, Petersham, Massachusetts, United States - Inc-BW-C-19-O ... | reverse complement strand
CCCGTAGGGCACATTTCCAAGCTGGGCTAGGGGTGGCCTGGTGGGATGCCGCGGCTGCCAGTTTGCGTGCTCCAGCAGTGCAAACCTGTTGGGCACGCGGGCTCGGGGTTACTGTCGGACCGCCACGACCGTAGAATCGCTGCACGATCGTAGGTATAACGACTGGGGCGGGCGCATGCATGTCGATACTGATTATCTAGTCGTGGGAGGGGGTGCGACCGGCCTTGCGTTCGTCGACGCGCTGACGGCCGAGGCGGATGTTGAGGTGACTGTGGTCGACCGCCACCGCGCCCCGGGAGGTCATTGGCTGCACGCGTATCCGTTCGTTCGCTTGCATACGCCTTCGGCGTACTACGGGGTTAACTCGCTCGCTCTCGGCGATGACAGGATCGACCAGGCCGGCGAGAACGCCGGGTACTACGAACGGGCGACCGGCAGCGAAGTCCGCGAGTACTTCGCCGAGGCGGCCGCGCGGCTTGCGCGGACGGGGCGGGTCCGGTTGCTCACCGGCCACGAGCACCTGGGCGGCGGAAGTAACGGCGAGCATGTCAGGGACTTGAGGACGGGGGAGCCTCACGATGTCGTGGTGCGCCGCAAGGTTGTCGATGCTCGCTATCTGGAGGCGTCGATCCCGGCCACCCACGCTCGCCCGTTCGAGGTGGCACCGGGCGCACGGGTCATACCTGTCAACGACCTGCCGCAGACAGCAGGATCGGCTTCCTGCTATGCCGTGCTGGGGGCTGGCAAGACGGCTGCGGACGCCTGCAGCTGGCTTCTGGATAACGACGTTGAGCCAGGCCGGATCCGGTGGATCCGGCCCCGTGAGGCGTGGTTCTATGACCGCCGCCACTTTCAGCCGCTGAAGCAGGTGGGCGCGATCATGGAGGGGCTATCCCTCGACGCCGAGGCCGGTGCCAGTGCGGCGAGCATCGAGGACCTCTTCGAGTCGCTCGAGGCCGCAGGAAGGATGGTGCGCATCGACCCCTCGCGGCCGGCGACGATGTTCCGCGGCACGATGCTCAGTGCCCGCGAGCTTGACGCCGTGCGGCAGATCGAAGACGTCGTCAGGCTGGGCCGGGTGCGACGGATTGAGGCCGGCCGGATCGTGCTTGAGCGCGGCGAAACCGAAACCGGCCCGGACGTCCTCCACGTGGACTGCACCGCCCTGGGCTTGAACAACGCCCCCGCCACAGCGATTTTCCAGCCCGGGCGGATCGTGCTCCAGCAGGTCCGATACCTTTCGCCCACTTTCAACGCCGCGCTCATCGGCTTCGTCGAGGCCAACCGTGACGACGACGCAGACAAGAACCGGCTCTGCCCGCCCAACCCCTACCCGAGCACCATCCAGAACTGGCCTCGCATGATGAGCCGTACGTGGAGGACAGAGGCGCGGTGGCTGAGCGAGCCCGACGTCTCGGCGTGGGTGGCCGCCAGTCGGCTCAACCTTCTGCGGGCGCTTCCCGATCACGCGGCCGAGCCGTCCGTGCAGCCGGCGGTCAAGCGCTTTCTCACGCACGTCAATGCGGCGATCGAGCGGCTCAAGCAATTCGCCGAACCAAGCAATTGAGCATCACCAGGTCGAGCCGTGCCGCCGGTCCTGCATTGACCACTGCATGACAGGTCGTCGGCCTTGTCCGCGGCCGTCCCTTGCGCGGAACTCGCGCATCTCCGGGCTGCGCGTCTAAGGCTCGAACCTGACTCACGCCGACCCGCACGGCGCATACGGATTGCAAGGCACAGAATAGCTGGATCTGGATGCCGATACCCTCACCTGCTCTCCAACTGATCCGCACGCAGATCGGCGGCTCGGGGAGCGGGGGCCGGGGCGCGGTCAATAACTATCCGTGGCCATATGGGCGCCGAGCGGACAGGCAGTGGGTCGTTTGGGGGACTGGCCACCACGATCGTGTTCTCTTCGGGGTCCCCTGCCAGGCTGTCCGCACGCCGCGCACCGCCAGGCTTATTGCTCAGCGTCGTGCCCCGCTGTTCTTCACGCGCCCGCCGGCCTGAGCGTGTCGTCGGCGTTTTCCGGGAATTACCGGCTTGGAGTCGTCTGCGCCGCATGTCCGTGCGCGGCGTCCGCTGCCGCGTGAAGGGCCAGCGCGACATCGAGCATTACCGCGTCGGCCCCTGCGACACCGCCTGATGACCACGCCTTGAGGATCTGCCGCACTGCGGCGTATGAGCGGGTGGGGCCGTTCGCAAGTTCCTGCACGAGGTCAAGGGCCTTGGTCTCGACCTCCTCATCGGGCACGACGAAGCTCGCCAGACCGAGCTCACCTGCCGTCTCGCCGGTCATCGGAAGCGAGAGCATCGCGTAGAGCACCGCACGTGAGCGGCCGATCCGTTCCGCCATCCGCTGCACGCCGCCCGCCATGGGCATGTTCCCCAGAGAGACCTCGATCTGACGGAGAATCGCGTCCCGTGCCGCCACGATGAAATCGCACGACAGTGCCAGCTCGACACCTCCGCCGAACACGCGGCCGCGAACGGCCGCGACGGTCGGCACCTGCAGCGCCTCAAGCGCGCGAAAGCTCTGGTTGTACTCCGTCATGAGGAGGCGGAACGCGGCGGGGGTCAGGCTTGGCAGCACGGCCGGGTCGCCGCCGCCGCAGAAGTTCGGGCCTTCGGCACGGACGAGGACCGCACGGAGATCCTCAGACGTCGCACTGACGACCGCGTCTCGCAGCTCCTGGTAGAACTCCACGTTGAGGAGGTTGTGCGGCGGATTGCACAGGATAATGTGCCCTACCGCGCCGGACTTCTCATACCTGACAGACGGCATCGTCCTCTCCTTTTCTCTGCGCGGGGGCGGTGTCGCTGTGCTGGCCCGTGACCGGGGCGCACCGTCGGCGGGCACAAGCTGTGGTCTGAGCGCGCTCCCCTGGACCGGATGGAGGCCCTGAGGCTCTGCACCCAAGGCAGTGCCTGATTCTCCCAGGACGAGAAGCGCAAAGGGCGCGCTTACTCCAGGCGCGAGCCGCGCTAGCTGCGCGCCGCAACGAGCGCGCTGACGATGTCGGACCTGCCTGCCGGCCCGGTGATCGTCAACGTCGTGAAGTTGCCAAAAGATCCGGCGGCGCCCTGCCCGAATAGCCGTGCGCGGCCAGCTGCGCCGCGGTCGGAGGCGTCCCCTACGGGTATCGAGACACTTAGATCTGGTGCTTCTGGGTGCTGAAACGGGAACGCGTCCAGGAGCGAGAATAGCCCGTGCCCAAAACGCACAGAGTCGAGTTGATCGGCGACCAGCTCCCCGTCGCCAACCGAGGTATAGATGCCGGTGAACGGGACTCCCTGTTTGTCGAGCGGAATCCCGATCTTCTCTACATGCGCGATCAGTTGATGATCAAGGAAGTAGTCGACCCAAGCCTCTCCATCGCGGCGAGTGAGCGCGATGTCAAGGTGATGCCACTGGTCAGCGGGCACCGGGACCTCTCGGATGATCTGCGTGTACATCTTGCTGAGACCGACCTCGGTGGCGGCGCCGCAATCCGGGTTGCCGACGTTCCCGGTGACAACCGTCGGCAGCCGTTCGATCAGTGCGAAGGCCGTGTCAGATGCGATGAACCAGTCGAACACTTGGCCCGTGCAGAAGTCGAGCATGTTCATCACGACGCCAGCCTGCTGTCCCTGCAACCGTCGGGCCGTGTACTCCGGCCGCGCCGGCCGCTTGGCGGGGTCAAGCCAAGATCCGGACGGCCCGTAGACACCGAGCTGGGTCAGCCCGGGCACCGTACCGGGAGTCGAGGCTTTGACGTCCGCCGACAGGACGAGCGTTCCGTCGGGGGGCACCGGAAAGGTGCGCGTTGAGACGGCCAGATACTTCCGATGATCATCGACGCCGACGTCGGATCCCGTCTGGAACGGGACCGCGCTCACGCGGAGGCGCGCGCCGCTGAAGCTGCGCGCATCCTCCACAGCCATCTCTCCCAAACCGTTCGGTGTCATCCACTTCTCGTTGTAATCCGTCAGCGAGTAGCCGGCCTTGCCGAAGTCGTCATATACCTGCAAGCTCATTCCTGCTCCACTTCCCCCGGCCTTCAAACAGGGCTACGGGGTCACCCCTGGCACCCGCGCGGATCCTCACAACGATCAACGGTGGCCGACGGGCAGGTGAGAGGTCATCACCAGATCTCGGTGATCCGCGGGCGAGCGTGAGGCCGATCGCCACCAGCGCCCACCCGGCGCGGTGCCTGACCGAGCGGTGGCCCCGGCGGCGGGGCACATGGGGGCCGTGCCGGCGCGCTGACCTGCGCAGTTCACTCTTGCGCTGGCCGGCGAGTAGTTCGATCATGTACGGGTGCATCGTGTTCACCTATTGAGTGCGGTTGCTGCGGGATGAGCCGGTCAGCTGGGAACGGGCGAGCGCCTTGGCCCGGACCACATCTGGGTCTCGCGGGTCGGGCGGAAGGTCCTCGGGCCAGGGTTGCTCGCGCCGGATCCTCGGCCTGTCGATGCGGATGCGCTTCACTGTCATCTCCTCGGTCAGTCGCCATGTCTGGGGGTCCGTTAACCAGGAATCCCGGCCGTCTTCGGCAACTGTTCTGCGAGGACGGTATGAGCAGGCGTCGCTCAGGGCGTCACCCGAAGGTGGACCTGCTAGGTGGAATCTTCCGCGGCGGAGCTCTGCACGAAGGTGCACCGGTTCGGAGACGGCCGCCGTGCTAGGGGATCAGGGCCGAGTTCTCGTGCTCGGGCGACAGCCTCGGTGCGGTTGGCTGGGCCGAGCTCGCCGAGGACGTGGCTGACGTGCTTTTGACCGTGTCGAGGGCGACCGCGAGTTTCCCCGGCGAAGCCTGGTTCGGCGTGCCTGCGGCCAGCATCCCCAGCACCTCCAGCTCGCGGCCGGTCAGCTGCTCGGCCAGGCCTGCTGGCCTGCGTAGGCGGTGCCGGGTGGCGAGCGGGGTGGCTGGCTCGCACCCGTTCCGGCCCTGCGGGTGCGCTCGGCGCCTGCCTGCTGGTGTCGTGGCGGTCGGCTCCGGGGACGGGCTCAGCGGCCCGCCGCCTCCGCGCCGCTGAGCCGCGCGTTGATGCTGACCAGTGCGACAACTGCACCGGCTGCGAAGATGATGGCGCCGGCGAGGAGGCCGGCGACGTAGCCGTCGGTCAGCGCGGTCGTGATGGTGTGGCCGGGCAGGTGGGTTCTGGTTACGATCGAGGCGATGGCGGCCAGTGCGGCCACGCCGAGCGCGTTGCCGGTCTGCACGCTGGTGTTGAGTAGGCCGGCCGCGACTCCGCTGTCGCGTGGTTCGACGGCTCGCATGCCGACGGCCGTGCAGCTGATGAAGGTCAGCCCGGCGCCGGTTCCGAAGGCCAGCATGGCCGGGACCATCACCGCCCAGTAGTTCGAGGTGGGGGTCAGCTCGGCCACGTACCACGCGAGCCCGCCGGCGCTCAGGGTCATCCCGGCCGCGATGACGGCCCGGGCGGGCAGCGCGCCGAGCAGCCGTGGCACGAGCCCGCCGGCGGCCAGGAAGCCGGCCACGACGGGCAGGTAGGCCAGTCCGGTGTGCACCGGCGAGTAACCCCGCACTATCTGCATGTAAAGCGTGAGGAGGTAGAACATGGCGAGCATGCCGGTGCCCAGCAGTAGCAGCACCACGTTCGCGCCGGCCCGGTTGCGGTCGCGCACCACCCGGGACGGCAGCATCGGTGCCCGGCTGGCGCGCTCGATGAGCAGGAACGCGGCTAGCAGCACGGCCCCGGCCGTGAAGCAGGCGAGAGTGCCCGCGTCGGTCCAGCCGTTGGTGTTGCCGCGGGTGAGGGCGTAGATGAGCGAGCCGATGCCCAGCGTCGCGGTGACCGCGCCCGGTATGTCGAGCCTGCCGTGCTCGCTGTCGCCCGGGACGAGCACGCTGGTGCCGATCAGCACCCCGACGGCGATGGGGACGTTGATGAACAGCACCCAGCGCCAGCTCAGGTATTCGGTGAGCGTGCCGCCGAGCAGCAGGCCGACCACGGAGCCGAGGCCAGCCATGGCGCCGTAGACGCCGAGTGCCCTGGTCCTGGCCGGCCCGGCCGGGAAGGTGGTGGCCAGCAGGGACAGCGCGCCGGGCGCGGCGAGCGCAGCGCCGCATCCCTGGACGATCCGGGCGGCGACCAGCGCCGTGGCGTCCGGGGCGAACCCGCCGGCCATCGAGGCCAGGGCGAACACGATGATCCCGATGCGGAACACGCGCAGGCGGCCGAACAGGTCCCCGGCCCGTCCGCCGGCCAGCAGCAGCCCGCCGAACGCGAGGGCGTAGAAGCTGGCCACCCAGTTCAGGTGGGGTGTGGCTATGTGCAGTGACCGCTGCATGCTCGGCAGCGCGATGTTCACGATCGTGTCGTCGAGTACCAGCATGAGCTGCGCGGTGGCGATGACCAGCAGCGCAAGGCCGAGTCTGCGGCCGGCGGCGGGGGGCGCCGCGACCTGAGAGCTGGTTTCTGCCCGGTCATGGACTGACATGGTTGTCTCCTTGATCCTTCCGGGCCGTTTGGAGGGCCGGTTCGCCGGCGGCGTTCCAGATGTCCAGTCCGGCGTATTTAGGCCCCCACTGCTCGCGGTAGGCGGTCAGCAGCGGCGGGGGGAACTTGCTGATGATCGCGTTCATGGTCTGCGGGGTTGCGCCGTTGAGCAGCCAGGGCATGTACACCGGCGCGTCTCCGCTGAGCCGCTCGCCGTGGACCTGGGCGAAGTGCTGCCACTCCTGCGGGGTCAGCGAGGCGTCGATCAGGGGCAGCCCGTCGGATTCCTCATGGGCTAGGTGTGCGGTCAGCTTCGTCACCAGCTCGTCGGTGATGTCGCCGAACCGCTGGTAGCCGTAGTCCGGGTCGGCCGCAGCCGCGTCGATGGCCGTCAGCAGCGGCTCGATGACGGCGTGCTCGGCCTCCAGCGCGTCCGCCAGGGCGAGCCGGTCGGGTTGTCCGGCCACGCGGGCGCGCAACGCCGGCCACAGGATGTCGTCTTCAGTCTGGTGGTGGACCAGCAGGAACTTCTTGAACAGCTCCCACCCCAGCGCGGCGTGCAGCAGCGTGCCGGGGCTGTCATCGCGCTGGCCCGCGATCCGGGTGACCTGCACGAGTTCCCGGCGCAGCGCGCCGTGCATCGCGAGCATCATGCTCATGTCGAGCTTGTAATCCATGGTTCCTCCGTGATCCGGGCCTGAGCAGACGCCTCGGCAGGCTGGCTGAGCTGAGCGTCTCGGTATGTCCTGTCTCAAAAATGACATTCAGTCTTATTTAATGTCAAGTCTTAAAAGAATCTCAGTGTGTTTTGGCTCCGGGTTCCGCCATCGAGTAGGATGACGGGCATGACCACCCACCCGGCCGGGGGCCGCTCCCTGCCGCTGCGCGAGCGCAAGAAGCTGCGGACCCGCCGCGCGCTGGCCGACGCGGCACTGCGGATGTTCACCGAGAACGGCTTCGACGCGATCACGCTGGAGGAGCTCGCCGAGGAGGCCGAGGTCTCCAGGAGCACCTTCTTCCGCTTCTTCCCGGCCAAGGAGGCTGCGGCGATCGAGGCCGAGGCCGAGCTGTGGACGGCCTACCTGGCCGCGCTCGCCGACCGCGAGTTGTCCGGTGCCATTCTCAGCGAGCTGCACCAGACGCTGACCGAGGCGGTGACCGGTCTCGACCCCGGCTGGGACGACCGCTTCGTCGCCACCCGCCGCCTGATAGCAGCCGAGTCACCCCTGCTCAGATACATCGAGCACTACCGCGCCGGGATCAGGGGCCAGGTGGTCGCCTGCCTCGCGGACAAGCTCCGGCTAGACCCCGAAGACCTCCGGCTGCGCGTCCTGGCCGAACTCGCCACCACCGCCTTCAGCCTCGCCGGCCGCCAGTGGGTCCATGACGGCGGGCGGGGCGGCCGCAAAGCGCTCCTCCAACGCCACCAGGACGCGGTCAAGGCCATCCCCGCCAGCCTGGACCTCTCCGCGCCCGCGTAACTGCCCGCCCAACCCAGCCCAGACCGCCAGCACGAGCCAAGGAGACGGAAACCGGCGCCAACCTTGCCGGCCGTCATCGTGGACCTGCAGAACGCCCAGATCAGAAGGGACCCTGCCCCTCATCGGCGTCGAAGCGACGCCCGCGCGGATCGGCGGTTCGCGCGCATGTGTGGCCCGGGGGAAACGCTGGTCTCAGTGGCCGCCACCCTTGCCGACCTTGCCCAGATGACGGGCCAGGGGACCGCTACTCGTCTGTTGTAGGCCGACGGGCGGCGGCCAGGCTGGCGAACTCTGCGATGAGCGGGGACCGGCGTGACGACGGCCAGGCCAGGCATGTCTCCGCGGGCGGGATGTCGCCGATGCGGACGTGGAAGACGCCCGGTTGCTGGTAGTAGCTTGCGGCCGACTGCGGGAGCACGACGATCCCGCGCCCGGCGGCGACGCGCTCAAGCTTCTCCTCCATGGCATGGGTGATCCGCAGCGGCGGGACGTGGCTGCGACCGCGCCATTCGGTCGCGGTGGCGCGCCACTCCGGGACGATGTCGGGGTGCTGCAGGAGGTGCTCGTCGGCCAGGTCGGCGAGGCTGATCGTCTCCTTGCCGGCCAGCCGGTGCCCGGCGGGCAGGACGGCGACGTTCGGCTCGCGCAGCAGGGTCCGCAACTGGAGGCCGTGCCGGTCGACCGGGAGCCGCACATAGCTGACGTCGGCGCGGCCATCGTGCAGGACGGCGGCCTGGTCGGCTCGGCTGGTCCGCAGCACCTCGACGGTGAGCTCGGGATGGGCGTCGCCGAAGGCGCGGACCGGCCCGGTGACGATCAGGCCTGGCATGAACGCGACCGTGAACTGCCCCGCCTTGCGCGCGGCCTGGGCGACCCGGCGGCGCAGCGCCTCCGCCGCGGCGAGCAGTGGCTCTGCCTCAAGCGCGAGCTGCGTACCGGCCGGGGTGAGCTGTGCGCCGTTACGGTCCCTGACGAACAGCACGGCCCCCAGCTCGGACTCCAGCGCCCGTATCTGCCTGGAGAGCACTGGCTGGGCGATGTGCAGCTCCTGCGCGGCGCGGCTGAAGTTCCGCTGGCGCGCCACGGCCGCGAAGTACCGCAGCTTACGCAGGTCGACGTCCATCCCGCCGCCTCCCCGCCCGCCATCTCATGCCTGCAGCATACCCTCCGGGTATGGGGTACGACGAGATAGGTATTAGATATTCACAGGCGACAAGAGCATTATCGAACTGGAGGACAAGCGAGAAAGAGCTGACCGGATTCCAGGTGTTCGAGACCGCGGCTCCGGTTAAATCGGCCGGGCGGCCATCGCGGCACTGCGCCCGGCGGTCATGAGGGCACCGCGGTCGTCGGCAGCGAGTAGGCGGCCCAGGCGGTGGCCGATGGTAAGCCTAGCCAGCCGGCCTGACGCGCCTGTCCCGGTCCCGGCCGCCGTCACCGTCCCGGCCGTGCAGGCCGGCTAGATCGAGGAGACACTGTCATGAGAACTCTCGTGGTAGGAGCCGGGACGACCGGCGGCTTCTTCGGCGCGCGGCTCGCCCAGGCCGGGCATGACTGCTTGCTGGCTAGGCTGGTGCGGTGTCCTGCGCGCTGACACTCCTCCCTTGGAGGCGTCGATGGAGATGGCCGGGAAGCTCACGCCGGGTCGGCAGTCAGGTCACATCAGCGCTGGTCCCACTGTCCGTGATCAAGTGGCCAGGATCGGTAACCGGTCGTCAGGTCTCCCGCATACCCGGCTGGGCGGCCGGGCCGCGGCGTCCTCGTGTTGTCTTGCCGGCATCGTCGCCATAGCCGGCTGGGGTGCTGTGGATGCGTAGTACCGGGCCGAAGGGCGAGGATTCCCATCGGCGGGGCCGCGTGAGCGGGCTGATGAACCGGCGCGGTGAATGCGCGGTGCTGGATCAGCTCGTCAACGCGGTGCGGGCGGGTGGGAGCCGCGTGCTGGTGGTGCGCGGTGAGCCGGGAGTGGGCAAGTCGGTGTTGCTTGACTACCTTGCCGGGGGGGCGTCGGACTGCCGGGTAATGCGGGCGACCGGCGTGGAGTCGGAGATGGAGCTGGCGTTCGCCGGGCTGCACCAGCTCCTTTCACCGGTGCTGGACCTCCTCGACCAGCTGCCGGTACCGCAGCGGGAGGCGCTGCGGACCGCGTTCGGCCTCAGCGCGGGCCCGGCACCGGACCGGTTCCTGGTGGGCCTGGCGGTGCTGGGCCTGTTGTCGGAGGCTGCCGCTGACCGGCCGCTGCTCTGCGTGGTGGATGACGAGCAGTGGCTGGACCGGGCGTCGGTGCAGGCACTGGGCTTCGTGGCGCGGCGGCTGGCGGCCGAGCCGGTCGGCCTGGTGTTCGCGGCCCGGATGGCGGGTGCGGAGCTGGCCGGGCTGCCGGAGCTGGCGGTGGAGGGGCTGGGCGAGGAGGACGCGCGGGCGCTGCTGGATTCGGCGCTCACCGGACCGCTGGATGCGCGGGTCCGGGACCAGATTGTGGCCGAGACGAGAGGGAATCCTCTGGCGTTGCTGGAGTTGCCGCGGGGGCTGGCGCTGGGGGAACTGGCGGGCGGGTTCGGGCTGCCGGGGGCGGTGTCGTTGCCTGGGCGGATCGAGGACAGTTTCGGCCGGCAGCTGGAAGGCCTGCCGGAGCAGACCCGGCTGCTGCTGGCGCTGGCGGCGGCGGATCCCTCGGGTGACCCGCTGCTGGTATGGCGGGCGGCGGGACGGCTGGGAATCCCAGGCGCGGCGGGCGCGCCGAGGCTGGCGGAGTTCGGCGCGGGGGTGCGGTTCCGGCATCCGCTGGCGCGGTCGGCGGCCTACCGGTCGGTGTCGGTACAGCGGAGACAGGAAATACACCGCGCCCTGGCGGAGGCCACCGATCCGGCCGCTGATCCCGACCGGCGGGCCTGGCACCGGGCGCAGGCCGCGGCAGGCCCGGATGAGGAGGTCGCCGCGGAGCTGGAGCGGTCCGCGGGACGAGCGCAGAGCCGCGGGGGGCTGGCCGCGGCGGCCGCGTTCTTGGAGCGGGCGGCGCTGCTGACCCCCGCGCCAGGACGCCGGGCGGAACGGCTGCTGACCGCAGCCAGGGCCAAGCGGGACGCCGGCGAGCTGGATACGGCGCTGAGGCTGCTGGTCGCGGCTGAGGCCGGGCCGCTGGTCCCGCTGCAGACCGCAGAAGCGGAGAGCCTGCGCGGGCAGATCGCGTCTTACCAGGGCCGGGACAGCGACGCGGCACGGCTGCTGCTGCGCGCGGCCCGGTTTTTCGAGCCGCTCGACGTCGCCCTGGCCCGCGAGACGTACCTCGAGGCGATCTGGGCAGCGATGTTCGCCGGTGACCCCGGCCGCGAGAGGGAGGCGGCCGAGGCTGCACGCGCCGCGCCGCCTGCCCCGGACCCGCCGCGCGCGGTGGACGTCGTGCTCGACGCGCTCGCGCTGTGGTTCACCGAGGGACACGCAGCCGCCGCGCCGACGCTGACCCGCGCGCTTGGCCTGCTTGTCAGCCTGGACGCCGGCGTCGGCGAAGCCCGCCGCTCGCTGTGGTCCGCCGGCGGCAGAGCCAGCGCTATCGTCGCCATGGAGCTGTGGGACTTCGAGTCCTGGCATGCCCTGGCCTCCCGCCAGGTTCAGATCGCCCGCGATATGGGCGCCCTCGCCCAATTGCAGTTCGCGCTCGCCCGCCTCGGCCTGTATCACGTGCTCGCCGGCCAGCTGGCCGAGGCGGCGCAGCTGATCGAAGAAGAGCGCCTGATCGCGTACGCGACCGGCAACCCGCCGATTGGGGGGTATGCCGCGATGACCCTCGCGGCCTGGGAAGGCCGGGAGCAGGAGCCCTCCGAGTTGATCGGAGCCACCGTGCCGGGGGCGACCGGACGCGGAGCGGGCAGGCTGGCCGGCGTCGCGGCGTACGCGAGCGCGGTGCTGGGCAACGGCCTGGGCCGGTATGACAGCGCACGGGACGCCGCCCGCGAGGTATTCCAGCGTGAAGAGCTGGGGCTCGGCCACGTGGTCGTCGCGGAGCT
>Ga0210388_10003707_pt1 | contig 11933 bp, 7 predicted proteins | sample IncBWC19OmetaG_FD_155485 | JGI IMG/M metagenome (GOLD analysis project Ga0210388, IMG submission 155485) | Forest soil microbial communities from Barre Woods Harvard Forest LTER site, Petersham, Massachusetts, United States - Inc-BW-C-19-O ... | reverse complement strand
CTACCTGCTGGTTGACGGGAAGCTGTCCGACGCCCATGTTCTGATTTCTATCAAGCCTTCGCCAGGCCTCACGGATCCATAGATTCCCGTGTAGTCGTCCGGGCCCGTTCAGATCAGTTCGTGACCTGGGCTCGTCTCTCCTGACGGGAATCTGTGCGGTAGGGGCCTTCTATGGCCTGCGGTTGGTGGCTGCTGTTGCTGTCAGCCGTGATCAGGAGAGCGGGCGGCCGGTGGCTTGCGCGGCAGGTCAAGGTCCAAAGTGACAGACCTCATGGCGAAGCCGTGGCGAGCGTAGAAGCGCCGGGCGCCGTCGTTGGCGGCATACGCCGTTACCGTGGCCCGCTGCGCGCCTTTCTCGGCGGCCCACGCGAGGAATGCCGTCGCGAGCTGCTCGCCGACGCCGCGGTTGCGGTGGGCTGGATACACGTGGACGCTTTCCAGGTCGGCCACCCGGATGGGATGCACGCTGCCGGGGCCGCTGATGCGCCCGACCAGATGGCCCGCTACCTCGTTGTCCTCACGCGCGAGCAAGACCAGGTTGTTGCTGTCCGCCAGGAGCGACGTGTAGTACGCGATGCCGTTCTCGGAGGCCCAGCGCAGATTGGTGGCAGCGGCATTATGCGCTCCGGCATCTGTTGCGAAGAGTGCATCGACCGAGGCGACGATCTCAGGAAGATCATCGGTCGTAGCTGTGCTGATCCGGATCGTCACCTAGCAACACTATCGAGGCATGAGGTAGCAGGGCGGTTCTCCAGCCCGTTCTCACGTTCTGGGCGGCCCGCGTGTCATGGGCCACGACGTCATCTCGATAGTTACCGATCCAGCCCTAGCGGGACTCCCCGACGAACTTGTCTTCGCATACGCGGCGACCGCAGGACGGGCGCTGGTCACCGCCAACATTAAGGACTTCGTCCCGCTGGACAGCCGCTACCGTGCCGCCGACCAGTCCCATGCGGGTCTGATCCTGGTCTCGACCAAAATCTTCCCGCAAAGCCGTGGTCTCCCGTCCGCGATCACAGCCTCCCTCGCCACGCTGCTCAGCGGCACGGCCAAGATGCAGTCCGGCCAGGTGCTATTCCTCGCGCGGGGGTAAGCCACCAAGCCGGATCCAGACCCGCCGTCGGTCCGGCTGCAGGCAACGGCACGGATCGCTGGTTTGGTCAGCCGGGACGGGGGTAGGTGTTGGAAGGCCTCACCCTCGGAGACCATTTTCGCGAGGAGGAGGGTGAAATGGGTTACGTTGGGTTGGCGAGCCGACGTAGGCTCCTGCCGCCGCCGATAGCGTGTGTTCGATGCGGGCACGGCGATACATTTCACACCAAGCCCCATACCTGCACGTGGCGCATGAATGTGCTCCACTTGTGGAGGCGCTGCCCCTGCGCGGGCTACGTCCCGCCGGGCGTCAAGCTGAGACCGGCCGACCAGAATCCGAGTCTTCCCTGGTCTACTGCTTAGTGAATGGGTCATTCTGCGTCCGGGTTCGGGAGAGTGCGGGGATGGCCGCAGGGTGAGGACGGTAGGTTATGCGCCTCGCCCCGGTCAGGGTCGGTCTTCGGAAAGTCTCCTGACCTGGGGTTTTGCCGTGGAGCGCGTGACGGGAATCGAACCCGCACTATCCCGGCGAGGACTTGCACCTGCCGTTATGAGCCGTAACGTTTGCGGAACGGTCCGCGCGTAGGGTTCGGTTCATGGGCGTCCGCCTGGGGTCGGCGAGGACCTGGAGAGTTGTGTTCGGCGTCTTGGTCGTGGCGTCCTTCGCCGCCGCGGTCCCGCTGACCGTGCTGTCGGGTCAGATTTTTGACGCCCTGGTCGCGGCGGCGATCGGCGTTCCCTGCGCGGCGGTGGGCTGGCTGGTGACCCGGCGCCAGGCGGGGAACCCGATCGGCTGGCTGTTCCTGGTGACCGGCGTCTTCATGTTCTTGGGCACGGCTGGCGGAGACTACGGGTATTACGTCTACCGGCTCGGGCACCACCTTCCCCTGGGCGCGGCGGGATCGGCCCTGTCCCAGTTCTGGGGTCTCAGCCTGGTGATACTCGGAGCCGACGTCCTGCTGTTCCCCGACGGCAGGCTGGCCTCGCGCTGGTGGCGGTCGGCCCTGCGGATCTACGCCGTGGCCTTCGCGCTGCTGGTCCTCGCGACCTGCGTGGCGATCGCAGGCGCCCTGGCCGCGCACCCGATCCGGGTGGACACCACGGGCGGCCTGGCCGCGGTTGATGACCCGGTCGGCTGGTTCAAGGTCGTCCAGGGCCCGCTCATGCTCGTGATCATCGGGCTGTCGCTGGCCTTTATCGTCCGGCAGGCGCTGAGCTGGCGGCGCAGCAGCGGGGACCGGCGCCAGCAGCTGAAGTGGCTGGCCAGCGGGGCCGCCGTCACGATCATCTGCCTGTTCCTGGCGGGGTCCTTCAGCAATTCAGGCGGCCCGAAGACGCTGCTCGTGATCACTGGCCTCGCCTGGTTCGGGGTCGGTGCGCTGCCAGTGTCGATCGGGGTAGGCATCCTGAAGTACCGGCTGTATGAGATCGACCGGATCATCTCCCGAACGCTGGCCTATGCGATCGTCACCGGCCTGCTGGTCGGCGTGTACGCCGGGCTGGTCCTGCTGTCCACCCAGGTGTTCAAGTTCCACAGCACGGTGGCGGTGGCCGGTGCCACCCTGGTGGCGGCAGCGCTGTTCAATCCGGTCCGGCGGCGGGTGCAGCACGCCGTGGATCGCCGGTTCAACCGGGCCCGCTACGACGCCGAGCGCATGGTGACGGCGTTCGCGGCCCGCCTCCAAGACGCGGTAGACGCCGACTCGGTCCGCGCCGATCTCACCGGCGTAATCCATACCGCTCTTGAGCCGGCTCACGTGTCGGTGTGGCTCCGGCCGGGCGGTCGGCAGTGACCCGGTACCCGCGAGCTGGACGATGAGCGCGGGCAGTATGACTGGCTACTTACGAGACTGGCGATGGGCTGCTCGTTCGTCAGGCGACCGGATATCCGCTTCGTCCTTCGCGTGTAGACGCTTCTCATAGGTGAGGAATTCGATAGGCCCGTTGAAAAAGTGACCGCGAGGGCACCTGATCATGACGCTTTCAAGCGGCCCGTCGGTGGAGTTCATGATGTACCGGCACGTCACTGCAGCGGGAAGCCCGCATCTTGCGTTGCCGTCTTTGTCCATGTACGCAGGACAGTCAAGGAATGTAATGTGAGTTTGCATCAGTGCACCCCCGTTCCCAAGGCTCTCGTCGGACGGAACCTTGCGAGTGGCTTCTAGCCCACGCCGCATGGATCGAGGGTCGATGAAAGCTTCGTGGAGACCGCGTGAAGATTGTCCTCACTGATCCGGGCTCGTTGGTGTCGGCCGGTGTTGTCGCCAATTGTTAACGCCATAGGTTCGCCGCGCGCCTCGGGGCCCTAGCCTCTGGTCTGGCCCTCGCCGTCAGGCCCGGCCGCCGAAGGTGCGCCCTTGAAAAGTCGTAGGCACGCGTTAAGGGTGAGGCGTTGGCGTTGCCTAATACAACTAACGATCAAATAAATCAGCGTATTCAACGGAAACCTCAGTCGATTTCCCTGTAAATCCTGTCTTTCATCTGATAGGTGAAGAATGCCAAGGTTCGCCCCACGCATCGACCTGCGCCTGGCCTGGGCCTCGCCGCAGGCCCGTCGAACTGTAGACCTTCTCCTTACCATCTAGGGCATGTAGGTCATTTGAAGGTCGTTAGCGCAGGTCAAGACCCGGATTCGGGTCCATGCACGTCGGTCTAGATCGATGTGGCTGCTGCACTTCCTGCTGCACGGGTCGCCGTCGCGGCTGCGTCCATCCAGACATGCCTAGTATGGCGGTATGAAGCTGCCTCCGAGGCTGGCAAACTGGCTCCGTGCGCGTCGCCGCGCGCACGAGCAGCATGAGGCGGAACATCTGCGCATCATGGCGAAGGTGGACATGGCTCCCCGGTACGGCCGGAAGGTGCGGATCCCAGCCCCGCCAGGTGGCTGGCAGAATGGCGGCGGCAAGCAGCCAAGCGCGAACCGCCCCAAGAACCATGGTCGGCCGCTGCCACCACCGAAGGACTGATTAGCGGAAGGTCGACAGTTCGATCCTGTCCCTGACCACCGGTCGTGGGCTGGGCCGATATTCCACGGTTGTCCACGTGCGTCAGGCGCTGTCCAGCGCCTTGGCTGCAGTCGCGGAACAGCGCTGATCCCCAACCGTCTGCCTTTCAGGCTGGACCTATCCCAAGTTGGCGCGGATCGTGCGCGAGTTATGTGCTGTCGCTGGTCGCTGCTAGCCGGTGGCTGCTGCCGTTGCCGGCGCCGTTGCTGTCAGCCCCGCTTCGATACGCACCGTACTGTCGTAAGACAACCAGCCGTGCCCTCGCGAAGGAGGCTGGCCACAATGCCAGACATCGATCGCACCGTGGATATCGAGATCACCGCAGCCCCGCAGGGGGTGACGGCTGCGATTCCGCTCGCCGGGCACGCAAGCGAGCACTGGCTATCGGTGTTTCGCGGCCTGGCGGCGCACCGGATGCAAACGCCTTCGGAGGCCGAGCAGCGGGAGGACCGCACCTGGATCCTCGTCAGGTTGCCTATGGCCAGCACGGACCTCGATGCGGGTGCGACGCTCGACGCCGTAAGTGCTCTGATCAGCGAAGTCAATGGCACGGAGCAGAAGTTTCAGTCAGGCGCCGCCCAAACCGAGGCCGCTATCCGCGGGTGGTGGGCGCGGCAGCAACGGTAGCGGCCGGGGGTGCCGCTCGTCCTGAGCCGCTGCGCAGAAGGCCGCGACTGCCCTTTCGTCGTACTGCTGAAACGCAGGTCATTGCGAGCGCCACGGCCCGTGAGTATCCGGCATGAAACGTGGTTCGCCGTCTGGTCCGCCACGCAGCACGCATGTTCACGCCTCCGGACGGGCCATCCCCGGATTTGAGCCGGGCCAGGAATCTTGTACCCCTTCTGTCCATTGAACCCCGATCCTGTCTAGCGGGACCTGCGGATTAAGCATCTTCTGGGATATCTGCTGGCCGATCCCGCTCACTCGTGCTCAGCCCATGGCAGCGGCACGCGGATCACTGCACGCGCGGTGGTGGCGGTGGGCATGAGGTCGATGCTGCTGGCCCGGGTGTCCAGGGCCGGCCAGAACCCGATTGAGCCCTGGCCTCGGCCACCGCGGGGGTCCCAGCTGCCCTGTTCGCCGAGGTAGCGGTTACCTAGGTTGTCCGCCGCCCACCAGGTGACGTGCTGCTGGTCAGGCAGGTCGCGGTAGGGCAGCCCGGTGCGCACGCTCGGCACCAGCTCGACCTTGATGCCGAAGTGCTCATCGCGGGATTCCAGCTCGATGATTGTTGCGGTTATGCCGTCGAATGATGGCGTGATCGAGCCGACCGCGATTGTGCCTGATGGACCACCGGTTTGTCCCCAGCGTGCCAGCAGCGACGGCCACGGCTCGGGTGGGTCACCGGGCTTCCCGGCCGGGGCCGCGTCGTCGGGCCGCAGCACGGTCAGCACTGCCCGGGCGGCGCCGATACATGGGTCACGCGCGGGCAGCGCCCCGGCGGCGACGAGGGCGGTAATCGTGGCTTCCAGCGCCAGATGCGGATCGTGGAAGTCGTTCAACGTCGCCACGCGCTCCCACAAGTGCTGCACGGCTGGGTCCTGCGCAGGCAGCGGCTCTGCCCACGTCTCGATGGCTGCAGGCTTGGCGGTCAACTCGACTCGTTCGCCAAGTAGCTCGATCCACGCTGCATCCACAGCAAGCAGCGGACGGACCTCGTACTGGCCATGCCAGATTGAGCTACCGATCCGGCCACCGCCAGAGAACTCAGCCATCGCGGTCGTTCTCCAGGAGTCAGTGACGCTCAACCGCCGCGCCCACGCAGGGATCGGGTGGCCGGACGAGAAACGCTGAGATGGCACATCAAGCCGAAGTTCTACCCGCATGGTCGTTGCGTGGTCAGTGAATGCGACGTAGAGGATGGTGAGCTGCCCCCACGGCTGGTCGATTACCCGCCCGCAGGGCACAACCCGGACCTGGCCGATGCCGGGTGCTGCTGCGGCAATGAGCCGGGGTGCCTGCCCGCTTATCAGATGGCGGCCCGTACGCAAGGGCACAGCCAGGTCGTAATCGTCGATGATGGCCTGGGCGTCCGCCGTGGTTATCGCGTCCACCGCGACTAGGGCAGCAGCAGCCGCGACGAGTACCGTGTTGAACGGCGCCGCGCCGATGCTGCCGCCTTCCTTTAGCCGCTGCTCTCCAGTCAGCCGCAGATACGTCTCAGCATCAAACCCGGCCACGTGTCAATGCTGCCATGCAGCCGACGACTCTCTGGCGGCTAGGCCGGGACGAAAGAGTATGACTCTGACCTGCATCTTTGTCTTGGAGCGGGTGACGGGAATCGAACCCGCACTATCAGCTTGGGAAGCTGACGTTCTACCATTGAACTACACCCGCGCGCACTGCCGGACGAGCCTGCGCTGTGTTTGCCTCGATATCGTACCGGAACAGGTAGGTTGCCAGGGTGCTGCTCTCCGATCGTGACATCAGGGCCGAGATCGAGTCCGGGCGGGTCAAGCTCGACCCGTACGAGCCCGATCTGATCCAGCCAGCCAGCATCGACGTGCGGCTAGACCGGTACTTCCGGGTCTTCGAGAACCACCGCTACCCGCATATCGACCCCGCGGTGGAACAGCCGGACCTGACCCGGCTGGTCGAGACCGAGGGGGAAGATTCGTTCGTCCTGCACCCCAACGAGTTCGTGCTGGCCTCTACTTTTGAGGTGATCACGCTGCCCGACGATATCGCGGGGCGTCTCGAGGGGAAGGCTCTTGCCGTTGATACGCCGATTCCCACGCCCGGCGGCTGGCGGCCGATGGGATATCTCCGAGTCGGCGAGGAGGTCTTCGACGAGATGGGAAGACCGACGCCCATCGTCGCAGCCACCGGGGTCATGTTTGACCGGACCTGCGCCGAAGTTGTCTTCTCCGATGGCCAGAGCATCGTCGCCGACCTGGCTCACCGGTGGCTCACCCGATCTAAGTCAGAACGCAAGCATGCGCATCCCGCAAGAGCACGAACTACAAAGGAGATCGCCGACTCCCTGCTGGCCGGAGACGAGTGGAATCATCAGATTCAGCTGGCCGGGGCGGTGCGTTATCCCGAGCAACCGCTCCCCATAGATCCCTACGTCCTGGGAATATGGCTGGGAGACGGGACTGCCAGCAAGGCCGAGGTCACGGTTGGCCGGGGCGATGAACAGATACTCGAAGAAATTATCCGAGCCGGGTACGCCGTGTGGCCCTCAAGCGGCGAGCGCGCCTTCCGGATCGATGGCCTATCTCATAGACATATTGGTCGTCTGCGCGATGTCGTGACGGGTCAGTTCACTGTTGACGGTTCACTGTCAAGTGAATTTGAGGCGATGCGGCTGCTCCGCAACAAGCACGTTCCTGAAATGTACCTACGCGCGTCCGTCAGTCAGCGGCTCGCACTTCTCCAGGGGCTCATGGACTCCGATGGGTACATAGACGTCTACGGGAGATGTGAGTTCTGCAACACAAAGGAGTGTCTCGCAGACGCTGTGGTCGAACTTGCGGCCAGTCTCGGTCTTCGCCCCGTCAAGCGGAAGAAGCGGGTAACGCTTAACGGAGTCGAGCAGACACCGGCGTTCCAGGTCAAGTTCACGCCGAGGCTCCAGGTGTTTCGGTTGAAACGGAAGACCGCCCGCCTCAAGGAAGGACCGGCTCATAATTTCCGTTCTATCGTCGACGTGCGCGAGTGTGAGCCACGCCCTGTTCGGTGCATCCAAGTCGGAAACCCGACAGGTCTCTTCCTCGCCGGGCCTACTTTCATCCCAACGCACAATTCCAGCCTTGGAAGGCTTGGCTTGCTTACGCATTCGACAGCCGGCTGGATCGATCCCGGTTTCTCCGGGCACGTGACACTCGAGCTGTCCAACGTGGCGACACTGCCGATTAAGCTCTGGCCGGGAATGAAGATAGGCCAGTTGTGCCTTTTCCGTACCAGCTCCCCCGCCGAGTACCCATACGGCTCGCCAGTCTACGGCTCCAGGTACCAGGACCAGCGCGGTCCGACTCCCTCGCGCTCCTACCTGAACTTCTACCGCGCAAAGGTCTGAGCGCCGAGAATCACGTAATAAGCTCCACACGTCATCAACTCCTGTGGACGTCGCCTGCCCCGGCTCGATCTCAGGTCAAGCGGTTTCCTTCCTCAACTGCGGGGAGAAGGACAGCGTCGACCCCGAGGAGCCTGCCTGGCATGGCGGAGTGGGCACCACGGACCGTTCGGATAAAAAATGAAGGGGCTACGGACGGTCAGCCCTCCGCGGTGCCTGGCCCGCTCTCGGCGGGGGCAACGGCCGGGGTGACGGAGCGGGCCAGGAGCTGGGCGACGTCGACGACCTCGACGGTTTCCTTGGCCTCGCCCTTGGCCTTCTTCTCGTTGACCGCGTCGCCGAGCATGACCAGGCAGTACGGGCAGGCGGTGGAGATGGTGTCCGGGTCCAGCGCCAGGGCCTCCTCGATCCGCTCGGTGTTGATCCGCTTGCCGATGCGCTCCTCCATCCACATCCGGGCGCCGCCCGCGCCGCAGCAGAAGCCGCGCTCCTTGCAGCGGTGCATCTCTTCTGCCTTCACGCCGGGGACGGCTTCGAGGATCTCGCGGGGCGGGGTGAAGACGCGGTTGTGGCGGCCCAGGAAGCAGGGGTCGTGGTAGGTGAGCTTCTCCTCGATCCGCTCGGTGGGGGTGAGCTTGCCCTGCTCGACCAGGCGGGCCAGCAGCTGGGTGTGGTGGATGACCTCGTAGTTCCCGCCGAGCTGCGGGTACTCCCGGGAGATGGTGTTGAAGCAGTGCGGGCAGCTGGCCACGATCGTCTTGGGCGCGGCCTCGTTCAGGGTCTCGATGTTCTGCTGGGCCAGCATCGAGAACACGAACTCGTTGCCGATCCGGCGGGCCGGGTCGCCGGTGCAAGTCTCGGCCGGGCCGAGCACCGCGAAGCTGACCCCGGCGGTGTGCAGCAGGGTGGCGATGGCCTTGGTGGTCTTGCGGGCCCGGTCCTCCAGCGCGCCGGCGCAGCCGACCCAGAACAGGTACTCCACGTCGGGGTCGATCTTGCCGTCGGCGACGGGGACTTCGAAGTCGAGCTCGGTCATCCAGTCGGCGCGGCGGGCCTGGCCCATCCCCCACGGGTCGCCCTTGTTCTCCAGGTTCTTCAGCATCCCGGCCGCCTCGACCGGGAACGCGGACTCGATCAGCACCTGGTAGCGGCGCATGCCGTCGATGTGGTCGATGTGCTCGATGTCGACCGGGCACTCCTCCACGCATGCCCCGCAGTTCGTGCACGACCAGATCACGTCGGGGTCGATGACGCCACCGTCCTTGCCGACCAGGGGGCGTTCGGCCTCTTGCTTGACGGCTTCCGGCAGCTTCTCGCGTTCCTCGTCGGAGGCAGCCAGCAGGTACGGGGCCTTGGCGAAGGCGTGGTCGCGCAGGTCCAGGATGACCTGCTTGGGCGACAGCGGCTTGCCGGTGGCCCAGGCCGGGCACTGCGACTGGCACCGCCCGCACTCGGTGCAGGTGGCCATGTCCAGCAGGCCCTTCCAGGTGAAGTCCTCGATCTTGCCCAGGCCGAACACGTCCGTGTCCGGATCGGCCTCCTCGAAGTCCAGCACCTTGCCGTTGCTGCGCATTGGCTCCAGGGCGCCCAGGGCGTTCGGGCGCCGGGAGAACAGGATGTTCACCGGGGCCAGCGCGATGTGCAGGTGCTTGGAGTAGACCACGATGACGGCGAAGGCCATGATCACGCCGATCTGGGCCAGGATGAAGACCACCTCCAGGACGCTGTTGACCCCGTAGCCGAGCGGGTGCAGCCAGTGGCCGACGATCTCGCTCGCGAACGCGCCGTGGGCGTAGGGGAACACGCCGGTGTTGATCTGGGCGCCGCGGTACAGCAGCAGGGTGGCGATGACCAGGAAGATCATGCCCAGGACGACCCAGGCGGCGCCGGTGTGGGAGCCGAAGAAGCGTGACCTGCGGCCTTCTTTATGCGGGTTGTTCCGGAGGCGGATCACGGTGAAGGTGATGATGCCGGCCAGGACGCCGACGGCGAACAGGTCCTCGATGAAGCCGATGGCCGGCCAGTGGCCGATGCCGGGGATGGCGAAGGTCCGGGAGAACAGGTCGCCGTAGGCCTCGATGATGGTCAGCAGGAGGACGATGAAGCCCCAGAACGTGGCGGCGTGCGCCGCGCCGGGCACCGACCACTGGAGCAGCTTGCGCTGCCCGATCACCTCGGTCGCCTGCGTCTCCAGGTCCCGGCCCAGGTGGGCCCGCGCAGCCTCGATCCGGTCGGGGGCGGGCTGCCCGCTGAGCGCGAGCCGCTTCAGCCACCAGAGGCGGTGCCCGGCCACCGCGAGCGCCACCGCGGTCAGCCCCAGGCCGACGACAATTCGCAGGACCACTCGAACCTCCTCGAAGATTGGAAGTTCAAGCGTAGCCGCGTGGCGTGCCGTGATTCGGGAGGGTGGCACTTGGTGAATGATTAAGGGCTGCGCGGGCGTTAACCGTAGAGCCGGACGGGCGTTAATCGCAGGGCTGGGCGGGGCTTACGGTACGGCGGGCTGCGGCGAGAGTTTTCCGGCGGGGACGGGAATCATCCGGGGCTCTGAGAAGTTGAGCCTAAGTGACTCAAGTCATTTGACGGCGGAAGTCCCTGCTGGCAAGCTTGGGCACGGACTACTCAACTTCAACACACACAAGGACTGCTCATGGCACGTGCGGTAGGGATTGACCTGGGGACGACCAACTCTGTCGTCGCCATCCTGGAGGGCGGCGAGCCCACGGTCATCGCCAACGCCGAGGGCTCACGGACGACTCCGTCCGTCGTGGCCTTCGCCAAGAACGCAGAGGTACTCGTCGGTGAGGTCGCCAAGCGGCAGGCCGTCACCAACGTGGACCGGACCGTCCGTTCGGTCAAGCGGCAGATGGGTACCGACTGGACCATCAACATTGACGGCAAGAAGTTCACTCCCCAGCAGATCAGCGCGTTTGTGCTGCAAAAGCTCAAGAGGGACGCGGAAGCCTACCTGGGCGAGAAGATCACCGACGCGGTGATCACCGTCCCGGCGTACTTCAACGACGCCCAGCGCCAGGCCACCACGGAGGCCGGGAGGATCGCGGGGCTGAACGTGCTCCGCATCATCAACGAGCCCACCGCCGCCGCGCTGGCCTACCACCTGGAGAAGGAGGGCGAGGCCACCATCCTCGTCTTCGACCTGGGCGGCGGCACCTTCGACGTGTCCCTGCTGGAGGTCGGCGAGGGCGTGGTCGAGGTCAAGGCGACCAACGGCGACAACCACCTCGGCGGTGACGACTGGGACCAGCGGATCGTCGACTGGCTGGTCAAGGACTTCAAGAACGGGTACGGCATCGACCTGTCCAAGGACAAGATGGCGCTGCAGCGGCTGCGTGAGGCCGCGGAGAAGGCCAAGATCGAGCTGTCGCAGTCGGCGGAGTCGCAGATCAACCTGCCTTACATCTCCCACTCCGCGGACGGCCCGCTGCACCTGGACGCCAAGCTGACCCGCGCGGAGTTCCAGCGGATGACCTCCGACCTGCTCGACCGGTGCAAGGGCCCGTTCCAGCAGGTCATCAAGGACGCCGGGATCAAGCTCGACGACCTCAACAACGTCGTGCTGGTCGGCGGGTCCACCCGGATGCCCGCGGTGGTCGACCTGGTCAAGTCGCTGACCGACGGCAAGGAGCCGAACAAGGGCGTCAACCCGGACGAGGTCGTCGCGGTGGGCGCCTGCCTGCAGGCCGGCGTGCTCAAGGGCGAGGTCAAGGACGTCCTGCTGCTCGACGTGACCCCGCTGTCGCTGGGCATCGAGACCAAGGGCGGCATCTTCACCAAGCTCATCGAGCGGAACACCACGA
>Ga0210388_10003706_pt1 | contig 11935 bp, 7 predicted proteins | sample IncBWC19OmetaG_FD_155485 | JGI IMG/M metagenome (GOLD analysis project Ga0210388, IMG submission 155485) | Forest soil microbial communities from Barre Woods Harvard Forest LTER site, Petersham, Massachusetts, United States - Inc-BW-C-19-O ... | reverse complement strand
GCGCCGGAGGGGCCTGGATCGAGGGCTGCGGGCACATCGGCTGGGTCGGCTGTCTCGCAAGCCCCCTCGGGGCCGAAGGGGTCAGCGGCCACAGCTTCACGGAACGACGACACGGCCGCGTCCTCGCTGCCTCGCGCTCGTGCCCAGCGTCCCCGCGTTGCCCACCATGGACCATAGGAGGAGAGAACCTGCGATGGATCCCCCATCAAGGGCTCCGCCTCCTCGAGGCGGCCGGCCTGCTCGAGTGCCCTTCCCCGCAGCCAGCGGATACTCGGGTCGCCCATCGCACGGTCCCAGCCGTCGTTCGAGACCGGCGCATGGGCCAGCGCCATTCGATCCAGCTCCTTGACCGCCTCCGGCGCGTGGCCCCGCGCCATCAGGAGCTGCGCCAGGCGCGAGCGGTCACGCAGATCGCGCAGCAGATCGGTCTCGCGGCTCGACTCGTGGGAGTGGCGGGCGTCGCCGAGGCCGAGAAGCGAGGGGAGCGGCACCGCAGGACGAGAAGCGAGGTAGGCGCGCCAGCGCGCGTCCCACGCCTTGAGATCGGCGCCGCTCGCCGCGAGGAGCGCGTCGTCGGGCAATTTCCCCTCCCGGAGCTCGGCCAGCAGACGCGCGAGCGCCGTATGGCTTCCCGGATGGGCGCCGCCCGGATCGGTGTCGGCCTGCGCATCCTCTCGATCGGCTCGACCGGCATAGAAGCGGACGAAGCTCGTGACCTCGGCGAACGCGATCATGGCCGCATCGGCGCTCGGCAGCATGGCGATGCTGGGCCCGAGCTTGTCGAGTGGAACGCCGAGCCCGAGCTCGGCACCGCGCTGGACGACCGCGTCGGGAGGCGGCCGGTCATCGAACGGCCCCGGCTCGCGCCAGCGGACCTCTTCTCGTTTGGCGACACCTTCTTGCAGCCACAGCGGAGCGCGGTCGCGCGTGGCGCGCGTCACCGCGAGGTGCGTGAGCTCGTGGGCGACGGTGTCTCGCCACGGATACCCGTGGTGGCTCGCACGGGGGCTGAGGAGCGTGACGCGGCCCCACTTGGCGACCGCGACCGTACCGGTCGTCTGCGCGCTCTCGTACGGGAGCCCGGTCATCGCGGAGAGCGAGAGCAGGTCGCGGACGACCACGACGCGCGTCGGCCGCGGCCAGTCGACGCCGAGGTCGCGGGTGAGCGCGTCGCGCGCCTGGGCCACGGTGTCGAAGAGGAGCGGCGCCAGCGCGCGATCGTGCTCGTCTTGCCAGAACACCTCGACGCCGCGGGACGTGTCGCGATCGACGGCCAGGGCCGCGGTGACCCGCTGGCAGCCGCGCGCGATGTCGGCGAGCGCCTCGCCGCCCTGGGCGTGCTCCACCTCGGGGCGCGAGAGGATGGCGGCCGCGCCGTCGCAATCGAGCTCGTAGATGGCGAGGCGCGCTCGCTCGAGGAGGACGCGCGGGTCGTTCGCGTCGGCCGCCGCGAGGGCGTGTCGGGCCTCGTCGTAGTCGAGGCCGTCGATCATCGCTTCCACGCTCGAGGCAGGGTCGCCCTGCGCACGGGTGGGCGCGGGCGCACCGATCGCGAGCGCCGCAAGCGCGCCCAGGACCCATGCGGAGAAGGGTCGTCGCGCACGCTTTCGAGCCGGCATCCTCATCGCAACAGTCCCTCCGCGTAGCGCTGCACCGCGTCCCGGAGCGCTCCGCTCCCCGACTGGCCGAGCCCGCGCACCACCCGGCGCCGGAACTCCTCGGGCCCCTTGTACTCGTCGGGCACGTCGACGTGACCGGGACTCGGCCGCTTTCCTTCCGTCCCGCCGGGCGGCGGAGGTCCGGCCCCGTCGTCCTCACCCTGCAGCTGCTCGCGCGCCGCTTCGAGGTTGCGCTGCGCCTCGCGCTGGCGCTCCAGGCCCTTGTCCGCGTCTCCCTGCTTGAGGGCGTCCGCGGCCTGGCGCGCCGCGCGCTCGGCGTCCTCGATCGACTCGATCGCCTGCTGGGGGAGCGACCCCTTGTCGCGCCCCTTCTCACCGAGCTCCCGCGCGCGGTCCGCGAGCTGCCCCTCCTCTTCGCCGCCGCGTTCGAGCTGTTCGTGCGCTCGCTGCGCCGCGCGCTTGCGAAGCTCTCGCAGCTCTTCGGCGATCCACTTCGACTCGGCGTCGAGCTTGCGCCGCGCGTCGTCGACGCGCTTGTCGCCCTGGCCGCTCGGGTCGTCGAACGAGCCGGCGCCCTGGAGAAGTCGCTTCGCGTCGTCGAGCGCCCCCATCGCGCTCCGCCCGCTCTGCGCGGCCTCCTCGGTCCGCCCCTGCTCGAGCGAGCGCGCCGTCTGCTCGGCGAGCTCGCGAGCCGCCGCTCCCTTGCTCGTCCAGGAGTCGCTCCCCATGCCGACGGCCGGAAGCGGCCGGACCGCGTCGCGGATCGCGTCCGCGTGCCGCTTCGCCTCTTCCCGCATCTGGCTGAGCTCCTCGTCGCTCGTCGCGCCGGCGAGCGCCTGCTCCATCTTGTTCATCTCCCCGGAGTGGTCCGACGACAGGCGCTCCAGATCGTTCGCCGCCTCGTCGAACGCCTGCTCGACGTCGTCCGGAGCCTGCTCGTCTTCGCCGGGCGTCCCTCGCGCCCCGCCCGACTCGCCCCCGGCGCGGCCTCCGCTGCCCTTCGCGCCGAACGACGGGTCCGGCTGTCGGAGCCGAGCCGCCAGGTCGCGTGCCGCGAGCTCCGCGTGCGCGAAGTCGCTCGCGTCGCGAGCACGCTTCACGCGCGGCAGGTCGGCGAGGACGATCTCGCCGAGATCGCGCCCGAGCGCGCCGAGCCTTTTCATGACGCCCCCGCCCGCGCCGAGCACCGACGTGGAGACGTCCATTCGCTCGATGTTGCGCGCGCGAGCGGCGCGCGTCGTCCCCTCCTCGGCGGCGCTCTGCATCCCGTAGGCGCCCAAGGCCAGGTCGTCGGCGACGTCGGCCAGCTGTCGGGCCGAGTCGCGCGAGTCGCGGATCCCGAGCCCGCGAATGATGGCGTCGATCACGAGCACCGCGTGCTCGGTGGCCTTCACGACGTCGGCGTGCGACCCCGCTGCCGGCGCCCCGAGCTCGGCGTCGACGGCCTTTCGTGTGTTGAGGCGCTGCGCGAGGAGCATGGCGCGCGTGCGTGCCTGCACGCGGATGCCGGCGTACGCCTCCGACAGCGTCCGGTCCAGGAGCTGCTCGTCCTCGCCCGTCCGTCTCTTCTCTTCGGCGACGAACGCTTTGCGGTCGGCACCGCTCGCAGGCGGGTCCGTGTCGAGCCTCCAAGCCAGCGTGTCGACCATCTGGGCGAGGAACTTGCGGAGGGCCTCGAGGCGCCGCGCCTCGGGCTCGCCCACGTCGGGCGGGACGATCGTGATCGCCTCGCTCGCGCCCCACTTCGGACCGCTCAGCGGATCGTTGTCCTTCGCCTCGACCGTGACCTCGACCGGGGCATGGTTCTTCCGGAGGAACGGATCGCGCAGCTTCAGGATCTGCCCTCCCGCGTCCGTGCGCGTCTCGCCGTCGAGGCGGGCGAGCACCCGCCGCTCTTCGCGAGCACCGCAGCGCAGGACGAGGTGGACCTCGCGCAGGCCGTGGTCGTCCGTGGCCTCGTACTTGATCGGGATGTCTTGGACCTCGTCGACCAGGCGGATCTCGCGCGGCGCACCCTCCAGCCGGACGACGGGCGCGTCGTCGGGCACGGACGTCAGAGGCAGCGTCTCCGACTGCGGGATCACCACGTCTCCGAAGCGCGCAACGACGCGGAGCGTGCCGCTCTGCGCCAGCGACCAGCGCGCGACCACGGCCCCCGCGCCGTCCTCGACGAACGGGACCTCGGTCGTACCGTCGCTGAGGAGCAGCTCACGGCCGGCGTGGAGCGGCTCGCCCCGTACGGAGATCGCCGTGCCGAACGGGAGCGCCAGAGAGGTCATGGCGATCTCGTGGATCTCGGCCTGGTGCAGGTACTCGGGGGGCCGCGCGGCCACCTCGACGTGGTCGAGCCACGTCATCGAGGCGGGCGCGACCCCGGCGCGGGCCAGCAGGACGTCGGCCCCCTCGAGCACCGACCACGGCCGCGTCGCGATGAGCCCGAGGCCAGCGACGGCGACGACGCCGGCCGCCAGGCTCACCCGTCCGGCGAGCCGCGCGCCGCTCTCGAGGATCGCGCCCGACGGGAGCTGGGCCAGGGCGCGCCCCACGTGGAGCCGGGCGAGGTCGAGAGAGACGCCGTCGGCGCGAACCTCTCCGTCGGGTCCAACGAAGGCCAGCGCCCGGAGCGCGCGATCGACGCCCGACGTGTCGACCTTGCGGCCCGCGCCCCGGAGGAGCGCCTGCGGAGCGCGGGCGCGACGGCGCGCAGCCACTTCCCACGCGATGGCGGCGATCACGATCGCGATGGCGGCGACGCCCGCGCCGAGGCGCGCGTGCGGCGTGCCCCGGCGAGCGAGCAGCACCGCCAGCACCCAGACGAGTGCCACGACACCGGCCGCGAGGCGACGTCGCGACGGCCGGAGGGCCGCAGCCCACCCCTCGGCGAGGTTGTGCAGGGGCTCGAGGATCGAAGACACGACGCGTGGACCTAGCCCGGGGACCCGCCGGGCGCCGGCTGCTTCGGGGCCGGCTGCGGCAACGGCAGCGGGAGCGACGGCCAGCCGGACGGCAAGGGCGGGAACCCGCTGGGGAGGGTGGACGGAAAGCCGGCGGGAAACGGGAAGCCGCTCGGGAATGGAGGCAGCGACGTGGGAAAGACGAACGGCGGCGGCGGCGGCGCGCCGCCATCGGCTTCGAGCGGAGGGTGATTGGACGGGGCGGGACGCGGCGGCGTGGGGGTAGGTCGTGTCGGCACGAGCGTGGGAATCGCCGCCGGGGTCGTTGCCGCCGGAGTCGTGACCGTCGCCGCGGGCTGGGCCGTCGCGGGTGCGGTCGGAGCGCTGTTCCGGGTCGCGGGCGCCACCGGCGGCGGCCCCGGCGGTCCCGAGCTGAAGGCAATCGTCCCCGTACCGACCAGGATCCCGACGACGCTCGCAGCCAGGAGCACGGACAGGCCCACGAGCGCTGCGACCGGAACGCGACGACGATGCGGAGCCGCGTGCCCGTCGGCCGAGGGCATCGGCGCCATTCCCGATCCTGCGTAGGCCGGAGCCGCCATCGCCGTGGCGATGGGCGGCGCGCGCACCGTATCGACGTGCGGCTCTTCGGGCCGGCTCGGGACGGCCGGCGAGGCGGCGGTGCTCCTCATCGGACCCATCGCGACCGTCCCGCCTCCCGCCGCCGGTTGCGCCGCAAGCGCGCTGGTCGACGGTCGCTTGCCGCTCATCGCGCCCACGAGCGCGAGGCGCATCTCGGTCGCCGTCGAGAACCTCATCTCCGGGCGAGCCGCCATCGCGTGGTGGACCAGGCCCGCGAGGTCACGAGGCGTCTCCGGCGCCGCCTGAACGAGCGGGATCACTTCGCCGCGCTCGACCTTGAGCGCGATGACCCGCGCGTCCTCCCCCGTGTCGCCCCGGACGGGCCGCGCGCCCGCGATCATCTCGTAGAGGATGACGCCCACGGCATAGAGGTCCGCGCGCGGGTCGACCATGTCCGCGCTGCGCGCCTGCTCCGGCGCCATGTATTCGGCCGTGCCCATCACGACTCCGGCGACGGTCAGGTTCTTCTGCCGGGGGTCGAGCCGGCGCGCCTTGGCGATTCCGAAGTCGATGAGCTTGAGGACGGGCCGGCCGCCGGCGAAGGTGACGAACACGTTCTCCGGCTTCAGATCGCGGTGCACGACGCCCAGCGCGTGCGCCGCCTCGAGCGCCTCGAGGATCTGCACCGTGTATTCGCACGCCGTGCCCACCGGGAGCTTTCGCTGGCGGTCGACGACGCTCGACAGGGGCTCGCCCTCGAGCAGCTCCATCACGATGTACGCGTGGCCGTCGGACGTGCGTTCGACGTCGATGACCTGCACGACGTGGGGGCTACGGATCTGCGCAGCGACCCGCGCCTCCTGCAGGAAGCGCTCGACGAGGCCGGTGCGGCGCGCCAGCTCCGGGTGCAGCACCTTGATGGCCACCCGGGTCCCGAGCACGGCGTGCATCGCCTCGTAGACCGAGCCCATCCCGCCATCCCCCAGGATGCGGACGAGCCGGTACTTGCCGTTGACGACGCTGCCGATGTCAATCACGGGTCGGTCCGGGCCAGCCTAGCATCCCGGCTCCCGCCCCCATCTTCCCCGAAAAGGCCCCGCTGAGAACTCGTCCCAGAACCGGTCGAGAGCGAGCGATGGCGGTGGCGGGGCGAGGAGCCATCCTCCTGGACGGTGACGACCCCCGACGCCGCCAGCGCGAAGCTATCGGCCGGTTATAGGATGAGTTCTACGCCCGGAGGATGCGGCCCACCGTCTCCGCGTCCTCGATCGACGAGAACACGGGGCGCAGCACGTCGTCCGTGCTGTCGCCGCCGAAGGCGCCGCTGGGCGCCAGCGCGCGCGCCTGCGGCCCGTCGAGCACCAGAAACACGTCGTGGAGCTTTCGCGAGGGCGCGTCGATGACGTACGCGATCCGCGATCGATCGAGCGCGAGCTCCTCGTTGCCGCGCCGGATGAGCACTCGCGCGTTGGTCACGAAGTAGCGGGTCCTGCGGTTGAGCCGCGAAGGCCGCACGAGCGAGTGGTACCCCGCGCCTGCCGAGATCGCGAGCAGCAGCAGCATGCCGAGCGCCACCGCCCCCACGAGCAGGACGGCGAGCCCCGGCGACAGCGCGTGCATGCGCAGCAGGCGGGCGAGCGACGGGACGGAGCTCGCCAGTGACCGCTCGAAGAGGACGGCGAGGATGGCGCCGCAGCCCGCCGTCACCGAGCGTTTGGTCGTCCACGTGGCCGCCAGGGGCGCGGCCGACCACAAGACCCGCTCGCCCACGTCGAGCCGCTGGGCCAGCGGCCGGTCGCCGCTACCCAGGGGCGCGCTCGGCTCGACCCCGCGGATGATCGCCCACAGGCGGTCGGGCGTCTCCACGTCTTGCAGCGTGAGCGAGAGGGTGCGGCGGAGGGCCCCCGTAGGAACCGCGCGGATGAGCACGAGATCGCCCGTGGACGCGTCGTTCGTGCTCCAGCGAACGAGCGCGTAGCTGATCTGGCTGATCTCGATCGATCGGCGAATGCGACCGCGACGCCAGATGACGTGCCGGTCCGTCACCACGTATTCGAGCTGGGACCGCCACCAGAGCGGCAGGCGCCACGCTCCCAGCGCGAGGGTCCCGCACCAGCCCGCGAAGAGCACCATGCCGCCGACGGGCACGTCGAGCGCCTTGGCGATGACGACCGCGTAGCAGAGGGTGACCGCGCACACGACAGTGGCCACCACGGCCATCGTCTTCTGGGCGAAAGGCACCGAGACCGCCCGGCAGCGACCCTGCCAGACGATTCGCTCGCTGAAGAGCGAGTCACGGGCCATCTTTACTCACCTTGCAATCACCATGCGGCGCCGCACCTGGCCTGTCCAGGCGTCCGCCTATCTTCCAGGATCAGTAGAACCCGAGAGGGGTTTCGAGTCAGTTTCGCCCTGGCATGGCGCGTGCGAGATGACGCCGGGCCGGTCCGCGGGCGTGGGCGCGTGAGACCAAACCGCCGCAAAGGGCGGGCATCGACACGCCGCTCGCTGCGGCCGCCTCGGGATAGAGGCTCGTCGCCGTCATCCCGGGGAGGGTGTTGACCTCGAGGAGGGTGACGGCGTCGGGGGATCCGTCGTCGCCCACGATGAAGTCGACGCGCGAAAGGTCACGGCAGCCGAGGGCCTGGTGGGCCGCGACCGCGATCTGCTGGACGCGCGTCGCCACCGCCGGAGGGAGTCGCGCGGGGCAGACGTGCTGGCTCCGGCCCGGCGCGTAGCGCGCCTCGTAGGTGTAGAACGCGTCGTTGGGCGAGAAGATCTCGGTCGGGGGCAGCGCGGTCGCGGCGTCGACCTCGAGCACGCCGCACGTGACCTCCCTGCCCCGCGCGAAGTGTTCGACGATGGCGAAGTCGTCCATCTCCCAGACGGCTTCGAGCGCCGCGGCGACCTGCGAGAGCGGGGCGTCGCGCTCGAGCCGGGTCACGCCGATCGCGGACCCGTGCGCAGACGGCTTGATCACCAGCCTCTCGCCGACTTCGCGCCGGACACGCTCCGCCGCCGCTCCGACGTCGCCGCGGGGAACGTCGAGGCCCCGCGCGACCGGCAGACCCGCCCGCTCGAAGAGGACGCGCGCCACGCGCTTGTGCATCGCCAGCGCGCTCGCGAGCACCCCGGAGCCCACGTAGGGCAGGTCCAGCACTTCCAGCAGACCCTGGAGCGAGCCGTCCTCGCCGACCGCGCCGTGGACGACCGGAAAGACGACGTCGTAGCCGCCCGTCCGCAACGACTCGGCGAGGAACGAGTCGAGCTCGAGGCGCACCACGCTGTGCCCTGCCTCCGACAGCCCCTTCGCGACCCCCAGCGCGGACGCGCGGCTCACCTCCGCCTCCGTCGACGGACCGCCCTGAACGACAGCGACCGACAAGCTTCGCGACCGAGACGTCACGTGGAGCCCTCCTCTATCGATATCCGTCGCGGCTGGACTGCGACCGGCAAGGCGTGATCAGAGGTCTTTCTTGAAGACGGCCGACATGTCGACCAGCTCGATCCCCAGCCGGGTCGCGACCTCGAAGATCCGCTGGTCGCGATAGAACTCGCCGAACGCGATGCGCGAGATTCCGGCGTTCGCGATGAGCCGGAAGCAGCCCCAGCACGGGCTCGCGGTCACGTAGATCGACGCCCCCTCGATGCGAACGCCGTGACGGGCCGCCTGCACGATCGCGTTCGCCTCGGCATGAACGGTGCGGACGCAGTGGCCGTCTTCCATGAGGTGCCCGTCCTCGTCGCAGTGAGGAAGGCCGCGGACGCTCCCGTTGTACCCCGTCGCGAGGATGCTCTTGTCGCGCTGGATGACCGCGCCGACGAACTTGCGGTCGCAAGTCGATCGCGTGCTCACTTCGCGCGCGATGTTCATGAAGTATTCGTCCCACGAGGCGCGAACGCGTCCCGCGGCTTTCGAGGGCTGCGAGCTCGAGGTCATGGCTGCACCCTAACGCCCAGGCGGGCGCGGGCACAAGCAGCGCCGAGATTGACAAGTGCGCCCGCGCCGTTGCTATTGCAAGGGCCATGATCGCAACCGGGCCGTCGGGCCGACGCGGGGCCGTAGTCGCTTGCGCTTGCCTGGGCGTCCTCTGGGCCGTCACCTCGACCGTAGGGGCGGCGCGAGCCCAGGGAGACGATCGCACCGCTGCCGAGGCGCTCGTCGCGCCCGCGGACAAGGCCCCTCCGGCGCCCGTGACGGCCGAGGCAATGGCGCGCGCGCGCGACGCGCTCGAGCAGGGGACCCGGCTCCGCGCCGCCGGTGACGAAGCCCACGCCAAGGCGGCCGACGGGCTGGCCCGGGAGTGGGCCGAGACGGCCCGCGACCTCGCGCTGGCTGCGGCCGCCGAGAAGCAGGCCGATGAGCGACGGCATCAAGCGCTCGAGGCCCAGGCCCGGCTCGAGCGGACGAGGGCGCTCGTGGAGGACGGCATCGCGCGCCTGGGGCGCATCCGCGCAGAGCTCGACGGCGCGCCGTCGAAGGTCGCAGTCGAGGTGCATGAGGGGCAGCCGAAGGCGCCCACGGCCCTGAAGGGACGGGCCTCGGCGAGCGCGCCGGCCGGATCCGCGAACGGATCGACGCCGTGAGGTCTCTCCCCGCTTTCGCCTTTGCCACGCTGCTCGCCGGTATGCTCCCGGTCGCGTTGGTCGCGCTGGCGTCCCTCCCCGGCTGCGCGACGGCCCCGATGCGCGTCGCTTCGCTCGACGAGGTCGAGCGGGCGCGCGCCACCGACGCGGCGAAGGACGCGGCCGCGCGCGCGCCCGAAGCCTACGCGCGCGCCGAGCAAGAGCGAGCGTTCGCCCGCGCGGCGCATGCCGCGGGCGACGACGTCGCCGCCAACCTCCACGCCGAGCGCGCCATGGCCGCATACGGTCACGCCGCCGCCGTGGCGCGCCTCTCTCGGGCCGTCGCTGACCTCGCCGACGCCCAGAAGTCGCTCGACGACGCGACGGCGCAGGAGCAGACGCTCGCCGCTTCGCGCGCAAAGCTCGAGCTCGAGGCGCAGGAACTCGAGCGACGCGCCGAGGTCGCGCGCGATCGCCTCTTGCCCGCCGCCAGCGGCCAGGCGGCCGCCGACCGCGAGGCCGCGCGGCTTGCCGCGGCCCGGTCGCTCGCTGTCGAGGCTCGCCTGCTCTGCGGCGCGGCCCGTCTGGTCGGCTCTGCGACCACGGCCCTCACGGACGCGGAGGGCGAGCTCGACAAGCTCGACGCCCGCCTGAACCCGTCGCGTTCGCCCGCGTCCCCCGCCTCTCCCGCGCCGCCGTCGGCCGCGAAAGCCGCGGCCCGCTCCGAGATCATCGACGACGCTGGACTGGCGCGAGCCCACTGCCTCGATGTCCTGACGCGCTCGCGACGAGCGGCCGGCCGGGACCAGGGCGACGCCGACGCGCTCCTGTCGGAGCTCTCGGCGAGCGGCGGCTGGGACCCGACGCGCGACGAGCGAGGCGTCGTCGTCACGCTCCGCAGCGCGTTCCAGGGCGCGAAGCTGACGCCCGACGCCGAGACGAAGCTCGAGAGCCTCGGACGCGTCGCCGCAGCGCATCCCGGCTTCGGCGTGCAGGTCGTCGTCCACGACGCGCAAGCTCCCGCGGCGAAGGACGAGACCGACGCGCAGCGCGCGGACGCCACGATCAAGGCTCTCGTGACCGGCGGCGCCGTGGCCGCGCGCGTAAGGGCGGAGCTCGCAGGCGCGAGGGCCCCCGCCGTCGACCCGAGCGACGCCCGACTGCGCACGCGAAACGAGCGCGTCGACGTCGTCTTCATCGCCGGCTCCTGACCCGCGATCCCCGCAGGCGAGGGCGCGTCTCTCCACTCGGGCATCCCTCAAGGTGCGCCCGCGCCCGAGCCCGCGCCCGAGCCCTGCCCTGCGCGGGGGCGACGCTGCCCCTCGTGGAAGGAGCGCTCTCTGATGGTGAGAGAGCCCTGCCCCCGGCGGGGGCGACGCTGCCCCTCGCGGAAGGAGCGCTGCCCCCAGCGGGGGCGACGCTGCCCCTCGCGGGGGCGACGCTGCCCCTCGTCGAAGGAGCGCTGCCCCCGGCGGGGGCGACGCTGCCCCTCGCGGGGGCGACGCTCTCTGATGGTGAGAGAACGCTGCCCCCGGCGCGAAGAGGTCTCAAGCCAGGCGATAGCCGAAGCCGTACACCGTCAGGATGTGCTGGGGCCGGTCGGGGCTCTTCTCGATCTTCTTTCGCAGCTTCACGATGAAGTTATCGACCGTCCTGTTCGTCGATGACGCCTCGAGGCCCCAGATCTTGAGGAGGATCTCGTCGCGCGCGACCGGCTGTCCGCCGCGCTCGGCGAGCATTCGCAGGAGCTCGACCTCATAGAACGACAAGCTGTGGTCGCAACCCCGAGCGTTGACCGTCTGCGACGTGAGGTTGACCGAGGCCTCCCCGATCGTGAGCGTTTCCGGGACGGTCGTCACGCCGCGAGCCGCACGGCGGAGGATTGCGCGCATGCGCGCGATGAGCTCGTTGACCCCGAAGGGCTTGGTCACGTAGTCGTCGGCCCCTGCGTCGAGGCCGCGGACCTTGTCGGTCTCCTGCGATCGAGCCGTGAGCATCACGATCGGCACCTGGGCGTTGATGCGCCGGAGCTCCTCGCACACGGCGTAGCCGTTCATGTCGGGGAGCATGAGGTCGAGGATGATCGCGTCGGGCGCCTCGCTGCGCGCGAGCGCCACCCCTCCGCGGCCGTCGCCCGCGGCGATCACGCGGAACCCCTCGAACTCCAGCGCGTCCCGGAGTCCCAGGACGATGTGCGGCTCGTCGTCGACGACGAGGACGGTCTTCTTGGCCGGCGCCATGGCGTCCGGCTGCCTGTATACCGCAAAAAGGGGA
>Ga0210388_10003705_pt1 | contig 11939 bp, 8 predicted proteins | sample IncBWC19OmetaG_FD_155485 | JGI IMG/M metagenome (GOLD analysis project Ga0210388, IMG submission 155485) | Forest soil microbial communities from Barre Woods Harvard Forest LTER site, Petersham, Massachusetts, United States - Inc-BW-C-19-O ... | reverse complement strand
TTTCCGGTGGATCGCTTCCATCTGTTCCGCAGCCAGCCGGGCTCAGCGGGATCCATTTACACCAAGTTATCCGAATTTCCTTTTCACGCGGAATGAAGCCCCTTTTGGCGTTGGTGGTCGCGTATCTGGCGGGCGGCATACCTTTCGGCTACCTGCTGGTGAAGTTAAAAACTGGCGAGGATGTGCGTTCGAAGGGCAGCGGCAACATCGGCGCGACGAACGTGCTGCGCACTACGGGCCGCGCGATTGCTATTTTGACTTTACTGCTGGATATCGGGAAGGGATTCTTCGCGGTTTGGTTCGCGGGGTGGCTGACGGGCGATTCTGCGGAATGGATGAGCGCGGCGGCGCTGGCGGTGATGGCGGGGCACGCGTATCCGGTATTTTTGAAATTTCAGGGCGGGAAGGCGGTGGCGAGTTTTATTGGAGCGTTCCTGTATTTGACGCCGGTTCCGCTGGGCGCCGCTTTGGTTGTATTCGTGATTGTTGTTGCGGCCACACGGCATATTTCCATGGGTTCGGTTGCGGCGGCGGGCAGTCTTCCGCTGGGGGTGTGGATGATTGAGCATCCGCCGGGGGTGGTGCTTCTGGCGTCCGTGGTGGCTGCGGCCTTTATTATTTATCGGCACAAGGCGAACATTGGGAGGATCCGGGCGGGGAACGAGCATGTGTTCAAATTCGGGGGCGGAAAATAGGCCGCTGATGAACGCGGATGAACGCGAATAAGATTGCGATTATTGGGGCGGGGAGTTGGGGGACGGCTCTCGCCATTGTGTTGGGGCCTCGGTTTGAGCGGATTCGGCTTTGGGCGCATGAGACGGATTTGGTGGAGCGGATGGCCGCTTCGCGGGTCAATGATATTTTTCTTGCCGGTTTTCGGCTGCCGGATAATGTTGAACCTGTTTCGGATTTGAGGGTCGCGCTCGCGGACGCTGGGATTGTGGTGGGGGTGATGCCGTCGCGCTTCGCGCGGGTGGTTTATTCTTCCATGCTGCCGTATGTGGACGCTGGGATGCGATTTGTTTCCGCGACCAAGGGGCTGGAGAATGGGACGCTGCTGCGGATGTCTGAAGTTGCTGGAGGCGTAATCGGCAAGAAATTCGCGGTGCTCTCGGGGCCGACATTCGCGCGGGAAGTGGCGCGCGGGGAGCCTACGGCGGTGGTGATCTCTTCCGATGATCGGGAACTGGCGGTTTCCATCCAGCGCGAATTTTCCGGTCCCAGCTTTCGTCTTTATACCAATGACGATCCCGTGGGAGTGGAGATTGCGGCGGCGCTGAAGAACACGATTGCGATCGGCGCGGGAATTTGCCAGGGGCTGGGGCTGGGAAATAATTCTATTGCGGCGCTGATCACGCGTGGGCTGGCCGAGATCACTCGGTTGGCGGTCGCTATGGGCGGCCAGCACCGGACGCTGGCGGGATTGGCTGGGCTTGGCGATCTAGTACTAACATGCAACGGAGAACTTAGCCGGAACCGGAGCGTGGGAATCGAACTGGCGAAAGGTCGGAAGCTGGCCGAGATCGTCAGCTCCATGACCATGATTGCGGAGGGCGTGGAAACGACATCCGCCGCAGTGGATCTGGCGCGTAAGTTCAACGTAGACCTGCCGATTACAGAGCAAATGGATTCCATCCTGAGGGGTGCCCGATCGCCACGCGAGGCGATCCGGGACCTGATGGAACGGACCCTTAAAACCGAGTAATGTAAAGCCGCGTCAACCGCGCTGCGGATTCCCCGTCGTAGTTTGCAGGTCAAACGAATGGACCAGGACGGAATCCACACGCCAGCCGCGCAACCTTCTTGGAATACGCGGGTTAAGGATAATAGACCGGAATTGGAAGCGCTCGAAAGGGACGCGGAGTTGATGTTACGCGTCCGGGACGGGGACCAGGCGAGTTTCGGATTGTTGCTGGAACGGCATCGCGGTCCGGTGATTCATTTTTTGTACCGAATGGTGCAGAGGCAGGCAGTAGCGGAGGAGTTAGCGCAGGAAGTTTTCCTGCGGGTATATAAGTCGCGCGGTACGTACGAGCCGTCGGCGAAATTTACGACGTGGCTGTTTCGGATAGCGACGCATCTGGGTCTGAACTGGATTCGGGACGGGCGAACGGAATGCCGGCAGGCGAGTTTAGACGAGGAGACGGTGGAGGGTGCGACCAGACAGGTAGCGGATCGCACCCGTAGCGTGGAGCAGGAGTTGGTGCACCGGGCTAAGCTGAAGGAGGTTCGGCGGGCTATTGAATGTTTACCGTCGAAACAGCGGGCAGCGGTGCTGATGCACAAATACGATGAGATGGAGTATACCGAGATCGCGAATGTGCTACGTTGTTCGGAATCGGCAGTGAAATCGCTGCTGTTTCGGGCATACGAACACTTGAGATCGCGACTGGCGCACATGGCATGAAGGGAAGAAAGTTATGGGATGTCCGATTGGGGACGATGGGGGCGATGAGCTGATTCTTGCGTACGGCGCGAGGACGCTTGCACCGCAACAACAAGTCGAGTTAGAGCGGCATCTGGAAAGCTGTGCGAGCTGCCGGGAGATGGCGGAAGCCCAGCGGACGGTGTGGTCGGCGCTGGACGCGTGGTCGCCGGCGACAGTGTCATGGAACTTCGACGAGCGGTTGTTCCGGCGCATCGAAAATGAGGAGCAGAAGGCTTGGTGGCGACGATTGTTGCCGGTGAGTTGGTCCTGGCGTCCAGCCGTTCCCGTAGCAGCGGCGTGCGCGGCGCTGATCGCGGCATTCCTACTGAAAAGTCCGGCGCTTTTTTTCCCGGAAACGTCATCCGATTCCCAGCCCAAGCTTGAGATTGAACAGGTGGAGCATGCTCTGGATGACATGGACATGCTGAAGCAGCTTGGATTAGAGAGCGCGGCGGACAAGGCTCAGACGATGGGAAAGATTTAGGCCTTGCATGCGTTTGAGTTGGTCCAATGTCGTATCCGCGGTGCTGATGGTGTGCCTGGTATTGAGCTGGGCACGCGTGGCGGAAGGGCGTCCGGGACCGAAGAACGGCAAGACGCCGATTGACGAGTTCCTGCGGATGTCGCCGGCGGAGCAGCAGCAGGCGCTCAATCGGCTGCCTCCGGAGAAGAGGAGACGGCTTGAAGAGAGGCTGGAAAGGTTCAACCAGCTTCCTCGCGGGCAGCAGCAGACGCTGCGCAACATGTACGACCGGTTGAACCAGCTTCCACCGGAGCGGCAACAGGCGGTTCGCAAATCCCTGAATCAGTTTTCACAGCAACCTCCGGAGCGCCGGCAGGCCATGCGGCAAGAATTGAGAAGCATGGCGCCCTTAGATCCACAGGAGCGTGAGGGGCGCATGGCGTCGGCGGAGTTTCGGGAGAGATTCAGTGAGAAGGAACAGCGGATTGTGCGGGATATGTCGGGGTTGTTGCCGGTGAGGTAGTTGCTGGGCAAGACAGGGACCGACTCCGTTGAAGATGGCTCGTGACGCACGCACTCTTGCGTGCTGGGTCCAGACTCATCTCGACCCGCCGGGCGCCGAGACGAGTCTCGGCACTGCAGACTGAGAGTCCGCGCCACGGGGCGCGCGATACCGAGGCGCGAGTGTTGCGCTATCGGACGCTGTGGAAGGTGAAGCGGTGCTTGGCGTCCTGAAAATCGAGGAGTTCGTTCTTCCGTTCATGGGTGGCTAGCCAACGTTGGCCAGCGGGATCGGCGGCAATCAAGTCATATGCCGTCTCTTCAATCCACATGCGCCCGTCCTCTTTTCGCACGTACGCAAGGTTCGCGTCGAGTTGCGCCACGTTCGATTCTTCAAAACCAACCCACGCTGCCTGCTGATTGAAGTAGCTTATGATCCAGAGATCCGGATGAAATCGTCGAAACAGAATTCGAGTACCGCCAGGCCATTCCTTGCGCTGGGCCAGCGCAAATCGCAAGGGGACGTTGTATTCAGGCCGCGACTGGGGGTAGATGGCGAACGAAAAATTCCATAAGAGCAATACGGCGGCGAATGCCCAGAGCGCATTGCGAGCTTGCGTGGTGGGCCGCAACGTTCCGATGACGACCATGACCAGCGGAGGTAAATAAAACAGCCGGTAAAATGTGTTGGCCGGCATCCAGAAGAAGAGAAAAGCGATATAGATGGCGGCCCAGAGAGCGGCATACAGCGGCGACAGCGGGCGTTCGGGTGCGGGTGCTTCCCGTGCCGCGCGCCATACGCAAACTGCGAAGACGATGGCGGCCAAAACCAGTAGGACACAGGCGGCGAGCGCCAGAGGATTAGAGACGAAGTCACCCAGCCTTCCGATGAACAGCAACCGCCCTGTTCCCACCGCGGTCAGGATTGCGTTGGTCCCCAAGGCGAACGAGAACTTAGAGTCGCTGGAATGCGAAGTGATCCAGTGGAGCAGTCCGCCAGAGGCCATGGTCTCTCTTAGCGCGGCACTATGGGCGACAACGTAGGCCGGCAAGACCGGCGCGAAAGCGGCTATCAGGTATGTCGCCATCGATCTCGGATTCTTCCTCAACCGAAGTAGAGCGATGGGAAGAAATAAGATTGCGAGTTCGTGGAACAGCATCGCGCCAGCGTGTGCGAGCCCTGCAGCTACAGCAGGCCAGCCGCGCTCCAGAAGAAGGTTGGCACAGAGAAGAAGCAGGATGGAAGGGACGTAAGCATTGGCGTCGCTCGCAAATTTCCACCACGTCCCCGAGAATGCAAACAGGAACGCTGCAGCCAGTGCCAGGCCCGCCGGCGCGTTCCGCCAGCGCAGGGATCGGTACAGGAGAATCACGCATAAGCCAGCCAAGACACCATTAGCTTCCTGCAGGACAAAAAGAGCGCGAGTCTTTATTCCCAAGGCCTCGACGATTCTAAATAGCCAATCTCCCCACGGCGCGTAGAGCAGATGGCTGGGGTGAACCAGAGACCCAAACGGCGGATGTTTCTCGATATTTACCGCAAAGGCGACGCCGTCCCAATAAAAATTGCGGGTGGGAAGGGCGACGTAGAGGATCAGGGGCAACGCTAACAGCACGCCACGCGCCGCCCGCACCAACGAATCCTCAGTCTTCAACTTGGCCCACTATGGAAGTGTAGCGGATGAAGAGGTGGCTGGTTGTGCTGGTTGCTGGTGGCTGGTTGCTGGTTGCTGGTAGCTAGTTGCTGGTTGGTGCGCGTTATGGTTGCTGCGGCTGGAGTTCACGGATTGTTCTGCCGGGGAGTTGATTTGCTTCCTGGTGGAAGCCCAGGAGGTTCAGGATGGTGGGGACGAAGCTGAGGCTATCGTAGGGTTCGGTGATCACCAGTTGTCTGGGAATTGCGGTCTCGTCACCGCCGGCCAGCATCAGGACAGAGTGGGTTGAAATGCGCAGCAGTGAGCCGTGATTTCCACCGGGGTTGAAGCCGCGCACGTTGAAGTTCCAATGATCGTTGGCGAAGATGATGAAGTCCGGCTCGGCCAGGCGGCGACGGCGCGCGTTGAATCGGGCGATCAGTTCCTGCGGCTGCGGATCCCTGAGGAATTGTTCGTTAAGCGCGAGGATGCCGTCTGAATACCTGGTTTTGTGGGCGGCGCGCAACCATTCCAATTCGGTGTGCCAGGCGCAGAGCCAGGCAGCGCGATCGTCGATGGGCACTGCCAGGTCGGGGTCTTCCCATAGGCGTAACGGAAAGCCCGCGTCGGGCTGGGCGGTCTGAAAGTGGAGAGAACCGTCGGTATCCTGGTGCAATCCGCGCACTGGCAGATAACGAAGATTGAGCTCGTTGTTCTGCTGGCGGGATTGGATTATGGCCTGGTGATTCTCGTCTCCGTAAAGCCAGATGGCATCTTCGTCGGGACTTTCTTTGGGCAGGCGCATCGCAATGAAGTCCACCGGGTGGGCTCCCACTCGCGGCTGGACGTTGTTGCGGACTGCGAGGCCGGCGAGCACGGGAAAGTAGTTCAGAGTCAAGAAGCCTCCGCCTGGGGCTGGCCCGATGACGTAGTTTTGAAAATCGTGGATGGTATTGGCGTCGCCCATGGTCCGCTTGGGAATTAATTCATCGGGCGCGGGGATGCGTTTGTCGAAATCGTCAGGAGAAAGGGTCAACAGCTTGTCAAGGGCGCCCGAGTATTCCAGGTAGCCGCGTTCCTGATCGCGCTGGGAGCTCATCTGGACCGACAGCCGGCGGGCGGCCTTGTCGAGGCCCAAGTCGCGCTGGGCGGGGGTCCATTTCTTGGGCTGCTGTTCCACCTGGATTCGCTCCTGGTCAATACGTTTATGCAGCGCGGCCAGTTCCTCGCGCAACTCCCGAAGGGTTTTCCGCCAAGCGGAGCGATTTCGCTCAATGATCTGGAAAAACGTTTCGACCATGGCGGCGCGGGCGGGCGGTTGGAGTCCGGGATGGGCCAGCGTTCCAAGCAAAATGTGCAAGGCGTTTAAATCGGAATTGCGCAGGTAGACGGACGCGCGCTCGTTGCCATCGAGATCGAGGAGCGCGGTGGGGTACTCTTTCGCGGCGCCCTTGAGATACAGCGATTCCTCGCTGGGCGTGATCACTTGAGATACGAACGGGTCCAAGCCTTTCAGCTTGAACTCGGTGAGGGGATGGCGGTCAGTGACCACATGATGAGCGCCTCCGGCCCGGCTGGTCAAGAACTCCACCAGGTCGTAACCCTGGCTGTAGACTTCGGGCTCAGTGTTCATTCCGTGATCGGAAACCACTGCGAGAATGGTCCCGGCGGCCTCGGAGCTGGACTGGATGGCGGTCCAGATTCGGCCGATCAGGGCGTCGATGTGCTGCAGCGCCATCCGCTGCGTGGCAGGGTCCGGCGTGAGATGGCCTACGTGATCGAATTCGCCGGTGAAGAAATCCAGATAGCGGATGTTGGGATCGGAGAGCTTTTCGATCAGCTCGCGTTCCATCTGTTCTTCCACGCTGCTGCCGATTTGGAAACCCATCGTCCACTCGTCAAGAAGGTCGCGCGGAGAGCGGGAGAAGTGATGTTTCAGAGCGTCTTGCAAGGTGGTCCAACGGACGCCGCGCTGGAACAACTGAAAACTCTGGTAGGTGCACTGGTAGGGGAAACGGTCGATCAGCAGCGGAATTCCCAACTCATCCAGAACCTCGACGCCGGGCATATCGACGCGGTGCGAGAGCGCGTAGCCGAGATAGAACGGAAAAAAATTCAGGTAATCGTAGACATGATAGGTATAGCGGTCAAACTCAGCGTTGCCGTGGATCTGGAGATGCTGGCCGGTATCGAGCAACGACCAGGAGGGCGCCGAGAGGCTGATGGCGCGAACGTAGAAGTTCTCCACGCGCGTGCCTTGCTGGGCGAAGATGTGATCGATCCAGGGGAGATAGCTCTTGCCAGTAGTCAGGTCGATATGGCGAAGCTCGCGTTCCAGCAAGTCGTGAGGAACGCCGTCGAGTTTGACGATGACGACGCGTTTTGTTTCGGCAGTGAGCGACGCGGCGAGGAGCAGTAAAAAAATGAGCGCCCGGGAGTGGCGCTTCTTCACTGACCGCCGCCGAGCGCGGCACCTTGTCCGGTGGGCGCGTAGCCTTTGAAATAGAGGAGGCAAACAGCGCGCCAGGAATCCTGGGTGGAGGGTGCCTGAGACAAGCGCCATAGCTCATTGTGCGCCTCTTCGATATCCAGGCGGTTAAGGGCGCGCAGGCAGGAAAAACGCAGCTCGGAATCCTGGGAGCCGGTGAAGACGCGGGCGATCAGATGCGCCGCTTGAGGATTGGCGGGGGCGCCGGAAGACAGAGCTTCGATAGATTGGCGGATGGTGTTTCGATCCCAGGTCACTTCCGGACGCGGGCTGGATGCCAGCACCTGTTCGAGAAACCGGATGTGATAGGCCGCGCTGCGATAGGACGCTAATTCGGCGCGCAAGCGCGGATCGGTAGAATCGTTCCGCGGACTGCCCTGGAATGCGCGGCCGAGTCCGGCGAAAAATCGCATGGCAGCGGATCGGGTGTAGGAATCCAGCTCTTTGCGGCGATCACGCTCGAGCTTGGCTTCCAAGCCGTGGCTCGATCCGGCGTATCGCAGCAGCGCAGCATATTGTTCGTTGGCGACGGTAGCTTCGGTGGAGATTCTGTTTTCGAGCGGGTTGAGCGCCAGGTGATCCAGGCGGTGGAGCAGCTCGGCTTTCAATTTCGGATCGAGGCTGGAGTCGACAGACAGGAACTCGCGCGCCTGGGAATAAGACTGGAGGCGCGCGGAACGATCCACGGCCGCTCCATGGCGTGCCTGGACAAACGTCAGCGCCGAATCGCCGATGAAAAAGGGCCAGTTGCCGAAGCGCGTGATTCCGAACACGCCGGTTACCAGGCTGGTGGCGCCGTGGCGAACCAGCTCACCGCGTTTGGGCTTGAGGCTATTGCGGAAATCGGCCAGCAGCAAGGGAGCGCGGGGGTGGTCGAGCGAATAGAACGCGAGCGGAATCATTTCCACAGGCCGGGCGCCGGGCGCATCGGGGGTGGTGGCGCGATTCTCGGCGTCGAGATAGCGGACTTCGGTGTAACCGGTCCAGTGCTGGAGCCGGGGGTCCGACCAAGGATTGGCGATATTGAGGAACTGGCGATCGAAGCGTTGATTGGCGGGATGTTCAAGATCATGGCGCGCGACCCACAGCAAAGCCTGGGTGGGCGCGGCGTCCGGCGGCGCGAGCGGCTGGAAGTAGAGTCCGGCAAGCTCGGCACGCTGGCGAAGCAGTTCCCAGTTGTGACCCAATATCTCAGCGCGGCGCGTGGTCTCCATGCCGTAAAAGCGGGAGAGCTTATTTTGGCGCACCAGCCCGCCGAGAGTGCGATCGGACAGGCGCAAGCGAGAATAAATTTCGCGCAACTGGGTGTCGGGCAGAATATCGCGACCATCCTCGGACCGGTCAAGCGTGTCAGACCGGTTAAGCCCATCGAGCGCGCCCAGTGCCTGATAGAGATGAAGCTTTTTGTAATCGCTCGAATTTCCGCGATAGCTGCGCGTGGATGATCGAACTAGGACACCCAAGGGATCGAATTCGGCGGACTGCAGCCCGTTGCCGAGGAGATTGGGTAAAACGGACTTGGCGGGCGCGGCCAGATCGATGGCCGGGGAAGGGATGGTATTAGAGTGATGCTTAGTACCGGTCCGGAAACAGAGAAACGAAAAGGCCGAAGCGAGCCGTTGCAGCGGGGTGGGACGCGTGCTGGTCAAGATCCAGACGTAGCGGAGGCGTTGAGTTTCGGGGTCCGATTCGCCGAGGGTGTCGCGGAGCACGCTCACCAGCGGAACATCGAGACGCTCGGTGTTTGAGGCCGGATCCTGGAGTTTTCCGAAGACGGTAATGAGCTCGGCGCCGCCGGCTACGGGCTCGCGCTGGATGTGAAAGCTGGGGTGTTCACCAGGGGGCTGGCTTATCGCGAACGGCGGCGTAGAGTCTTCCCCTAATAGTTGCTCTGGCTGGATCGAGACTGGTAATCCGGCCAGCAATACGAACAGTACGGACGGAAGCACGCCCTTTTTTTAAAACCTATCAACGATGTGATGCTTGTGCAAGTGGGGCCGTTACGTGGATGGAAGAATATTTGTACTGATGGCCTGTGGAAAAATCACGGGGACACGACTTGGCGCGTTGAAGGTTGAGGTTGGACTGTCATGTTCCTGGATTTTTTTGGATTGCGGTGCTTTCGGCGGCTAGGATGTCGTGGTGGGCGTTCAGGAGCACTCGTTTCGGTTTCTTTGGGAGCAGGATTTTGAATTCGGGTGAACTCTGGTTTCCGGTTAGAGGTACCGATCCGACGCGCATTATGTTTCCATCGAAATCCATGTAAACGGGAACCCTCATGCGGAAGTTGTCGGACACGCCGCTTTGGGTGATGGCGGCGGTGAACAGCACCTTACCTTGATCGGCTGGCGATGTGGAGTATTCCATGTGGTAACTGGGAATGTCAGTGCCGTAGACCCATTGACGGATGAACCAATCGGCGCGGCCATTTCCTTCGAGATCCATATCTTTGCGCATGTGGCGATTCACGGCGGCGAGAAAATCTTCGGTGGAAGCATTCTTTCCGGTATTGGCAGTAACGAAATCGTGCATCATGGCCATGAAATCTTGGTCGCCGGTCTTCGAGTTCCACATCAAAGAGCGCAGCATGTGTAAGGTGTAACCACCTTTGGAATAAACCAGCTTCTGATAGGCGTTGCCAGTGCGGAAGGTATTGAGGCGCAGCCCCATCCACAGGGGCCCGGCATCGTTCGCGCTTTGGCCGAATTGATTTTTTTCGATAATCGACTTGCGGGCGCGTTCCCAGTAATGATCGAATTTGTCCTGCTTCTTCTCCGTGGCCAGCAGGAAAAGGCCGGCGGAGAAATCGGCGAAGCCTTCCGAGAGCCATTGATCGTGGTAGGTGGCCCAGCCTACCAAATGTCCCCACCATTGATGCGAAACTTCATGGGGCGTGACTTCATCGATGAAATCCGCGAAACGGAACGCGTTGCCGCCCAGCAGCGACCAGCGCTGCGTTTCATCCAGAAACGCGCTCACCGGCAAGTAAACCAGTGTCGGCCAGGATTGCCCGAAGTTGAATTCAGGCTGCTGCGTGATGGCAATTCGTCCATAGGGCAGCGGCCCGAACCACGCTGAAAAGAGACGAATGGAATTAAGCGCATCCACCATGGCGTTGTCGGCCATGGCGGAAGGCGTCATGCTTCCGAGGCCGTGTCCACGTAGATAGGCGGGCACCTCAGAGGTGGCGTAAGCTTCGATGTCGTACTTGGTGTCAGGGTCGTCCCGCTCTGTCTTTTTGTAATCGCCGTAGTTGAAGCCGCCCACGGCCAGGGGAGTTTCGGAAATCCATTCGGAGGCGGCGTAGTCACCTTCTCGCCATTGTTTGACGAGCTTTCCAACGCCGACCACGGTATAGCGCCTGGGCACTTTGAAAATCAGATCGAAGGTGGCGCGGTCATTGAAGGCGCCGACGCTGGGATACCAGCTGGTGCGGGCGCGGACCGAGAAACTTCCATTGCCGGCATCGTCGAGCACTTTGTTGCCTTCATACTCGATATGCAGCGCGTAAGGCTGTCCCTTTACCGTGGGCTGAGGGAGCAGCGCATAGAATGAGCCGTCCTCTTTGCGGCTTTCTTGGATGAAGGCGATTTCTTTACCATCGGGCGTGGAAACGCGGGAGACGCGCAGCGACGGCAGGAGACCAAAATCGATGATACGGTCGCCTTCGCGAAGCGCCTGGAACGCGACGTCGGCGCTGGCGTTGAGATGGCCGTTGCCGGCGATGGCGGTTTCGATGCGGTAACTTTTGAGCGCGATGATGCGCTTGTCCTCATTCGAGCTGGCGGAGTGATTCTGCCATTCGCTGCGGAGGTGGGTGAGATAGAGGATTCCATCGTGCTCGCCCATCGGATCGAAATGGATCAGTCCCACTTCTTCGGGCGAGGGCATATGGCGCATGGCGCCGCGCGGGGCAATGAGAAAACGCAAGTCGTGATAGTGGCGGCCACGCAGATAGGCGCTGAAGGCGGGCGGGGAATTGGGATTATACAATTCGGCCAGGAGCTCGGCTTCGATGTTGGGGATTTCTTCGTCGCCGAGAGTAGCTTCCAGGTAGCTGCGCGGAGTTTCCGTGCGATGCCGCATGCGGTGATGAAAATCGTTCAGGACGTCGTCAAGACCAGGGCCGGCGGGCACGGTGGCGCACTGACGCTTCAGTTCGTCGTAGGTGCCATCGGTGAAGACCAGGACGGCGGAATCGAACTCGTCGTCGAAGGAGCGGCTCCCGGTCATCATGTGGAGGTAGTTGGACTCGGTTGGCACCGCGGGGTCGAGGTGAAAAGTCGCTTGTCCCAGAAAGACGGCCATGGATACGCGGTCAAGCACGGGGGCGAGGAAACCGATCACGCCCGAGCGCAAGTGTAGTTCGCCGGCGTCGCGGCGCAGGGTGACGTTCTCCACGCGAATGATCTCCGCGGGGCGGGC
>Ga0210388_10003704_pt1 | contig 11940 bp, 11 predicted proteins | sample IncBWC19OmetaG_FD_155485 | JGI IMG/M metagenome (GOLD analysis project Ga0210388, IMG submission 155485) | Forest soil microbial communities from Barre Woods Harvard Forest LTER site, Petersham, Massachusetts, United States - Inc-BW-C-19-O ... | reverse complement strand
CCTTCCAATGCCGGCCATGCCGTTCAATCCATCAGATCGCTCCAGCGGGTTATTTCTTTTCCCCACCCGTATGGCCGCGACCATCGCGCATTTCATTGCCCTTGAACAAGCCTGGGTCTCTGCGTTCTGCGGCAGGCTTTTCGCCAACCTTAGGCGACGGGCCGGTGTAGCCGTGATGCGGGTCAAAGGAGTTATCGACATTGCCGCGGAATTCATCCGCGCCATGGAACCACGGACCCACGCCGATGAAGACGCCGCCAGTGAACCATTCGGGGCCGTAATAGCCGTCGGGAACGCAGCTGTAGGGCGCGTAGTCGTAGTAGCCGTAGGGGCAATCCGGGGCAACCGCGACCTCGGCTCCGACCTGGGCCTGTGCTTTGGGAGGGGTTGCCGTAAACAGGAATCCAGCAACAGCCGCTAACGCAAGAACTTTAAATCCATTCATCAATTCTCCTCACTTGTGGCTGGGTTGTCTGGTATCGACCCCACCGGTATTGACACTAGTGAGTTGGGATGAAGACAGTCTGAGCAATACCGCGCACATGCTCTTGAATGCGGCGTTCCGGTTATCCCAACGATGCTCTGAAGGTCACAGGATTCAGCCCGTTCGTAAAACCCACAACACAAATTTTTGGAGATCAATCAGTGAGGCCTTTTACACATTCACGCACGACCACGCCAGGCAGCGCAAGCTATAATCGCGGCGCCGGGAAGCCCGGCTAATCCTTATCGCAAGAACTCTGCCTGAACAATGAAAGAGAGGAAGAAAAAAATGAAATTCATGTCAACCTGGGCCCTTATTCCCGGAACCACCAAAGAAAGCGTGGACCGGTTTCTCGCGGGAGAAGGCGCGCCTGCGCCGGGCGTTAAGCTCCTCGGCCGCTGGCACAACGTGGACTGCAGCGGAGGATGGTCGCTTTATGAAACCACCGACGCTGCCGCGCTTCACCTGGGTGCGGCAAAGTGGGCCGACCTGCTTGAGGTAAACACTGCCGCGGTTATTGAGGACGCCGAAGCCGGCGCCAACCTGGCGATTGTCTACAAAAAGTAGCTGGAACCTGCAGACAACCCGGGCCCGCGCAATTCAGCAACCCAGGTCTCTTCGCCGGGGCCTGGGCTTGAATTCTGTCGAGGCCGCAATGGGATGGGCTGCGATGGCGCTTAACGCGTGCCTTTTGCCTCTCCGCCCAGAACGCTATGCGCATGCACAACCTCAGCCAGCGACGCGTCGGCGGCGGGCCACGCCTTCAGAAACGCCTCATAGCTGGCGCGGGCTCCGGCCGCATCGCCTTGCAACTCCTTCACGCGCGCCAGCCCATACAGCTCGAATCCTGAGTTGGGCCGCTCAGCCAATGCAGACTCGTAGGCAGCCTTGGCGCCCGCGTAGTCCTTGGCACGCAGCAGCGCGGAAGCTTGATTCTCGCCCACCGGCCGGATGTAGAACGGCGGCTCATGATAGCCCGCCTTCTTCTCCTCGGCGATTGCCTCTACGTAGAGTTTCTTGCCCTCATCCAGCTTGCCCTGAGCCACGAGCACTCCGCCTCGCAGCTCCAGCGAGGCGATGCCCAGGTTCTTCATCAGCGGACCGGCCTCAGCGTCCGGCATGATGGCCATCGCCGGGGGCTCATCTTTATTCGCGTCATCCTTTTTCGTGTCGTCTTTCTTGGTGTCATCCTTCTTGTCTTTCTTGGCAGCATCCTTGGCGGCCTGGTCCTGTTCCGCGCGCCACATGCCTGCATCCATGCGCGCGCTGGCGGCCTGCGCCCCTGCAACATCGCCCGCATCGAGCGCCTTCATGCCGCGCGCGTATTCGCTCAATTCCGCGGAGAGAAAACGCAAGTTCGTCGTCTTCTCGCCATCACCCAAATTGGATTGCGCAAGCATCGTCAACACCGCGTCCCAGTCACCCACGCGTAATGCCACCGGTAGCCGCAGGCTGATGCGCGTCACCTGGTCCCGCGCTGACCAGATGTACATCGTGGCTGAAAGCCTGCCCCGCGCCGCGCTCAGGCGATCGCTCAGCGCATCGGCCTCGGTCAGCTTCCCCTGCTCCATCAAATTCGCGATCGAGTACATCATGTTGTGCACGTAGTTCCAGTCGTCGTCAGGCGAGACGTGCTGCTCGCGCATGTAGCGCTCATCGGCCCCAGTGGACGCGGCGAACCAGTGCTGGGCCTCGGCGTAATTGCCCACGCGATAAAAAATGTGCCCCGGCATGTGCACCATGTGTCCCGAGTTGGGCGCCAGGCTGGCCAGCAGCGACGCGCTCTTGATTGCGTTCTCCGGATGATTGCTCGGTTCCATGGCGTGAATCCAATAGTGGTGCGCGGCGGAGTCGTTGGGCGCGTCTTTGATGACGCTCTCCAGGATCGCAATTTTCTCTTTCGTTCCTGCTTTCGGTTCGCCTTTATCGTCAAAGCCGTCGCCCAACTCACCGGCAAGAAAGATGCGCGCCTCAATGTCGTTGGGATTCTTCTTTACCAACTTGCGCAGAATGGCAGTCTCGCCGCTTCGATCGTCGTCCTTCGCCACCGACTCCGCTTCAGCCGCCTCGATATACAGCTTGTCCGCGCCGCCCGCGCGGCCTTTCAGCTCCACAGCCTTCGCCAGCGCCTTCTTGCTGTAAGCCTCGGCTCCACTGCCGCGCGCTCCTTCAGCCTGCGCCAGGCCCCAGTAGCACATCGCGCAATTCGGATCCACGCGAATGGCCTGCTCGAAGGCTTTGGCCGACTCATAATCCCAGAAGTCATGCAGCAGGCTCAATCCCTGGTCAAACCACGCCTGCGCCTCCGGGCTTGCCTTGATGGTGATATGGCTGTTGCCGATGCCGCTCATCTTCACAGGCACTGGCAGTTGCTCCGGCGGAGGGATCGGCTCCTTGTCGGCCATGCCGGGCATGCATGCCATCTGCGCTGCGGCGGGTAGGATGAGGGCCAGCAGCGCGGCGAGGGCAACGGCTGCCAGAAGCAACGAAACGGAAGGACATCGAAACAAGCGGTGAAAATGCATGCCGTCAATATAAACGAGCACGCGGGCGATTGGCATCGACCATGTTTCCGATATGCCCTCGGTCCCGTTCCCTATTCCCTAGCCCCTAGCCCCTGGTCCCTGGTCCCGCAGTCCCTGCCTCTCTGTTCTAAACTCGAACTTGGACTATTTCTCTATGAAGTTTTTCGGCGGCAGAAAAGAAACTCCAGAAGATGCACCGAAACCTGGCTTCTTCGACCGGATGAAGCAGGCGGTCTCGCGCACTCGCGAGTCGCTCTCATTCAAGATCGAAGGCATTGTCGCGCTTACCCGCACGGTGGATGAGTCGGCCCTTGAAGACCTCGAGTCCGCGCTGCTCACCAGCGACCTGGGCGTGCAGACCACCGCGCGCATTCTCGACGCACTGCGCGACCGCGCCCGCCGCCAGGCCATCGAAGGCGGCGACGAACTTCGCGATCTATTGAAACACGAATTGCGAGCAATTCTGGAAGCGCCACTCGCGCAAAACCCGCCTGCCGCGCCGCCAGTAGAGGGCCCATCCGTCACCTTTCTCGTCGGCGTCAACGGCACCGGCAAAACCACCTCCGCCGGCAAGCTCGCCGCATGGTATCGCGCCCGCAATCGTACCGTGTTGCTGTGCGCGGCGGACACCTTTCGCGCCGCGGCCATCGAGCAGTTGGAAATATGGGCCGCGCGCTCCGGCGTGGAGATGATCAAGACCCGCCAGGGCGGCGATCCGGCCGCCGTCCTCTACGACGCCGCCTCATCTGCAAAAGCGCACAAGATCGACGAGCTGATCGTCGACACCGCCGGCCGCCTGCACACCAAAACCGGCCTGATGGACGAGCTCGAAAAAATGCGCCGCACCGCCGCCAAACTGATTCCCGGAGCGCCGCACCAGGTGCTGCTGGTAATGGACGCCACCACCGGGCAGAACGGCTTGCAGCAAGCGCGTCTCTTCACACAAGCCGCCGGCGTCACCGGCATCATCCTCACCAAGCTGGATGGGACAGCCAAAGGCGGCATCGCCGTAGCCATCGCGCAGGAGCTGAATCTGCCGGTTAGATTCGTCGGCGTAGGCGAGCAGATGACCGACCTGCTAGAGTTTGACCCGGCGGAGTTTGTTGACTCGCTGCTGGAATAATTATGACCACTCCCGATCAAGACCGCTACTGGATGCAGCGTGCTCTCGAGCTGGCTCGCCGAGGCATCGCCGTCACTTCGCCCAACCCCGCTGTCGGTAGCGTCATCCTCGACCGCGCTGGACAGGTGGCCGGCGAAGGCTGGCACGAATACGACCTGATCGAGCACGCCGAAGTTATCGCTCTTAAGGTAGCCGCGCAGCACGCGGGCAATCGCCTGCTCGGCGGCACGGCCTACGTCAACCTTGAACCCTGCAACCACACCGGACGCACTGGGCCGTGCACGGAAGCGCTCATCGCCTCGGGCCTGCATCGCGTGGTGGCGGCAACCATCGACCCCAACCCCGCCGTAGCCGGGAACGGCGCAGACCGCATGCGCGCCGCGGGAATGGAGGTGACGCTGGGCGTTTGCCAGGCCGAAGCGCGGCGTCTCAACGAAGGCTTTGCCCGCTGGAGCCAACACAAACGCCCGCTGGTGATTTTGAAGGTGGCCATGACGCTCGACGGCCGCATTGCCCCGCCCGCCGGCCAGCACAAACAGCACGCGCCCTATTGGATTACCTGCGAAGCGGCGCGCGCCGCCGTGCAGCCGCTACGCTGGCAGGCCGATGCCGCGCTTACCGGCGTCGACACCGTGCTGGCCGACGACCCGATGCTCACCGACCGCAGCGGTCTGCGGCGGCGCCGTCCGCTGCTGCGCGTGGTGCTCGACTCCGCGCTGCGCATGCCTCTCGATGCGAAGATGGTGGCTACCGCGCATAACGATGTGGTTATATTCACCGTTTCAAAAGACGAAGCCCGCATTCACGAGTTGCAGTCGCGCGGCGTGCGCGTGGAGGTGTTGCCCGCTGAGGCCGGCCGCGTACCGCTCGCCAAGGTTCTGGACAAGCTGGGCGAAGAAGGCATTCTCACCCTGCTGACCGAAACCGGCACGCGCCTCAACACTGCACTGCTGGCCGCCGGCCTAGTCGACCGGGTGCATCTGTTTGTCTCTCCACAGATCATGGGGTCCGACGCTGTGCCTGCCTTCCGCGGCATGTCCCATGCCATCCACATGGCCGAAGTAGAAGTGGAGCGGTACGATAACGACCTTGGGCTGTGCTCGCTGCTCAAAGACCCGTGGCCGAAAGAAGAAGGGACCAGGGACTAGGAGCTCGGGACTAGGGACTAGGGACTGGAGGCTCATCGGGAAGCAAGAACCGCACAACTGAGCCCCAATAAGAAAACCTTGGCCGCTGGAATGGCTCGTTGTGCGAGACATCGGGATGAATGATCAGCTCGTGGATCGGTCCGCAGAACCCGGCCAGTTCTCGCGCCATGCGCACCGGAAACAGGCGGTCCTTCTCGCCGTGAACAATCAGCACGGGGACGCCGCAGTTGCGCAGCGCCGCCTCAGCCTCCCAGATGTCCGGCACTGCAAACCGAAGTCCGCGCGGAACTCCGACTCTCCCCGAAGCCTCCCGCAGCGAAGTGAAACCCGCGCAAAGCACCAGCCGATGCAAAGGCACTTTCGCAACCAGGCGCACGGCAATCCCCGTCCCCAGCGACAATCCCAGCACGGCCACCGGCAGCGGAGCCGTCAATTGCTCAAGAAAATGAAATGCGGCAACCGCATCCTGTTCCGCTCGCTCCGCAGAGAAGAGGCCACGGCTGCGTCCGTATCCGGAGTAGTCGAAGACCAACGAAGCGACGCCGTTGGCAGCGAGCAGTTGCTGCACGGCATGCCAGTGTTCAACCGTTTCTCCAATGCCGTGGCAGATGAGCACGCTGGCCCGCGCTTCGATTGGCTCAGGCCGCACCAGAACGGCGTCGATAAGCTTCTTGCCGCTGGGAATTGTGTGGCGGGAGGTTCCGGCGCCGGCAGTCTCGCGGCGGCCATTCCAGGGAACCCTGCGCAGCAACTGATCGCGGAGCAGGCAAATACGCCCAGTTGCAGTGACGGCTACCGTAAGCAGAAACTCCCGCGCTCGAAATCCAGCCACCGTCAGGTCAACCCCTGGGAAGAATACAGGAAACGGACCAGTCCCAAGTTCCCGTTCTTTGATCCTCTAAAATGAATCCATGTTAATCGGCATCTTCGAGGAAAGTCGAGCATTGGCCATGCGGAATAAGCACAACGGCCTGCGTTGCTTGATCGCCGTCTGCGTGGCGATTCTGCTCGCCGAGGCTGCTGCCGCGCAGAAGACAGTCTCGTTCCCGGCTGAAGATGGAGGCGTGGTCTTCGCGGATATTTACGGGACAAGCGACAGAGCGATCGTGCTAGCCCATGGCGGGCGGTTCAACAAGGAAAGCTGGGCAGAGCAGGCGCGGACACTGGTTGCGGCAGGGTTTGAAGTGCTGGCTATCGACTTTCGCGGCTACGGAAAATCGCATGGGCCCGGCGACAAGGATCCGATGGACGCGCCGCTCCAATTGGATGTACTTGCCGCGGTGCGGTATCTGCACCAGAACGGTGCGAAGACTGTTTCGATCATCGGCGGCAGCATGGGGGGCGGCGCGGCTGGCGATGCATCGATCGCCTCGAAGCCCGGGGAGATCGATCGGCTCATCCTGCTTGGCGCTGCGCCTAATGGGCCGGCAGAAAAGCTCAAGTCGCCGATTCTGATCATCGTGGCGCGTGACGATACGAGCGGCGATGGACCGCGGCTGCCCGGAATTCAAAAGCAGTTTGATAAGGCCCCGCAGCCGAAGGAACTGATCGTTCTCGATGGCTCGGCGCATGCCCAATATCTTTTCCACACGGGCCAGGGAAAGCGCGTGATGGAGGAGATTCTGCGCTTTCTTTCGGCGAAGTAGTCGAAGGCACACTCGCTCACGGCCTACCATCTTCCCCTAAAATAGAACCATGTTCACTGGCATCATCGAACAAACCGGCACGCTGGTCAGCCTGAAAGAAACGGGCGGCGCTCGCCGCATCACGATTGAGGCTCCAGGCATTGCCGGGCGCCTGCGCGAGGGCGACTCGCTGGCTGTCTCCGGCGTCTGCCTCACCGCACTCGACGTGAATAAGATTTACTTCCATGCCGACCTGGCGCAGGAGACGCTCGACAAAACTTCGCTTGGCTCGCTCGCTCCGGGTTCCAAGATGAATCTTGAGTTGCCCACAGCAGCCGGAAGCCCGCTCGGCGGCCACATTGTGCAGGGGCATGTGGATTGCTGCGGCACAATTACCGCGCTCGACCCGGTCATTTCATCCGCCAATCCGGCTTTTGACAAGCGCACCACCGACTGGACGCTGAAGGTGCGCGTCCCCGAAAGCGTGCGGCAGTGGATGGTGCACAAGGGATCGGTGGCCGTTGAAGGGATCAGTCTGACCATCGCCGAAGTCGATGGCGAAACAATCTCCATCGCTGTTCTGCCCCTGACTTACTGGCGCACCAATCTGCACACGCTCAGGGTCGGCGATCCGGTCAACGTGGAGGCGGATGTTCTGGTTAAGCTGGCACACGCCGAGATGATCGCCGCGAAGAAGCCGGAGTTTGAGTTGACTGAGACCTGGCTGGTGGCGAGCGGGTATTGATTCACATTTGTTGAAATCGGAGCGAAACATGAGAGTCATGTCCACCTTCAGACTCCTCGCCATCCTGCTCTTTGCAGTTGCCGGCAGCGTGCAGGTCTCTCCGCAGCCAGAACAACCGACGCAATCCGAGCACCGTGCCGGGCCCGATGGTTTGGAGGGATGGACTCTTAACTACACCATCCCGGACCGTCCCAATGAGAGATTTCCCATGAATCTCGTGATCGCCCGCAAAGGTCAAGTCCTGAGAAGAATCGAAGGGAACGGATTTGTTTGGAACTGGATTTTCTGGGCGAATGGCACGCAGGTAGCCTATGAATCCGGACCGCTTCACTTCGGTCTGCAATGCGCCCTCGCTGATGTGCATACTGGCAAGCGGGTGGCCAACTACGATTGCTTTCATGGCGTCCCCAACGATGCGCCCGCCTGGTTGAAGGCCCTGGAAAAGGTCCAGTGATTTTGCTTACGGCTTCGCCGGAGGCTTCGGCGGATCGATCAGGTAATCATCGCCGGTACGCGCCAGCAGCAACGCGCGGCGGTCTGTGAGCAGCTTCAGCCGGTTGGTCACTTCCATGAATTCCTTCTTCTGCTCGGCGGTGTAGACGATTGCGCCGGCACTGGCGTCGGGCATGGTGTTCAGCTTGTTCAGTTCATCAAGCCGCGCCTGCAGCTTGGGAATCTCGCGGTCCATCAGAATGGGACGGATGATGGTTGTCTTCGCACGTCCCGCCGCTATGTCGTTGCGGTTGTTTTCGCCCCATACCGGCAGAATTCCGACGTGACCAAGTTCGACGCGAATGCCGGCAGGGCCGTAGTCTTTGCGCACGGCGGAAAACAATCCAATCAACTCATCGCGCGGGTCGCCATTCTTGTCCGGCATCAGGCCATCGACATAGGTGCGCGACTGGTTGGAGAGAAAATTGCCCAGCGAATAAAAGATGACCGTGTTGCGTCCGTCCTGGGTTTTGTACGTCTCCACCGGTTGCAGGACGTGCGGATGATGGCCCACCACCACCGACGCGCCGGCCTCGAGCATCTTGTGCGCCATGTCCACGTCTTCCGGTCGCGGTGCGGGCGCATATTCGATGCCCCAATGAATTGAAACTACAAGAAAATCGCATTGCGTGCGGGCGGCCTTCACGGCATCCAGCACCTGCGCTTCGTCCGCGCCAGGGGCGCCGCCGCTCTCGCCGGGATAGGGGAAGAAATTCACGTGCGGCTGATCGGGGTTGTCAGGATTGCGATTGCCGTTGAGCCAGCGCGTCATGCCCAGCCAGCCAACCTTGATGCCGTTGGCCTCGGTAATCACCGGCTGCCATTGCTGCTGCACGGTATCGCCGGAGCCGGCAAAAAGCAGACCCTTTTCGCGCAGGTGTTCGCGCGTCTCGGTGAACCCCGGCCAGCCTTGGTCCATGACGTGATTGTTGGCGAACGAAACGATCTTGATCCCGTTGGCCTTGAGCCCATCGAGCAGCGCAATAGGCGCGTCGAACATGAATGGCTTCGATCCCTTCGAGTGCGCGGGCGCAACCGGCGTCTCCAGATTGACGAACCCGAAATCAGCTTTCTCGAAGACATCGCTCACATCGGAAAAAAGCGCGCCCCATCCCTGCGAATTTGTCGGATCGCCCGATGCCGCGGCCGCAGCAGCGGCAGCGCGCACCGGCTCATGCGGAATCACATCGCCGCCAACGGCAAAGCTCACTTGCGCAAGCTCATGCGGATAAGGCACGACGGCTGCGGCGAGTCTGCGTCCGTGAGAGCCGGCCGGCAGCAGAGCGCCCACTGCCCCCACAGCCAGCAGCAACGCGCCTCCACCAGCCAATCGCCAGTGCCTGCGCAAGCCACCTGCAAGCTTTGTACCGAATCCCGCTTCCGACCGTCTTCCCTGCATCGCAATGTCCATGGTGCGCATCAATCTGCTTCCCTTCAATCCCAATTCAATTCACCGCATTACAACCGCCGCACCAGCAGCAGCGTCTGGTCGTCGAACTGGCTTCCAAATGCATTCGCGGCGGCAAGAATTTTCGCAGCCAGTGCCGGCAGCGCATCCCCGGCGTTGGCTGGGATGATCCCCTTCAATCGCTCCACACCAAACTCCTCGCCACCCTTGTTCGCTGCTTCTAGAATCCCATCCGTGGCCACCACCAGTAGATCGCCGGGCAACGTCTCCAGCGTGTATCCGTCGAAGCTTGAAACCGGGAGCAGTCCAAGGGGAAATTGTTCCTTCTCGATATTCGTCATCGTGCTCCCGCTGGCGTGCCATTGCAGCAGCGGCGGGCTTGCGGCCAGCGCATAGAACACGGTCCCGTCCGCGCCCAGCCGGAAGCCGGCGAAGGTGGCGTACATGTGCGACTCCTTCACTTCGGGAAGAACGGTATTCAGCCTGTCCAGCAGCACCGGCAATGTCCGCTGCGGCTCGCGTTCGCCGGCTTCGAGCAGTGCGGTGCGCGCCGCGGTTTTCAGCATTCCCATAAGAATGCCAGCCTGCAATCCGTGCCCGGCAATGTCAGCGACGTAGGCGACCGCGTCTCCGTTCGATAAGAAGAGCGCGTCTACGAGGTCACCGCCGACTTTGTCGCTGGGGCAGGAGATTCCGTACACCTCGAAGCACGCACTGCGCAGCGTGACCGGCGGCACCAGCGTTTTCTGAATGCCGTGCGCCAGCGCCAGTTCATTCGCCATGCGGAAGGTTTCCAGACCTTCGCGGCGGATATAAATCACGAAGAGGATATAGGAGACCAGGACCGCGCACATGGTTGAGGTGGCCGCAAAGCGAGTGCCCGTTTGCGAGGGAACCGCCTGCAAGTGAAAGGCGCCAATCATCCATTTGGAGAGGAAGGCGTTGAGCGGGGTGTTAAGAAACTCCAATACGATGAGCCCGATGAAAAACAGCCGGGACAACTTTGCCAGCACCAGGAGCCACAGAACGGCGTTGATGCCGCTTGTGACCGCTATGGTAAGCACGACGAGATAAGGCATCTCTCCGTTTGTCTCAATCAGGTCGAAGAATGGTCCGACTACGGAGAACAAGAGGAAGACGCCCGCCATCAGCACCCACAGGCGCTTGAAGGGCACCGATCGAAAATGCGCCCATCGGGTCGAGTTCTGCGTGTACCACGGCTTGATTTTTTCGGCCATCGACAGAGATATCCTTCGTCGGCTGCGCCTTTAGCAGCTAGGAGCAAATATATCGAAAGCGGCCAGTGTTGGCTGAATCGTTGGTGCGAAACTGCTTGTCAGCTCCTTTTCTGTATGTAACTCTTTGGAATCCCCACGGAGGTCGTCTTCCTTGCGCAGCGCACGACTTATCGGGCCTCTCGCGGCCTTCCTGTTCGTCGCGCGCCTTTGCTCTGCGCAGCAGATCGTGCTGCCGCAAGCCGCGGGCCCGGCATCGGTGGATGGGTCCTGGCTGATCTCCGCCAGCGATCCGCCTTCTGGAGAAAATCCTGCAACCACTGTAACCGCCGGGGAAACTGCGATGCTTTCCGCGCCGCCGCATTTCTCCACCGACCCCGAGGTGCTGTGGTTCCGCGCCACGCTGCGCATGAGCAGCCCAATGGAGCGGCCGGCGCTGCTGATTGCTCCGCGCACGCTTGGTTGCCAGATCTTCATCAACGGCATCAAGGCCGCCGATTGCACGCAGTTATCCGCGGCGAACGACATGGTTCAGCGCGGTATTCTGATTCACCTTCCCGCCACTGTGCCGGGCGCGCCCATCGCGGTAGCCATCCGCCTGGTGCATCCGTCACCAACCAGAACCGGCGTGCGCGCCTCGGGCACGAGCGACCTGATTCTGCCGTCGCGTTGGGACAATGCCGGCCTCGGCCTCGGCCCCAACGATGTGCTTTTCGGCTCCGCGGCCGCGCTGGCCGACCACCGCGCCGCGCTTGACGGAGGACGCTTCATCGACCTGCTGCCGCAAACTCTGCTCTGCGTCGCCGAGTTGCTTGGCGGTGCAATTCTGATTCTGCTCTTTGCGGATGACCGCCGCAGGCGTGAATACGCCTGGTTCGCCGGCTTTCTGTGGCTCGATGGAAGCTGCTCGCTGCTCTCGGTCTTCAAGCGCGAGTATCCACTGCTCTCGCCATTCGGGCACAACGCCTGCGATGCGCTTGCCCTGATTGCGCGCTATGCGCTTCTAATAGGATTTCTGGCTGCGTTTACAGGCGTGCGCATCAATCGCTGGGTCCGTGGCTACCAGGTTGCACTGATTGTGATCCCCGCGATGCTGATGGTGGAGTTGAAAGGCATTGAACTCGGTTGGTGGCATCAATGGCTGGCCTTGCGATG
>Ga0210388_10003703_pt1 | contig 11941 bp, 9 predicted proteins | sample IncBWC19OmetaG_FD_155485 | JGI IMG/M metagenome (GOLD analysis project Ga0210388, IMG submission 155485) | Forest soil microbial communities from Barre Woods Harvard Forest LTER site, Petersham, Massachusetts, United States - Inc-BW-C-19-O ... | reverse complement strand
GATATTTTCGAATTTCGCATCGCCGTCCAGCAGGCCCTCCTGCTTCAGCGCATCCGCCACTTCCTGCACAATCTGGCGGCCGGCTCCGGAGACATCCGCCAGCGCGGCCATGATCCAAACGGGTGACGCGCGAAAGGCCAGAATGCCGACCAGTTCTATTCCGTGGCCGGCTGTCCGGCGCATCAGAAAGTTATTGGCTAACTCGCCTGAAGAAGGGTACACGCCTTGCACCTGCCCTACTTGTTCGATCATGAACCGCAGGGCGATGTCCACCATGGTCTGGTAAGTCTTGGTGCGCCGCACGGCAGCCGGGAGGGTAACGTCGCCCAGTTGGCGAATCAGCCCGCCGGCCAGAGCGGCGCCAGACCGGAACAGGCGTTCGGGTAATGAGATAAGGTATCTGGCGGTTCTGGTTACGGTTTTGCGGCGTTTCTGACCGGGGGGCGTGATACGTCCCATGGCAAATTGTAACGCACGCAAATCCAAAGCACCGGCTCCCTCAAGCACGGTCGCGGTTCGGTAAGGCGCGGTACAATTTACAGCACGGCCATGCCCGACATCGTCATCCGTCCCAGCATGAAGTTCATCAAGGCCGGCTACGCGTTCACGATGTTGGTGATCGCGGCCGCCGTGTTTGTCCATTACAAATACCTGGCCGACAGATACGATGTTCCTTGGCTGCCGATTCTGAGCTTGGTGCTTTTGATCTGGCCTATCAAACGTAATATCCATCGGCAAACCATCAAGCTGACCATCGCAGGCGAGAAGCTGCGCTATGAAACTGGCCTGATGTCCAAATCGACGCGGCTGATCCAACTTCCGAAAGTGCAGGACGTTCGGGTGATCCAATCCGTGGGGCAACGAATGTTAGGCGTAGGCGACCTATCGATAGAAACCGCGGGCGAAAACAGCCGTCTGGTGGTCGAAAATCTGGATAATCCGCAGCAGTTGGCGGAGCAAATCACCGATTTGGCCGGGCACGCACCCGCTAGCGGCGTGCAATAGGGATAACTGGGAAGATTCCTAGCAGCAAGGTTTGGTACGCTTATTACTAAGTGAAACTTGCAATGGTTGGGAGGCAAGCGTCACTCCGCCTCATCGGTCTTGTTCTGCTGGCTTGGTCGCCCATTCTCGCGGGTTGGCGTCTGGCCGGGCCCTTCGGTGGTAGTGCGCGCGCCATCGCCATCGATCCTGAAAATGGCAACACGCTGCTGGCCGGCGCGCGCGATTCATTGGTATTCCGCTCGGACGACGCCGGGGCAACCTGGCGGATGCTGCCGTTTTCGCCCGGATCGCCGGGGACAATCGACGCGCTGATCATCGATCCAAAGTCATCCGGTCATTTTTATGCGGGCCTGGACGCCGGCGATTCCCCCGACTCGGGGGTTTACGAAAGCCGTGACGGCGGTGAGCATTGGCAGGCGCTGGCTGGAGTCCGCGGATTGCGCATTGAGTCTCTGGCGCTCGCGCCCAGCAATCCGGGCGTACTGGCGGCGGGTACATCGAAGGGCGTTTACCTCAGCGCCGACGGAGGCGGGGGTTGGCAGAGAATCTCCGCGGAAAACAATCTGGAGATGCGGGACATCACGGCGCTGGCGTTCGATCCGGTGAACTCAAGCACCATTTACGCCGGGACGCCGCATCTGCCCTGGAAGACCTTGGATAGCGGCGCGAATTGGCAGCCTATCGCCACCGGATTGATTGACGATTCGGACATTTTTTCCATTCGCGTGGATCCCAAGCGCCCGGAACTGGTATTCGCCAGCGCCTGTAGCGGAATTTATCGCAGCGAAAATGGGGGCGAATTATGGACCAAGCTGCGCGGTATCCCGGGGACGCACCGGCGCACCCATGTGATCGCGCAGGACCCACGCGACGCGGAAACCATCTTCGCTGGGACGACACTCGGATTGTTCAAATCGCCGGACGGTGGCCGCTCCTGGCTGCACTTGAGTACCGAACAGGTGAATTGGATGGTGTTCGATCCCCAGGATGCCCGCACTCTCTACCTGGCCTCCGAATTCGCCGGCATCCTGAAGAGCAGGGACTCCGGGCAAACGTTCGCGGCCATGAATCGGGGATTTGCAAACCACAGCCTCACGCAGATCACCGGCTCCGGCACCCAGCTTTATGCGAGCAGCATTTATGAAGGGCGGCACGGCGGGGTGTTTCGAAGCGTTGACGGAGGACTGGATTGGACTTTGTGCGCCGATGAAGAGGCCTTGGCGGGACGAAATCTAACCAGCCTGGTGGCCGTTCCATCCCGAAAAGATGCCGCCACGCGGCCAGATCTTCTATTTGCGGCGAGCGCGGACGACGTCTTAAAATCGGTCGACGGCGGAAAGACGTGGTCGCGGCTGGCCATCCAACCGAAGGCTTCAGCCGGCCATCCACCGCAACATTTTGGGCGAATTCGCATCCAATCCCTACAGGTGGTCCAACTGGATAAATTGGTTCTTTTCGCGGGCACGCAATCGGGGCTCTTCCGGAGCTCCGATGCCGGCAGCAGTTGGGAACGCCTAAACACGGCCGGAATCGCAGGTGTGCCGGTGCTGGCAATTTACGCACCTCCACGCGGAGATTCTCGTCTGGCCGTGCGCACGGCGGGCGGGCTGTTCTTGTCCGAAGACGGCGGCCGAACCTGGCGCCTGGCGGCGCTGCCGGGGAACGATTATTACCTGTATGACTTGGCGCTGCCCATGGACCGCGACCAACCTATCCTGGCGGCCACTTCGCGCGGCCTGCTCGAATCCGTGGATAGCGGCGCCAACTGGAAGCTGATCACCGCAGGTGTTCCGGCCGGGACCATAAACTCGGTGCGATTCAACCCGGCACGGAGCGGTGAGGCGTACCTGATTCAATACGGGAAGGTCTACCAGTCGCTGGACGGCGGCGCATCGTGGCAGCTTTTCCCGAGTGAAGGATTGGAGAATGCTTCCGTTCACACCCTGTGGCTCTCGGCTGACATCCCGGGCCGCATGGTTGCATTGAGCGCCGCGCGTGGCGCCTTGGTTTTTGACACGGCCCAGGCCGGCGCAGCCGAGCAAATCGATCATGCAGTTTCAACAAGTAAATGACAGACAGAGGAGAAAGGTAAGGAATATGCAGACATTCTGGAGGATTACGGCTTTGGCCGCGGTCGCGACAGGCGTGCTTTTGATAAGCCCGGATCGCGCTGCCGCTCAAACTGCTACAAACGCTGTGCCCGCCAAATCGGGCGACTATTTCAACTTTTTCGAGCTCAACGTCTACGGCGGCTGGGGCGATTACACCAAGCAGGATGGCCAGCCGTTCTCCCAATTGCAACAGGGAGGGCTAATGGGTGCGAGAACCACCGAGAATTTTTGGAACTATTTCGCGTTAGAGCAAGACTTTGGTTTTTTCTCCTACCACCGGCTGGTGTTTCGAGGCCCGACGCCGAATGGCGTTCCGATTCCGATACTTGGAACGCACGTCTATCAAGGATCCTTCAATGGCGTTTTGCACTTCACGCCGCGAGACAGTAAGTTCCGCCCGTTCGTAACAGCGGGAATTGGCGAGGCGAACTACGTTCCTAACCACGCGGCCATGGAGGCGGCGGAGGGGTTGCCGCCAGAGGCCGGCTTCACAGGTTTCTCAACGCACGGTAGCTTGGAGCTGAACTACGGCGGTGGGTTGAAGTATCAGATGAGTCCGCGCTTCGGAGTTCGGATGGACGCACGCGGCTACTACGGACACACTCCACAGTTTGGTTTACCCAGCGATTCACCGGATGGCGGCGCCACAATTCCAAGAGGGTTTAAGGAATTCGGAGTGCAGCTAACCGGTGGTTTGACGCTGTATCTGGGGCACATCGGTGAGAAGCCGGCTCCGCCACCGCCGCCTCCGGCGCCTCCGGTAATCCCGCCGCATGGATTGAGTGCGGGATCGATCACGGCTAGCGCTACCTCCGTTTGCCCGGGCGATACGGTACGGCTGCATTCCAATGCCTCCGATCCGCAAAGCCACAGCCTGAGCTTCCAGTGGTCAGTGAATGGAAACAATCAAGGTGGAAACAGCGCCGACTATACCTTCACGCCGGACTCTTCCGGCGATTTTCGCATCGGCGTTCATGTGAGCGACACCGCCAGCGATCATGCAGCCACTGCCGTCGATGCAAGTTCCATATCGATCCACGTAGGCGTGTACAACCGGCCCACATTGGGTGGGCTGACGGCCAACCCCACAGTTCTTGATCGCGGCCAAACCTCCGCGCTAAGCGTCAACGGAACAGGTTCGGAATGCAGCGGCGCGCTGAGTTATAGCTGGGCAGCTAGCGAAGGAACAGTTTCCGGAAGCGGCGCCAGCGCGCAGTACGATTCAAGCGGAGTGTCTTTCAATCAGAACGATCTCAGCCGGCCGCAATCCAAGCCGGTCACGATTACGGCTACGGTTACCGATAGCAAGGGTGGATCGGCGAACGCTTCCACCACTGTGACGGTCAACTTGGCCGCGCAGGTGAAGCACTTCGGCGATATTGTCTTCCCCAAGGATAGCGCCAGGGTGAACAACTGCGGCAAGCGCGTTTTGATTGAGCAGTTATATCCGACGCTCAACTCCAACGCCAACTACGATGTCGTGCTCGTGGGCCACATCGATTCGAACGAGGTTCCCAAGAGCAGATCCAGCAAGTTGAGACATTTGGATCGGGATCGGGTACTCAACGTCGCTGCGATATTGAGCGGCGGAGGCGGAACCTGCACGTCACTGGATGCTTCGCGCATCAAGGGAGTCTGGGTGGGGGCAACGCAGGAAACCGAAGCTCTGCCCACGTCCTGCACGGTCTCGACCACTGCTCCCAAGGAGCGCAAGGGCGCCGAGGTGGACGCCGGTGAAGCGAAGAATCGCCGCGTGGAAATCTGGCTGGTTCCGAAAGGAATGCCGTTGCCACCCGCGGCTCGTGACGCCAAAGAGCTGCCGGACGCCGAACTGAAGAAACTCGGCTGCCCCAAATAGGGTGACAGGATACTCAATCCCCGATTTCCGGAACCACGGAAATTGGGGATTGGGTTACTTTGGCCAGATAGCGGTGATGTCGATGGCTACGCCAGCGAGACGCGACGGCTGCAGTTGACCTTCGCGCAATATGGCGGTTGTTTGGAGCCGGCCGTCTTTCAGTAACAGCACTTCGCAGGTCCGCGCTTCCGGAGAAACCACCCAAACCTCGGGAACCCCGAGGCTTTCGTAATCCTTCAATTTCGACTCACGTTCCGGGCGTGTGTTCGCTGGCGAGAGGACCTCCACTATCAACTCGGGTGCGGAGTGGATGTAGCCATCCTGCTCCACCACTTGGCTACGGACGAATACAGCAATGTCCGGCACTCTTGTTGTCAAAGGATCGCCGTGGATGACCAAACCAAACGTGCTTACTCGCACCTGAATGGTCTTGCGGTCGACGCTGGCCTTCAAAAGATCGGCTAGGTTTTCGACAATGTCCGCGTGAAGGATCTTATTAGGAGGCATTTTTTGGATTTCGCCATTCACGACTTCCTCAATGCCTTCCACTTCGGGCAGCTTGAGCCACTCTTCGTAAGTCAACACTTTCGGGGTGGTTGCCATAAAGAGCCCTTTCCCATAGTGTACGATGAACCTGAACCATGAGACCGTCTGAAGCTTCCCGGAGCCATGTCTGACGGCCAGCCCGCGCTGCGCCGGGAACTGCGGCTGTGGCACCTGGTGCTGTTCAACGTGTCGGCCGTGGCCGGGATCCGGTGGCTGGCGGCGGCTGCGCAGGTGGGCCCTGGGTCGCTCACGCTTTGGCTTCTCGCGGCGCTCACGTTTTTTCTGCCGTCCGCGCTGGTGATCGCATCGCTCTCCCGGCGTTTTCCCGAAGAAGGCGGATTTTACGTCTGGACCAAGCGCGCCTTCGGCGATTGGCACGGTTTTCTGGCCGCCTGGGTCTATTTCGTCAGCAACATCCTCTACTTTCCAACGCTGCTGCTCTCCGGCGTCGCCATGGCCAGCTTCATGTTCGGCCAAAGCGGCGCGAAATATTCCGAGAACGCCCTGTACGCCGTTCCCGCCACCGTGGCGGTGCTGTGGGTAGCGATTTTCACAAACTTGGTTGGACTGCGGGTGGGAAAATGGCCTAGCTTGTTGGGAGGCGGCGCGGCTTATCTGGTAGCCCTTCTGCTATGCATACTTGGATTGCTGGCGACCTGGCGTTACGGGTCCGCCACACACTTTACGAACCTGGTTCCCGATGTGAGTTGGTCAAATCTAAACTTCTGGTCGCAGATCGCGTTCGCGATGGTGGGATTGGAGCTGGCGCCGATTCTAGGCGGCGAGATTCAAAACGCGGAAAGAACCATTCCTCGCGCGGCTTGGATCTCGGGACTGCTGTGCGCCGCGTTTTACATGGCCGGGACTGCCGCGATGCTGGCGCTACTGCCTCCAAGCCGGATCAATCCCATGACTGGTCTCGCGCAGGCTGGGGATGTGGCCGGAGCGCGGTTCGGCGCCCATTGGCTCTCGCCTTGCTTTGCGCTGTTGATCACGGTGGGTGTCCTGGGCCAACTGAACAGCTTTATTGCCGGGAACTCGCGCCTGCCTTTCGCCATGGGCCTGGATCATTACCTGCCGGCCGCCTTTGCAAAAGTGCATCCGCGCTGGCGCACGCCTTACGTGTCGATTCTCGCCCAGGGAGTTTTCTCGAGCATATTTCTGGTGTTGGCCGAGTTAGGCGAGACTCTCCGGGCGGCGTATCAGATCATGGTGGATATGACAGTGATCGTAACTTTGATCCCGTTCGTTTACATCTTCGCGTCCGGCATGAAATTCGGCCAGCGCTGGGCGGGCGCCACGGGAGCGATGGTTTCCGCCATAGCGATTGTCCTCTCCGCAATTCCTCCGCCGGGCGTGGCGTCGATCTGGCTGTTTGAGCTGAAAGTGGTAGGTGGCACTTTGTTGTTGGTGTGGGCCGGATGGATGATCTTCGCGCGAAGTCAGGCTGCTCGCGGATGACTTACTCGGAGTCCAAGCGGTTTCTCTACTCTCTCGGAAACGAGATTCAGACCGCGAAGTTCGGATTGGACCGAATTACACGATTGCTGGAAGCGTTGGGCAGTCCGCATCGCCAGGGCCGCTTCATTCACGTGGCAGGGACTAACGGGAAGGGTTCCACCTGCGCCATGATTGAGGTGGGCCTGCGGGCTTCCGGCGTGCGCACGGGCCTCTACACATCGCCGCACTTGATAGAGCCCACTGAGCGCGTCCAGATCGACGGACAACCCATTACAGAAGATCAATTCGCGGAAGCCTTCACGGAAGTTCATAAGTTGGCGGAACAAATGCTTTCCTCGGGCGAGCTCGACTTACACCCCACTTACTTCGAGACGGTGACGGCGATGGCATTTTTGTTGTTTGCGCGCCAGCAGGTGGATACCATCGTGTTGGAAGTGGGGATGGGCGGGCGTCTGGACGCGACGAATGTAGTCACGCCCGCGCTCTCGGTGATTACCCCGGTGGACTTCGATCATCAGTTCTTCCTGGGCGACTCGTTAGAGAAGATCGCGGCGGAAAAAGCGGGTATCCTGAAGCCCGGCATTCCGGCTGTCTTCGCTGGGCAGCGGGAGGAAGCCGAAACCGTCCTGCGCGCTCATGCCAAAGGCCCGTACATTTTGGCGCGCGATTGGGCCATCATCGATCTCAGTATCAATGCACGAGGCAGCAAATTTCGGATGCGAGGGGAAGATGTTGTTTGCCCCTTAGCGGGGCAACATCAGGTGGAAAATGCCCGCACCGCCGCAATTGCGCTTCACGAACTCGGCGTTTCGCCCGCCGGCATCGCCAAGACGCGCTGGCCCGGAAGGCTGGAGCAAGTGTCACGAGATCCGGAAATCATTTTGGACGGCGCGCATAATCCCGCCGGCGCGCAGGCTCTGGCGAATTACATCCGCGAATTTTATCCAGGCCGGCGCATTTGGATGATTTACGGCGTGATGCGCGACAAGGCGGCCGGCGAAATGGCGGCGCTGCTCTTCCCCTTGGCCCACCGCGTGATTGTGACCGCTCCCGACAATTCCAGAGCCATGCCGCCGGAGGAAATCCCCGCGCCTGGCGCCAGCATCACGCACACAGTCGGCCAAGCCGTGGCACTGATCCATGACGCGGCAGCGGACGATGTCATCTTCATCACCGGATCGCTTTTCGTGGTGGGCGAGGCGCGCGCCCTCCTCGTACAATGAAACGAGTGTCGCTCTTACGGGCATTGCTGATTACGGACCCGCTTATCGTCCTGGCCACGATTGTTTACGGAACAGCGAGTCTGCTGGTGTCGTTTTTTGACCCCGAGCGGCGCAGGCAAAATGCGGTGGAGCGTGCCTGGGCCCGTGCTTTGCTGGCGGCAAGCGGGGTCAAGCTCAAGGTGGAAGGGCTCGACAAGATCGCCAAAGATGGCAGCTATATATTCGTGTCCAATCATCTGAGTTACATGGACACGCCGGTGGCTCTGGCAAGTCTTCCGGTGCGTTTCCGGTTTCTCGCCAAGCGCGGTCTTTTTCAAATCCCGTTTCTAGGCTGGCATCTGGGGCGCGCGGGCCATATACAGGTCCCCCGGGAAGACGCGCGCGCGGCGGTGAAAACCATGACGCTGGCGGCGCAGGTGGTTCGCGAAGAAGGAATCTCGCTGCTCATTTTTCCCGAGGGCGGGCGATCGCGCACTGGCGAAATGCGCGATTTCAAGGAAGGCGCCGCGTACATTGCCATCAAGGCCGGCGTGCCGCTGGTGCCCATCGCTCTGAAGGGAACGCGCGAGATTCTCCCGTTCGGCTCCGGCGTAGTCAAGACGGGGGCGGTGACCATGCGCATCGGCGATCCGATCCCCACAGCGCAGGCATCTCCGCACGATCGCTTGCGTCTGACGGAAGAGCTGCGCCATCGTATTGTTGCTTTGCTCGAAGAACATCCTATCCATGCTTAAACTGATTCTCGCCGCTGTCCCCGCGGTCGTGCTCGCGCAGACCATGTCGATTGAGGATTACAAACCCAAGTCCACATTGGTTGTCCCGCAGCATCCAGTCACGCGGGCGAAATATCCGTTCATCGACGTGCACAATCACCAGAATTCCCAGATGCCGATGGCGCAATTGGACAAGCTGGTGAAGGATATGGACGGCATCAACCTGCAGGTGATGGTGAATCTGAGCGGCGGCTATGGCGGCACCCTCGAAAAAGGCGTGGCCAATATGAAAGGTCACTACAAGAACCGGTTCGTGGTGTTCGCGAACATCGATTTCACCGATATCGACGCCCCCGGATATAGCCACCGTGCCGCTGCGCAGCTGGAACGCGATGTCCACAACGGCGCGCAAGGCTTGAAAATCTTCAAGAACTTCGGCATGGATCTGAAAGACACCAAGGGGCAGCGCATTCATGTGGACGATCCCCGCTTCGACGAATTGTTTGAAACCTGCGGAAGGCTGAAGATTCCGGTGCTGATCCATACCGCTGAGCCGTGGTCATTTTTCCAGCCCATGGATCAATACAACGAGCGCTGGCTGGAGCTGAAGACGCATCCCGGCCGCGCGCGGCCGCCCGATAAAAACCCCAGCTGGGAGACCCTGATGGGCGAGCAGCACAATCTTTTCGCCCGCCATCCAAACACAACTTTTATCGCCGCCCATCTGGGATGGTTGGGCAACAATCTTGCCGAACTGGGCCGTCTGCTGGACCGATTGCCGAACGTGAATACGGAAATAGCCGCGGTGCTATATGAGCTGGGACGGCAGCCCCGCTTCGCCCGCGAATGGCTCATCAAATACCAGGATCGCGTGATGTTCGGCAAGGATGTCTGGAACGCACAGGAATACTACACTTACTTCCGGGTGCTGGAAACCGCCGACGAGTATTTCGACTACTATCGCAAATATCATGCCTTCTGGCAGATGTACGGGCTGGACTTGCCGGACGAAGTTTTAAAAAAGCTGTACTACAAGAACGCGCTGCGGATAATCCCAGGCATTGACCGGGCGCCGTTCCCCGATTGAAGCTAAGGCACCGAGTTTCCATGGGCCTGCTGGCCCGCGGTGCGGAAAGTTGGGGTTGGCAGGCGAAAGCGCCTGCCCCACGTCTGCCCAGTGGGGCAGGCGCTTTCGCCTGCCAACCGAACGGTCCCGGCGTCTTCAACGGAGTCGGTGGTTGCGAAATGCGGTGCATTCGGCATAGACTCAGCTAACGTGCGATCCATTATTGTTCCGCTGGGCGGATTTCTTGGCTCTGGAAAAACCACATTGATTCTTGCTGCCTCGCGAGTCTTACAGCGCCGTGGTATGCGCGCGGCGGCCATATTGAACGATCAAGGCCAGAATTTAGTGGACACTGAATTCGTCGGTGCCAACGGAATCGCAGCCGATCAAGTCACCGGCGGATGTTTCTGTTGCCGCTTCTCGGAATTAGTGGTTGCCGCCGAACGGCTGCGCGCGCATTCTCCGGAGGTGATCTTCGCCGAGGCGGTGGGAAGTTGCACCGATATTTCCGCGACAACTTTGCAGCCGCTGAAGCTTTACCACAGCCGGAAATTTCGGCTGGCGCCTTACACGGTTTTGGTGGATGCCGCACGCGCGCGGGAAGTTGAACGGAGTCCGGATTTAGGGTTCTTGTTTCGAACGCAGATTGATGAGGCAGACTTGATCTGCTTCACCAAAACGGATCGACATAACGAATTTCCGAACATCGCAGGTGCTCCGGTGCGATATCTCAGTGCGTTGACCGGTCAAGGTGTCGCAGAGTGGCTGGATGAAGTGCTGGCCGGAGAAATTCCAACCGGAAGCAAAATCCTGGATATCGATTACGAGCGCTACGCGCGCGCCGAGGCGGCATTAGCATGGCTCAACTGCAGCGCCACGGTCAAGCTCGACCCCGCGCTCTCGCCTGCATTGTTGATTGGCCCGTTTCTTGAAGAAATGCAGCGCGCGTTGATCGTGGAGGGTCTGCGCATCGTCCACCTGAAGCTTGCCGACGATTCGCCAAGCGGTTACCTGAAAGCGTCGGTGGTCAGCAACGGAGAAGAGCCTGCGGTCCATGGGATGCTGGACGCGTCGCCGGCTGAGGTTCATCAACTGTTGTTGAACGTGCGTGCCGAGGGTGATCCAGCCACGCTGCGGCGAATTGTTGAAGAACAGTTGGCGAAATTGCCTGGAAAAATAGAGGTGCGAAATATGCAATGCTTCAGCCCGGCGCCGCCCAAACCCGAGCATCGAATGGCGTCAGTGGCGCCACAAGGGATGAGAGCATGAGTGATCGGCGAGGGTTTATCAAAGGCATCGTCGCCGGCGTTAGCCTGCCCGGCCTCGCGCCGCTCGCGGCGGCCCAAGCGCAACCCGCCGCTGCTGCCGTGCCAGCCGAACGTATCCGTTATCCGCGATCTTATTCCGGACGGCAACTCGCCATGATTGCGTTTCCTCTGGGCGGTATCGGCACGGGCAGCATCAGCCTGGGTGGACGCGGGCAGCTCCGCGATTGGGAAATTTTCAATCGACCCGATAAGGGCCGCTCGCCAACCTACGCATTTCCTTCCATCTGGGCCAAGCGCGGAAATTCGAAGCCCGTGGCGCGAGTGCTGGAAGCGCGCCTGATGCCGCCGTACGCTGGTTCTTCCGGACTTGGTTCGGACAATGCGCCGGGGCTCAGCAGGCTAGCCGGCGCCACTTTTACGGGCGAGTTTCCGATGGCGCGCATTGCGTTTCAGGATGCCAGTCTGCCGGTGCGGGTAACGCTCGAAGCCTTCAGCCCATTTATTCCTCTTGATCCCGACGCGTCCGGCCTTCCGGTGGCGATGCTGCGTTATCGCGTTCACAATCCCGGCCCTGGCGCGGCGCAGGTTTCGATAGCTTTCTCGATCGATAGTCCGGTTGGAGGCGATGGGCGCATCAACGAATTTCGTATGGAGGGTGCAGGTCTTCAGGGCCTGTACATGAGCAATCCG
>Ga0210388_10003702_pt1 | contig 11942 bp, 11 predicted proteins | sample IncBWC19OmetaG_FD_155485 | JGI IMG/M metagenome (GOLD analysis project Ga0210388, IMG submission 155485) | Forest soil microbial communities from Barre Woods Harvard Forest LTER site, Petersham, Massachusetts, United States - Inc-BW-C-19-O ... | reverse complement strand
GGAAAGCGTCGTGGACTTACCTCCTCCTGCCCTTCCCTGCGAGCCCTGCACCACATCGCGGGAGGTCAATATCTGCTCGATGGCGGCACGCTGGACGGAGTTGAGCTGCTGGCGGGATTCACTCACCCGTACCGCATCCTGAATGGACATCATAGGCGATGCTTGATTCTGTCCCTGAGCCATGCGACGAAGGATTTCTCTCTCGTTGCGAATTGTTTCCGCGGTAGTGAACTGGCGGCCCGTATCGTATTTCTGCCCCGCGACCGTTTGGAACTCACCAGAGGCGATGCGACTCTCGAAGCTGACGCGAACTTCGGCATAGGTGGTTTCGCTCATGCCGCGACGGAGAGCATCGCGGAAGAGAGCGCGTTCATCGGTGACCGCCTCGCGTTCAAAGCTGCGCTCGCGGGCGAAGGTGACAGCCTCCGATGCCTTTGCCTGCCGAGCTTTCGCGTCAGCTTGCAGGGTTTGCCCCTGCGCTCTCTCCCTGGCGTCAGCCACGACTTTATCGGCCTGATAGCCGAATTCGGCCGCGAGCTGACGATGGGCTGCGAGAACTTCTGCGGGCGCATGAATCCTTTTGCCGTCGCGGGTGGAGTGCGCGGCAATCTGCGCGGATTCATGGCCATAGAAGCCGTTGCGCTCAAGATACTCACGTATCTGCTGGCTGCGCGGGCTCGAGGCATCCAGATATTCTCGCGAGTACCCTTTGATCTCGGGCGCGCCACTTCTGCCCGCCTCGATCTCGTATCCGAGGTTGCGGAGTCGGTGGGTCAACTCCGACTGATAGACAGCGGTGGCAAACTGCTGGCTGTCGAAGAGACCCTGCGGTTGCAGAGCGCGAGTAGTCCCATCGCCACGCTCGGTCATGTTGAAGATGACCGTATGCGTGTGGAGCTGTGGCGCAGCGTAGCCATCGACGGGCCGGGCGGTGTCATGCTCGAACTTCGCAGCGACGAATTGCCCAGTGGTTTCAGCCGGATGGTTGCCACCAATACGAGCCTGGGTGTACCGCTCCAATTCATCAAGCGCCAAATTCACCGCCGCTCGGTGGGCCTCGCGCACCCGGTTATCGCCGCCTACCAGCGCGCTCAAGGATACGGACTTCGGAGCCGAAAACGTCGCGTCCCAACCAGCCCGATGTTCGGCAGGAACGACACATTTACCGTCGGCGCCTTTATACTGCTGCACCACCCGATGCCGGATAAGCTGGTCGGCGGTACGTGGGTCCTGGCCTTCAGAGAGGCGGGCGAATTCTTCGGCTCCCACCGCGCCCGCAAGCTCTAACTTCACCGCGAGTTTGCCGTGCCACTCGCCCTGAGTCGAGCCGTCCTTGCGCCAGTAGTTTTGCTCGGCGGAGGTGAAATCCTTGGCGTGATAGGTCTGAGCCTGCGAAGCGGAGAGCGGTTTTGAGATGGTCAGCATGGCTCAGTCTCCCAAAGAGAATCCGGCTTCGACGGATTCGCCATCGTCCTCGGCGACGACCGGCTGCGGCGGCTTTTTGGTCAACGTCTTTGGGTCGAAAGCAAGGTTGTCCTCTTCCAGAGGACGGGCGATGAATGCAGGCTGTGTCGCAGGGATATCGTTGTACGCGAAGCTGAAACGGGCAACCCAGTTGCCATGTTTCAAGAAAGCGTGTCGATCCGGAAGTCCAGAGACCTCCGAATCGAGCACAAGCGGTTCGACCTGACGTTCGATGTTGAAGTTGTTGCCCTGGCGGGTGCCGGTGAAGTGCGTTTCGCGCAGGCGCTCAATCTCGACTTTGCCGATGGCGTTCGATACCCACTCGGCGGATTTGGGTTCCGTGATGCGCAGAAAGATTTTGGTGGCCGGCTGCGAAAGCATCACCTCGGCCATGTGGCCGTAGAGGAATTCGAGCTGGGCTTTACCCTGGAAGCCGAGGATGAGTGGGTTCTTCGACTTCCTGTTTTCGGTGATCGCGGTATGGAGCTGCGGCAAGCGTTGGAGGCTGGCCAGCTCGTCCAACACGAACCATACCGGGTGCTGACTTTCCTTCGGCTCATTCAAGAGACGCAATACCAGCAGGTCAATCCAGAGGCTATGCAGCGGTCGCAACGCCTCGCGTTCGCTGGGCTTCGATGTGAGGAAAATCCAACCCTTGCGGGTCTCGGCCCAATCGGTGGCGCTCCAATGATGTGAGGTTTTGTTCTTTCGGGGCAGCATCCGCAAACTGTCGGCGATCAATCCGAGCGAGGCCAGAACACCGTTCCGTTGTTGCTGCGCGCCCTTCGCAATCATCATCGCCATCTCCGTGTTCTGCACGCGGCGGTCGATCTCCTCCGGGTTCGCCATCCATTCGACCAGCTCCTCGGGTGTGGGGCCGAAGGTCAGTAGATGGGCGAAGATTTTCTGCGGTGTCTCGGTGAAAAACTCACCCTTCTTATCCGTTGTCGGCTGATACAGCGATGCGGCGATGGCCTTCGCTTCCGCGCGGCGGCGCAGCTCCTCGGATGGCCCCCAATAGGGGCAGCGGACATCCAACGGATTCAGGATGATGTCGCCGCGACTGGGATCGTAGAACCGCTGGACGAACTCGCAGGCGGGGTCGTACACGATGGCCGAATGGCCCCGGTCTCTGATCTGCAAAAGCAGTTGATAAATCAAGCGCGACTTGCCGACACCCGTATCGCCAATCAACTCAATGTGCTGGCCTTCGGCCTGTTGTGGTATCCGCATCAGGTACTTGGATTCGAGGGTACTAAACCCAACACCATCGCCTTTGACTGCGGCGTTGAACTCCTTCGGGGAGACGAGCACCGGGCCTTTCAAAAGGCGGCCATACTTCATCTCTTTGAATCGTGCGACATCTTTCAGCGCCGCAAACGGGAGCAATCCCAGGAACACAACGAGGCCGCTGAGCAGCGGCCAGCGGAACGCGGCCGCGATTCCGTGGCCGTCGTAGACGAACCGCTGGAGGTAGACGTGGAGCGGCCCGTTGCGGTAGACGGTTTTCGGTCCGGGATAGAGGAACACGAGGCCGGAGGCGCGGGCGGAATCCGACAGCGCAAGAGGCAAAGGCTGGCGACCGGGCTGCGGCGTAGAGCCTCGTTCCACGTCCGCTTCGGTGGCGGCCCGGGCGCGGAGATGAACGTCTGCAACGCTCAGGAGATGGTAGCTATCCGTTTTCCGGACCACGCCGACCACGCCCGTCCGGACGTATAAGGGCAGATACCAGCGTTGCAACGGCGTCATCAAAAACGCGATGTAAAGGCCAAGAAAAAGGCAGCCCAGAAACACCGCCGCGAACGCGGCTGCCAAGGCGTATACCGGAGCGTGTGGTGGGCGGACGATGGTTTCTTTGCGTCCCCATTGTGTCGTGGTCATGATTGGTCAGCCGTCCCTTCTGCATAGCTGGCAAGCATGTCTGCCGCCGCCTTGCGCTTGTTCGTTTTCACCTGCCGGAGCAGCTCCTTGAACTGCTCCGGCGTCATCTTGTCGCCGCGCAACAGCGGCTCCAGTGTGTTGATGAGCAAGAGTCGAAGTGCCTGCACTTCGGCAAAAACGGCGATGGCATCGCCGCGCTGTTGTCCCCGGGCGGCGCAGAGGAGAACATCCCGCGCCCATTCGCTGGGAGCCTTCCCCTGGGATTCCGCAGCATTCAAGACTTCTTTCTCCTCCTGCGGTGTGAGCTTCGTGCTGACGCTCTGCGACCTCGTCGCGCGTCCTCTGAGCCGGGCCGATCTGCTACCGTGTTCGTCGCGGTGTGCCTGCATTTATTGCCTCTCCGAGAGCGAATTCGCGCAGTTCCTTACAAGGAACCTCGTTTCTGCAACTGCATCTGGCTCAATCGGTTCCCCACAAGGAACAAAAGTTCCTTGGCAGCACCCTCTGAGGGGTGGAGTGTCACTGTACTTCCGGCGCGCAGCGACGTGTGGGTACTGCCACCGATTTGGATGGAGGCTCATGCCTTTGATCCCGTCACGGCTGCTGAGGTGTGTACGCTGTTCGCAGCGCTGTTTGCAGGCTTGATCGCAGACGGCTCCACGGCTTCTACTGCCGGGACTTTACGGATGCGAAGGGTGGCGGCCACCTGCTTCGCCTGTGGCGTCTTCAGGAACTCCTGAAAGTCGCGGTCTTTGGCGAAGACATAGGTGAGAGCCTGTTCGACAACATCGTCGGCACAGGCGCGAATGAAGTGGGCATACTGATCGACCTGCGCGGCGGTTGTATCCGATAGCCGGATGGAGGCGCTGACTTGTTTGGTCTGGATGACTTCGAGTAACGGCATGGTTATTTCTCCTTCTGGTTGATAGATCAAGCGATTTTCTGGCGGACAATCATCCGGTGCGCTGTGGTGGCGATCTCCCGTGCACGAGCGGAGCAAAGTGCGGTGGGAAGCTCGAAGTTACGGCGGACTTCAAGCATGGTGATTACGTCGTCAATGGGTGCCCTTTCGAGCAGCCAGAGACGAGCCGAGGCCATATCGACCGTGCGTTGGGCGTAGTACAGCGGATTCGGCTTATCAGCGCGGCGGGAAGCGAGCGCTTGCGTGAGCTTCGCCGCATCCTCACCTCGGGCAAGTTCATCGAGAACCCAAGCCCAATCCTGCTCGGAATGGGTGTGCTTTCCAGGTTGCATCTGCCGTGCGACTCCGCGAAGCAGGAGCATGGCAATGTCAAGATGGAAGTGACCCGGATTCCAGATCGAATCGCAGGGGTATTCGACAGCGACGCGGTGCGCTGGCGAATACTTCTGATTCAGGAATCCGGGAACGCGGAGGACGCGGTTGCAATCGGTGCAAGCGGTATCGCCGCCGAAGGCAATGGCGAGCAGCTTGAGTGTCGCTTCCTGCTGCTCGAAATCGAAGCCATCGACCCGCCAAAGCGCCTGGTACTTGCCAGGAGATGTGGCGAGGATGGCCGTTGGAGACGGGACAGCATCGGATACCCGGAGCGCAGCGACACGGGCATCCCCATCCGAGTCGATATCTATATAGAGATGGCGGACGAATGCGATGCAGTCTTTGGTACGGCGTCGGCTACCAGAGCGAAGCGGATTGGCAGCGACATAGATGTTCGCCCCGGAATGATTCTCGTGGGCGAGCCAACGAAGATAAGCAGGCGCGATCGCCTGTTCGAGCCGAACGATCCGCTGCACGGGTCGGTCGGCGCTCTCCGTGCGTAGTAGGAGAGCAATCGTCTCACACGGAGCGAAGCAACGGGTAAGAAAGTCTTTTGCAGTTTCGCTCATGGTGGGCATCTCCAATCGACGAAGTTCTGTACGGAGTCAGCGCAAGAGAAGCCCGGCTTTCGCCGGGCTTCCGAGCTGGTGAAGGAAGGGCCTATGCGGCCTCTTCCTCAACCGGGATCTCCTCGGTTTCCTCTGCTTCCGAGGAGGTCTTCTGCGAGCGGTCCAACTTCTGGATGTTGCTCACCCGGATGCTGTCGGACTGCTGCGTGGTGTTGGTCTTCTTGCTCTCGTACTCCGTATGGCGCAGCTCGCCTTCGACCAGGACGTGGTCTCCCTTCTTGAGTTTGGCTGCATACTCGCCACGGCCACCGAAGACGATCAGCTTGTGCCATTCGGTACGGGAGATGTACTTGTCCGAATCTTTCGGCTTGTAGGACGACTTGGTAGCGAGTTCGAGGATGGTGAAGTTGCCGTTGTTGCCGGTGTGGACGGTGGCGTCTTTGCCGAGGAAGCCTGCGAGGATGACTTTGTTCATGTACATGGTGATTTCTCCGTTTTGAATTCCCGTTCTTGCTCGGGTCACACTTGGCGAAGCCAGCGAGTGGGCCCGGCTCCCAAGTGCCAAGGAGTGCTTTCTTGGCGGGGCCCGGAAGAAGTTTGTGCGGCGCTCTTGGCCGCGTTCACAAACTTGTTCTGGGAGGAACCGAGACCCCGCAGGGGCGGCGCAGCCGAAGCAGAACGACGCCGAGCCGCAGGGCGCCGGTTTGGCCCCGAAGCAGTGACCGAGCATGACCGGGAATGTCTTGAGGATGAAACACGGATGAACGCTATTCCTGTTGTACTTCCCGCTGACGCCGATGCACGGCAATCCAACTTCACTTGAACCGCTCAAGCGTCCGCAGAGGAATCGACTATCGAACCGTATGGCTATCGGCCTCTGGCCGCCTGCGCCACGCTCAAGCGACCACGTTCTCGCGAAAGGTCTATACGCCGGATTGAGAGCAAGAAACGCCATAGCAGTAGTCCGCTCCGGGTGTCAGGCCGCGCGGTAGATCTCCTCGGTCTGGAAGCTCTGATCCGCGTGGGCATAGCCGCTCACCGTAATCAATTCGCGAACCCGGCGTCTGCCGGCATGATCGCGCTCGCAGTACAGAACGAAGTCGATGGCTTCAGCGGTTTCCGACCGGACGAAGGCATGATTGAGATTTGGCCTGGCACTCAGGGCCAAATCCGATAGCCGATTGAGAGCGTCCCATGCGGACTTTGCGTGGATGGTCGAAAGAGTTCCACCGTGGCCGGTATTCATGGCCTGCAGCAGGTCGTAGCCGCACTCATCACGGATTTCTCCCATAATGATGCGGTCGGGACGATGCCGGAGGGCGGCGGCTAATAGCTGGCTCGGTGTAACGGCAACCTGACCGGGAATGGCCTCTACCGCCTCCCAGCGAACCGCGTTGGGATGGGCTACCTTCAACTCGGCTGGTTGTTCAATGACAATCAGCCGCTCGTGGTGGGGAACATGATCGAGCAGCGACTTCATCAAAGTTGTCTTCCCCGAACCAGTTCCACCGCTGATGATGCCGTTCTTCTTCGCGTTGACCAGCTCGACAACCGTGTCCCGGACGTGTGCCGGTAAGCTGCCTGAAGCGATCAACTCATCGCTGGTATACCAGCGATTGAATTTGCGGATGGTCAGCGTAGGGCCATAGATGGACGATGGAGCGCCGACGACGGCGACACGGGAGCCGTCCGGCAGGCGCGTATTGAGGATCGGATTCTGGCTGGTAAGGTCTTGTCCGAGGATGCGGGCAACGCGTTCAATCGCCGCCTGCAGCCGGTCGTTCGTGTACGGGGTCGTCAGCGGGATATGCTGGACGACCCCTCCACGATCTGCGTAGACACCCGTGGTTCCATTAATCATCAGGTCAGAGATGGACGGGTCTAGCAGAAGCTCGCGCAACTCATCGGGAAAGAACGGCAGTATGAGCTGGTAGCTCACCGCGATTCTCCTACGGCTGGCGTCTCCGGGGCTGGCAGCAACGCAGCAGGTATTCCGGGGGCGATGGGATCGACGGAGAGCCGGTTTTCGTGAAACTCAGTGATAGTCAGGCCGAGAGGATTGATGATCTCGAACTGCGGAAAGACTTTGGCCTGATCGCTCACCTGTTTGGGATTTAGATAGTAGGTCACGCTGATCCCCCAATGCTCGATCCTGGGTTCGTGGGAAGTCCGCGGCGAATAGAGCTTGTCGATGGCTACAAGGGCCGTGCCGCGCGCCATTGTCGCGCCCTGCACCGTCTCCTGCGACATAGTGGTAATCGTCACGTTCTTGACCTCGACGTCGCTCTGTTCGATCTGTCCGCCCATTACCTGGGAGACAAGGTGATTGGCATTGTCATCGGTCATCAACTGCGAAGACAGAGCTTGAGACAGGAAGTAGTAGTTGAGCGGATACTTCTTGGCGATGGTGTCGCGGCTGATTGTGTAGCGATAGTTGGCCCAATCGGTGAGATACGTCCGCACCTCGCCCTCGCGAGGGCTGTAGCTCAAATCGCTGTATTGAATCGCCTGGGCACGACCCATTTCGTCGATGCGGATATAGCGATTGGCAAGCGGGCGGCGGGCCAACGAAAGATTCAAACCCATTGAACCAAGCAACAGTACCGTCCCACATCCGATGATGAGGCGGTAAGCCTTGCGTTCTGCATAATGCGAAGCATAGACCTCGTTGCCAATCTCATCGGCAAGGATGGCCTGCTTCGGCGTGAGCGGAGCCTCAATGGGGAGAGAGTGTGTGGACATGGCCCGAAGTCCTTTCAGGGAGAGTGAGGATGAGGTTCACGGTATAAATCACGACGACGAACAAGAGGCCGGCCAGGAACAAAAGGATGGCGTAACGAAGCGGCTTTGGTAGGCCAAATTTGCGAAGCAATAGAAAGCTGAGCAGATATGTGAGCATCGTTTATGCTCCTCCTGCCATGGTGGCAATTGACGCTGCGGCACCAACTAGCTTGGTCATCCCATCGGCTAGTCCTGCCGCTCCCCCGAAGATAGCCTGTGTCATGCTCGGAATGAACAGCATGTTGATGATGAATGCGATGAAGACCATCAGGCACGGAATGAGGTTCGCCATCCACATCTCCATCGAATAGTTCCCGTTGAAGGTTTGCTGGAGAAAGGCGTTCATGAATCCGGCCCAGACGAAGATGAACGCGGCCGCTACGGCGCGAATCATGGCAAAGCTGATAAGCACATCGAGGAAATGAAAGAACTTCGCCCGGAAGTTCTTGGTCATCAGCAACGGGATAAATATGGGGCCGAAGAGGGCCGTGACGCCGTAGAGAATGAAGGCGCTGCAGTTGATGAGAAATAGGATGGCGGATGCAAGTCCAAGGATGATCTGCACGACCACGTAGCAAAGAATCTGGAGAGGCGCTGTAAACGACGGCATCGTCGTACTATCGCCGGCGGTCTTCAAGAGCTGAAGCAAGTTGTTGAGCGAGCTTTGATCGAAGGCCGCGACCATCGCCTGGGCGATGTAGGAGAAGAAGTGATTGATGCCAAAACTCGTTCCGGGGAACGGATTCACCCAATAGTTTTCGAGCAGGCAGCAAATGATGAGTTTCAAGAGAAAGTTGGTGAGGTCACCGACATGCACATGATCCTGGTGCAGCCGGAATGTCATCCCGGTCGTGCTCCAGTTGATCGACATGCTCACCAAAGTGAAGAGAGCGATACAGCTCAGCTCAGTGAGACCGAGCTGCGTCAGCACCCCGCCATTCTGCGTGGTAAGGTTCGTCAGATTGTTGGTGAACTGATAAAGCCAATCGACGCCGGAACTGGCGGAAGGAAGCGCCTGCGCTAACAAAACAATGGATGCCATATCGCTCTCTCAATCGGGTTACAGGTTGGGATTAGGGGATATACGTGTCCCAGGTGCTTCCTTCGTTCGCCGCGCTGGTGTCGTTGATCGTCCGCTGTTGCTGAACAAACGCCGCGGTATTCATATCCTCGCTGGCTGCGTTGCGGCGCTCCATGTTGGCGACCGTCATTTGACCGGCGAGGCATACTTGCAAGCTGCCCTGGGACTGCATCTCTGCCATCTTCTGGCCTTCGGCTGCATTGAGGAGATTGAGTTGCTGGACCTCCGCATTGGTCGCGTCGGTATTGTCGAACTGGCTCGACATGAGCGAACTGTTTGGGGTCAGGTTTGTTGTCCTGCCCGAACGGTATTGCCCGACAGCGGTGAGACAGTCCGGAGAGATCGCGTCGGATGTCTCGATCATCGCGAGTTGGGACATGCGGGAGCTGCCAAGCTGCTGTCCTGCGAGGTAGGTGCTGGTATTGCTGCTCATGGGTACGGTTGCCGTCTGCCAACCGGTCAGGGACGCACCCGGATTGTTCGTGTTGAGCGCGATCTTGATGCCGGCGGTTTCCCCGAACATACTGGCGACGTTCACGTTCTCAAGAGCGTGGAGTTCGGTCTGCCACAATTGCTTCGCGGAAAAGTGCGTGATGTTGTTCTTGAGCATGTTGTACTGCGACTCCAGCGTCGTGAGTTGGGAGACGAGGCTGGCGTAGCTGGTCGGATCGAAGACAATGTCCCCGATGCCGAAGAGCGCGAAGGCGGGTGTAGCTGTAAGAAGTACCGCTGCTCCCGCACCGAGAAGCCACTTGCGGCGCTTGGTGAGATTCAGTTTCATACTGCCTCCTGTGTGGAGATGGATTAGAGGGTTGGGTTGACGCGGTGCTCTGCGTAGGACGGGATGAGTAAATCCGTTCCGATATACACGCGGGCGCGGGAACCTTCCTTGAGCGTGATGATGGGCAGCCGGTTCAGGAAATGATTGAGCACCTGTTCGCCTTCCTGCGCAGACTGCTCGGAGATGCCGTCGCGTATCTCGGTCGATGGCGAAAAAATGCTGCCGTTATTCCCAATCTGAGCGAGGCCGCCCAACCCACCAATGGCTGCAGCGGCAGCAAACGCCTCCAGATAGCCGTGATTCACTTTGGTGGCGAGGCCAGTTGTGCCAATCTGGTCAAGGCCGATGAACTTGGCAAACTCCAGGGAGAAGCCATCGGGACAAATGGCACGATGGAACGTCACGAACATCTTGCGTTGCTCGGCATTGCCAACGCTTTGAACTGTTCCGAGGAGACGCGTTCCCTGCGGCAAGAGGAGCTGTTGGTGGTCATGCGAATAGAGGTCGGTCGTCAGACTGAGGATGATCGGGCCGCTGAAACCGCCGTCAACGTGATTAGTGACAACGGCTTCCAATACCGTCCCTTCAAAGACACGGAATAGACGGCCATCGAACGTATCGAAGTCGTATGGCCCCATGGGATCGGCTTTCTGGTTCGTCTTTGTCTCTTGCGGCGAAGCCGTCTCCGCCGTGGCAGCTTTCTTGCCGGGGGTCTCGGCGGAGGCGATTGTCTCGCCACTTGCTTTCGTCGACGCCTCCTGACGCTCAGCCAGCACGGCGGTAGTCGCTGGCGCGGCAACGGCCGCTGCGCTGCCGGAGCGTTGGAAGTCGATCGCGACGGTGTCGCTGCCGATGGCGTCCTGCTGCTGCTTCTCCCGCGCAAGCTGCTTTTGTTTTGCTTCGGCTTGCGCTTCGGACACGTTGGACGTGTGCGCCGGGGCGTTAGCACTGCTACCGTAGATCGCGTCGCGCTGCGCGGCGGTCATCGCGGGCGCACCAGGGGCCTCCAGGCCGGGCGTCTCCTGTGCCGCCTGCAATTGCTGCATCGCCGTCGCGAGCTGCTGCTGCCGCTGCGCCAGGTCGGCATCCTGCCGGGCCTGCGCCTGTTGCTGGGTCTCGAAGCTCGACACTTGCTGCGGATTGGCCGCGGAAGGGCGCATGGGCAGTGCGCTCTGCGGGGCGGTCTTCTTGCTGCCGCTCACCAAGCTCGAAATATTGGCGATGCCGATAAGGGCGATGATCGCAACCAAGGCAATGACTACCGGCATCCCTTTCCGCACAGGCGGTTTCGCTTCGGGCTGATCGGGAACGGTGGCGGGAGGATTCTGATTCGGTTCCTGCATGGCTACTCCTTTCCATCCACACGGTGAAACTCAACCTTCTGCTTGCCAATTTCTAAGTAGCCGTTGTCCAGCTCCTTGGGAACTGTGTAGAGGCCGTTATTGAAGTCGAAGTTGATGAGAGAGCCCTTCCTCTCCTTCGTTTCGTAGAGTGCGGGCGTTTCCTGGAAGTGACCGCGCAGGTAGGTGAACTTACCATCGCGCCAAATTTGCTCAAGTCCGAGCGCGTTGCCTTTCTTGGCGTCCCATCTGTAATCGAAGTGAAGCTGTCCGGGATATTCGCTTCGGTAGGTCTCGGCCTTCGTGTCTTCGGCCTTCAGTTCCGCGGTCTGCGCGGCTTTAGCCGCTGCCGCTTCTTGTTTTGCCTTGTCCAACTCGGCGGCTGGTACAAAGACTGGCAAGTCGGCGAGCCGATCCTTCGCGGCCTTATCGCCGGGAACGACGAAGACTTTGGAATCGAAGTGGGGATCTGCGTCGTTCGACACTTCGCGAAGCTGGAGGGTGTACTCGTTGCCGTGGTCGGAGACGATGTGGATGTCCGTCGTGGTGTTTGCAACCTTCGGTTTCACGCTGATAAAACGGCTGGCTACGTGACCGCCATCGAAGACCCAATCCACTGTGTCGCCGGCGAAGACATTGGCAACCTTCTCTTCGACGGGCAGCATGATGAGCGTCGATTGCAGCAACCCGGCGCGGATCGCGGGGGGAGTCTCCGCCTCCGACACCGTGACGGTGCGCGGGGCAGCAG
>Ga0210388_10003701_pt1 | contig 11943 bp, 10 predicted proteins | sample IncBWC19OmetaG_FD_155485 | JGI IMG/M metagenome (GOLD analysis project Ga0210388, IMG submission 155485) | Forest soil microbial communities from Barre Woods Harvard Forest LTER site, Petersham, Massachusetts, United States - Inc-BW-C-19-O ... | reverse complement strand
CCTCGGGACGGGATATCTCATCTACGGCACGCAGGAGCTCTTCGGCTACCCGGCACGCAGCGACTCCGTTGACTTCGCCACCGGGATGTGGGGCATCTGGATGCCCGGTTTCATGCAGTTCATCACCGGTATCTACCTGTTCGCGGGCCTGACCCTGTTCGGCACGTTCAAGACGCCCTCGCTTTACATGGCGGCACTGGCGTTCACCGCGTACGGCGTGCACTGGTTCGCGCTGGGCTGGAACCGGCTGCGGCGCGCCGACCCGCGGGTCAACGTGGGAATGGCCGTCGCGTTCCTGCTTATCTCGATCCTCGGGATCATCGTCTTCTTCAAGGTCGGCGATGCCCCGGTAGGCGGCGTGTTCATCGGCCTGGCCTGCGTCTATGCCGCTGATTTCGTAGCCAGCCTCGGACCTGACCTGCCGAAGCTGGGAGCCCGGGCCGAGCGGGCGCTAGGCTTCTTTCGTCTCGGCACCGGGTTCTGGCTTATGTACCTGGTGTTCGCCGTGGCGCTGAATTTCATACTCAACTACGGGCTGCCGCTCTGACCGCTCTGGCTGCTCTGGCTGCCCTGACCGCTCTGGCTGCTCTGATGCGGGCGGCCCTGCGCGGGGCCGGAGGGTAGCGATGCGCTTTGCCGACGTGGTAGCGGCCGCTGGCGCCCGGGCCGGCGCCCAGGTGGTCCCCGCCAGGGCTCAGATGGCAACGACTCTGGGGTTCCACATCATCCTGGCCAGCCTGGGGATCGCTCTGCCGACGATCGTGCTGCTGGCCGAGTTCATCGGTCTGCGGCGGCGTGACGAGGTGGCCATGACGCTCGCGCGGCGCTGGTCGCAGGCGATGGGGGTGCTGGTCGCGGTCGGGGCGGTGACCGGGACCGTGCTGTCGTTCGAGATGGGCCTGCTGTGGCCGGGGCTGATGCGCCAGTACGGGGCGGTGCTGGGGTTCCCGTTCGGGGTGGAGGGCATCTTCTTCTTCCTGGAAGCCATCTTCACCGCGATCTACCTGTACGGCTGGCGGCGGCTGCCGGGCTGGGCCCACTGGTGGACGGGGGTGCCGATCGCGCTGAGCGGCATCTTCGGGGCGATGTCGGTGATCGCGGTCAACTCGTGGATGAACCAGCCCGGCGGGTTCACCCAGAGTGGCGGCCGGATCACCTCGGTCGACGTGTGGCAGGTGTACTTTAACCACGCGGCGATCTATGAAATGCCGCACATGATCCTGGCCGCATACATGGTCAGCGGGTTCACCGTGGCTGGGGTGTACGCGGCGGGCATCTTGCGCGGGCGGCGGGACCGCTACCACTACACCGGGTTCGCCCTGGGGTTCGTCCCGGCCGCGGTACTGACCCCGTTCCAGATCTTCGTCGGCGACACCGCGGCCCGGGCCATCGCGCACGACCAGCCGGTGAAGTTCGCGGCCATGGAGTACGTCGCGCAGACTTCCCGGCACGTCCCGGAGTGGCTGGCCGGGGTGTACGTCAACGGCCACGTTTATGCGGGGCTGAAGATCCCGGACATGGATTCGCTGCTGGTCGGGTTCGGCCCCGGCACGCAGGTCACCGGCTGGGACAGCGTGCCGCCCGCCGACCGGCCGCCGGTGGTGTGGCTGATCCATTTGTGCTTCGACGCCATGGTCGGTCTGGGGTTCCTGCTGCTGCTGGCCGGGCTGTGGGCGCTGTACGCGTGGTGGCGGCACCGCAGGCTGCCGTCGCAGCGGCTGTTCTGGCTGCTTGGCGCCGTCAGCGGCCTGGCCGCGATCGTCGCCATGGAGTGCGGCTGGGTGGTCACCGAGGTGGGCCGCCAGCCGTGGGTGGTCTACCAGTTGCTGACCACCGCAGACGCTGCTACCACAAATGGCGGCGTCATCGCCAGCTTGACCTTCGTCATCGTCTTGTACGCGGTGCTCGGCGTCGCGACGATTGCCATCCTGCGGATCCTGTCCCGGCGCTGGCGGCGCGGCGCCGGTGAGCCCGAGGTTCCTTACGGGCCGCCGCCTGCGCGGCAGGACCAGTCACTCGGCGGGACCGGATCGTGATCGCGGCCGCGGTCGGGGGCATCTTGCTGGCCTCGATCACCTTGTACGCGGTCCTGGGCGGGGCCGACTTCGGCGGCGGCCTGTGGGACCTGCTGGCCGGGGGCGACCGGCGCGGGCGCGCGCCGCGGGCGCTGATCGACGAGTCGATCAGCCCGGTGTGGGAGGCCAACCACGTCTGGCTGGTCTTCGACCTGGTCATCTTCTGGACCGCGTTCCCGCACGCGTTCGCCGCGGTGATGACGGTGGCCGCGCTTCCACTGTGGCTGGCGCTGGCTGGGATCGTGCTGCGCGGCGCAGGCTTCGCCTTCCGCAAGGAAGTCTCCGGGCTCGGCGCGCAGCGCGCGTTCGGCGCGATCTTCGCCTTCTCCTCGCTGCTGACCCCGTTCTTCATGGGCACGGTGATCGGCGCCATCGCCACCGGGCAGGTACCCGCCGACGCCAGCCACGCCAGCCTGCCCGCTTGGACCAGCGCGACGTCGCTGCTGATCGGGTTGGTCTTCACCGGCGCCTGCGGCTACCTCGCAGCGGTCTACCTGGTCGGCGAGGCCGCCCGCCGAGGCGACGGCCGCCTGCGGGCCTACTTCACCCGCCGCGCCCAGGCCGCCGGGATCGTGACCGGTGCGCTGTCGCTAGCCACGCTGGCCGAGCTGCACAGCTCGAATGCGGTGCTGTTCAGCCGCCTCACGGGGCGGGCGCTGCCGCTGGTGATCATCGCCGGGGTGTGCGGCATAGCGGTCGTGGCGCTGCTCACCACCGGGCTCACCGTCGGCCTGCGCAGCGGCGTCCGGGTTATCGCCGCACTCGGCGTGGCCGCCGTGATCTGGGGCTGGGGCGTGGCCCAGTATCCGGTACTGCTGCCGGGCACCAACGTGACCCTCAGCAACGCGGGCGCTCCGGAGAGCACCCTGGCCGCGATCGTCGTCCTGTTCGCCACCGCTGCGGTGATCGTGGGGCCATCGTTCGCGCTGCTGTTCTGGCTGCACGGGCGCCGCCTCCTGAACGCAGACGACGCCGATGCGGTACTGGCCACCGCCCCGGTCCACCAGACGCAGCCGCCCACCGGATCGCAGCCGCCTGCCGCCTCTCCCGCCGTCCGGGCTACGGTCTTCGCTTTGGTGGTCGTCGATGCCCTCGTCCGCGCCCTGGGCCGCCGGCGAGGCCGCTGAGTCCCCGGCCCGCACGAAGCCAAGTCCAAACGCCTGCGCGGTCACATCGGCAGCGAGGACCCGCGGCTCAGGACGAGAGCGCCTCGCACCGCGCGCCGGTGTACTAGGTTGTGGGGCCCGGAGTGGCCAGGGCCAGGCGGGCGGCGCTGATGTCCTCGCGACCGTACCCGGCGGCCACGGCGGCATGCCATTGGCCAGACAGCGCGGCCAACAGCGGCAGCGCCTGACCGCCTGCGGCGTCGATCACCAGGTCGACGTCCTTCAGCGCCCACTCCAGCGGGAATTCCGCGGCGAAGTCGCCGCGGTCCATCTTGTGGAACTTGGCGTCGGCGAGCGGCGCGTCCAGCGGGCCGCCCTCGATGACCTCGGCGAGCTGCTGGTGACCGATACCGAGACGATCAGCCAGCTCCATAGTCTCGGCCACGCCCTCGATGAGGATGGACAGGTAGGCGTTGACGACCAGTTTCACCTGGCTGCCCCGGCCGGCCTCACCCAGCCACACGGTCTTGCGGCCGATGACGTCGAACACCGGGCGAACCGCGTCAGCCGCGGCCGCGGGCCCTGACGCCAGGATCAGCAGCTGACCCTGTTCGGCCGGCCCCTTGCTGCCTGACACCGGGGCATCCAGGAACATGACGCCGGGCCGCTGCGCGGCCAGCTGGTCCCTGATGCGCAGGGTCCCCTCGACGCCGATCGTGCCCATCTGCGCCCACACACATCCGTCGGCGAACGCCTCGGCCACCTGGCCGTCGAAGATGACCGACTCGACGGCATCGGCGGTGGGCAGCATCGTGATCACCACCCCTGCGTCCCGCACCGCATCCCGCGCTGACGCCGCGACCACCACGCCCGCGTCCGCCAGCGGGCCCGTCGCCGACGCCGCCCGGTCCCAGACCCGCGTGGTCAGGCCCGCGGCAGCCAGGTTGCGGGCCATCGCCGACCCCATGATCCCGGCGCCGATTACCGCCACCGTCACGCGGCCATCCGCGCCATTTGCCCTCGCCATAACGGCTCCATTTCTTCCGCGGCCTTCCTTCTATCGCCCGGCCGCCGCAAGCCGGACCAGGCCATCGGCTCCAGCATGGTGGCCTGGACTGCGCAGCGCATTGCCGCTAGCCGGGATCCGGCAGGTACCGGTAGCCGGGAACGCCACCGGTGAGGCCACCGGGTGGCCTAAGCGCGGGAGGTGTGGCGCATTCCTGCTGACCGGTACTCGGGAGCGGCGGACCAGCGCCCGGGGCGCCGGGCGCTGGTCCGCCGCCGGTGAGGACCGGCGGGTGGATGCCGCCGGCGATCCCGCGCAGTTCAGTTCTGCCTGATGGCGTCGATCGTGTCGAGGTCACCATTGAAGCCGCCGATGCCATTGGTGGCCCCGCCGCCACCGGACCACTGCCACATCAGCGCGTACGGGCTGGCGCTGGTCTGACCGCCGAAGAACTGCGCACACGGCCCGGCGCCGTGATCCAGGCACCAGCCGTACGGGTAGGCACCGGAGTAGTTCGTGGTCTCCGGCTCGTAGGTCCACTCGTAGGTGTGCGGGATCAGGGAGTCGCTGCCGGTGCCGAAGATCGACGCCCAGACCCCGGCCGAGGAGTACACGCCGACCTTGTAGGCCGAGTGCGCCGTGATGTAGTCCCAGAACCCGTTGAAGTCGGCCCGGTCTAGGGAGGTCGGGACGTAGGACTGCTTCACCACGCCGCTGCACGTCGAGGTGTAGACGTTATTCCAGCCGTTGTCCGGCGCGGGGGCGATGCCGGGCAGTTCGATGTCCATCCAGACGACCTTGTAGTCGAAGGCCCCGTCGGCGATGTCGGACAGCGCCCGCGCCGCCTGCGCCGCGCCCCACGCGGAGGCCTCGGTGGCGGTCCCGTTGTAGTGCGGGTCCACGCCGGGCCCGCCCATGAACCAGTACGCTCCGGACCCGACGCCGGTGTGGTAGGTCACGTAGTTGGTGTGCGCCTGCGCGTCGTTGGTCGTCGAGAGGGCGATGAAGCCGCCCTTGCAGCCCTGCCAGTAGGCCCAGTTGCCGGTCATGCCGATGTACCCGCCGTAGGCGCCGCCCAGGTACGGCATCTGGTACGGCGCGCTGCCGGGCACCGTGACCGGAAAGCTATCCGTGCCCCACCAGAACCCGGGCGGACCGTCTCCGGCCGGTGCCGTAGTGACGGCCCGGGCTGCCGTGGCCGCGGTCGCCGAGGTCGGGGTCAGCAGCCCGGTAATGAGGAGCAGTGCGATACCGCCCCCCAGAGCTGCGAGGGCACGCCATGGATGTTTCATTAGGATCGCGGCGTGGAGACCCTGGCCTTCACGCCAGGAGGACCCGCCGCTTCACCTCCTTCAGAATGTGCGCTGTCCTGGATACGGTGTCGGGGTGCGTCGTTAGCGCCTGGCGCCTGCGGCCCTCTAGGGGGCAGGAGGGCGCGCCAGATGCCGGCTAGGGAGAACAGGCATAGGGCGGCGAGCAGGATGGAGAACGCCAGCACGGCCCGGAAGTCTCCGATGAACATGGAGGCCACACCGACGCCGACCACGGGGATGATCAGGCCGCAGTAGCACAGCACGAAATAGGCGGAGATGACCTCGCCGCGCCGCCCGGGCGGAGCCAGCCGGTTGGCCGTGGCCAGGCTGCCTAGGAAGACGGCGCCCACGGCAACTCCCTCCACGACCGTCCCAGCCAGGAACAAGGCCAGCGCGGCCTGGGAGAGGGCGGCGACGATCAGGGCCAGCCCGGCCAGGAACAGGCCCAGGCCGGCCAGCATGACCCGGCGGCTGCTGAACCGGAACAGCAGGAGCTGGGTAACGGTTCCGACCGCCAGCAGAAGGAATACGACGGCACCCTGGACGGCGTGGCTGCCTTCGTGCAGCACATCCCCAAGGAAGGTGGGTGCCAGCGCGGTAAACAGCCCGAGCACCGAGAAGGCGGAGAACGCGGCCACGCCGGCGGCGACGAACTCACCCCGGCCCAGCTCGGGGATGCCCAGACGGGCCAAGCGCACGGTGGGCCGGTGCCGTGGACTCACCGTTTCCGGGACGAAGAACAGGAAGAGGCCCGCGGCCGCCAGTACCACCAGGTACACCTCGAACACCAAGACCGTGGGGTCGGGCGCGTACTGGGCGAACAGCCCGGAGATGAGCGGGCCGAGGCCCAGGCCGCCCATGTTGGCGGCCGTAGCCACCAGCGATGCCCGGCGGCTGGCCGAGGCCGGGACCAGCTCGGTGAGCGCCGCCGTTGCCGTTCCGGTCATCAGGCCGGCCGACAGCCCGGACACAATCCGGGCGACGATCAGTGCCCCCAGGTCGGGCGCGAGGATGAACACGATCGTGCTCAGCGCGCTGGCGCCGAGGGCCACGGCCAGCACCGGCTTACGCCCGGCTTGGTCCGAGGACCGTCCCGCCAGCAGCAGGGCGGTCAGGACCCCGGCGGCATAGACCGCGAAGGTCACCGTCACGATGGCCGCGGAGAAATGCCACTGAGCCTGGTAGATGACATACAGCGGGGTTGGCAGCGTGGTGCCCAGCATGGTGACGGTCAGTATCAACGCCACGAGCCAAAACGCGACCCGGCGGGGAACGGCCGGTCTTCTGCGGCCGGCGGGCAGCGAATGATCCAGGCAGTCGGCACAGGGCTGGTCTGGTGTTCGCCGATATGTTGACCCGCGAAGTTGCATTGCCTTCTCCTGGCGCGTGGCAGTGGAATCCCACCGTGGCCCGGGCTCGTCCCTCAGCCACGGTGGGCGTTATCACCCACGATCGCCGATCACCATGGCGGCGTCTTCACCGCAGACGGGCAATTCCACTACCTGCTAGCCGGAATTCGGGGACTGAAGCCTGCATGGGTTTCGGGACCCCGCTGGCAACAATGACGGCTTCACGAGTGGCGCGGGATCGTTGGTGTGTCACAGGAACTTGAGCCGAGGACTAAAGAAGCGGATATGCGTGGAATAAGCCACGGGGGCTATTCCGCATTCAGGGCGCTCAAATAACGAGGGAGGATTTTTTATGGCTGTGAAGACCTGGTTCATTACCGGCACGTCGCGTGGCTTCGGCCGGGAGTGGGCGACCGCGGCCCTGGACCGCGGCGACGAGGTCGCGGCGACGGCCCGGGACGTCGCCAGCCTGGATGACCTGGCGGCGAAATACGGTGAGAGGATCTTGCCGATCCCGCTGGACGTAACCGACCGGGACGCCGACTTCGCGGCGGTGAAGCTGGCGCACGACTACTTCGGCCGGCTGGACGTCATCGTGAACAACGCCGGGTACGGGCAGTTCGGCATGGTGGAGGAGATCAGCGAGGCCGAGATCAGGGCGCAGCTGGAAACAAACCTGCTCGGCGCTCTGTGGATTACCCAGGCGGCCCTGCCCTACCTGCGCGAACAGGGCAGCGGGCACATCATGCAGGTGTCTTCTATCGGCGGGATCTCGGCGTTCACGAACACCGGCGCTTACCACGCCTCGAAGTGGGCGCTGGAAGGGCTGAGCCAGAGCCTGGCCGCCGAAGTGGCTGGGTTCGGCATCAGCGTCACGCTGATCGAGCCGACCGGCTACGCCACGGACTGGGCCGGCTCCTCTGCCAAGCACGCGACGCCGCTGCCCGCTTACGAGCAGGTCCGGGAGCAGGCGGCGCAGGCCCGCGCTCGGCGCTTCACGCCCGGCGATCCGAGCGCCACCCGCGACGCGGTGCTGATGCTCGTGGATATCCCGAACCCGCCGCTGCGCCTGTTCCTGGGCGAGGCGCCGCTGGGCATCGCGACCGCGGACTACGAGTCCCGGCTCACGACCTGGCGGGAATGGCAGCCGGTGGCCGCCGCCGCCCAGGGCCACGAACGGTAAGACCTGAACGAACCTCTGGCCGGACCGATTCAGGCGGCAGGCCGGCGCATGGCGGCTAGCCACAGTGCCGGTAGTACCGGTAGCTGCAGGAGGATGTGACGGCTGACTGCGATGACGGCGGCCCGGGCACGCGCGATCGTAGAAGCGCAGTAGGCAGTCCAGCCGGTATGGGAGACGAAACGATGCAGCCGACCCGGGCGTCCGCCCACCCCGAGACCATTGAGCACGACGAGCGGCCGGTGCACCAATGGCGCCTGGCCCAGCTAGCGCGTCTGGGCATCCCGAGGCCGCTGGCCGACGTCGTGGCCGACCATGTCGACTGGCACGAGATCGCCGCGCTCGTGCAGCGTGGCTGCGCGCCGCGCCTTGCCCTGCGCATCGTCCGCTGATTCAGTCAGAGGTCGCTGCGTACTACGCGGTGTGCGAGGCGTTGGCCAACGCCTCGGGAACCTTCTGCGCCGCTTCCTCCGCGGTAGCGACCAGCATCGCGGTTTTCGCGGCACTGGCCCTTCCCCGTCGGCCTGTCGTTATGAGGGCGAGAACGATCACGGCGAACCCGCAGGCGGCGATGATCCACCAGCCCGGACGGGTCGCGGCGACGAAACCTGATTCCAGCGGGCCGTGCAGGTTCGCGGTCAGCACCGACCCCATGACCGCCACGCCGAGCACCTGGCCGACCTGGCGGCTGGCCGACGCGATTCCGGCCGCGACCCCGGCCTGCTCGCGGGGCATCCCGGACACCGCGGAGTTCGTGATCGGCGCGTTCACCATGCCCATGCCGATGCCGAACACCAGATAGCTCAGGACCAGGTAGCCCGCCGATGTCGACGCGGTCAGCGCGGTCAGCAGGACGCCGGCGGCCATCACGCCGGCACCGGCGATCAGCAGCGGCACCCGGGTCCCGTGCCGGGCGACCATCCGGCCCGCCAGCGGAGCGCACACAGCCATCGCCGCGGCCATCGGGAGCAGGAACAGCCCGGCGACAAGCGGCCGGTAACCGCGAACCTCCTGCAGGTACAAGGTGTTGAGGAACAGGAACCCGCCGAGCGCGGCCATCGCACTCACCGCGGTCAGGGTCGCGCCGGAAAACGGCAGGCTGCGGAAGAACCTGAGGTCGACCAGCGGCTCTGGGTGGCGAGGCTCGTAAACCAGGAAAACGACCAGCGCGATCACCGCGACCGCGAAGAAGGACAAGATCGTCGCCGATCCCCAGCCGTCGGCCGGGCCCTCGATGACCGCGTAGGTCAGCGACCCCAGCAGGACGATCACAAGCAGCTGCCCGAACGGATCCAGGCGCCTCGGCCGCGGCGCCTTCGACTCCGGCACGAACAAGGCGGTGAGCACGAGCGCCGCGATCCCCACCGGGATGTTCACCCAGAACACCCCCCGCCAGTCCACCGCGTCCACGAGCGCGCCGCCGAGCACGGGCCCCATGGCCATGCTGAGCCCGAACACGCCACCCCACACGCCGATCGCCCGGGCCCGCTCGGCGGGCTCGGTGAAGGTGTTGGTGATGATCGACATCGCTACCGGGTTGAGCATCGACCCGCCTACCGCCTGCAACATCCGGAACGCCACTAGCCAGCCCAGTCCGGGAGCGACGCTGCACAGCAGCGAGCCGAGCGTGAACACGGCCAGCCCGGCCTGGAAGGTACGCCGCCGCCCGACCCGGTCCGCGGTCGACCCGGACAGCATCAGCAGGCTCGCGAGCACCAGCGAGTAGGCGTCGATCGTCCACTGCAGGCCCGAGACCGATGCGTGCAGCTCCCGCCCGATGTTCGGCAGCGCCACGTTCACGATCGTCGCGTCCAGGCCGACGATGAACAGGCTCAGGCAGCAGATGGCCAGCACCAGGTACCGGCGCCGCCGGCTCAGCCCGGACACGACGATCACCTCCGATAACAACGTCACGACAGATTATTACTTGCTATCTGACAACTAACGACCGGCGCAGCTTTATGCCTCGTTATGCGGCGTTATGCGGCCGCAGAACTCTGTCGCGGACTATCGGCCCCGATGGACAGCAGTCCCGGGCCGAAGCCCGAACCCGTCCCGTCCCGCCCCGGCCCGGCGAACGACACGCCGCGCTGCCTACCGTTTACGATGGCGCATCTTCGTGACTCTGTCTTCACGGCAGGCGGCCATTGCCGCTACCGGCCAGCATGAACCCGACGAATCCGGCGATCCGGCCGGGACCGCCCGAAGGCCACCGTTCACGAGCAGTCAGGTGCCGTGAACGCTCGTTCGGCGATGTGGGCACTTCCGGGTGTCGAGATTGTGACGCTGGCTCCGTCCCAGAGACGCTGGGCGGACCAAGAAAACGACAATGGAAGGGATGACCGTGCAACCGAACGAGATCACCGAGGTACTGAACCGACCGATCAGCCGGGAACTGCTGGCCCGCGACCTGACCCGCTTGGCCTACGTCGCCAAGGATGGCACACCCCGCAATGTCCCGATCGGGTTCACCTGGAACGGCTCGGAGATCGTCATGTGCACCGCGAAGAACGCCCCGAAGCTCCCGGCCCTGCGCAAGAACCCGACCGTTGCCCTGACGATCGACACCGAGGTGCACCCGCCCAAGATCTTGCTCATCCGCGGCCGGGCCGAGTTGGACGTCGTCGATGGCATCCCGGAGGAGTATCTCGAGGCGAGCGGCACCTACGAGATGACGCCCGAGCAACGGGCCGGCTGGGAGGCGGAGGTGCGTTCGCTCTATGACGGCATGGTCCGGATCGTCGTGACCCCGACGTGGGCGAAGCTGATCGACTTCGAGACGACTCTACCGAGCGCGGTCGAGGAACTGGCCCGGCAGCGGGACGAACGTCAGCGCGCGTGAGCGCCGCGCGGTCGTCCGCGTTGGGTGGATCGCCCACGCCTGCATCCCACCGCGGCGGATGTCGAGAACCTGCGCGCGGCTTCGTCCCAGGAGTGAACACGGCCACAATGGGCCGTACCGCACTAAGGAGAACGTGATGGCCAAGTACCTGCTGCTCAAGCACTACCGGGGCGCGCCGGCATCGGTCAACGACGTGCCGATGGACCAGTGGACGCCGGAGGAGGTTTCGGCGCACGTGCAGTACATGCAGGATTTCGCCGCTCGGCTCGAGGGCACCGGCGAGTTCGTCGACGGTCAGGCGCTCTCCCCGGAGGGCACGTTCGTCCGCTACGACGGCGAGGGGCGGCCGCCGGTCACCGACGGCCCGTTCGCGGAGACCAAGGACCTGATCGCCGGCTGGATGGTGATCGACGTCGACACCTACGAGCGAGCGCTCGAGCTGGCCGGCGAGTTGTCCGCGGCTCCGGGTGCGGGTGGGAAGCCGATCCACGAATGGCTCGAGGTGCGCCCGTTCCTGGCCGCGCCCCCGACCATTACGGAGTGACGGACGGTGGACGAGGCCCTCCTGCGGGCCCTCACCCCCACCGTGATTGGCATCCTCGTCCGTCGCGGAGCCGACTTCGCGGCGGCCGAGGATGCCGTGCAGGACGCCCTGGTCGAGGCCGTGCGCGTGTGGCCGGACGACCCGCCGCGGAACCCCAAGGGCTGGCTGGTCACCGTGGCCTGGCGTAAGTGCCTCGACGCCGCCCGCGCCGATACCTCCCGGCGGCACCGCGAGGTACGCGTCGAGGGCGAACCCGTGCCCGGCCCGGGCGAGGCGATGGACGACACGCTCCAGCTGTACTTCCTGTGCGCGCACCCGTCCCTGACACCGGCTTCGGCCGTCGCGCTCACGCTGCGCGCGGTCGGCGGCCTGACCACGCGTCAGATCGCGCAGGCCTACCTTGTGCCGGAGGCGACCATGGCCCAGCGGATCAGCAGGGCCAAGCGGACCGTCTCGGGCGTCCGGTTCAACCAGCCCGGTGACGTCGCCACGGTGCTGCGCGTGCTCTACCTGGTCTTCAACGAGGGC
>Ga0210388_10003698_pt1 | contig 11951 bp, 8 predicted proteins | sample IncBWC19OmetaG_FD_155485 | JGI IMG/M metagenome (GOLD analysis project Ga0210388, IMG submission 155485) | Forest soil microbial communities from Barre Woods Harvard Forest LTER site, Petersham, Massachusetts, United States - Inc-BW-C-19-O ... | reverse complement strand
TGGTCCGCCTGCTTGCCTGCCGCTTCCGCAGCACGCGCGATGAACCCCAGATGCCGGCTCTTCGCAAAATTGCGAATGTGATCGACGCAAATGCCAGTCAGGCTGGCAATTTCCGCGTCCGTGAAGATCTTCTGGCTTGATTTTACGGTAACCATGGCCTTTTCCCTTTGACTATTTCGGACACCGCGCTTCTATTTCTGCTCCCAATCCGTTTGATGCTTTTTGAAGCATAAGTGATGCACCTTTTGTAGAGCAATAGTAGTTCCGTTCTCTCAACCTAAAACGAAAAGACTAGTACTTTTGTTCCAACCCTCTGTGCAAAAAGACATTTAACCGAAATCGCGGACATCGTTGTGAGCCGGTACGAAGAGCAAGGGAGTCGAAAACGGAGGGAAAAAATGTCCTACTTTTGCAAACTCTCTATGGCTTTCGGTAGAGTCGCTACAATTTCGCGCATCTGTTTTGTGTGCCGTACCTCATGCGACGCGATGAATTGCATCCATTCATAGGTGTTTAAGGTTCCGAGCGCCGGGTGGGCCCAACAATATTCAGCTAAATTCCAGCTTCTCGTTTCTTCCAGAAATGCCAGTGAACGCTCCCGCACGGCTCGCAATTCCGCCAGCATCAGCTCTTTGTCGCCGAGCATTTCCGGCTGAACGGGCACCGGCGATTTGCGACGAATCCACCGTGATTCCACCAGCGCCAACGGAATGTGAATTCTCTTTAACAAGGAAACGCGCTTCGGGGGATGCTGTCGAACGCGGTCCGCCTTCCCGATTACCGCTCGTTCCACCATCATCAAATGCGCCACCAGTTCCGCGGCCGACCATTTCCCCTTGCTCGGCCGCGTTTTCCATTCGTCAGTAGCCACCGCATCTGCCGCGGACAAAAGCCCCGTCTGCGCTCGAGCCATACACGAGATGATGAAATCAAGTTCCTGTGGCATGCCTAGCTTTCACTTCGACTCTTCTCGTGCGGCTCCTCAGACTGAAGCACCGCCGGCCTGCTCGAAGGCGTGCGCAAGTTGTAGGACCTTGGCCTCGCCGAAGGCAGGTCCAAAGATCTGCAACCCCACGGGCAGCCGCCCCGAGATCTTTCCGCAAGGAACCGAGATCCCTGGCACTCCCGCCAAAGACCCCGTAACTGTATATATATCAGCAAGATACATCTGAAGTGGGTCGCTCGTGCGCTCCCCCAGCAGAAAGGGAGGAACGGGAGAAGTGGGGGTCACAATTACGTCTACTTTGCTAAACGCATCACGAAAATCCTGCGCAATGAGCGCTCGGACCTTCTGTCCCTTCAGATAATACGCATCGTAGTAGCCAGCCGACAATACATAGGTCCCTAGCACAATCCGTCTCTTGACCTCGGCTCCAAATCCCGCCCCGCGGGTTTTCCGGTACATCGCCAGCAGGGAATCGCCCTCCACGCGCAAGCCATACCTCACCCCGTCATACCGCGCCAAATTCGAGCTCGCCTCCGCCGTTGCGATGATGTAGTACGTGGCAATCGCATAGTCCGTATGCGCCATGTGGATTTCACGCAGCTCGCACCCCAGCTTTTTGAGAACCTCGATCCCCGCCTCGATCTTCTTCCGCACCCCATCGTCCATTCCCGCGCCAAAATATTCCTTAGGAATGCCGATACGCAGCCCCTTGACGGGTTTCTCCATCGCGGCCTGATAGTCCGGCACCGGGGCGGTCGTCGATGTCGAATCGTTCGTGTCGCGGCCGGCGATAACGCCCATGACGGCGGCCACGTCGCGCGTCCTCGTCGCAAACGGTCCAATTCGGTCGAGCGAAGATGCAAACGCAATGAGCCCATACCGCGAAACCCGTCCGTAGCTACCCATCATCGCGGGGATCCCGCGGAACGCTCCTGGCTGCCGGATCGACCCGCCGGTATCTGTCCCTAGCGAGGCCACTGCCAAGCCCGCCGCCACGGCGGCCGCGGACCCGCCGCTCGAGCCACCCGGCACCCGGTCCGTCGACTCCGGGTTCCGCGTCGGCCCATACGCGGAGTTCTCGGTGGAACTGCCCATCGCAAATTCGTCGCAATTTGTTTTGCCGAGAATCACCGCTCCTGCTGCTTCCAGTCGCTCCACGGCAGTGGCGTCATAAGGTGGGATGTAATTCCCGAGAATCTTCGACCCGCACGTGGTCCGCACTCCGCGCGTGCTGATCACGTCCTTGATGGCGATGGGGACGCCTGCCAGCGGAGGCAGCGGTTGGCCCGCAGCGACCAGCCGATCGATTCGATCGGCCTGCGCGTAAGCGCGTTCTCCAGAAAGAGTGAGGTAGGCATTCAGGTCTTGGTTCCGCTCAGCAATCCGCTTGTAAAAATCCGACGCCAGTTCCCGCGCCGAAATCTTCTTCGACCCCAGCGCTTCGCGCACTCCGTCGATGGTCCATGCGGCACTCATCGTTCGATGACTTTCGGCGCACGGAAATAAGGCCCCTCTCGATCCGGGGCTTCGGCGAGAATTTCGGCAGCCACATCGCAACGCACCGTATGGTCCTCCCGCAGGGTTGCGTCGGCGGATTGGTCGTCGGCCAAAACCTGGGCCATCGGTTCGACGCCGGTGGTGTCCAACTCGTTCAATTTCCCGATGTATTCCAGGATTTCGTCAAGCTGCGTGCGGTACATCTCCAGCTCGGCCTCGCTCAAATCCAGATTGGCCAGCTCGGCAACTTTTTCCACATCTTCCCGGCTGATTTTCAAGATAATTTCCCACTTTCATTCCATTGGCTACGCAGCAAAATTCTAGCATATCCCCCACTGGTTGCCCGGGCAGCTACTGGAATACGTGGGACGCCTTGGGATCGGGGATAAACACTACGAAATCGTAGCCGAAGATTACGCGCTCCAGTTCCGGATCGATCCGTCCGTACTTCGAAAAGCCGTCCCGCAAGGCGCGCAAATCATAGAGCGTCCAGGAATTCTCGACCAGCACATCAAACAGCGGCTTGAAAAACAGAAATGGCGAATCCTTGTCGCCAGCAAGATCGACGGGCGCGGCCTCCGCTGGTTTTCCGATGCCGGCAAAATGCAACTGTTCGCCTTTCACTCCGGCGATCAAAATATGAACCGATTTGAACTGGTTGGCCTCGGCCGCTTCGCCGATCAGGTTGCCCAGATCGCTCGAATGCAGCGGATTGATCCCGCGAAACATGTGATAAGCGCCGAACTTGAAAAAAACTTTGGGGAGCACGCCGTTGCTTGCCGAGGCAGCCGCAAACGGCTCCGAGAAATTCTTTTTCATCAGCAGCGCGCGCTGGCGATTCGATTCGTAATAGTCGCCGCTCATATTCTTCTGGTAGATCTCCCGGCTCAACAGCAAGGCTTCGAATAGTTTCTGCGCCTCGGGCTTGCCCTGTTTCTTTAGCAGGTCCCGCACCTGATCCAATTCCTCTTGTTTGGCCGTCATCATAAACATATCGCCGGGGCTTCCGCTCTTCACCGCGACAGCACGAGCTTCGCTGGTCTCTTTTAAAAGCGTTTCGACGGCCGCTTTCGCTTCCGGCCCGGGGTTCGTCGCGAGAATCCGGTCGGCCAGAAAGCCTGTGGCGCCCATGAACTCCTGGTCCAGCCCCCAAATCGTCATGTGACTCGGCGAAGCCGCGCTCTCGCACTTTTCGAGCATCCGGAACTCTTCCTGCCAATTGTAGAAGGCGATGGTTTCCGGGTATCTCTTCTCGAACAGAGCCAACTGCTTCGCTCCGTCCGCGCTGCGCGCCATTTTTTCAAGTTCCGGCGCAACGTAGGTCCCGATTTCGAGTCCCATATGGTGGAATCCGTGCGGCCGCAGTTCGGCGCAAAGCGCGGCAGCGAACTCAGGAATTTGCCGGATGCCGTGGTCTTCTCCGAGGGCCACAAATTGCGCTTCGGCTAATGCTGTGCGCAGTACTTCCGCGCCCGCGCCCGCGAGTTGGCCATCCTGGACGCTGATGACCCCGCGGTTTTTCTTCAAGACGTCCGCAAATTCCGCGTTCTGCGCCCGCGTGCCCATCGTAAACATGAACGAAGCCGCCAGAACGACCGCCGCCGCGCGCTGCTTTTTCATCTCTTCTCCGTCAGTAGGGAAATCCCCGAAGGCCTCGAGGCTACCTAGCCCCTCATGCTTTACGCATTGTAGAGAAGAAAGCTTGCTCGTCAATCCTCAAGAAAACAGCCTCCCAAGCAGCCTAGGGAGCCGAGCCCTCGACGTGCGACTCCGGGTCAGTGGTTCTCGGGCTTTTCCCTGGGCACGGCGGCGGATTCCAACTCGGCAATGGAATGATGCATGCTCGCCATACGCCAATGTCCTTCGGACTTCTTGCACATGGCCATGCCGCGCCCGTGCAACTTGCCGCGCGCTGAGTCAATCGTAAACTCATACTCGTACCACACCGCCTCGCCGATGGGATGAAACGCACTCTCGCGAATGTCCAGCCGGGCCGGCGGCACCTGATGAAAATAGCGCTCGCGGAAATACCCGACCACTTGTTCCCGGCCATAGAGTTCGGTGTCGATGGAGAACAGCACAATCTTGGCGTCCAGGCAGTCGCCAAACTTCTGCTCGTCGGAATCATTAAAAGCGTCCACGCAGCGGTGCATTTCGTGCTGCATGGCCGTCACCAGCTCCGCGCCATGCACTTCGTCCGGCGTGGCGACGTGAATGGTCTGCTCCTTCAGATTGATGCTGGCCCCCAGTTTTCCCAATAGATCGACGCCCAGGATGCCGTCGATTTTCCGTCCGCACGCTTTTCCAATCGCCGAAAGATCGATGGCCGGCAGTTTCAGCTCAAGCACTTTTGTTCGACCCACAGTCAAATCAGGCAGGGTCACTTCCTTCGCGCTGGTTGCCAGCGTGCCACTCCACGACGTCACGCGGATGTCGCGCGCCTGTCCGGCGGCAAACGATTCCAGATTCAATATCGAAGTCGCGGCGGTATCCACCAGGAACCATTTGTCGAGCCCGGCGACCTGCACATTGATCACCGGAAGTGCGTCGCAGCGCTCCATGGGCAGCTCCTGCGCGCTCGCGACGCGCGCCGCAATCCCGGCTTCGAAGAGAATGGCAACGAGCGCCGCAAGACGAAGCAAACTGCCCTTGGGCGTGCCAGCGGTTGCTCGCCCGGCGAATAGCGGCGAGCGGAGAGCCCATGGCATTGGCCCTACCAGGCGTTCGAAAACCTTTGCGCAGCGTGACAGTTTCGGCCAAAGAAGTGGGCGGAGGACGACGGCATTTCCCATGGCAGACACCTCGTGCGCCAGAGCATACCACAACAAACGAACGTTCGTGCTTATTTGTGTCCTGTGTTACAGTATTTTCAAATGCCCTACGCGCTCGGCTCCCGTGGCGTCAAAAAGCCTGTCAAACGGCGCGTCAGCGAGCCCGTCACTCGGCCCGTACTTCGCCGCCAGGCGAAAGGCCTGCGAACCCGCGAAGCGATCCTCGCCCGCGCCGTGGATATCGCTTCCGCCGAAGGCCTTGAAGGCCTCACCGTGGGCTCCCTCGCCGAACAGCTCGGCATGAGCAAGAGCGGCCTGTTCCGGCACTTCGGCTCCAAGGAAGAATTGCAACTCGCCACCGTTGAATTGGCACGCCAGGTTTTTATCAATAAGGTCACCCTCCCGGCCATTGCCGCGCCGAAGGGCATGCCCCGCCTATGGTCTTTGATTAATCATTGGCTGGTCCTGGTCGAAAAACGAGTTTTCGAGGGTGGCTGCTTCTTCACCGCCGCTTCGTTCGAATTCGATGGCCGCCGCGGCGTGGTGCGCGACCGCATCGCCGCGATCATGCACGAATGGATCGGGGCCATCACCCGCGCGGTAGAGGGAGCCCAAAAGGCCGGGCATCTCGACCCCAAACTCGACGCCACGCGTCTGGCCTTCGAGTTCCACGCCATCGCCATTGGGGCGCACTGGGCGCATCAATTGCTTGAGGACCGTCAAGCATATTCACGCGCGCGCATGATGGCGCTCGAGAAGATGCGCAGCGTGGCCACCCCCCAATCGCCCCGATTGCCCTAGCGTCGGACCGGGATCTCGGGTAGTTCCGAACACACGTGCGCCCGAGTCTGCCAACGACTCTCTTCCCCATTTTTCGTTTTAACCTCTCGGATCAGCCTCTGGCTGGAACTACTTCTCGGGTCTTGCGGGGATATTTTTTCGCGATGTAAGTATCGACGAGCGCTTCGAACGCCACCGCCAGTTCGCCGTAATTTCCTTCGAGGGTCACGTCTTTCTTCCCATCAATATAGATAGGACAACGTGGCGCTTCGCCGGTCCCTGGCAAGCTGATGCCAATATTCGCAGCCTTCGATTCGCCCGGGCCGTTTACGATGCAGCCCATCACCGCCAGCGTCATCGTCTCCACGCCCTCGTACTGCGTTTTCCAGATCGGCATGCTCTGTCGGATGTAGTCCTGAATGCGTTCTGCCAACTCCTGGAAAGTTGTGCTGGTGGTGCGCCCGCAGCCAGGGCACGCTGTCACGCTGGGCGAAAACGATCGCAGCCCCAGCGCTTGCAGCAGCTCGCACGCGGCGTACACTTCGTCGCGCCGGTCGCCGCCAGGTTTCGGGGTCAGCGAGATGCGGATGGTGTCGCCAATCCCTTCATAAAGCAAAACGCCGAGCGAGGCCGCGGACCAGATCTGGCCTTTCATGCCCATGCCCGCTTCGGTCAAGCCAAGATGCAGCGGCTGCTCTGTCTTGCTGGACAAATCGCGATACACGGTAATCAGATCGCGCGGCCGCGAAGTCTTGCAGGAAATAATAATTTGATCGTGCCCGAGCCCGCACTCCAGCGCCAATTCGGTCGACTGCAGCGCCGAGAGCACCATGCAATCGTTGATAATCTCTTCGGACTCCTTGCCCAGGTTCTTGTCGGTATTCTCCTGCATCTTGTGCATGACGAGCTCTTGATTCAGCGAGCCGCCGTTTACGCCGATGCGCACAGGCTTGCCGTTGTCGCGCGCGATTTTGCAAATGGTAGAAAATTGTTCGTCGCGGCGCTGCCCCGCTCCCACATTCCCTGGATTGATGCGGTACTTGTCCAGGGCCTTGGCGCACGCAGGATACTTCGCGAGAAGAACGTGTCCGTTGTAGTGAAAGTCGCCGATGATCGGAGCGTTCGAGCCGGCATCCAGCAAACGCTTCTTGATTTCCGGCACGGCCGCGGCAGCCTCGTGCACGTTAACCGTCCAGCGCACGATTTCCGAGCCCGCTTCGGCAAGCTGCATGGTCTGCTGGAAGGTGGTCTCGACGTCGGCCGTGTCCGTGTTGGTCATGGACTGCACGACGATCGGTGCGCCGCCGCCCACGAGCACGTGGCCAACGCGCACGCCGTAAGTCTTACGCCGAGGGCGCCCGCTAGCCGCTGCGTCAGTTCCTTTGATCTGTGTAAGCATCTTCTATGATTCTAACGTGATTTCGCGATTCCGTGAATCAGGACTAGCTTTGAAAGAGCCGAGCACTCCTAAGTTTAACTCGTGCATCTGGCTTGGTCCACTTGGGCTGCGGACTGGGTTTCTGCCAAGCTTCCAATTTTTCGTATGAGGTCCTACGCATACCTGTAGTTTCTGCGCGCCTTTAGAACCGATTTATCTCTCCATGTGCGATAACTCCTTGTTTCTAAACGCTCGCGTTGACTCGGGCTAAAACGCGTTCCAAAACAATGTGGCGTGTCTCGTGCTCTCCGACGTGCAGGTCAATGTCCAGTCTCAAAGGCCAAATATTCCGTTATTCCTTTTGGAGGAATCAATGAAGCTGCTGCTGGGTCGCATTTTTCCTGTCGTAAGTCTCCTGTTCCTACTCACGCTGAGCACGCATGGCGTCGGAACAACGGGCACGCTGGTCGGCACGGTGACCGACGCCAAGGGAGGAGTGATTTCGCAAGCCAAGGTGACGGTCAAAAACGTCGGCACCAACGCGACGCGGGAACTCACTACCAGCCTCTCCGGGGAATACAGTGTTCCTTTGCTCCCGCCGGGCGAATACGAAGTCTCCGTGGAACGCCCTGGCTTTAAGCGCGCGGTATTCAGCGGCATCAAGCTTGAAGTGGATCAGACCGTGCGTGTCGACGCTACGCTCGAGATCGGCGAGGTAAACCAGCAGATTGCGGTCACCGAATCGGCTCCGCTTCTTCAGACCGACTCGTCGACGGTTGGCCAAGTCATCGACCAACAAAAAGTGAGCCAACTTCCTCTCAACGAACGCAACTTCCTGGCCTTCACGCTTCTGGTTCCGGGCGCCCAGCTTCCCTCCGACGGCTCACAGAATTCCACGCAAGGCGGCGCCATCAGCGTCAATGGCGCTCGCGAGCAGGCCAACAACTTCCTTCTCGATGGCGTAGACAACAACGACCTGGCCATCAATCAGTACACGGTTTTGCCTTCCGTGGATGCCATTCAGGAGTTCAAAGTCCAATCGAGCGACTCCTCCGCGGAATACGGCCGCAGCGGGGGCGCCCAGATCAACGTCGTCACCAAGAGCGGCACCAACGAGTTTCACGGGACGGGCTTTGAATTTGTTCGCAATCGCCACTTGGATGCGAAAAATTTCTTTGATCAGCCTTATTGCACGGCTAGCTCTGCCGTGGGAACTTGCGGTCCGATTCCCCGGCTTGATCGCAACCAGTACGGCGGCACAATAGGCGGCCCGATTCGCAAAGACAAGACGTTTTTCTTCGGTTCCTACGAGGGCTTGACTCTGCGCCAGGCGGAAACTCGGAACGCCACCGTGCCCACCACAGCCGAACGCCAGGAGGCGCTGGCTGACGTTCCGAATCCCAATTCGGCGGGTCTGGCCATCTTCAACTTGCTGCCCCTCAGCAACGTAGGTGGCCAGCCCAACGAGTTTGTGGCCTCGCCGGCGATCGCCAACCAAGTGAATCAGGTACTCGGCAAGGTCGATCACAACTTCAACACCACGAATACGTTGTCTGGCGAATACGCTATTTTCAACGAGCATCGTTTCAATCCCTTTGACCCGCTGGCTTCGTTCACCAACATTCCCGGCAATGGAAGCTTCACTCTAAATCGCGGGCAGATCGTGCGTATCGAGTACACCCACACCTTCAGCGCCAAACTCCTGAACGACTTGCGCATCGGCTTCAACCGTTCCCGCGGCGGGATTTTTCAACAGCACTTCGGCACCAACGTCAGCCAGCAGCTCGGGTTTCCCACGGTCCTTCCCAACTCGCTCGACCTGGGGGTTCCCAACGTTGCTATCGCCGGTTTCAGTAATATTGGCGAACCGGAGAACACTCCGCAGGACCGCCGCGACAATACCTTTCACTATGCGGACACCCTGGCCTGGCATCCGGATTTTAACGGCGGACGTCACCAGTTCAAGTTCGGCGCCGATATTCGCCGCTTCCAGCTGAACTTCTACCTCGATGAGATCGCGCGCGGCCAGTGGACCTTCAATGGCGGTGTCTCGGCAGCCAGCCAGGCTGCACCGGCCGACATCCAGTCGCTCGTGGACCTCCTGAGCGGAACGCCCAACTTCGCTATCGGCGTTTCCGGCAACACGCAGACCGAAGAGCGCACCACGGAAACGGACTTTTTCGCGCAGGATGATCTTCGCCTTACTTCGCGTCTCACCTTGAATCTCGGGTTGCGATGGGAGTTCAACAGCCCCGTTGTGGATACGCACAATCGTCTGAGCGTCCCCGATTTGACGGCCAATGCGCTTACCTGCACGCCCCAGCCTGATTGCCAGTTCATCATTGCCGGCACGGATGGCGTTCCCCGGGCCACCTACAATCCCACCTACACGAACTTTGCTCCGCGAATCGGCTTTGCCTGGCGACCCCTGGCCTCGGACAAGTTCGTCGTACGGGCGGGCTACGGCATGTTCTACGATACGGGAATCCTCAACGGCAACATTCTCCCGCGCTTCAATCCCCCGTTTTTCAACGTACTGCTGTTCCCGAACAACGCCGCGGGCGACCTCACGATTCAAAACATTCTCAGCCAGACCGGAGCCACTCAGCCGGCATTGCCCAGCGAAATTGCTCCCAACTATCGCGACGGCTACGTCCAGCAATGGAACCTCGACCTGCAGCACGAAATCGCCAAGAACCTCGTCCTTGACTGGGGATATGTAGGCTCCAAGGGAACTCATCTCCAAGACCAGCGCGACCTCGACCAGGGCGCGCCAGGCTCTTCCGTCCTGACCCCTTCGGGGCTTCCATACCCAGCCTATGGAGCAATCACCCTGCTCGAATCCGCCGCCTCCAGCACCTACCACGCGTTCCAGTTCCGCGCGGAAAAGCGTATGAGCCAGGGTTTGGTATTCCTGGGTTCCTACACCTTCTCGCGTTCCATTGACGACGCGTCCGCCCAGTTTGGCACGGCTGCCGAGTCAGGCCTTCCGCAAAACTCCAATGACCTCGCCGCGGAAAAAGCGTTGTCCAATTTCCAGACCAAGCACCGCTTCGTGTTCAGCTCCGTCTACCAGATGCCCTTCGGCAACGGCCAGCGGTGGCTCAACCACGGGGGGCTGGTGGATCATATTCTCGGACACTGGCAGGCCAGCGGCATCCTGACGCTGCAATCCGGCAAACCCTTTACCATCCTCACGGGCGTCGACCAGAGCGAATCGGGCAGCATCAACCTTGCCACTTCGGATCGCCCCGACATTATCGGCAATCCCTTCCAGCCGGGAAATTTTGCCGCCAATCCGGGATGCGTTGGCCCAACGCAAGTGCATACGCCAAACGCCTGGTTCAATCCATGCGCGTTCGTTGAACCTACTGTTCCTGCCTTTGGCAATCTGGGCCGCAACACTCTGATCGGGCCAACCTTCCGGGATCTGGATTTTTCGCTTGCAAAAGAGATTCCTCTAAAGAGCGAGGCCCGCAAGCTTCAGTTCCGCGTCGAAACGTTCAATCTTGCAAATCGTCCAAACTTCGATATTCCCAACAACGTTTTCACCGGCGCGACGTTCTCACAGATCGCCACCGCCGACGCGTTTGGCGGGAAGCCACCGCGCCAGATTCAGCTCGGCTTGAAGTTCCTGTTTTAGATCTGGAAACTAGCCTGCGCCTGGCGCCACGTTTCTGTTGCGCCAGGCGCAGTTTTCTTTTGCCCCGAACTTTCTGAACAACATTTCCGTCCACTGCGGCGCCGACTGCACCCATGCGATCCTTGACAATCTCTTCGGATTCTTTGCCCAGGTTCTTGTCGGTGTTCGCGGCCGATCCCTCCTGGTGGTCACGAACCCGCTGCTTGCTACATACGTTTCAGTGTCTTCACTCCCTTCGTGAACGCGGTCACTTCAGGCTTCCCGCCAATGGGAATCACCATGTCTTTCTGTCCACCGGCCCGCCTCGAGAGCAACAATTAGATACGTCCCCCCTGAAGCAACGACCGTTTCGTTTTTTTGCTTTTATGAATCAGTCGTTGACACCCCCAGACTTTTTGGAGTAAAGAGTGCCACATCTTTAGTGATGGGGACCCTGCGAGTGGTTAACCATCGTTTTGTCATTTCGGGCGTCTCTCTATTCTTGTCTCGCCAGACGGGTTTGCCCTTCGTCGCACAGAAAGCGGCGCATGGGAGCCGCCGGGCGGGAAATCGTTTACCGGCGGCGCACTGAGATGTCTTGCGAAGGCCCACTCCGCGGTTGATCAGGCAACTAAAGCGGGGGGGAATATGAAGCTGCTGGTTCGTTTTCTTTTTGCTACTCTCTTGGTCCTCGGAGTTTTATCGCCCGGCATCGCCGCTGGGGCGCAATCCTCGAACTCCGGCACCGTACTAGGCACGGTTACCGACAAAGCTGGCGCGGTTGTCCCGGATGCCATCGTCGAACTGGTGAATACCGCGACGAATGAAACCAAGACCACCACAACGGCGGCCGCAGGTGAATACACTTTAGCGAACGTGCCTCCCGGTACGTACACTCTGAAGATTTCCAAAACTGGTTTTGCCACCACGACCTTTGCGAATATCAAAATCGATATC
>Ga0210388_10003694_pt1 | contig 11959 bp, 8 predicted proteins | sample IncBWC19OmetaG_FD_155485 | JGI IMG/M metagenome (GOLD analysis project Ga0210388, IMG submission 155485) | Forest soil microbial communities from Barre Woods Harvard Forest LTER site, Petersham, Massachusetts, United States - Inc-BW-C-19-O ... | reverse complement strand
GCACGGTTACGCGGCTTACACGACCTCAGCAGGTTGGTTCGGCTTCAGCGATGAGAAGATTCGCAAACTCTGCCGCGAAGGTATTGCCCAGGGGTGGACCTATTTTAAGTTGAAAGTGGGTGGCGAAGCTGCTGATGATCTGCGGCGGGGTCACATCATGCGGGAGGAGATTGGGTGGGATAACCGCCTGATGTTGGACGCAAATCAGAAGTGGGGAGTGGACGAAGCAATCCGCCGCACCCGACATCTGGCAGAGCTCGATCCCTGGTGGATGGAAGAACCTACGAGCCCAGATGACATTCTGGGGCATGCACGCATTCGCCGGGAGGCTTCTCCCGTGCGCATCGCAACTGGAGAACACTGTCAGAACAGCGTGATGTTTAAGCAACTGATGCAGGCGGGGGCGATCGACGTATGTCAGATCGATAGCTGTCGCGTAGCGGGCATCAACGAGAACCTCGCGATTTTATTGATGGCTGCGAAGTTCCAGATACCTGTCTGCCCGCACGCTGGAGGGGTGGGACTGTGCGAATACGTGCAGCATCTTTCGATCTTCGATTATCTCGGCGTTTCGTGCACGATGGAGAACCGGGTCGTCGAGTACGTGGATCATCTGCATGAACATTTCGTCGATCCGGTCACGATTCGAAACGGGCGTTATCTGGTACCGCACAACCCTGGCTACTCCGGGGAGATTTTGACGGCCTCCCTCTCTCAGTACAGTTTTCCTGATGGAGAGGTTTGGAGAGAGCTGGATCGCGAAGATCGACTGGTGCGCGCCTAACGAGCAACTCATTCGCGGTTAGACTGTTGTTTGGTGTGGTGGCCCGGGCAGGAGTCCAACCTGCGACCTTCGCGTTAGGAGTGCGCTGCTCTATGCAACTGAGCTACCGGGCCTTCTGAGGTAGTGTATCGCGTGGGTTTTGGGACGCCAGCGATGGTAAACTTGGGGGTGGAGAGTTTATGCCAGAGATAGTGCGTCGACGTGCGGTAGCGGTGAATATTGGTGGGGTTCGCGTGGGTTCGGATGCCCCGGTTGTGGTGCAGTCGATGACCAATACCGATACGGCCGATGTCGAGAGCACGGTACAGCAGATTGCGGCGCTTGCGCGAGCCGGGTCGGAGATGGTTCGCGTGACGGTGAACAACGATGAGGCGGCGAAGGCTCTTCCTCACATCGTGGAGGGAATCGCCAAAAAGGGTTGGACGACGCCGATCATTGGGGATTTTCACTACAACGGGCATCTGCTCCTGAAGAAGTATCCGGAAACGGCGAAGGCACTGGCGAAGTATCGGATCAATCCGGGCAATGTGTCGATCGGGCGGAAGGATGATGACAACTTCCGGACGATGGTTGAGGTTGCGGTGCAGCATCAGAAGCCGGTGCGGATTGGCGTGAACTGGGGTTCACTCGATCAGGCGCTGCTGACGAAGATGATGGATGAAAATTCGAAGGCGGCCGATCCGCTGCCCGCTCGCGACGTGATGATGGAGGCGATGGTGGTGTCGGCTCTGGATAATGCTGCGGCCGCGGAACGATATGGGTTGCGGCGCGACCAGATTATTTTGTCGGCAAAGGTATCCGGGGTGCGCGATCTGATTGATGTGTATAGCGAGTTGGCACGGCGTTGCGATTATGCGCTGCACCTTGGTTTGACTGAGGCGGGGATGGGGATGAAGGGCATCGTGGCTTCGGCTGCTGGGCTTGCTCCGCTGCTGCTTTCGGGGATCGGGGATACGATCCGGGTGAGTCTGACGCCTACACCGGGTGGAGACAGGAGTGAGGAGGTGCGGTGCGGACAGCAGATTTTGCAGTCGCTGGGGATTCGGAGCTTTATGCCGCAGGTAACGAGCTGCCCTGGGTGTGGGCGGACGACTTCGACCTATTTCCAGGAGTTGGCGGAGCGGATTCAGGGATATCTGGTGGAACAGATGCCGGAGTGGAAGAAGCAGTATGCAGGTGTTGAGGAGTTGAAGCTGGCAGTGATGGGCTGCATCGTGAATGGGCCGGGCGAGTCAAAGCATGCCAATATCGGGATCTCCTTGCCGGGTACGTTTGAGGAGCCCAAAGCTCCGGTTTATGTGGATGGTAAGCTCTATACGACGCTGAAGGGTGACAGGATCGTGGAGGAGTTTCAAGAGATTCTGAATGAGTATGTCGAGAAGCGGTATGGCAAGGTGCTAGTGGAGGTTTAGCCTTCCCTTCGAATCCCTTCGGCGCAATCTGAAGACGTGAGCTAAACGGTCGTCGCAGCGACCGGCTATACGGCTGCCCCCATCAGAGGATCACTTGAACTGGGCTTTCCCGTGTCCACATGCCCCGCATAGCGTGCCGTGGCGTTGGAAGCCTCGGACGACAGCGTGAAGTCGTACCAGCCGTGACTCTTACTCAGGGGAAGGATGAGGGATGTATTCCCAAGACCAGGGACCGTCTTAGTTATGGTCGCAGCCTTGTAGGAATTGTCCTGCACAGTCACTTTGAGTGGGTGTTCCCCGGGGTTGCGCAGCCGAACCTCTACATTGCCGCTTGCTTGTGAACTTTTGCGTTCATGGACGACTTGCACATGAAGTGTAGCCGCTTGGCCGTTGCCCGTAAAGGAGCGGTAGAAGCCATTCGGGCCATGCACGTCGATGAAGTAGTGGGAGTCGACGAAGAGAGCCAATGGAAATTTTTGGTGGAGAGAGTCGCCCGGCTTGACGGCGTAGGTCGCTGCCGTCATCCCCGGAGTGGTTCCCGTACTCTTGATTCCGCGCAGGTAGACATTGAAGGGGGCGCCGGAGGAACGCGAACCATAAATGTCATTTGCGGCGTTCATGCGCAACTCGAACGCCGTGCCGTCATCGCTCAAGCCGCCGTCTGCATAGAGTTCATAAGGAATCGCACACGCTGGGCGAACCCCAGTCTCCTGGTGAGTTGTAAGTGGAGAGCGAAGCGGATCGCGGTTGATCTGGTCGATTTCAACCAGGCTGAGTTCTTTGTAGTTGGACGGCAGCTCCTTAAAGCGAGCCTTCTGAATGCCAACGACAAACTTGTCGCGATCCAGGAAATTAAGCTTCGCCTCGGAAGCGTCGTGGGGGCGGAAACAGGAGGTGAGGTCGCCGCAGATGGCGCGTCGCCATGCGCTGATGTTCTCTTCCCTGACCTGTTTGCCGAACTTATTCTGCACGAAGTCTTCGAGAAACATGAGCGTCGAGGTGTGGTCGAACAACTGGGAGTTCACCCACCCTCCGCGGCTCCACGGCGATGCCACGATCGTTGGGACTCGGTAGCCCAGACCGATTGGCCCGGAGCGCGCTTCTCGTGCATGCACGCCCTGCGCCAGCTCATCCTGGGAGTAGGTGTACTCTAGTCCCGTGTCGATTCCGGCCGAAGCACCTCCTGTGACGGGCCGTTTCGGATCGGCCGCAACGAACGACGGCGCGTGGTCGAAGTAGCCGTCGTTTTCGTCGTAGGTCAGGATAAAGATCGTCTTCTTCCAGACCTCAGGATTCTTCGTCAGGATGTCCATCACCTCGGAGACGTACCACGCTCCGTACCACGGCGAAGTCGGATGGTCGGAGAACTTCTCCGGCGCTGACAGCCACGAGACGGTAGGCAACTTACCCTCATCCACGTCCTTCCGGAACTGATAGAAGAGGTCTCCCTTCGGCACGTCCATCTTCAGGTCTTTGCCATCATCACTAAAGCTGAGGGAATCAAGCGAACGGAAATGGGGATCCTTCCCGTTGGTGACGAAGGCAGCATCGTGCAACTCGCGCTGCCGGGAAGTAAGTTGTTTATAGAGAGTCTCACCGCTATTTGCTAACAACGCCTTGTATTGTTCTAACTGACGTTTGTTGTCTTCGAGCCTCGCACGCAATTGCGTCTCGTGCATCGCGTCATTTTCGGTGGACAATGTCTGCTCGTCCTTGTCGATCTGCCCGTTTAGCACATCAATCTTTTCCTGCGCATAAGCCACAAAGCCGGGGTTCGCATCGACGTTGTAGGCTGCGAAGCACTCCAGAAGATTGCAGCCGAAGTTGGAAAGCCATGCTTGTTCTTCCGCCGTCATTCCGCCGGTAAAGGTCAGGTCATTCTGGTAGAACTTCCACGAGATGCCTGCTTCTTGCAGACGCTCGGGATAAGTCTTCCATGTCATATTGCCGCGGAAGAACTGGTCGTTCCGCATGTAAACCTTCGAGTCGGTGCGTTGGGCGTCGCGCACAGTGCCGGTCCAGAATGTGCTGCGGTTGGGAGTGGTACTGGTCATCACGCCGCAGTAACTTTGGTCGCACACGGTGAATGCGTCGGCGAGCGCGTAATAGAAGGGGAGATCTTCGCGCGTGTAGTGGCCCATCGTCAGCGGCAGATGCGAATAGGCGTGATTGCCGGAGCGTTTGGCCTCCAGCCATCCATCGTGCCGACCTTCGTTCCAGGCGTCCACCTGGCTGTTGCGAGAGTGGGGGATGGAACCCATCCAGGTGATACGGGTGTCGTGAATGTCCAGCCGCCAGGGAGCATACGATTTTCCGGCGGCGTCGGTCTGTACAAAGACCGAATTGCCGTTAGCGAGCCGAAGCGCCCTTGGATCATTGAAGCCGCGAACACCCTGCAAAGTGCCGAGCGCATGGTCGAACGAACGATTCTCCTGCATCAGAATGACGATGTGTTCGGCGTCCCGATACGTGGAGCCGGCCTTAGGTTCAATAGCCAATGCACGTTGGATGGATTCGGGAACGAGTCCGGTGACGCCCGCCGCACCCGATAGCATCGCCGCAATTTTAAGAAAGTCACGCCTTGAACTTGCCATCCCCCAATCTTTTCATAAAGTATGATGGATTGATGAAGGCGAGCATCCCCGATCATCGAACTCGGAACTGTCGCGGTCGAAGCGGAACGATCAGGAGAGAGAGCGCAGGCCGCTCCGAAGGCGATCTGGATCGACGTCCTTGAGTTGCGCTTCAACCTCGCGGTGGGTTTTCTCCCACACCGGCACTGCTGAGGCGAGCAGAGTCTCACCCGCCTTGGTAAGGCTAAGCTGTCGGCCACGTCGGTCCGAGGGATCTCTAGCGACGGTGACAAGGCCACGCCGCTCCAGCGGTTTGAGCGCGGCGGTGAGCGTGGTGCGATCCATGGCGAGGAGATCTGCGACCGCCACTATGCCCGGCGGCTCGGGACGATTAAGCGACATCATGAGGGAAAATTGGCCGTTGGTCAGTCCGATTGGGCGCAGTGCCTCATCGAAACGGCGAGCCAGGGCGCGTGCAGCCCGCTGCACGTGAAGACAGAGACAACAGTCACGAACGCGCAGAGTAGTTTCAAAGGGAACTGACTTCGCTCTTGACATCAACTCCACTATGTTGATATCAACGTACATTGTCAAGCCGCCCCCCCGGCGGCCAGGATCAGGACAGAGCTACCAAGAAACGCGACACTGAATGTAAAGATACTCGGAGGTGTCTCCGATGCCTCGATAGACCGCGAACCAACCGTTGGAGGATCGCCATGTCATTCCTTCGTGATTTGAAGATCGCAGTGCGATCGCTGTGGCGCGTTCGTGCCCTGTGGATCACCGTCGCCCTGACACTGGCTTTGGGTATCGGCGCCAACGCTGCCATCTTCAGCGTAGTGCGCGCCGTGCTTCTGCGTCCGCTCGCGAACCGAGACGAGGCCCGCTTGCTCTATTTGCGACAGAGCGCTCCGGGTATCGGCGTCGAAAACGCGACGTTCTCAGTCCCCGAGATAGATGATCTGGGCAAGGGATTGAAGACGATCACGGAGTTGGGGACATTTTCGGCGATCGACTTCACGATCGTGGGGCTGGGCACGCCGCGCGAGATCCCCGCTGGGGTGGTGGACGGCCATTACTTCGAGGTGATGGGGCTACGCCCGGTATTGGGACGCCTGTTGACACCCTCTGACGACGGACCCAATGCGGCTGGTGCGATCGTACTGACGTATCGGTTCTGGAGCGCGTCGCTGCATTCAGATCCGACCGTAATTGGAAAGACGGTGCGGTTGGAGACCATAACGGGGGCGCGTGCGGCCACGATCGTGGGGGTTCTGGAACCCTCGGTGCCATATCCGGTAGCAACAGAGATTATCGCCAATGTGGTGACAAGCCCGCATCATTTGTCGGCGACGATGGTGACCGGCCGTGAGCACCGCATGACAGAGGTCTTCGCGCGGCTTGCGCCCGGAGCAACTCTCGACGCCGCGCGATCAGAGCTCCGCACGCGTTACGCCGCGATCCTCGCCGCGCATCCGGAGGTTTACAAATCCGCGGACCGTTACACAATCAACTTAACGCGGATACACGACCAGATCAACTCGCGCGCCAATACGGTTTTATGGGTGCTGTTTGCGGCCTCAGGGCTGCTCTTTGTAATTGCGTGCTCGAATGTGGCTAATTTAGTGCTCGCGCGAACGGTTCGCCGAGAATCGGAGTTGGCCGTGCGCTCGGCGCTGGGAGCTAACGCGGCGGCGCTGCGACGTTCTCTGCTTGCGGAAAGCCTGGTCCTTTGCGGAAGCGGAGTGCTGGCAGCGCTGATCCTCGCATGGCCGATGGTAGCCGTGCTGGGACGGTATGCTGCACGGTTCTCGGTACGTGCCGATGGTCTAAAGCTCGACCTAAGCATGGTGTGGTTTGGTATTGCGCTCGCGCTGGCGGCGGCTGTGTTTCTGGCGCTCATTCCGCGACTACCCTCGGGGAACGCGCCTCTGGGCGCGGTGCTCACGAGTGGTGGAACACGAGTGACCGGAGGCGGCCGACGGCTGCGCGTCTTCGCCATCATGCAGATCACAGCCTCGTTCCTATTGCTGACCGGAGCGGCTGTACTGATGCGGACCCTGTATGTGCTCGAGAAGACACAGCCGCCGTTCAACACGGGGCGCGTGCTGGCCGTGAATTTACCGGTGATGTCGTATGGGCGATCACCGGAGCAGGTCCAGGACTTTTACCACGAAGTACAGCGTCGAGTAAGCACAATGCCCGGAGTGGCTCACGTATCGACGGGCTTCAGCGTTCCATGGCGCGACGATCAAGCGTTGGATATCAGCTTCGCGTTTGCGGCAGAGGGAGCGGCGCGCAAGAACGGACTCGACGACTGGCGTGCGAAATTCCGGTCGGTATCGCCTGGGTACTTCGAAACGCTGGGCCTCCCGATTGTGCAAGGACGCGATTTCAGGGACACAGACAAAAATGGCTCGGAACGCGTGGTCATCGTGAGCCAGAGCCTCGCGCAGTCACTGTTTCCCGGACAGGAAGCGCTGAATCGGGATTTGCGGTGGACGGACGGGGTGATGAAGTTTGTCGGCATCAGCATGGAGCCGCGGCGGATCGTTGGCATAGTGCCCGACCTAGATGACGAGAACATCATTCCGACGCCGACCATGATGGTGTATCAGCCGACCGATCAGGAGGGATGGCAAGGGCGCCTCTTTGTGCGAGCGGACCAGGATCCGTACACGCTGGCTCCAGCCATTACGCGCACAATTCACGAGATTTCGGCGGAGCAGCCTGTTGAGCGGGCGAGCACGCTTAAAGACATTCGCGCGGAGGCACTCACGCCGGACCGCCTGAACGCGGTTGTGTTCGGTGGATTCGCGGCCGTGGCCCTACTGATTTCGGTGGTGGGTGTAGCAGGTGTGCTTGCGTTTTCGGTGAGCGGGCGCACACGGGAGTTCGGCATTCGAATGGCACTCGGCGCGCAGCCGAGGAACATTCTGACTGACGTGCTGTTGCAGGGTCTGACGATCGCCGGAATCGGCGTGGGTGCAGGCGTGGTATTCGGTATTGCCTTCGCGCGTGGCGTCGGCAGGTACGTAACAGAGGTGCATCTGCCCGGAGTCCTGTCTTTTGTTGCGGCGGCTTTTGTCATTCTGGCCGCAGCGGTGATCGCGTCGGCTGTGCCCGCGGCCCGCGCGGCTCGGGTAAACGCGGCGGAGGCACTCCGTTCGGAATAGGAGCCCACAGGGTTCTCTTCAGGGAACTCGGTGCCGGTTGGTTCGGAGAGGAGAGTCGATGCTGCTCCTTCTCGTCCTGTCTTCCGCGATTGCCTCTCTCAGAATTACAACCATCCCGCTAAAAACGCTTAATTTGTTGCTATGAACAACTTCCGCGAATTTCGAGATGCTCCACCAAATGGATTGCCGGTCCGAGGGTTTCTGCACCACCCGACCGATCCGGCTGGCGACTGCCTCGTTCTGACGCACGGCGCCGGAGCGAATTGTGACTCTTCCCTTCTTTTAGCGTTGGCGAACGCGTTCTGTGCCTCCGGTTTGACAGTGCTCCGCTGCGACCTTCCCTTCCGGCAGTTGCGACCCCACGGGCCGCCGCAACGTGGCAGCGCAGTGCGTGACCAACAGGGCCTCCGAGCAGCGGTTACTTCCATGCAACGACATACTTCGGGCCGGCTCTTTCTTGGTGGCCACTCTTATGGAGGAAGGCAAGCGTCAATGCTGGCCGCCGCTGAACCTGGTCTCGTCGATCATCTCTTGTTGCTCTCGTACCCGCTACACCCACCAAAAAGACCCAGTGACTTACGGACGGCACACTTTCCACTTCTTCAAACTCCCGCATTATTCGTTCACGGCAGCCGGGACGGATTTGGCTCAATCGAAGAGATGAGAGCGGCGCTGAATCTCGTCCCGGTACGAACAGAACTGCTCCCCGTGGATGGCTCTGGCCACGAACTAATAACGCATCGGAACAGGGATGCAGTCTCCAAGATGATCGTGGAGCAGTTCCAGTTGTTCGCTCATGGTTGACCGACTGACTGGATCTTTCCCGTAACCTTAGCGCCAGCGGTTACAGCCGAGACCGCCGGGTCCAAATTCACCGAAGAAAAGAATACAGAACCATGCTCGACTACTTCGGCTTGAATAGTGCAGCTTATGCGGGATTCTCACGGATAGCCACCGATGAGCCTCATGAAGGTCGACAGGAATAACACCTGGAGCGATTCTGAACGGGGCTTATGTGGGTGCGTCTCTGGTGCCGCCGGCGCACCCCCATGCAGAACACCGCTTTATGGAACCAAGATTGGATGTCCGGCAGTCGAAAGAGCATCGGCACGTTGGACTTCGCCTAGAAAGAAGAGGTCGGGCGCCTGATCTGTAGATTCGCGCGATGTTCATGCAAACGAGATCAAATGATCGAACAGCGATTGAACCAGGCTGCGCGTGCTCTTCTGAGAGAGTTCTGGGCCAAGGATTCTCTGGGTGACTGCCAGACCATGAGCGAGATTAATGATAACCGTAATGAAGTCATCCGGCTTCAATTTCGAAGTGACTTCAGGAGATCGCAAAAGGTCCCTGACAAGCTCACTTCCGTCTCGAAGCTGCTGCTGATGCACTTTAACGAAGCTTTGTCGGATACGTTCGCTTCGGAGAGCTCCAACCTCGAATTCAGCGCGAAGCACGATCCAATCATGATCCGTCATCAGGTCGGCAATGGCGTCCCGCCATTTTTTCAAGCGCTTCTTGCCTGACGGCTCTTCCTTAAGCAGAGAACGAAGGAAATTCAGACGGAACGTCTGCTCCTCCTGGATTACAGCGAGGAACAGATCTTCCTTGCCATCGAAGTTGGAATAGAGAGCGCCCCTGGAATAACCGGCATCCTCGGCGATCTTCTCCGCCACCGCGCCGCCAAGGCCGTAACGGAGAAAGTGCCTGCGTCCTACGGTGATCAAGGCGGCACGAGTCTGTGCCTGGCTCGCCTCGCGGGTAAGGCGCTTTCGTGGTTTTGTGCCGTTCGAAGGCATTCGAATCCTTAGCTCCTCGCGAATGTTGCTGCAGCGATTCATTGCCTCCTCTAAGAACGTAAGACACGCTCCCAGATGGCACGAATGTCAGGATCGAAGTTGTGCCGACACAATTCTGACCACAATGAACGCTCTGCATCCTGATACGAGGATAGCCTATATTCCGAAGCCACTGACGCGAAGATGTATCGAGAGTTGCATGCCTCAAATCGACGCCAGTCTGTGGTGGATCTGAGCCGTTAGATTCATAAACCTTCAGGTCTCTAAAACAATCGCATGACCACAGCCACCGCAGTTGCCACAATCGCGATGATTGCGAGAACGACATACCATAGGTATGCCATGGGGATGTCTTCCAGATCGTCTTTCGTTTTGGTTTTCATGGTGGCTCCTTAGCCATTACTTCAAGCTGCTTGAAATCGAAGGGGAGTCAGGGATGCGCCCACCCCCGGCGTGTCAGCATTACGCCTAATCCGATGCACACGACTGCCGTTACCCGCAGCGTCGGCATATATGGCAGTCCCAGCCATGCAATATATGCAGAAAGAGCATCCTGCTCGGGCTTCATGCAAATCCCAAATATCCCGAAGGCGATGCAGGCGAATCCCAAAACGAAGCAGATCCATTGCTCAACAATAATCATCTTGGAGGGTGAAGCGCCTTGTCGCTCATTCCCTTCCTTTTTCCACGTTTTCTGGCCAGCACTCGATTTGTGTTCGCGGTTGCGGTATCCAACATCTACGCGAAGACTGTTGGAACTGCGATCGAAGACTTGAGCTGGATATCGGCCTTTGGCCGGCAATGCTCGGCCTGCGCCTGAATGAGCCACCGTGGCACCTCCCTACGCAACACAATTCTTATTAACATACAATACGCTTTCAGATACATCTTGTATATGTAATGAATCCGAACAGTTTTGGAATTCATCATGTATCCGTAGATCGGATCGGTTTTCTCCGGATGGGAGGGGAATGGTGGTGAAGGTGAGCACTAGTGAGCAATGGAAGCCGAAGGTCAACCCATGGCTGATCGCAGCGACGGTAGCATTGGCTGCTTTCATGGAAGTTCTCGATACCTCCATTGCCAATGTCGCTCTTCCCCACATTGCCGGTGATCTCGGCGCCAGCACCGATCAGGGAACCTGGGTTCTCACCAGCTATCTGGTCTCCAATGCGATCATCCTGCCAGTGGGCGCCTGGGCGTCGAGTGTCATCGGCCGCAAGAATTTCTTTTTGCTATGCATCACCATCTTCACCGCGGCAAGTTTTCTTTGCGGTATCGCCCCAACGCTCCCGATCTTGCTGATTTCGCGCGTCCTTCAAGGCGTCGGAGGTGGCGGCCTGCAGCCTATGGCGCAGGCCATCATGGCGGATTCCTTCGAAGAGAAAAAGCGTGGCCAGGCCTTCGCGCTCTACGGTCTCGTAGCAGTACTCGCGCCATCCCTCGGCCCGACGATCGGCGGATGGATCACCGACAACTATTCGTGGCGATGGATCTTCTATATCAATCTTCCGGTCGGCATACTCGCATTCTTTCTGGTCAGCCGCCTGGTCCAGGATCCGCCGTGGATCAAAGCAGATCGCGCCAACCTGAGGAAACTGGACTACATCGGCCTTGGATTGCTCACAATCGCCATGGGTGGCATGCAGATCATGCTCGATAAGGGCGAAGAGAACGACTGGTTTGCCTCCACCTTCATCCGCATCTTCTGCCTTCTATTCGTTGCGGGTATGACCGGCCTGATCTGGTGGCAATGGCGGGCTAAGAATCCCATTATGAATTTGCGGCTATTCAAGTACAAGAATTTCGCTATCTGTTGTTTCCTCATGATTCTGGTCGGCGGCGTCCTGAATGCTGCAACCGTACTTGAGCCCCAGTTTCTACAGCAGCTGATGGGGTACACGGCAACCCGCGCCGGAGAGGCGCTCGCGGGCGGAGGAGTTGCCCTGCTTGTCGTTATGCCCCTGGCAGGAATAGCTACCGGTAAGTTTCCGGCGAGAAACATGGCTGCATTCGGTTTCGTCTGCTTCGCCGGCGCGTTCTATTACACCTCCACGCACTTCACGCTCACCATGACCTTCGGCTTTGCCTCCTGGTTGCGAATTCTTCAGATGTTCGCGATTCCTTTCGCCTTCATCGCCATCACCACCGCGGCTTATGTCGGACTTCCGAAAGAGGCGAGCAATCAGGTCTCGGGGATCATCAACTTTGTTCG
>Ga0210388_10003693_pt1 | contig 11959 bp, 8 predicted proteins | sample IncBWC19OmetaG_FD_155485 | JGI IMG/M metagenome (GOLD analysis project Ga0210388, IMG submission 155485) | Forest soil microbial communities from Barre Woods Harvard Forest LTER site, Petersham, Massachusetts, United States - Inc-BW-C-19-O ... | reverse complement strand
ACCGAGGCTTATTCGAGCGGGCATCTGGCTCTTTGGCGGATTCACTTCGGCGAATCCGAGCAGGCTGCTGAACATCTGGCTACCGTCGAGCGGTTGGCGGAAAAGCATGCCGATGATTTGCTGCGCGGGATGACCGGATTGGTACGGGGTTGGCTGTACCTGGCTGAGGAGGACAGCGGGAGAGCGATCGATGTCATGCGCTCCGTCCGCGGTCTCAGCACCGATGCTCACCAGCATCACTTTATCGGCATGTACATCGGTCTTGCATTGTTTCGCCAGGGTGACCTCGCCGCGGCGGCTCTCGAGTGGCATGAAGCAATGCGCAACGCCCTGGCGGTTGCGCATCTGCGGGGTATCGCAGGGTCGGTGGAAGGCTGCGGCTACATCGCTGAGCTGCTGGGGAAGGCGGAGGAAGCCTGCCGGTTCCTGAGCGCCGCCGAGCAGATTCGCCAGCGCGCGCAGTCGCCGCTGTTCAGCTTCTGGTTTCGCCACAATGAGTCCGCCAATGCGCGACTCCGAACGAGTCTCGGACTCAATCGCTACGAGGCGCTGGTCCGCGCAGGCGCGCGGATGCACGCGGAAGACGTGATCAACGAAGCTGCGGAACACTTACGGCAATTTGGCGCAATGCCGACTGCTTAGGCACCCTGCAGAGTTCCACTCGGGTCATACTTCTTCCGCAAAACCTCGAGTCGGCCGGCGTTTTCCGATCCGAACCGGCGGACGTTGTCGGAGTCATCCTGATCGGCGAAGTTGGTTAAAATTGCCGGCAAGGCCTCACGCGATGCCTCGGCGTAGAGTGTGCGGACACCCTCGCGCACCACGCCGACGGCGCTCGCCGCGTCGGTGACGCCGATAAAATTCACGAAGAACGCGGTGTTGCGGTGTGCAAATGCGGAGTCTTCCGCTGCAAATCGGGATACCGCACCGCCCATGTGCTGCAGGTGAATTTCGCTTCGCATGGTCGGCAAGCGGTACGCCATGGAGGCGAGATTCTCGACGGTACGGTCGCTGAGGGATGCGTAGTTCGCCGTTTTCCAATAGTAAAAATGTCCCCTCGGCGCCAACGGATCCTGGATCTGCTGCCACTGTACATAGGGCATTCGGCCGATATGATCCGCCACCGGCTGACCGTGGGACCGCAATGGCGCGAGCGCCGCTTCGCCTTCCGCAAGATCTCCGGACCAACACACCGCGAACAGCACCACCGGGCGCCCATGCCAGGCGGAATCCAAAAACGGTAAGGGCGGCGCCTGCCCGATGACCGCGATACCGCAGAATTCATCGCTTGCATTCGCCGCAAAATCCCGGAAGGCGCGTAGGGCTTCGACCGCATGATCGGCTGCGTGCACGATGAGTCCGGCCAGCACATCGCGCAGCGGATGCAATTGAAAATCGAAGCTGGTCACAACCCCGAGTCCGCCGGCGCCGCCGCGCAGGCCCCAGAAGAGATCGGCGTGTTCCTGGAGGGAAGCGCGAACGAATCGGCCGTCCGCGAGCACCACGCCGGCGCCGCGCAGATTGTCGCAGGCGAGACCATATTTGCGCATCAGCCATCCCGCACCGCCGCCGAGGGTGAATCCGCCCACGCCGGTGCTCGATACCAGGCCTCCCGTGGTGGCGAGCCCCTCGATTGCGGTCGCCGTGTCCACGTCGCGCCATACGGCGCCGCCCTGAACTGTCGCCACGCGCAAATCGCGGTTAACCGCCACTTGGCGTAGCTTTGAAAGGTCGAGCAACAGCGACCCGTCGCGGATCGAACGCCCTGCCACGTTGTGACCGCCCCCTCGAACCGTCATTCGCAGCCCGTGGTCGGCCGCGATCCGCACCGCGTGCGACACGTCCTCGGCGTCGGCGCAACCGACGATGCAGGAGGGATGCCGATCGATGGCGCCGTTCCAGACGCGGCGAGCCACGTCGTAGCCTGCATCGCCGGGTATCAGCGCTGTACCGCGCAGACGGGAACGAAGTGCTTCAAGTACCGGGGCCTTTATTGTTGCGGACTCATTATTCATCGGCCACCCCTTAGCTAATCTCCCCCATGCCGCAGTCTACGTAAAAAGCGGCGCGGCATTGGCCGGCAATTGTGATGAATTTGTGATGCGCCGGCGCGGGCGCATAGACGTTGCGTCCGGCTGAGCCGTCCGCAGCAGCTCAAATGCGCGACGAACCAGCTCAGTAGAAGGGCTGCGCAGAGCGCTCGCCGGCGACCGTCATTGAGTCTTGGTTTCTATTTTCTTGAAGCCGGCCGGCACGGTAAAGACATCTGCGCTCACGGCATTCGTCGACACCGAAACGACCTGCGATGACACCGTCATCAAAGCTACGTCACCCGGCGGCATCGCGACCGGTGCGACCGCGGGTGCCGGCGGCACCGCGGGTGCCGGCGGCGCAGCCGGCGCATCCGCATTGTCTTTCTTCTTTTGGAAAAGACCGCCGAGTTTGCCCACCACTGCGCCGGCGATGCCACTGGGGCTGGGGCTTGGGCTGGAGCTGGGCGAGCTGCTATCAGGTTGGCCCGTTTGCGCTTGTTGCGAACTTGAATTCTTGCATTGCGGGCCACCGAGTCCGAGCGTGAAGCTGCTCTTCACGGGATAACCTTTCACGCCCTGCATCTTGGCCGCGACTTCCGTCCAGACCCCTTTGTACTGGGCGAACAGCGCCTTGGCTCTTTCAGACACGTCTTGGGAGTTCGAGACGTCGAAGCCCATCTTGGCGGCATAGGCAGTATAAAATTTTCGAGCTTCGCTGCTTTCCGCGAAGTCCGCGGAAGTCCACTGATCTAAAACCAATGCGATCTCGCAAATTGCACCCGTGTCTTTGTCCTGGCAAGGCTGGGTCGCCGTGGCGGTCACGCGTTGCGCATCGTAACCGGCGATTTGCGCCTTCTCGCCGCTCTTCGTGACGTCGACTTTGGCCGGTAGCCACACGCACTTCGATTGATCGACCGCGGAGGGCTGCTGCTTGGCCTCGCCTGAATTCATCTGATCCGACACTCTCTGCATCTGCGCGTGGAACTGCTCGAAGGTCGTCTCGGTATATTCCTTCTTGTTGATGTTCAGGTGGTAGAGCTTGTCCTGATCGAGGAGGACGATCTCGGCGCTCGGTCCGAGTGCGTTGCGCGCCAGAAAACCGACGATCTTCGACTGCATTTTCATGTCGGTGTCGGTGCGCGACATCTCGCCGGAAATGCTGGTTTTAGAGCTCCCCGACATATTCGCGAACGCCATTCCGCCAACACCCTCGACGGAGGTGGTGCGTTCGATGGTGATGTCGGCCTGCGCCGTTCCCGCGGCGAGCCCGAGAATGCTGCCCAGCAGGACCAGGCCGGTTGAGCGCAGCGTTGGTATCTTCATGGTGTCCCCTCTTCGGTAGTGTTCATTTAGACCGGAATGCTACCCAAAACCCGCCATCCCCGACGAATTAGGGGCGCGGCCCTCCCTGTCCTGCCCGTTTGCCAGGCATAATCTCGCCGATGTTCTATCGCCTGCGCCGCCAAGAGCGCCTTTCCCCTATCAGAGCAGCCATCGGCTCCCTCCTCGTTGCGTCGGCGGCTGTCTGCGCATCGGCGCCGGCCGCGCCCGCCGCGCCGCCGTCCGGCGACGTCGCGCGCGAGATCCTGCGCGAGATGATCGACACGCGCTCGACGCACGACGTCGGCTCGACGGAACTGGCCCGCAAGGTACAAGCACGGCTGCTCGCCGCCGGTTTTGCCCCGGCGGACGCGCAGCTTCTCATACCGGTGGACCACCCCCGCGCCGGCAACGTCGTTGCCCGCCTGCACGGCAGCGGCAAGGGCAAGCCGGTCCTGTATCTGTGCCATCTTGACGTGGTCGCGGCGAATCCAGAGGACTGGACGCGGAATCCCTTTCACCTGACGGAGGACAACGGGTGGCTGTACGGGCGCGGCACGATAGACATGAAGGGACAGGACGCCGCGGTCCTCACGGCGCTGCTGCGCATGAAGAGCGAGCATTTCATTCCCGAGCGGGACATTGTCGTCGCCTTCACGGCAGACGAGGAGTCGGGCGGCGAACGCAACGGCGTCGACTGGCTGCTGACCGAACACCGCGATCTTGTAAATGCCGACCTTGTGATAAACCCGGACGGCGGCGAGGCGGGCATGAAAGGCGGTCGCCGGCTCTATGTCGGTGTCCAGACCAGCGAGAAGATGTCGATGGCGTTTGAGGCCGAAGTGACCGACAAAGGCGGCCATAGTTCGCGGCCGACCGCCGACAATCCGATCTACCGCCTGAGCGAAGGCCTCGCCCGGCTGTCGAAGTTTCGATTTCCTGTACATCTGACCGACACAACCCGGCAATATTTCGAGCGCCGGGCCGCGATCGAGACGGGCGCGATCAAGTCCGACATGCTCGCCGTGGCGAAGACGCCGCCCGATCCGGCGGCAATCGAGCGCCTGTCGGCCGTGGTGGAGACGAATATCTTGCTGCGCACGACCTGCACCGCGACCCAGATTGAGGGTGGCCACGCTCAGAACGCGCTGCCTCAGCGCGCCCGGGCAACGTTGCAATGTCGGATCATCCCCGGCGAGTCACAGGACTCCGTGCGCGATACACTCGCGCGCGTGCTCAACGATCCGACCATCAAGATCAGCGTCATCACACCCGCGACGCCGAGCCCGGAGTCGCCGCTCTCGGGGACCATCTTGCCGACGGTCGAAAAGGTGGTGCACGAGTTATGGCCGGACGTCGTGATCCTTCCGCAGATGGGCGCCGGTGCGAGCGACAGCAAGTACACGCGCCTGGTCGGCATGGCGAGTTACGGGATTGACGGCATGTTCGACGATCTGGATGACGCACGCGCGCACGGGCGCGATGAACGCATCGGCGTCGCGGCCTTCGGGCAGGAAGTCGACTTTACCTACCGGTTGATGCGCGAGGTCTCGAGACAGCGCTAGGCAGTCGTTAGTACCGGGCGCCGAAGCTGATCAGATGAAAGCTCAGCGTCACCCACAGTGTCACAAGGGCGGCGAGCACCAACAGCACGCTCCAAAGCTTCGCGAACCAGCCGCGATTGCTTCGCCAGACTCGCTGCAGATTCCAAAGCGCGGTGCCGCACAGACCGACAAAGCCCACGGCACCCGCAATTTGCAGCGGCCATAATATCGCGCCACCGATAATGGTATTCGCGCCCAGCGACATAAAGAGCGCCGCCCACCCGCTTAAAACCGCGAGCACGAGCCAGGAGAAACCGCGGACCCAGCGATAAGTTTTCAGATCCGGCCCGCTCAGCGACATTGCCGCCCCGAAGCGGCGCCGGCTGATGGCGCCGACCGGCCAGGACAAAGCGGTGAGTAACACGAGCACCAAGCTTGCCACGAACAAGGGGCTTAGCCAGGCCGCGTCTCGATACCAGGGAGCCCGCTCCCAAACCATGAAGGGCGACACCGGGTTGAAGCTCCAGCGCACGACGCGACCGTTTTCCACCACGGCCCCGAGACGTGCGTGGCCATAGGCGGCCTGCCACACGAAGGGCGCGACCTCGATCCACTTGTGGGGCGGCCCTCCCAATATTTCCGGAACCGACGGCCGACCGTCCTTATCCAGGGAGATTTTGACCTGACCTGCTAGGTTCAACACGTCGACGAAATTGGTAAAGGAACCACGGCTGCTGATGTAGTTACCGGCCAGCATCCGGGCGTGCTCTTTGGCGCTCGGCAGCTCGACGGGCGCCGCGGCGTTCGCCGCTGGAAAATACCGATCTGCGAACTGCTCAAAGAGCGCGATGCGGATCGCTTCGGTCGCATTATTTGCACCGGCGCTGTTCATCGAAATGAACAGACCGACGTTCTTGGCGGGAAAAATCCACATATCGCTATGAAAGTAATTGAGATCGCCGCCATGCGCGATCGCGCTCAAACCGTTGACCTGCAACTCGTAAAAGCCGAGCGCCATGCGGTCGGTACCGGGCAGGGTCACGTGTGAGGGATCGTGCATCAAGAGCGCGGTCTCGGGCTTCATCAATCCGGCGCCTTGGTTGAGATGCGCGATCATGAACTTGGCCATGTCGGCCGCGGACACCGCAACGGAACCGGCACCCGGTATCGAGATCAGCTCGTAGGGTTTGGCATCCACCGACGCCCTGGGATATCCCTGGGACATAAAGGGCGCCAGTTGCGCGGGCAAAGGCTGACGGAAAGACGCGTGGGTCATGTTGAGGGGCGCAAATATGTTGCGCTCAACATATTCCTCGAACGGAATACCGGAAATGCGTTGGACGATATAACTTGCAACGCCCGCGCCATAATTTGAATAGGCCGGTGTCGTGCCCGGCGCGTAGACCCGTTCGGGCAGCATCCCTTTCAGCACTTCGTCCAGTGGGGGCACCTGGCCGCTGAAACGAATACCGCCCTTGAAAGCTTCCTCGAATCCCGGCGTATGCGTCATGAGATTGCGCATCGTGATGGGCTTGCCCTCGTACGGCGGAATCTTAAAATCCAGATACTGATTCACGTCGGCATCCAGATCGATCTTATGTTGTTCCACGAGCTGCATGACCGCAGTCCAGGTGAACAATTTTGAAATCGATCCGGCTCTAAACATCGTTGTCGCGGGATCCACCGGCTTCCGCGCCGCTACGTCTGCGTAGCCGAAGCCGCGCTGAGTGAGCACTTGGCCGTCTTTGACGATGACCACCGTGGCACCGGCAATATCGTTCGACTCCAGCGTGTAAGGCATGAAACCATCCAACCAAGCATCGGCGTCCGACTGCGTGAGCTGTGGCGGAACCTCAGCGGATGAGGGGTTGGCCAGGACCGCGGGGCCGGTGAACGCCGTGATAATGAGCAGCGCCGCCGCCGCTAGTTTGCTGATGGATATCCGCATGTTCTGCCCTGTTTAACCTATATGGGCTAGAATGATCCTCCAGAGAGAAATAGTAAACATGTGGAGCCGAGGGGAGCCTACCGTGAGATCAATCGTTCGACGCTTGCCGATTGTCCTTGTCCTTGCCTACTTGCCTTCGATGGGAAGTTGGGCGGCCTCGCCGCCGGCGCTGCCGATTTCGCCGGCGACGATCGATGCAACGGTGGCGCGCGCCATGAAGGCCTTTCAAGTGCCCGGCATGGCTGTGGGCATTGTCAAAGACGGAAAGCTGGTCTACGCCAAGGGGTATGGGGTTCGAGAACTCGGTAAGGCGGCACAAGTTGATGCCGACACCTTGTTTCAAATCGGCTCCAACACCAAGGCGTTTACCACCGCTGCCCTCGCGATCCTGGTCGACGCGGGCAAGATTCACTGGGACGACAAGGTGATCGACTATCTGCCCCAGTTTCGCATGCAAGATCCCTACGTGACGCGCGAATTCACGATTCGCGACTTGCTCACTCATCGCAGCGGCCTGGGCATGGGCGCCGGGGACCTGATGTTTTTCCCGGCCACCGACTTCAGCCGAGATGAGATTATCCACGGCCTGCGCTATCTCAAGCCCGTCTCCGGATTTCGCAGCAAATTTGACTACGACAACCTGCTCTACATGGTTGCCGGCCAGATCATTCCCGCCGTGACGGGAAAATCATGGGAAGACTTCGTCACGGAACGCATTCTCGATCCGCTGCAAATGCAGCCCTGTGCCGCGAGCTATACCAGGATTGCCGATCGCAGCGACGTCGCGTCCCCGCATGTGGTGATCAAAGGTGAGCTCAAAGCGATTCCGGTCCTCAACATGGATGCAGTCGGGCCGGCGGGAACCATCAATTGCAGCATCAATGGCATGGCGAAGTGGCTCGAAACCCAACTCGCCGCCGGCAAGATGCCGACGGGCCAGCAACTTTTCACTGCTGAACGCAGTGAAGAGATGTGGAGCATGAATACCATCATCCCGGTAAGCCCGTTGTTCACGACGATGTATCGCACCCACTTCAACGGCTACGCTTTGGGGTGGGGAGTGCAAGACGTACTGGGATACAAGAAAGTCGCGCATACCGGCGGGGTGCTGGGCAGCGTCACGTGGGTTGCCATGATCCCTGAACTTCAGCTTGGCGTGCTGGTGTTCACCAATCAAGAGTCGGGCATGGCCATGGAAGCGGTCGGCGATCAAATCCTCGACGCATACTTGAAAGCGCCGCGCCGCGACTGGGTCGCGATCGGCACGTCGTACGGCGCCAAGCGCGACGCGGCCGCCAAAACGATCGAGGATGCCGCGGCCAAAATCGAGGGCTCTTCGGGATCTCCGTCGCTTGAGCTGGCTGCCTATGCCGGGACGTATCGCGATCCTTGGCGCGGCGAAGCCACGGTGCGCCTCGAGAACGACAAACTCATCCTCAAGATCAGCCGGACCGACTCCCTGGAAGGTCCCCTGACCCCCTACAGCGGCAATATCTTTATTGTCCATTGGAATGATCGAACGCTAAACGCGGATGCCTTTGTTCGTTTCGATCAGGGTTATGACACCAAAGTAGCCGAGATGACCATGCGTGCAGTATCACCGGCAACTGACTTTAGCTTCGATTTCCAGGATCTGCATTTCAGCAAAGCCGACAATTCGCAGTAATGTCATCGCGCGATCGAGCCGCAGGGCCGCCGCCCGAAAAACTTCAGGCCCCGAAGTTCTCGACGACTTTCGCAACATCTTCTCGCGTCCAAACGCACATCTCACGCTCAGGCCCCATCGGGTTGTAGTCCTCTACACGATAGACGACCGCTTTTCCGAAATTGAATGGTGCGCGAAACAAATCGATCCGCCGAAACGCTCCGGAAGAAATATCCTTGTTGGGAAAACCGTCGGGGTTTTTGTGGGTGGTCGTCATCAAGTACCTGGAGTTCGATTCGACAAAATTCACGAGAAACCGCCGAATATCGGCATAGCTCAAGTGAAACAGGCAATCGCGGCAAAAGATCAAGTCTCCAAACGGTAGCGGTTCTGAGGTGATGTCCTGGCATCGGAACTGGTGTTCTGTATCACTGAATTTCGTCTGGTTCGTGGCCACTATCTGCGGTACGACGTCAATTCCGATGTACTTGCAATCCGAGGGAAGTTTCACGTGGCGCATCCAATTGAAGTCACCGCACGGCGCATCAATGAACGTTTTTACAGCCAGGCGTTCCAAAATTTCCGGCAGTTCGTTGCGAAGCGCGCCTGTGAACTCATAAGTCGAACCATGGCCGCTCCGGGATTCCGAATTTGCCCACAAATTCTGCTCGTAAATTCGCGAAAATACGACTTTATTGCCCAACTTTGAATAACGCAAAACCTCCCGCTCGACCGGGTTGAGTTTAAATAATCGGACCACCGCTCGTTTCAGCAAGGCCTTGAATCCATATGTTCTGTAGAACCACTGGGCGCGTTCAAAAAACGCTGTGCTGAAGATTCGGCTGTAGCGGAAATCGCCGTTCACAACTTTGTTTGTCACGGTGGCCTCGCATTGGATGACCCGTCCTGGGCAATATTCCGCCTATTTGCAAGTACGACGCCGACGGGCGGAATGCGGTCTCGACAGGCATTCTGTACCAAGTTTCGAACCCGGAAGCAACTCTTGCAGGACTGCACGCGCTAAATGCTGGTATTTAGGGGCTAACGCCGATTCAAGCATCGCAGTTGCCCTGACAGTGCCCTGGTAGCGGCGGCCGCGGAAAGGGCTCACTTGAGCTTTGCCAGCAGCAGCTCGAAGCGGGGATCGTCGCGCAGTGAGTCGTAGTCCGGATCGCGTTCGATCCAGTCACGCTTGCCCCAGCCACGGTTGCAAGCACGCTCGAAAATCTCCAGCGCTTCCTCCTTCAAACCCGACTTAGCCCTCAAGCAAACCGCATTGAGAAGCGCGCTCATGTCATCGGGACGCAGCTCCAGCGATCGGCGCGACCATTCCATTGCTCGTTCGATCTCGCCTGCTTCGTAAAGCGCGCCCGAACCGAGCGCGAGCACGCGGCCGTCGAGGGGATTCAAGGCCAGGATCCGCTCAGCTCGCGAAATTCCCTCTCGATTTGCTGAACTCGCCTCCTCGGTTCGGCCGAGCATGCGAAGCGTCTGCGATAGCAGCACAGAACTCTGAAAATCCTCTCGCCGAACCTCGGAAGCCTTGCGAAACAGATCGGCGGAACGCTCCAGTTCGCCGCGGGAGAAAGCCGCACGGCCATGATAATAATAGGCGTCGAACAAATTGGGGTTAATACGGGCCGCTGCTTCGAAGTGCGTCTGCGCTTCTTCATAACGCCGATGCAAAGACAACGCGCATCCTCTGGCGACATGTGCGTCAGCCATATCCGGCGCCAATTCCATAGCCCGCTGGCTCGCCCGATCGGCGTATTGCAGGTCCTCATCGCGCGCCCCCCACCACTCGAATAGCAGTGCGTGCACGGTCGCAAGACCGGCCCAAGCGGGCGCGTACTGCGCATCCAGCGCAATGGCGCGCTCGAACAGCCGCCTGCTCTCGTCCATATCGGGCTGCTGCATCCTGTGAAGGCGCTGACGGCCCCGAAGAAAATACTCATACGGTTCGGCGCCCGTCTGCGGGCGCCGAACGGCACGTCGTTCGCTCTGGGAAAGAGCACCGCCCCGCAGGGTGGTCGCGACCGCGTCGGCGATCTCGTCCTGAACGGCGAACACATCGCCGATGTTCGCTTCAAACCGTTGCGACCACCTGTGGTAGCCGCTATGGACATCTATGAGCTGAACCGTGATGCGCAGCCGATCGCCGGCCTTACGCACGCTTCCCTGCAGCAGCTCCTGAACTCCGAGGCGCCGCCCCATTTCTCGGATCTGTGCATCGGCCGCGCCGAACTGAAACGAGGAGCTTCTCGCGGCCACGCGCAGGCCACCGACCTGCGTCAGTGCATCGATCAGTTCCTCCGCCAGACCTTCGCAGAAATAATCCTGGTCGCGGTCGGGGCTCATATCCACAAAAGGCAGCACGGCAATCGCGGTGGCCTTCTCGGATGCCTGAAGGCCATCAGATGCATCGTCACCAACGTTCGACACATCAGCGACGAACAGGTACCCGCTGCGGTGCCGAGTCTGGATGTACCGTGGGTGCTTCGCATCGTCGCCTAGCGCCTTACGCAATTCTTGAATGCACGTCACGAGCGCATCATCGCTGACGACCGAGTTGCGCCACACGGAGGCGAACAGATCCTCCTTGGTTACCGGCTGTCCGGCGCGATCGAGAAGTAACCCGAGCACAGCGGCGGCCTTGGGCGTGAGCTTGATCTCGTCCTTGTGTTGCCATAGGCGCGCGGTCGACGGCTCAAAGCGAAACGATCCAAAGCAAAGATAATCGCGCATCCAATCGTATATCCCATGGGCTGGTCGGAATAATCCCGGAGAAATCCCGGCGTTCGCCCGGGATTAACCCTCGCCGCCAAGCCTACACTTCTGCCACTATGCGAATTGGAGCAAATGAATGACTGAATTCGATCGTGTCAAATACCTGAAGATCGTTTTGGTAGCGGCGGGGCTTGTGTTCATTTTTGGTATCTATCCGCTTAGCGTCGTGTGGCCGTCTGGTTGGTCTTGGCATGCGGGCCAGTCGATGTATCTTCAGATGATCCTCGGGATATATGCGACCCTCGGCGTGTTTCTGCTTCTCGCTGCGCGAGATCCTCTCGCCCACCGCAGCCTCATAGCGTTTACCGTTTGGTCGAGCCTCGTGCACGGGGGAATCATGGCTGCCCAGTCCGTGGCTTATCCGGAACACTTAGGACACCTTTGGGGTGACGTACCAGCACTTTTGATCGTCGCAGCAATTCTGGCCTGGCTGACGCCTCGCTCACCTGCGAGAAGCGCCGGCTGATTGGGAATGCGACGCCGGCTATCTGGCAAAGTGGTGGGCCCGCTCACCATCGAATTAACGCAGAAAATGCCTATTTTATAGCCGTTTCACTAATTCGAAGATCTGAGTTACCCCGTTAGTTACCCCGTTAGTTACCCCGGCGGTTTCGCCCGTAGGTTTCCCAGTGAAAGCGCGGGTCAAAGCTCATTTGTTCCATTGTGTGATATCGACAAATTA
>Ga0210388_10003692_pt1 | contig 11960 bp, 9 predicted proteins | sample IncBWC19OmetaG_FD_155485 | JGI IMG/M metagenome (GOLD analysis project Ga0210388, IMG submission 155485) | Forest soil microbial communities from Barre Woods Harvard Forest LTER site, Petersham, Massachusetts, United States - Inc-BW-C-19-O ... | reverse complement strand
CCGAAGAGGGTCAAGGTTTCGTCCGGCGAGCCCTTCGGGTGAGCGGGACTGAGTACGCCGAAGAGGGCACTCGCCCCGACGGACAGATTGCGGATCACGAAGTAATCCATCGCGGGGCTCAGAGCCCAAGCCGTTCCCGACCCGCCGCCGCCGCTGACGGATGCGAACTCGAAGCTCACCGTGGAGTTCGAGCCAGGCGGCACCGGCGAGATGAAGTTCGTGGCGCCCACGGCGCCAATGGGTTGATCGTCGGTGATTGCGAGCTGCCCGGGGCCACCGAATCGAGGCCCCTCCGCCCGTGCCATCGCGGGAACCAAGACACACAACACCCCCAGACCAGCGAAGATGCCAAGTCGCATGGAGTCCTCCCTTTTGCCTCTTATAGAGCTTCTGGGCGGTTACAGGTCTTTTTTATTGCGGACAGCTTCGACGACTGTCACAGCGGGTCACGGCCACTGGCAAGGGATCGGTGCGTCCTTGCTGCACGACGCCAGCGCGCTGAGTTGGCCCAGCGCCGCGGAGGATGCCGACGAGGAGCACGCGTTGACGCATCCATCGGCGCGGGGCGTCGGGCAAGCGTTGACGCAAGCGATGAGCTGCGCGCAGGCCTCGTCGTCAGTGCAGGCGAGCAGCGGCAAAACAGCAGCCCGCGACCAGTGCCGCCTGACAGCTCGCCGGTGAGCTGCCCGAATCGCGGACATCCCACGCGAGCGCCAGACCATTGTCCTGGGCCGCTGGGATGTCGCAGGCGCCGCCCTCGGGCAACCCCGCCTCGGCACCGTCCGTCGGTTCCGCCAACATGGCGACGTCGGTATTCGCGTCGGTGCACGATGCGCAAGCGTCACCGGACGCCGTGCAGGACTCGCCGGGATCAGTGACTGGAAAGACGACCTGGGTGGGCCCGACGTACGAGAACGAAGGCACGCAGTCGCCCTGCGCCGTCTGCGAAGTGAAGGTCACGTCGACCGAGTAGATGAAGCCCGTCCCGAACGTCAGCTGGACATGACAGATCCCGGGGCTTGGACTCCCGATGTCGACGCTTTGCCCGGAAACGTAGCTCGGGGTGCTGGCGTCACCCGTCGCGCAAGGTCCCGAGAGATCGACGGCAATGAGATCCGCCACACCGCAAGGCGGCTCAAAGATCGCCTTCGTCGGGGGGTCCGGAATGGAGCCGCAGGCGTCCCGATGCGAGCATCCGCTGCTGGCGAGAGCGGCGAGAAGGCCGAGCGCTGCGACCGACCGTGTAAGCAAGTTGAACCTTCCAGAGGTATACAGGATTTCTGGAGCCTCCGGCCCCCGGGCCGATTCCCCAGGGCCGTCGCCAGGTGCTCCCTCCCGGGTTCCCTCGCGATCCTCACTGGCGCGATGACGTGCCATCAAGCGATGGGGACCCATCACGCCAGCCTTGAACGGTCATCGCGCCAGTGATCAGGACCCAACACGCCAGCCCTGAACGGTCATCGCGCCAGTGATCAGGACCTGTCGCGCCAGCCATGAACGGTCATCACGCCAGCGATGAACGATCTTCACTTCAGCGATGAACGGTCATCACGCCAGCGATGGGAACCCATCACGCGAACGATGAACGGTCATCAGGCCAGCGATGAACGGTCATCACGCCAGCGATGGGGACCCATCACGCCAGCGATGAACGATCTTCACTTCAGCGATGGGGACCCATCACGCGAGCGATGAACGGTGATCACGCCAGCGATGGGGACCCATCACGCCAGCGATGAACGATCTTCACTTCAGCGATGGGGACCCATCACGCGAGCGATGAACGGTGATCACGCGAACGATGGGGACCCATCACGCCAGCGATGACTGGCCATCACGCCTTGGATGGGGACCCATCACGCCAATGATGACCGGTCATCACGCCAGCGAAGGTCGTTCATCGCTCGCGTGAAGGTCGCCCATCGCGCGAGCGATCAGGACCCATCACGCCAATGATGACCGGTCATTGCGCCAGGGAAGGTCGTTCATCGCTCGCGTGAAGGTCGCCCATCGCGCGAGCGATCAGGACCCATCACGCCAATGATGACCGGTCATCGCGCCAGGGAAGGTCGTTCATCGCTCGCGTGAAGGTCGCCCATCACGCCAGCGATGGCCCGGCGTTGCTGCGGGGCACAGTACCGCTCGGGCAGGGGCATTCGATCCCGCGCGGGAGCACATCGTAGCGAAGAGTGCGCACCGGAGATGCTCTAGCCATGGCGCATGCGGCGTGTCGGCGACACTTCGGCGTACAATGCGCCGATGTTCGGCAGCCTTTTCAAGAAGAGTGCACTCGCGGCAGCGGTCGCCCTGACGGGCGCGGCCTTGGCCGACGCCACCCCGGCAAACGCCGACGTCAGCGTCGGTGTCGAGGTCGCGCCTGAGATCACGGTCGCGGAGCCGGAAGAGGTCACGGTGACGACCGAGCCTCCGGATCCCGTTTACGAGGAGCGACTGGACATGCCGGGGCCCGGCTACGTCTGGGTCGGCGGCTCCTGGGCTTGGACGGGCGCGGAGTGGGGCTGGTATCCAGGCCGGTGGCTGATGGCACCCGAGGGCCGCCTGTACGTCGAGCCCTACTACGAGCGTGTCGGGCCGAACGTCGTCTTCGTACGCGGATACTGGGGCCGCCCGGATGCGCCGCGACGTTATTACGGCGGCGAGCGAATCCGCTTCGCCGAAGCCGTGCGGCCGGTCGACTACCGGCGGGGCGAGCCTCCGCACTTCGAGCGAAGGGCCGGCGTCGCGATCGGCACGCGCCCCGCAGGCTTCTACGAGCACGGGACCGGGCCCGTTCGGCCTCTCCCGCGCGCCGCCGGCCCGTCCAACCGTCCGGTCCCGCGCGAGACGCAAGTGGCGCACCCTCAGCCCGGGCGCGATTCCGCAGGGCGCGACCGCGCCGTCGCTCCCGAGAGGTCGATGGCGCGCCCGGTACCGATCGCCCACAACGCCCCCGCGCCGCGCGCGGCCCCGGCGGCGCGCCCGGCGCCGCGGAGAAAGTAGTCGCTCGCGCCCTGCCTTCTGCCTCCCGAGGCACGAGGCTTGCTCAGTCCCGCGGCGGTCGCGCATTCGACCGACGTCGACTAGCGTGGGCAACTCGAGTGAGGCCGCTTTTCAAGAGCACCCGCGGTGCGAGCGAGCGCTACCGCTCAGAAAGCTCGGCGTGCCTTGTTCAACGTACTTCTCATCGACGATGACCCGGTGCTGCTTCCGGAGCAGGTGCGCCAGACCTTCCCCGAGCCGGCCCATCGGGTGACGGTGGCGGCAAACGGCGCTGAAGGCGTCGAGCAAGTGCGGAGCCACCCTCCCGACGTCATCCTTCTCGATCTACGGCTGCCTGACGGCTCCGGCCTCGACGTCTTCGAGCGCATCCGCGCGATCGACGCGCGCATCCCCGTCATCTTCGTGACCCTCGCGAAGACGTCGGACACGGCGATCGAGGCGATGAAGCGCGGCGCGTTCGACTATCTCAACAAGCCGCTTGATTTGAAGCGACTGCGGCGCGTCGTGAGCGAAGCGGCCGAGGTCGCTCGACTGCGGGTCCCCGTCGTGATGGCGAAGGAGCCCGCCGACGCGGAGCTCGAAGGGGCGCTCTGCGGGGCGTGCCCGGGCATGCTCGAGGTTTACAAGGCCATCGGCCGGGTGGCGGCGCAGGACGTGACGGTCCTCATCACGGGCGAGAGCGGCACGGGCAAGGAGCTCGTGGCCAGGGCTCTCTACCAGCACAGCGCGCGCGCCAACGCCCCTTTCCTCGCGCTCAACTGCGCGGCCATCCCCGAAGCCCTTCTGGAGAGCGAGCTTTTCGGTCACGAAAAGGGCGCGTTCACGGGAGCAGACCGCCGCCGAATCGGAAAATTCGAGCAGTGCCACGGGGGCACGATCCTGCTCGACGAGATCGGGGACATGCCCATCCCGCTGCAGGCGAAGGTCCTTCGGCTCTTGCAGGAGCAGACGTTCCAAAGGGTCGGCGGGACCGAGACCATCAAGACCGACGTCCGCCTCATCGCCTCGACGCACCGCGACCTCAAGGCGCGCGCGGATGACGAACGGTTCCGCATGGATCTGTACTATCGGCTCGGCGTTTACGCGATCCAGATCCCGCCGCTGCGCGAGCGTGGCGACGACCTTGCGCTGCTGGTCGACCATTACGTGCGACGGCTCAACCGCGAGCTCGGACGGGATATCACGGAGGTGGCCCCCGAGGCCCTCGCGCGGCTGCGCGAGCACTCGTGGCCGGGCAACGTCCGAGAGCTGCAGAGCGTGCTGAAGAAAAGTCTCCTTCAGGCTTCGGGCAGCGTCCTGCTCCCCGCATTCTTGCCGGAGTTCTCGCAGAGAAGCCCCCCGTCTACCCCTGCGGGCGCCGGGACGTTCGATCTGGACGCATTCATCCGCGACCGACTCACACCCGAGGCGAGCGATGTCTACGCGGAGACGCTCGGCCAAGTAGCGCGGCTGCTGTTCACCCGCGCTCTGGAGTTCACGGCGGGAAACCACCGCGACGCCGCGCGCGTGCTCGGGATCTCCCGTCAGACCATGCGTGTGAAGATGCGTGCCCTGGGCCTGCACGTCGCGCGCTCCGTGGAACACGACGATGAAGCGTGAAGCCTCGATCCCGCGAGGCCCTCTCGTGACGGAAAATTGTGCAGTGTGACCAACTCTTGAGCACGACCCTTCGGCCTTCTCGACCTCCTGTGCCGTGATTCGCGACGCCAGCCGACGGCGCGAGTCTGGCATCCCCGAGGGCCCGATGCCGGTCACCAACCATGCCTGATCGCTTCGACGCAGGCGCCAATGAGGGGCGCCCACTCGGACGCGACGACATCACGAATCGGCTCGTCGTTGCCGACCGGCTGTATGGGCGGCGCGAGGCGACCGAGCAGCTGCGAGCGTCGCTCGAGCGGGTGCAGCGGGGCGCCTCGGAGCTCACGCTGATCTCCGGCTACTCGGGCATCGGTAAGTCGTCGCTCGTCGACGAGCTCCAGGGCGAGCTCGCGCCCGGACGGACTCTGCTCGCGCGAGGCAAATTCGACCCCTACAAGCGCGACATCCCCTATTCGACGATCGCGGAGGCACTGCAAGACCTCGTCGGTGACATCCTGGGTGAGGGTGAGGTCGAGGTCGCTCGATGGCGCTCCGCATTGCAGGAGGCGCTCGGATCGAACGGGCGCCTCCTCGTGAGTCTCGTGCCGAAGCTCGAGCTGCTGGTCGGACCGCAGCCACCGGTGCCCGACGTCTCGGTCGAAGAAGCCAAGCACCGTTTCCAGTTGCTCTTGCAACGTGTCTTCTCCGTCATCGCGCGCCCCGAGCATCCATTCGTCCTGTTCCTCGATGACCTCCAATGGGCCGACCGCGCAAGCCTCGATGTGCTCCGCTACCTCCTGGAGACGGGTATGCAGTACCTGCTCCTGCTCGGGGCGTACCGGGACAATGAGGTCCTGCCGGCGCATCCCTTGGTGCGAATGCTCGAAGCGCTGCGAAAGTCAGGAGCGAGCGTTCACGCGATCGTCCTCGGCTCCCTGCCGGTCACCGAGGTTCACCAGTTGCTGGCCGACGCGCTCGAGGCCAAAACCCCACGCCTCGCGGATCTGAGCCGTCTCGTCCATGACAAGACGGGAGGAAATCCATTCTTCGTCATCCAGCTCATTCGCGCCCTGCACGATGACGGGCTCCTCACGTTCGACGAGCGGAGCACGCATTGGACGTGGGATACCGACCGCATCGTCGCCCGCGGCTTCACCGACGACCTTGCCACCTTCATGGCGTGGAAGATCGGCCGCTTGCCCCTTGCCACTCGCGAGGTCATGAAGCGCCTCGCCTGCGCCGGGCGCGCGGCCAGCGCGTCCTTGCTTTCGTCGGTCGTCGGCACGTCGGAGCCGGACCTCCACGAATCGCTCGGCGAGGCCGTTCACGCGGGATTGATCCTCCGGACGGAGGCAGGCTACGCGTTCCCGCACGACTCCGTACAGGAGGCGAGCTACGCGTCGGTCGCCGAATCCGACCGTGCTGCGATTCACCTGCGTATGGGGCATCTGCTGGAAGCGGCGGCCCTTCCCCGACGCCACGAGAGCGTCTTCGCGGTGGCGAATCACCTGAACCGTGCCGCATCACTCGTCACCTCCCTCGAAGGCCGTGAGCAGCTCGCCAGGGTCAATCTTCGCGCCGCCGACCAGGCAATGGCCTCCGTCGCGTTCGCGTCGGCCGCGGCGTACCTCGCCGCCGGATCGGCGGCCCTGGGAACGGACGGGTGGCAACGCAGTCCCGAGCTCGCGTTCGCGATCACGTTCCGGTGGGCCAACTGCCGGTACCTGAACGGAGAGCCGTCATCGGCCGAGGTGCAGCTGGCGGATCTTGCGAAGCGCCCTGCCGGTCGCGCTGAGCAATCTGCGGTCACCTGCCTGCGTGCAACCGTGTACATGACGTTGAACCTCCCCGAGCGAGCCACCGAGGTTTGTCTCGAGCAACTCCGCAGCTTCGGGATCGACTGGCAGCGGCGTCCATCCGACGCGACGGTGCGAGCGGAATACCAGCTTCTGCGGAGCCGCTTGCCCGATGGGTCACGCGACACGTTGGCCGAGCTGCCCTTGATGGGCGACCCCGATTCCTGCGCGTGCATGGACGTCCTGAACGCGATGCAGCTGGCTGCGGTGCATCACGACATGGACCTGCACGATCTCGCCGTCCTTCGCATGGCGAACATGAGCATCGCGCACGGCAACTGCGACGCCTCGACCCTGGGTTTCGCGGAGCTCTCGATGGTGCTCTCGCGGCTGGGCGATCGCGCGCTCGGCTTCCGCATCGGACGAGTCAGTCTGCAGCTCCTCGAGCGGCCCGAGCTCCGTCGGTTCGCATGTCGGGTCTTCGTCGTGGTCGGCTACCACATCACGCCATGGACGGACCCTCTCCGTACGAGCCAGACCCTTTTGCGACGGGCGCTTGCCATCGCGCTCGAGACGGGTGATCAGACGTTTCGGCTGTACAGCCTCGTTCACATCGTCTCGCTGGCCCTCGCGGCAGGCGAGCCGCTGGACGGGGTGCAGCGCGAGGCCGAGGAGGCACTGGGCGTCGCGCGCAAAGCCGGACACGAGCTCGTCATCCAGGTTCTGCTCGGGCAACTGGAGCTGATCGAGGCCCTCCGCGGGGTCGCGCCGACCGCCGTCGCCGACGTTCGCCAGCTCGAAGAGCCCGGCGGTCTGGTGATCGCCGCGTCCTTCTGCTGGATCCGTCAAGTGCAGGCGGCCGTGCTCTTCGGCGATACGGGGCTGCGCTCCACGCGCTCTCCAGGGCAACACCGCTGTTGCCAGCATCGTATACGTTCTTCGAAGAGGCGGAGTACGAGTACTACAGCGCAATGGCGCTCGTGGCTGCAGGCGACCGGGCGAGAGCTGAACGTCACTACGACCGGCTGTGCACGTTTGCTACGACCGGCCCCGAGACCTTCGGAGTTCGCGTGGCCATCGTCGCCGCCGAGCTGGCTCGGCTCGATGACCGCCCTCTCGACGCCGAGCAACTCTTCCAGCTCGCGCTGGACAAGGCGAGCGCGGCGGGGCTCGTCCACGAAGAGGCGCTCGCCTTCGAAGTCGCAGCGCGCTTCTACTCCGCTCGCGGGCTCCATGCGAACGGGCGGGCATTCCGGGCGAAGGCCCGCTCTTGTTACGAGCGGTGGGGCGCGTTCGGTAAGGTCCGGGATCTCGACCGCAACCATCCGGACGACGCGTTGCTCTCCGGGGCCGCCATGCCCGCCAAGCAGCTCGATCTCTCGACGGTGCTCGAGATGTCGAAGGGCGTCTCGAGCGAGATCGTCCTCGAGCGGCTGGTCGAGCGCGTCATGACCATTGCCGTCCAGCACGCGGGGGCTGGGCGCGGTCTACTCGTCTCCACGGGCGAAGAGGGTGCACGCGTGGAGGCCGAGGGCCTTGCAAAGGCATCGCGCATCGACGTGCGTGTCGTGCAGGCGCCGATCTCCGCGGGGACGCTGCCGGAATCCATTTTTGATTACGTGGTGCGGACCCAGCAGATCGTGAACCTCGACGACGCTGCCCGGCCGAACCCGTTCTCGAGCGACGAATATCTGGCGCAGTCGAAAGCGCGCTCCGTTCTTTGCCTCCCCCTGGTCAGGCAGGCGCAGACCGTTGCGGTCCTGTATCTCGAGAACAACTTCACGTCTCACGCCTTCTCACCGGACCGCATTGCCATTCTGCGCGTGCTCGCCTCGCAAGCGGCCATTTCACTCGAGAACGCACGCCTGTACTCGGAGTTGCGGCGGTCCGACATGTATCTCGCCGAGGCGCAGCGGCTGACGAATACGGGGTCGTACGGCTGGCCGATCGGCGGAGGCAGCATCATCTGGTCCGACGAAGCACGCCGGATTTATGGCTTCGAGCCGGGGAGCAAGCAGACCGCCGACGACGTGCTCCGGATGATGGACCCTGAGGATCGTGCGTCCGCGGAGCGTCAGGTACAGCAGGTCTCCGTGGAAGGGCAGGAGTGGGTCAACGAATTCGGGATCACGACGGCCGCGGGCGCGCGCAAGCGCGTTCGCGTCCTGGGACATGCCGTCGAGAGCGCGTCTGGGCTGGAATACATCGGTTCGATCATCGATGTCACGGCGGCACGACAGGCCGAGGCGGAGCTCCGACGGACGCACCTGTATCTCGATCGCGCGCAGCGCCTCAGTCTTACGGGCTCGTTCGGATGGGGAATCGAGAGCGGACACGTGTTCTGGTCCGCCGAGGCGTTCGCCATCTACGGCTACGAGCGCAGCATTCAACCGACCCCAGGTCACGTCCTCGAGAGGGTTCATCCCGACGACAAGGCGCGCGTCGTGGAACAGGTCCAGCGCGTGCTTTCGGTGGAGGCAGACTGGCTCAGCGAGTTCCGGCTGGTGATGCCGGGTGGTGAGGTGAAGCACGTGCGCGTCGCGGCGACGGCCATACGCGACGAGTCGGGGAAGCGCGAGTACATCGGCGCCGTCATGGACGTCACCGCGACCAGGCGCGCGGAGGACGAGCTGCGGTCGTCCCGGCGGCAGTATGCGCTCACGCTTTCGAGCATCGGCGACGGAGTCATCGCAACCGACGAGCAAGCGCGCGTGGCGTTCATGAACCCGGTGGCCGAAGCCCTGACCGGCTGGTCGCAGTCCGAGGCCCTCGGGCGACCGCTGGACGAGGTGTACCGTGTCGTCGCCGTCGAAGGTCACCCCGTCCTCGTCGGAGAGGCTGGGCGCCACGTTCCCATCGACGAGCGCCGTTCCCCGATCGTGGACGACAGCGGTGTCCGGAACGGGACCGTCCTCGTGTTCCGCGACGATACGCAGCGCCGTCTGGCGGAGGAGGCGACCGCCTTGCAGCTCGCCAACGAGCGGCTGCAGCTCGCCCAAGAGGAGCTGGTCCGGGCAAAGGAGCTCGCAGAAGCCGCCAACAAGGCGAAGGACGACTTTCTCGCCAACGTGAGTCACGAGATTCGCACGCCGATGAACGCCATCCTCGGGATGACCGAGATGGTTCTCGGCGAGCCGCTGTCGGCAGAGCAGCGGCAGTGGCTGGGGAACGCGAAGCTGGCGGCCGACAGCCTGCTCGCGATCATCGACGACCTGCTCGACTTCGCGAAGCTCGAGGCGAGCAAGCTGGAGCTCGCCGCGACCGAGTTCTCACTGGGAGCGGTGCTCGAGGAGACCCTCCGGACGCTCGCGATTCGCGCGCATCTCAAGGGATTGAAGCTGACCGCGCGCGTCGGCGAGCGCGTGCCCGACAGGATGCTGCTCGGCGATGAGGGGCGGCTGCGGCAAATCCTGCTCAACCTCGTCGGCAATGCGATCAAATTCACCGCCAGAGGAGAGGTCGACGTGGCCGTGGACCTCGAGGATGGCGGGCCCAATCTGGCGTTGCTTCGCTTCTCGGTGCGCGACACCGGCATTGGTATCCCCCCGGACAAGCAGGCCCTGATCTTCCAGGCGTTCACGCAGCAGGATACGTCGACGACGCGGGAGTACGGGGGCACGGGCCTCGGGCTCACGATCGCCACCCGATTGGCCTCGCTGATGTCCGGCACCATCGCCGTGTCGAGCCAGCTCGGGCACGGGAGCACGTTCACCTTCGCCGCTCCGTTCGGCGTCTCGAGCGAACGGGCGCCCGTGCGAATGGGCGCGTCCCTGGATGGACGACTGCCGGAATTGCCGCGCTCACCGGCCCCGGAGGAGTCCGCTGCCGGACCGCTCTTGCGCGTGCTCGTCGCCGAGGACAACGAGTTCAACGCGGATCTCATCCGGCAGCTCCTGCAACGTCGGGGTCACGGCGTGCGAATCGCAACCAACGGCACCGACGCGGTGGCTCTGGCCAGCACGGAGGCGTTCGATGTCTTGCTCCTCGATCTCCACATGCCCGGCATGGACGGGTTCGAGGTCATCGCTCGCCTTCGAGAAGGAGAACGCGTCACGCGGGGTCACCTGCCCGTCGTGGCCCTGACGGCTCGCGCCAGGACCGAGGACCGCGACCGGTGCCTCGCCGCCGGGATGGACGACTTCCTCGCGAAGCCCGTTCGCGCCGACGCCCTCTGGTCGGCCATTCGCAGGGTTACCGTGCCGGCGCCCCCCATCGGCGGCGACCTGTCCGCGATTGACGCCCATGCGCTGCTCGACGCCTGTGGGGAGGACGCCGTGTGTCTCGAGAAGCTGTGCCGGGCGCTGGAGGCCCATCTGCCCCGCGAGATCTCGCGCGTGCAGCAGGCAATACTTGCCCGGGATCTCGCCGAAGTCCGCGAGGCAGCCCACCGCCTGGCCGGCATGATCTCCGCGGTCTCGACCGAGGCGGGCCTGACGGCTTCCGAGCTCGAGGACGAGGCCGCGGACGGGCGATCCGCGGAGGTATCCGAACTCTTCCAGCGCCTCGCGCAGCAGACCCACGACGTTCTGGAAGCGCTCGGCCGTGTTTCCATCGAGCACCTCCGCGCACGTGCAGGCCCGAGTCTCCATCGCCCATAATCGTTCTCGATGGCCTCTTTCGTCGTCAGAACATGCCGCGTGGGTCGCACGGCACCCCTCGGATACCGGGTCAGAGAGCGAGCAGCGTGGATGTCACGAGCCCGGGCTGCGACAGGAACGGCGCGTGGCTCGTGTCGAGCGTCGCCGTGGAGACGAACGTCACGCCCGCGGTCATTCGCTGCTGGAGCGTGTACGAGACGGCGTGGTCGTCCTTCGTGTAGACGTAGACCTTCGGTAGCCGCCCCCAGTTCGCGACCGTCGTGTGGACCGGCGTGACGAACGGCGCGAGCGGCTCGTCCCGGTAGTGGGCCTGCAGCGTGGCCAGTTCGGCAGGTGACCCATCGGCCAGAAAGTCGTCCTTCAGGTCGTCCTCCGGAATCTTCGCGAGCCCGTCCGCCATGTCGATGGTGACGTTCATTCCGCTATGGGAGTCCGTATCGGTCATGGCGAGGTCGAGCAGAGCCTCTCCGTCCTTGGGGAGGTACGCGGCCACGTAGACGAGCTTCGCGATCTTGTCCGTCTTGTTCTCGGCGACCTGGGTCACGACCATCCCCGCCATGCTGTGACCGACGAGGATGACGGGCCCCTCCGTCGCGTCGACCGCGTCGCTCACCTTTGCGACGTACGCGTCCAGGGTGGCACCTGGAAGCGGCGTCGTGTCACTGCCGTGGGCGGGGAGCTCCACCGTGACGACGGTCACGCCCTTCGCGCGGAGGCCGGCGGCCACTTCGTCCCAGCACCACGCCCCCATCCAGGATCCGTGAACGAGCACGAACGTCTTGGGGACCGGCGCCCGCTCGCCGTCCGAAGACGAGCAGCCGAGCGTGGCCCAGAGAATGACGATTCCGAGAGGCATCCATCGAACGTTCTTCATGGCGAATCTCCTTTGTGCAGACCGGACCAAACCCCTCACGCGCGGATCCACTCGGTGATGTCGGCCATCACGCGCTCTTTATCCACGTCGTTGAGCAGATCGTGGAAGGCCCCG
>Ga0210388_10003691_pt1 | contig 11964 bp, 9 predicted proteins | sample IncBWC19OmetaG_FD_155485 | JGI IMG/M metagenome (GOLD analysis project Ga0210388, IMG submission 155485) | Forest soil microbial communities from Barre Woods Harvard Forest LTER site, Petersham, Massachusetts, United States - Inc-BW-C-19-O ... | reverse complement strand
ACAAGTTGCCAGGCACCGATGAGTTCCTGTCGGGTCGCATGCGGTGGGGGAATGGGCTCCGCGGCGGCGCTCAAGCCTGTGGCCGCGTTCAGCACCATGAATAAAAAAAACGGCCATCCGATAGCGGCGGATATGCGCATCCAAATCTTGATCATTTTATCGCCTGCGCGGCTGCCAATCCCTCACGGGCGAGGCGCCGATTTGGGTAGACGGCGAGCGTCTTTTCGAATGCGGCGACCGCTTCTTCGCGTCGCCCATCGCTAAGCAGAAGCTCGCCGAGCAATTCATCGAGCGGTTTGGCCGACCAGGGTGGACCGTATTCAAATGGCACGTGATCGACCGCCAGGACGGCCTCGCGAACCTGCGTTATGCCGCCCGTCCGATCACCCTCGTAAAATCGGATCTTGCCTTCGAGGGCGGCCGCCATGGCGGCCGCCTGTTCGAGCTCTTCGTCCCTCACGTTGTCCTTCCAGTCGGCCGTGACGCCGGTTGGCAGGTTTCGTGCCACCTCGATGCGCGACCGGAGCTGCTTGAGCGCCAGTCGTGCATCGGACGGCTCGGCGGCCGTGATGCCGCGCGCGAAGTCGAGCGCCGCAAAATAGCCAATGGATGTGATGCCGCTGCTGTCGATGGCCGAACCGGCATCAGGACCCTCTGCGCCGCGCGTCTCCACCAACCAGATGGCGCGCGCGTCGGCGAGCCTGATGCGGTTTTCCTTGGTCGGCTGCGTGGCCGCATCGCGCGCCACCGACCGCACCAGCTCCTCGGCCTGCTGACGCTTGTCCTCCTGTAAATACGCGTACGTCAGCCACAGCAGTGCGTGGTAACCGCCGTCGCCTTGCGCGCGGGATATTTTCAGCGAGGCGACATTCGCGGCGATCGCCTCATCCCACATGCCAAGCGCGAAAAAGATGTGCGACGGCATGTGCTGCGCGTGCGCAGCAGCCGGTGCCACTTTGCCATACAGCCGCGCGGCGCGAAGCCCGAGTGGCGCATGGATCGGATCGTCGTAGGCGTGAATGAGATAGTGCAGAGCGCCGGGATGATGCTTGTCGATCTCATATACCGCTTCGGCCTCGGCCGCCGCCCGCATGTAGTTGGCGTGATTGCGTCTGCCGTTGGTCAGCCCAAGTATGGAGAGCGCATAAAACGCTCGGGCATCGAGATCATCAGGGTACTTGTTCGCCAGCACGCCAAGCGCCAAACTATAATTCTCATCTCTTTGAGTCTTGTCGCCCTTGCCATAGAGCTGTTCCACCGACTTAAGGTAGGCGCGCTCGCGAGGTGTCCCGGCCTTGGCCGCCCGCAGCTCCGGTGTCGCCGCCAGCTTGGCAAGCGCGGCACGTGCGGCGCCCTGATCCTGCTCTGCCCAGAGCGTCTGATTGTACGTGAGTGCCTCTCCCCAATAGGCCATTGCAAACTTAGGATCGGCTCGCTCGGCGGCCTGGAACGCCTGACGCGCGGCATCGTACTCAAAGCTATGCAGCAGCAGCAATCCGCGCATGAAGTCGGGCTGTGCGCTCGGCGCTCCCGAATTCGGAAAGTGGACGGTGCCGAGGCCGACACTGACCGAGCCCACGCTTTGGCTGTGCTCGTGGGCCGGCACTGCGGCGACCGAGGCGGCCGAGCAGGCGAGCATGGCCATCAATGCCAGGATCGGTGTCATTCGATGATTCCTGCTTTTTCATCGGCGGCCGAAATCGCGACCGGCTTGGAAAGGTCAACGGCAAACCAGGCAGCCGCGGCCAGCAGCGCCATGATAAAGCCGATGATGAATGCGGCGTTCCAGGCGTGATGGCCCGACAGGTACGCCACGATTGGAACACCAATGATGCCGCCAAGATTGCCGCCGGTGTTCATGACGCCGGTGGCGGCCATGGTGTCCGCTTGCGCGACGTGCGTGGTTCCACCCCAGTACGAGCCCTCGGTCACCTCGATGGCCATGAAACTCAAAGTCAACGCCGCGACCGCGACGTAAGGATTGCTGCTATACACCGCGAACAGAAGCAGCATTCCGGCGACTGGCAGCGCAATCAGCGGCGCGAGCCTGTACCCCCAGCGGATGCCGAAACGCGTACACAGTGCCTCGGTGAGACCTCCGCCGCAGCCTGCGCCGAGCGCGGCACCCAGGGGCGGCAGGCTTGCGAGCACGCCGCCTTCGAGAGCCGTGAAATGCCGCTCCTGAATCAAGTAAAGAAATGACCAGTTCGCGACCAGATAATACGCATAGTTCATGCAAACGTAGGATAGTGTCAGCAGCGCAATTTCGCGATTGAGGAGAATTCGCAGCGCCCGTCGCACACTGATGCCGGAATCCGCCGGCGGAATGTGGACGACGTCGAGTTCGCCGAGTTCGATGGCCGACACGGATGGATGTTCGCGCGGCGTGTTGCGGCCATACCAGGCCCAGATCGCAATCAAGGCCAGCGGCGGCAGCGCCCACCAGAAAAGCGCTCTTTGCCAGCCCAACACGTGCATGAAGACCACCAGCAGGGGCGGGGCCAATGCCGCGCCTACCTGCGCCGACATCACATTCACGCCGTTGGCAAAAGCCCAGCGATTGGCCGGCAGCCAGGATTCAATGACTCCGGCGATGACAGGAAAAAATGGCGCGTGCGCGGCGCCAAGTATGAACTGCGAGGACACCAGAACCGCAAATAGCGCGGTCCCTGATAAAAGGTTAGGGGCCAGCGGCACCACCACGGTTGCCGCAACCGCAATCAGCGACAGTAGGGTTAGCGCACGCCGCGCCCCGACGCGTTGTCCAAACACCCCGCCGGGAAACTGCATCATCGCGTAGCTCAGGACAAAGGCCCACTGCAGCATCCCGATCTGCATCTGGCTTAAGGAAAGCTCGGGCATGATCCGCTCGGCAGCCACGGTCAGGCTGCGCTGCTGGAAGTAGAGGACCGCGGCAAAACCGTTCAGCAGCCAGAAGATGCGCCAGCGGATGCGGGGCCGGCGCAGCGGAGGACGTTCGGAGATCAACTTGCCAATGGCGGCCTGGGAGATCAGGGGTCCGCTCCCAGCCGCGAGGGAAATCCTGGGGCGCGCAATGGCGTTGCGACCGCATCTTCCAGCAACTTGACGATCATCGATGAGAAGGCGCCGCCACCATACTTGGCTCGACCCTCAATGAAGATCTGCTGCATCAGGCCGGCGAGCCGCAGCGGCACACCGAACCGGCGTCCGTACTCGAGGGCGAATCCGGCGTCTTTGCATGCGAGATCCATGGTAAAGCCAATATCATAGCTGCCGTTGAGAATCACCTGGCTTTCGGTTTCGTGGACGAAACTGTTGCCGGAGCTCGCGGCTATTGCGTCGAACGCAGCGCGCAGATCGACGCCGGCTTTGGCGCACAGCATGAGTGCTTCGCCGGAAGCAATCAGATGTATGAATGCCAGCATGTTGGTCACCACCTTGGTGACCGCCGCTTGCTCGATTCCACCCAGATAAATGATGCGCCCACCCATGGCCTTAAGCGCCGGCTCGTGCCTGGTATATATCTCGGGCGCGCCGCCGACCAATACCGTGATGTCGCCGGCGGCAGCCCGATGTACGCCGCCGGTGACGGGGCAGGCGAGGGTTGAAATGCCCCGTGCCTCTGCCTTGGCCGCCAGCGCCTCGATCTCAGCGAAGTCGTTGGTGCTCATTTCGATCCAGGTACTGCCGGGCTTAAGGGCGGGTAGAGCCTGACTTAGAACCTCCGCCGTGGCCGCCGGCGAGGGCAGGCACGTGATCAGGCAATCGCTGATCTTGGCCAGCTCGGCTACGGAATCCGCCCAATGCGCTCCGGCTGCCAGCACCGCGTCGGCAGCGGACCGCTGCAAGTCGAAGACTTCGAGCTGAAAGCCGCCGCGCGCCAGATTGACCGCGAGGTGCCCACCCAGAGACCCCAGTCCGATGAAGCCGTAGCGCAACGTTGACTCCCGGTTATCCCAGTGGCCGATCGCTCATCTCCAAATGCAGCGGACCGTCCTCGATATAGGCATTGGCGCGTGCCACCGCTTCGTTGAGTTCAACCCCAAGTCCCGGCGCCGTCGGCGGGATGACGTAGCCTTGTTCCCAGCGAATCGGAGTTTTGAGCAGCTGGGCGTGAATCCCGCCCCACTGCTGAATGCTCTCCAGGATCAGGAAGTTGGGCGAGCAGGTGGCGATCTGGATGTTCGCCGCACCCACCACCGGGCCGCAATAAAGATGCGGCGCGATTTGCGCGTAATGCACTTCGGCCAACGCCGCGACTTTTTTTGCCTCGAGCAAACCACCGACGCGGCCCAGGTTCATTTGTATGATGTTGGCCGCGCCGCTCGCCAGTACCCGCGCGAACTCGTACTTGGTGGTCAAGCGTTCGCCGGTGGCGATGGGAATGCTGGTGCCGCGCGCCACGATCGCCATCTGCTCCGGCATGTCCGGCGGCACCGGCTCTTCGAACCACAGGGGATCGTAGGGCTCGAGCTGCTTCGCCAGACGAATGGCGCCCGAGGTTGTGAACTGACCGTGCGTCCCGACGAGCAGATCGGCGCGCCGTCCCACCGCTTCGCGCACCATTCGCACCAGACGCACGGTGCGTTCCAGCGCTTCCTGGGTGGGTTGCCGCGGATCGTAGGCGGAATAGCCGCCGGTGGGATCGAATTTCAGTCCGGTGAATCCTTCAGCCACGTATTCGGCCGCGCGCTGCGCCGAGCGATCCGCATCGTGATAGAACTCCACGCCTTCATTGGCGGCAGGATACAAGTACGTATAGCTGCGCAAGCGCTCGTGAACCTTGCCGCCGAGAAGATTGTAAATTGGCTGCTCGACAGCCTTGCCGATGATATCCCAGCACGCCATTTCCAGTCCGCTGATGACGCTCACCAGCGAGAGGTCGGGGCGCAGGCTGAAACCCGAGCCATAGCTTTCGCGCCACATCGACTCGATCTGGAATGGATCGCGCCCGGCGAAGCGCCGCGCAAACAGGTCTTCGATCATCGCCGCCAACACTTTCGGACCAAACGTGGCGGCATAGACTTCGCCGACTCCTTCGATGCCGCAGGCGGTCTTCAATTTCAGAAACACGAAGTAGCGGCCGCCAAAACCGGGCGGCGGATTGTTCACGAGGAACACTGTGACACTGTCGAGCTTCATTTGCGGCCCTTCCTGGTTTTTTTCATGCGTGCAGAATTAAATCAGCGGCTCGTTGCGCCACCATGATGGTCGGCGCATTTGTATTGGCCGAGGTAACAGTCGGAAACACCGATGCGTCCACCACGCGCAGGCGATCTACGCCATGCACACGCAAGCATTCATCGACGACGGAATCGCCCGCGGCGCTCCCCATGCGGCAGGTGCTGACCGGGTGGTACACCGTGGTGCCGCGCGCGCGAAAATCGGCGATGAGGTCGGCCGGCTGCATTGCATTAAGATCGGGCGCGATGGGTTCCCGTATCAATGACTTGATCGCCCGCGTGCGCGCGATCGCCTGCAGCAGGCGGCCGCCGTGCACCACATCGGCGACGTCTTTGTCGGTGGATAGATAGTTGGGTGCGATATTGGGCGGCTTGCGAAAGTCGGCACTCGCGATGTCGATGCGGCCAACGCTGGTCGGCCGGGTCGGCTGGAAGCACAGGTAGAAACCGGGAAAGGCATCCACTTCAATCCGGGCGCGGGTTGCATCGCCCGCAGCGTAGGTCACGGGATTGAAATACAACTGCACATCCGGGCGCGTGCCTTGGCGGTCGGCGCGCGCGAATCCGCCGAATTGGTTCACGCTCAAGGCCAAGGGTCCGCGCCTCGCAATCAGATACTTGAGACCTGCGCGCAGTTTGGCCAGCGTCGAGTGCAGTTCATTGTTCAAGGTGGGTTGCGTGGCTTTGAACGAATACACGATGGCCAAGTGGTCTTGAAGATTCCCGCCGACGGCAGGGTTGTCGAACAGCGGCGCAATCCCCGCGGCGGCCAACATGCGCGCGGGTCCAATGCCCGACAGCTGCAACAATTGCGGCGAATTGACCGCTCCGCCGCAAACGATGACTTCGCGGTTGGCCCAGGCGAAGTGCTGTGCGCCGCCGCGCACGTATTCCACTCCCTCGGCGCGCCGCTGATCAAAGCGAATCTTGCTCACCCAAGCCTGCGTCACCAGGCGGATGTTGCCGCGTCGCAGCGCCGGCCGCAAAAAGGCGTCGGCGGCCGAGCGCCGCATGCCATTGCGAATCGTCACTTGATAGCAGCCGAATCCTTCCGGATGTGGGCCGTTGAAGTCATCGGTGAGCGGCAAACCCAATTCCGCTGCCGCGTCCAGCCAGTTCTGCCGCATGGGATGCAGAAACGGCGTCACATCCTTCACGTCAAGGGGTCCTGCGCCGCTGGCGTTGCCCGCCGCATCGACATGGCGCTCGGAGCGTTCGAAGTAGGGGCGCACGTCGTCCCAACCCCAGCCGACATTGCCCATTTGCCGCCAATCATCGAAGTCCGCGGGCATGCCGCGGCAATAAACCAACGCGTTGATGGAACTCGAGCCGCCGAGCACGCGGCCACGCGGCCAATAAATGCTGCGCCCGTTCAGTCCGGGATTTGGGCAGGTCTCATACTTCCAGTTGACCGCCGGCTCGGCGAACGTTCTGCCGTAGCCGATCGGCGTCTTGATCCAGAATCTCCTATCGCTGCCGCCGGCCTCGAGGATCAATACTCGGTCGCGTCCACTTGCGGACAAGCGGTCGGCGAGCACGCAGCCCGCCGAGCCCGCGCCGATTATTATGTAGTCGAAGTTTTCCACCCGAAAAGCTTAGTCTTTCGTTCCCGCGGCGCTATGCCATTTCGCGATTCGCCCATGTCATTTTTCGAAATCCAGTCGGGGGTCTGCCGATGAAAACGTGCTCGCAGGTCCGCTGTTCGCCCGTCGCATAACCGATTCGAACCATGTATGGTGCGCATGAACGAGCCAAACGAGGTAGGTATCACCTTGAGCAGCACCGCCATCGAAATCCCACGAGCCCATGAACCCTCGTCGATCCTCCGCTGGTATGTGCTTATCCTCACGTGTCTTATTTACGCGATCAACATCGCAGACCGGTATGTAGTCTCCACTGTTCTCGAGCAAATCCGTCTCGAGCTACACTTGGATGATGCCGGGGTTGCCATCTTAATTGGATGGCCCCTGGCCTTGTTCTACGGCGTATTCGGCCTTGCCATCTCGTGGCTCGCCGATCGAGCCAACCGCCGCAACATACTGGCAATTTCCCTGGTCATGTGGTCCGCTTTCACGGCCGTGTGTGGAGTCACGCGCACCTACTGGGAATTCTTGTTCGCGCGCATCGGAGTCGGTATCGGCGAAGCCGGGGGCACGCCACCCTCGACAGCGATTGTCTCGGACTACTTTCCGGCGGATCGGCGCCCGATGGCTATGGCGGTGCTGGCGCTGGGCGCCCCGATCGGGGCCTATTTGGGATACAACATCGCGGGTGCCATTGCACATGCTTACACCTGGCGCATGGCGTTTATCGCTCTCGCCATACCGGGCGTGGTCATGGGCGTCATTGTGTATTTGACGGTGCGCGAACCGGCGCGCGGCCGCTTGGACCGTATCGTCGACGAGACCAAACCCTCGTTTATGGAAACACTGCGATTCCTGTGGCGCCAAAAGGCAGCTTTCCACGTGGTGATAGGCGGCGGACTGTGCGCATTCTGGGGTTGGGGCTTGATGGCATGGACGCCTGCCTTTCTGCAGCGGGCGTACAATCTTGATGTTGGACAGGCCGGTGCCGTCACCGGGAATATTCACCTCGTGGGCGGGTCGATTGCGACCATCGCCACTGCATGGTTCCTGTCGCGGCCCAGCATGGCGGATCCTCGGCGTTGTGTTTGGCTGCTTGCTGCGGGGATCGCATTGGCGACTGTCCCTTCAATAATCGCTTATTGGACCCATTCGCTGTGGCTCTGCAAGCTGATGTTTTGGCTCTTCATCCCCGCCATCTATTTCTACATTGGCCCCACATTTGGATTACTGAACAATCTTTCGCCGTGCCGCATGCGCAACATGTTAATTGCGATAGCCCTGCTGGTAGCCAATGTGTTGAATTGGATTTTCGCACCCAACATCATTGGGTTCCTGAGCGATTGGTTCGCGAGTCCGCACGCGTCCGATGCGGCTTCGCTCCGTTTAGCGATGGTCATTTTAGCGCCAAGCGGATTCTGGGCGGCCTATCATCTGTATCTCGCGTCCAAGACCATCATTGCCGATCAAAAACGCGCCATCGGCTATACCACGAGCGGGGCTCTTTGATTTATGGGCAAGACCAGCATCGATCGCCGTTGGCTACCGTTGAATGCGTTGCGTGCCTTCGAGGGCGTCGCCAAGCACTCGAGTTTCACCGCAGCAGCCAATGCGCTGCTCATTTCGCAAAGCGCCCTGTCGCGCCATGTGATCGCGCTGGAAAAACTGATCGGCACGCAGTTGTTCGAGCGCAAGCCGCATGCGCTGGTGCTGACCAAGGCGGGGCAGCATCTGTTGCCCGCGGTCATGAAGTCATTCGACCGATTGGAATATGCCCTCGATGACATACGCAACGACGGCTCGACCACGTTGCGTACTCTGCGGGTGCAGATGCCGCCAAGTTTCGCCGTGCATCTCGCGGTACCGATATTGCGCGACTTCCGGCGCGCAGCCGCCGAAGTGGAAATCGACTTGGTCAGCGCCTATGGGGCCGGGCCGCCGCCGAGCGATGTCGATGTAGCGGTGGTGTATTCGAAGCCCACCGTGACCGATTTGGTGACGGATTTGCTCTGGCCGGTGCATTTGAATTTGTTGTGTCACCCGAATGTGGCCGCACGCCATGCAGGCAAGAGTTTGGCCGAATTCATCGAATCCAATGAATTGGTGCATGTGCGCATCTCGGAGCAGCCGCGTCATCACCTGTGGACGCAATTCGCCCGGCAGTGGAATTTGACCGCATTGAATGTGGAGCGCGGGCTGGTATTCGACAGCGCGGTGCTTGCCGTGCAGTACGCCTTGAGCGGCGAGGGCGTGGTACTGGTCGATAACTATCTTTTCGGCGACTACATTCGCACCAGCCAGCTGGTCAAACCCTTCGAGAACAGCCTCGACGACGGCTATGGCTACTACCTCATCACCCACCCGGAAGCCTTGAGCGATACCGCCGTAGCGCTGTTCCGCTCCTGGCTGATCGAGCGCTTCGGAACCGGCGGCAGCGCGGCGCAGGCCAACCTGCACCTGGCGGTTTCCAATGAGTGAACGCGCAGGCCGCAGAGCCGCGTGCCGGCCGGCAGCCTCGTTTAGTTCGAATTCACAGCGCTGACCTTGGAGAACCCATGAAAAGCCACGCGCAGGCGGTGCTGATCGGCGGCGGCGTTGTCGGCGCCGGCGTTCTAAAGGCGCAGCGCCTGGCCGCAGCAGCGTTCGATTCCAGCGGCAAATTGATGCGAACTTGACGGAGATCTTTGATGACGACATCGAAAAAAAAGACTGCCGCGCGCACTGAACCTGGCTTGCTGAAGCGCCTCAAGCAGGGACCGGTCATCTGTGCCGAGGGCTATGTGTTCGAACTGGAGCGGCGCGGCTATCTGCAGGCGGGCGCGTTCGTTCCGGTGGTGCTCGCCGAACATCCGGAGGTGGTCGAGGAACTGCATATGGATTTCGTGCGTGCGGGATCGGATGTCACCCAGGCCCTCACTTACTACGTTCATCGCGAAAAGCTTCGCGTCATCGGCAGGGAGAAGGATCTCAAGTCGATGAATCGGACGGCGCTGCGCATCGCCAAGAAAGTGGCACGCCGGACCGGCACCCTGTTCGCCGGCGATATTTGCAACACCAATGTCTACGATCCGGCGGATCCCAAGGCGCTCAGAGAGGTTGAACGGATTTTCGCGGAGCAGGTCGGTTGGGCAGCCGATGCCGGTGTGGATTTCATCGTCGCGGAAACCTTTTCCTGGGTAGGGGAAGCTTTGATGGCGCTCGCAGCGATCAGGAAATATTCCAAGGTGCCGGCGGTGGTGACATTTGCAATCCATCGCGAGGACAACGTGCGCGAAGGCTTGAGTCCGGCGCAGGCCTGCCAACGACTGGAGGCGGCGGGCGCCGACGTGGTTGGATTGAACTGTCACCGCGGTCCGAAAACCATCATGCCGCTGCTGAAGCAAATTCGCGAGACCGTAAAGTGCACCGTCGCAGCGCTGCCGGTTCCGTATCGAACCACCCGCGATCAGCCATCATTCATGTCGCTTACCGATCCCTGCTGCGGTAATGCGCGGGCGTTTCCCACCGGGCTCGATCCGTTCGTGTGCACGCGCTCGGAAATCGCCGACTTCGGTCGGCAAGCCTATGCGCTGGGCATCAACTACTTGGGCGTGTGCTGCGGCGCCGGGCCACACCACATTCGCGCCCTGGCCGAAGCGCTTGGGCGGCACCCCGAATCGAGCCAGTACAGCGCCGATATGTCCAAACACGCATTCTTCGGCACCGATAAAAAGATCCGCAAGATACAAACGGACTATCGCGGCCGACTGTAACACGCGCGGCTTTGCCAGTGCGGCGACGAGTGCGCTGCTTGACGGATCACACTTCCAACCGGTCCTGGGGTCGAGCCACGAGGGTATACAGGACCGGCATCAGAAAAATACTGATCAAGAGGCGCGTGAACAGGCCGCTGACAATGACCAGGGCAAACGGTTTTTGCGTATCCGTGCCGACGCCGCTGGCGAGCGCCACCGGCAACAATCCCAATGCCGCAACCAATGCCGTCATCATGATGGGACGCAACCTCAAGATGGCGCCTTGACGAATCGAGTCGGCCAAAGAAGTGCCGCTGCGCCGCAATTCGTTGACGTAGGAGATATAGACCACCGCGGTCTGCACCGAGACGCCGAACAAGGCCAGGAAGCCGATGCCGGATGACACGGAGAACGGGGTGCCGGTGATCCACAGCGCCACGATGCCGCCTACCGGTGCCGAGAGCACCACGCCGAGCACGGTGATGAATGGGAATTTGAAATTGCTGTAGAGCGCGAACAGCAGCAGGAAAATCAGAAACACGGTGACTGGCAGAATGACATTGAGCTGGCCGCGTGACGCCGTGTATTCCGTATATTCGCCGCCCCAATCCAGCCGATAGCCCTGTGGCAATGAAACCTTGTCTTTGACCTGCTGGATCGCGTCTTCCACGGCGCCCGCCAGATCTCGTCCGGCGACGGAGAACTGGACTCCGATGTAGCGCGAATTGTTCTGGCGGTAAATGAAGGAGGCGCCGCGGGTCACCTGGATGTCCGCGAATTCCTTGAGCGGAATCTGCTGCCCGGCGGGGGTGGCCACCAGGATATTGCCGATTTCCTCGGGATTATCGCGGTATTGGCGTTCGAGGCGGACGATCAGATCAAACTGTTTTTCCTGCTGTACCACCTGAGTTGCCACATCCCCGCCGATGGCAGTCTGAATCAATGCATTGATGTCGGCGACATTCACGCCGTAGCGGGCGATTTTGGCGCGATTGATTTTGATGGAGAGACTGGGCTGCCCGAGTTCCTGCACCAAAGTCACGTCGCGGATGCCGCGCACCCGCTCCAAGATCTGCTTGATGGCCTTACCTTTTTGCTGCAGCGTATCCAAATTGGAACCGAAGACTTTGACCGCGAGTGCGCTTTTCAAGCCCGTCTCCGCTTCGTCCACCGCGTCTTCCGCAGGCTGGGTGTAATTAAAAGTGATTCCGGGAAATGACTCGAGCTTCTTGTTGATGGCCTCGATCAGCCCGGCTTTGCTGCGATAAGCTCCGGTCCATCGCGAGTAGGGATGAAGACCCACATAGAACTCGACGTTGAAAAAACCGGTGGGATCGGTGCCGTCATCGGGACGGCCAAGCTCAGAGGCGACGGTGGTGACTTCGGGAAAGGAATGCAGGATGTCCCGCACCCGCGGCGCGATTTTCGCCGACTCGTCGAATGAAATCGTATAGGGCATGGTGGCTCGCACCCACAGGGCGC
>Ga0210388_10003690_pt1 | contig 11965 bp, 7 predicted proteins | sample IncBWC19OmetaG_FD_155485 | JGI IMG/M metagenome (GOLD analysis project Ga0210388, IMG submission 155485) | Forest soil microbial communities from Barre Woods Harvard Forest LTER site, Petersham, Massachusetts, United States - Inc-BW-C-19-O ... | reverse complement strand
TCCCAACTTGGGCTTATGTTGCGGACGGCGAGTAGACACGACCTTCGGCACGTTGACCCTCTTTTCGTCGGGCATATAGACTGACCATTCGACCCGCGTGCATGGCGCGCGGGAGGTTAGTCCCCAATAGACATTCCATCATAACGTGCGGCCGCGAAAAAGCGGGTCTTGTCCAGGGAGGGGTTGATGCATATTGCATTCGTGGCATCGGAAGGCGTGCCGTTTTCAAAGACCGGCGGACTGGCGGACGTGGTGGGGGCTTTGCCGCGGGCACTGGCGGCGCTGGGACATCAAGTGAGCGTCTATCTGCCGCGTTACCGGCAGACCAAGTTAACGGATCCGGCGGTCGTGGTGCGCAGCATTACCATTCCTTTCGACGACAAGTACCGGTTCGCGTCGGTGGTCGCGGGTGGAAGCCAGGCAGGCGTGCGCTTTTATTTTGTCGACTATCCGGAATATTTCGATCGCGATGCGCTCTATGGCACGCCCGCGGGCGACTTTCCGGATAATGCTGAACGTTTCGCACTGTTCTCGCGTGCCGTGCTGGAGGCCACAAAGATTCTGGGTGTCCCGCAGATTTTCCATTGTCACGACTGGCAATCGGCGCTTGTGCCGGTGCTGCTGCGCACGGTTTATGCGGAGGATCCGGCCTTTCGCGACGTCGGCACCGTGTTCACCATTCACAACATTGGCTACCAGGGGCTTTTTCCACCGGAGACGCTGCCGCTGCTGATGCTGCCCTGGGATCTGTTCACCATGTCGAAGATGGAATTCTTCGGGCAAGTTAATTTTCTCAAGGGCGCGCTTACCTATTCCGACTTTGTGACTACGGTGAGCCGGAAATATAGCCAGGAGATTCAGACTGCGGAATATGGGTTTGGACTCGAAGGCGTGCTGCGCGACCGCGCGGCGACCGTCACCGGCATTTTGAATGGCGTGGACTATGACGAGTGGAGTCCGCAGGCGGACAAGTTCATCGCGGCGAAATATTCCCCTCAGGACCTATCTGGAAAAGCGCAGTGCAAGCAGGATCTGTTGGCGGCGTTTGGGGTGAAGAATACCGATCCGAAGGTGCCGGTGATCGGCATCGTGTCGCGCTTCGCGGCGCAAAAGGGATTTGACCTGATCGCGCAGATCATGGACCGGCTGGCGCGGGAAGAGATGATCGTGATCGCGCTCGGTGCGGGCGACAAGCAGTTCGAAGAAATGTTTGTCCGGCTCAACAAGCAGTTTCCCAACAAGATTGCGGTGAAGGTGGCTTACGACAATGCCATTGCGCACAAGATCGAGGCTGGGTCTGACATGTTCTTAATGCCTTCGAAATATGAACCTTGCGGGCTCAACCAGATCTATAGCTTGAAGTATGGTACGGTGCCGATTGTTCGCGCTACCGGCGGTCTCGATGACACGATCGAGCCCTGGGATGTTCGCTCCGGCAAAGGCACAGGCTTCAAATTCACCGAGTACAACGGCGAGTCTCTGCTGCTGACTATCAAGCACGCGCTGCAGGCTTTTCGCGATCAGACTTCGTGGCAGGTGCTGATGCGCAATGGCATGAATAAGGACTTTTCCTGGAATGCTTCCGCGCGCGAGTACGGGAAGATTTACGAGCGGGTGAAGCAGATGCGCGGCGCGGTGGCGGTGCAGGAGAAGGTGCTCGTGTAGTAGAGAGCGTGCTCCAATGATCGTTCGCGATGAACTGTGGCATTCGCCGGCCCGAGATGATTCAGGATTCGCCGCGATGCCTCGCCCTTGCCCCTTAATGCCGCCCGCGAAACGCCAATAAAGCATATCCCAACGTGGTCCCCAAAGCGCCGTAGACTGCCGCATTGATGGGAGCAAGCAGCAAAAAGATATCGAAGGGCGGAGGGTCGACCGACAACTTCAAGAAATACATGGGACACAGCGCAAGCATCAGCTGGATATTGAGATTCCAGCTGTGCGGGGCGAAATAGGCGACGACCGCGACGAGATATGCAATTGCCGCGAACACACCAAGCAGTTTGAAGGGCGCGGCAAACAACTGTTTATCGTCGCGGTCTTTTATGCAGGCTTTCCCGATCCACGAGCGAGGCAGCACCGCAGCGGCTATGCTGCAAACACCCACCAGTGCCAGAGCAACGGTAAAGATGATCCATTCGCTTTGAACTGGGAGGTCCTCGCCCTGCTCCAACACGTAGAGGGCGGCGATGAGGAGTGAGACCACTCCGCAAATAAAAAACGCAATGCGAGCGGTAACTCTGAGAGCGCGTCCGCGCATGAGGCGAATTCTACCAGCGGTTTTGAGTTTCAGCACGCCTGATTGCTGTCGCCTGACCAGCGCAAGGGCAGCTGCTAAAATTCTTCCAGAATGGCTGCTCCCGACCAGCCCGTTTTTGCCCGAACCATCTTCCATGTGGACATGGATGCGTTCTTCGTTTCGGTCGAGGAGTTGTACGATCCTTCGCTGAAGGGGAAGGCTGTCGTGGTCGGAGGACAGCGCAACGAGCGTGGGGTGGTTTCGGCCGCATCGTACGAGGCGCGGAAGTTTGGAGTGCATTCGGCGCTGCCGCTGCGGACTGCGGCGAAGTTGTGTCCACAGGCCATTTTTGTCGATGGGCATCCGGAGCGCTACCGCGAGTGCTCGGAAAAAGTCTACAAGGTGCTGACGGCATTCTCGCCGCAGGTCGAGATGGCTTCGATCGACGAAGCATATCTCGATATGACGGGCACGGCGCGGCTGCACGGTCCGCCGCTGAAGGCTGCGCACAAATTGCACACTCGGATGAAAGAAGAGACGCGATTGAATTGCTCGATCGGCATTGGGTCGTCGCGCCTGATTGCGAAGGTTTCGTCCGCGCAGGCCAAGCCGAACGGCGTGTTGTGGATTGTGTCTGGACAAGAGGCGAAGTTTCTTGCGCCTCTGGATGTGCGGGAAATTCCGGGCGTTGGCAAGGTGATGGAGAGCCATCTGCACGGGCTGGGGATCAGGAAGGTCGGGGACCTGGCGCGGCTGGAAGAATCGGAACTCGAAGAGCGATTCGGGAAATGGGGACTGGCGTTGGCCGGCAAAGCTCGTGGGGAAGATGCTGGAGGATGGTTCGACAGCGAAGTGGGCGCGGGCGCTGAGGCGAAGTCGATCAGCCACGAGCATACGTTCAATGAAGACACGGCGGACGTGAACCAGCTTGGAGCCACGCTGATGCGGCTCTCGGAGATGGTGGGCCGGCGGCTGCGGGAGGCGAAGCTGCACACGCGCACCATTCAACTCAAACTCCGCTACAAAGATTTCACGACTATTACTCGCGCTCATACCTTGGCGGCGCCCACTCAACTCGACGGGGAAATCTTCGAACAGGTGCGTGCGCTATTTCGCAAGAACTGGAAAGCAGGCAGGGAAGTGCGGCTGCTGGGCGTGCAGGCCTCGTCCTTTGAAGCGGCAGCGGAGCAGATCAGTTTGCTGGAAGGCGGCCGGCAGCAACGCTGGAAGGATGCGCTGGCAGTGGCGGACCGCCTGCGCGATAAGTTCGGCGAGTCGAGTGTGACGCTGGCGGGAGGCATGCGGGGTACGTTCCGCGAACGCACCCATGAGAATCCGGCGGGCTTGCCGGGTAAGGGCAAAGTAGAAAAGAAATGAAGGAACCTCAAAAGCTGAAGTCCTCTTTTAATATCCGGGGCTCGTCGCAGCGCTGAAGGGCTGCGCCCCCCCAAATCCTCGGTATACAAAGCTTTACGAAGCGGAGCCGGGAAGTTGACCGGCTGTGCCCTGGCGCACTAAGATTTCCGGTCACTCTCGAGCGATTGTCAGGAGCTCCACATGCGCGCACTTCTTCGGGGGATGTATGCCCTCGCGGTAGTTTTGTCGTCTCTGGCCTTGCCGTTCCTACCCGCCGCTTCGGCGCAGAGTGATCCGCCTCTGCTTCTGCGTTTTCCAACCGTCAGCAAGACGCAGATTGTTTTCAACTACGGCGGCGATCTTTGGATCGTCAGCCGCGAGGGCGGAGATGCCCGCCGGCTCACGTCCGGGGTGGGGACTGAGACTTTCCCCAGCTTCGCTCCGGACGGAACGATGATCGCTTTCACCGGTGAGTATGACGGGAACCGCGACATCTACGTCGTTGCGGCCACGGGAGGCGTGCCGCGGCGGCTCACCTTCCATCCGGCGGAAGAAGACGTGATCGGCTGGACCCCGGACGGCAAGAAAATTCTGTTTGCTTCGTGGGGCAGCAGCTTTCGGCACTTCGAGGACCAGCTTTATACGGTGCCGGTCGACGGCGGCTTCCCGACGAAACTGCCGCTGCCGATCGGCGACGAGGCTTCATTCTCACCCGACGGCACGCATCTGGCATATTTGCCGCACATGCAATGGCAGGCGGCGTGGAAGCGCTACCACGGCGGGCAGACCACGCCGATCTGGATTGCCGATCTGAAAGATTCGAGCGTTGTGAAAGTTCCGCGCGAGAACTCGAGCGATCACTATCCCATGTGGGTGGGCGACACGATCTATTTTCTTTCGGACCGCAATGGCCCCGTGAGCTTGTTCGCCTATGACACGAACAGCAAGCAAATTTCGGAAGCTCTGCACAGCGACGGCCTGGACTTCAAGACCGCTTCGGCGGGGTCGGACGCAATCGTGATCGAGCAGTTCGGCGCCATCAAGCTTTATGACCTGAACACGCACCAGGCGAAGAATATTTCGATCCGCGTGAAGGGCGATCTGGAAGCGGTGCGGCCTCACTTTGCCAAGGTGGAACCCAAGCGCATTCAGAACTTCGGCATTTCTCCAACGGGCGCGCGGGCTGTGTTTGAGGCCTGGGGAGAGATCTTCACAGTACCTACGGATAAGGGCGACATTCGGAATCTGACGCGCACCCCGGCGGTGGCCGATCGCGACCCGGCGTGGTCGCCGGACGGAAAGTCGATCGCATATTTTTCCGATGAGTCGGGGGAATACGAACTGTGCATCGGAGGGCAGAATGGGTTCGGCGACGTCCGGCGCATCAATCTGGGCAAGATGCCATCGTTTTTCTACACCCCGGCGTGGTCCCCGGACAGCAAGAAGATTGCCTATTCCGATAAGCGCTTGAACCTGTGGTATGTGGATCTCGACACGGCTCAGCCGAAGCTGATCGATACCGACTACTTCGGCGGCTTCGCCGCTTCGCAGTTCAACCAGACCTGGTCTCCAGATAATAAATGGATCGCCTACACCAAGCAGTTGCCGAGTGGCCTGCATGCGGTGATGGTGTACTCGCTCGATCAGGGTAAGGCGTTCCAGATTACGGATGGGATGAGCGACGCGCTGTATCCCGCGTTCGACAAGAACGGGAAGTATCTTTACTTCACGGCATCGACCGATACGGCGCTTTCGACGGCAGGACTGGATATGTCGAGTGAAGAACACCGGGTGTCGCGCAGCGCTTATGTCGCGGTGCTGAGTAAAGATTTGCCATCGCCGCTGGCGCCGGAAAGCGATGAAGAGAAGAGCGCGGCTGACAAGGAGAAAGCTTCCGAGAAAGAGAAGCAGAACGATCAGGGCAAGGCGAGTGACAAGGCTGCTGCGGACAAAGATAAAGATAAAGATGCGCACAAAGACGGCAAAGACGATAAGGATAACGACAAGGCCAAGAAAGAAGAGCCTGTGATCGTGAAGATCGACCTGGAGGGCATGAGCCAGCGCATTCTGGCGCTGCCCATCCCGGCGAAGAATTATGGCAGCCTGGTTACGGGAAAGTCGGGGATCCTGTTTTTGTCCGAAGCTCCGCCGGTGGTTACCGAGGAAGATCAGCAGAACCTGACGCAGACGATCCAGAAATTTGATTTGAGCAAGCGCAAAGTGGACAAGCTGCTGGATGAAGTCAATGATTACGCGGTTTCGTTTGATGGCGAGAAGATCCTTTATCGCAAGGGTGAAGCATGGGCGACCGCATCGACCGACGAACCTCCCGCTGCGGGCGGGCCTCCGAAGCCCGGTCTCGGTCCGCTGAAGCTCGATGGATGGGAAGTTTATGTCGAGCCGCGAGCGATGTGGAAACAGATTTATGACGAGACCTGGCGCATCGAACGCGACTTTTTCTACGATCCGCAGTATCACGGCCTCGATCTCGACAAGGTAAAGAAGAAGTACGAGCCGTATCTGGAAGGCATCGCGTCACGGGGCGAACTCACTTATCTGTTCAATGAATGCCTAGGTGAAATTACTGTGGGCCACATGTTTGTGGGCGGCGGTGAGGCGCCGGAGCCGAAGAAAGTGAACGGCGGCCTGCTGGGCGCTGACTACAGTCTGGAGAATGGTCGCTACCGGATCGCGAAGGTGTACGACGGAGAGAACTGGAATCCTGGGTTGCAGGCGCCGCTGACGCAACCGGGCGTCAACGTGAAAGCCGGCGACTATATTCTGGCAGTGAATGGACGCGACCTGCACTCGCAGGACAACATTTACAGCTTCTTCGAGGAGACTGCCGGAAAGCAGGTGGTGTTGAAAATCGGCGCCAGCCCGGACGGCAAGAACTCGCGCGAGGTCACGGTGGTGCCGGTTGAAAGCGAGGAAAGCTTGCGGCAGTTGGCGTGGATTGAAGGCAATCGCCGCACAGTGGACCAGGCAAGCGGAGGCCGCGTGGCCTACGTTTACGTGCCGAACACAGCGGGCGGCGGTTATACCAGCTTCAATCGCTACTTTTTCTCGCAGGTGGGCAAAGAGGCGGTGATCATCGACGAGCGCTTTAACGAAGGCGGGCAACTTGCCGATTACATCATCGACTATTTGCGGCGGCCGATCATGAGCAAGGTTGTCACGCGGGAAGGGCATGACTGGTCGAGTCCATCAGAGGCGATCTACGGGCCGAAAGTGATGATCATCAATGAAATGTCAGGCTCGGGCGGCGATGCGTTGCCGTGGTACTTCCGAAAGGCCGGGCTGGGGCCGTTGGTCGGGAAGAAGACGTGGGGCGGGCTGGTGGGGATTGGTGGGTATCCGCAACTGATCGATGGCGGCTATGTCACGGCGCCACGCGCGGCTCTTTACGGACTCAAAGGGGAATGGGAAGTGGAGAATCACGGGATCGCTCCGGATTTCGAAGTGGACCTTGAGCCGGCCGCCTACCGCCAGGGCCACGATGCGCAACTGGATAAGGCAATCGAGGTGGCGTTGCAGCAATTGAAAGAGCATCCGCTGCCGCAGTTCCCACGGCCGGCTTATCCGAACTATCACGAGAAGGATGGGCTGGGAGTGAAGTGAAGATTGTCGGATCGTCGCGCGCTGTGTGACCGATAAGTTTCTTGCATGAGCGAGTTGATTCAATTCGCGGCAAAGGCGATTGTCCCAGCCGCCGTCGTGATTGGCTTCGCACTTGCTCGTAGATATTTGAAGCCTTCCGCTCCGTTATCGGAGGCGCAGCTCTCTGCACTTGACGAACGATTCCAGCGTACTAGGTGGGTGGTTGGGGCCAGCGTGATCGCCGTCGCGGTCGCTTTCGTCTGGGGCACTCACTACATACTCGTTTCACTAAATCATCGCTTAGCCGCAAGCGACGGCCCTGGAACGTGGTTGCACTTGTGGCCGCAGCCTGCCATTTGGTGGTTCTTTCCCGGATTTGGAGCACTTGCCCTTTGTTGGGAAATAACCCTTCAACTCTGGTCCGCCTTCGGTCGGGCTGACACTGCGAGATCGTACCGGCTCTGGTCAGACAGTCGTGCGGGTCTCGACTGCACAAGGATTCTGCGCTGGATGGCCCTGGTGATCGCAGCGCCGATCGGGGTCCTCACCGCACTAGCTTTGCCGATGCACGCTTCGCTTCGTAGTGAAGATATTCGCGTATGTGGATACGCATGGGCAGGATGCACGACTTTCGACTATTCAAAAGCAGTGCGGATGACGCAAATACAGGGATTTCGGGACCGCAACGGCAAGCTTCACCCTCGAGCCGGAATCATTTTGGACTTTGCCGACGGGAGGAGGTGGTCGTCTGCGGACATCGGCGATTTCCGCAACAGCGTGGATCCCGCTCTCTCCGCGTATCTCGTGGAACACACTCGCTTACCCCTGGAGGACGCGGAAACCGAAGGAGAGATTCCAAGGTAGTGAGTTCCAATTAAACGGCAATTGGAGCTCGCAAAAACGAAGGCCGGGTATCCCGGAAGGTGATTCCGGATCCCGGCCATCGTCTTAGTGCAACTTGGAATGTTGAGCCGGCCAGAGGCCGGCGCTACAGTAAAACTTAGTTGGTGCCTGGAGTTGAGTTCGCGGCGGTGGCCGGTGCGGCGCTCGGTGTCGTCTGCGTGCCGTAGCGGGCCAGGCGCGGGTAGAAGGGCGTGACTTCAAACGGCATTTTGTCACGCGCCGAGGTAATGGCGACCGGAGCCGTCTTCACCATTTCTGCCTTGTCGTCCCAGGGATTGATCTTGACGCGGCCGCCCAGCGGAAGCGCGGCGACCTGATCGAGTTTGTTGTTGTCGAGCGCCGGACCCTTGGTAGCCAGAGCGGGCAGGCGTTCGATGGTGCCATTCGCAGCCAGCGGATTGCCGAGGTGCGTGGTCAAAAGAGCGTTGAGCTGAGGCGCGCGGGTTTGCAGCGCCTTCAGGAACAGGCCGACGTTGTCGAGCTTCTGAGCGTAAGGCGAGTTGTTCAGCAGTTCGATGGCTTTCTTGTCGGCCGCGGTTTCTTCTTCCGGAATGTGCTTGAAGCCCAGGTTGTTGTAGGTGGAATCATCGGAAAACAGCATGCGGTCGTTGAAGGCATACTTGCTGCCGAGATTGTGGCCGAGCACGATGTGCGCGAGTTCATGCGAGAGCACCGCGGCGAGGCTAGCCTCGTCGGGAAGCACGTCGATCAATCCGCGGCTGATCACGATGGTGTTGCCCACGCTGAAAGTTTCAAGCGGCGCGGTGAGCAGCACGCGAGTGCGCACCGGACGCGGCAAGTCGATATTGTTTGTGACCTCTAGGTTGTTGACGACGGTCTGGAGAATGTGGTCGACGTCGCCTTCGGGGGCGAGCAATCCAGCGCGGGTGAGGCGCTCGATGACGTTGTCTTCCGCCTGCTGCTGCCATTCCCGCTCGGCCTGCAGCGGGGAGGCGTCTTGGGTGGTAGCGGTTTCATCCTTCACGCTGTCGACGCGGATCTGGGTGAGTTCGTCGTCCTTATCACCCTTCTTAAGGTCGTAGCCCCAGATGCGGGTCTGAGCCTTGAAGGCGAGCTTGTTCTTAACGCCAGCGCTGAAGTCGCCTTCTTCGCTGTAGATGTAGGCGGGCACCCAGTAACCGGGAATGAGGTTGAGGCGCCAGCTATCCATGTGGAAGAAGTAGGAATTCCGCGGTGCCGGAGCGTAGGTGCCGTTCAGGCGGACGATGTTGTAATCCTGGTCTTCGACCCAGACGCGGCCAAGGAAGCGACCGCGGCCGGAGCCTTTCTTGGGTGTGACGTCGAATACGAGGCAGCGCACGTCGCCGAGAAATTCGCGGCGGATGTAGTGGAACTCATAATGCGAGCGGTCAAAGTCGGTGCGATCGGCATAGACCATCCAGGAGAAGCCGGTGGGCTGGTACTGCACCTTGTAGAGCTTGTGGAAACCGCCCATCAGGCGAGTCTCCATGCCCTTGTCCTCTTCTTTCAGGTAGTCTTTGCGGTCGACGGATTCGCCCATATCCATGCGGCCGAGGAAGTAGTGGTCTTCACTGGGCACGGGGCCGAGCTGAGGATCGGCACTGAGGTTCTGCAAATAAGTTTCGACCACCGGCGTGCGGGTGGAGAGCGCCTTCATGAGGCCGTGCTCGCGCTCGATGAAGCGATCAACCACCTGATCCATAGTGGTGGGTTGAGGCAGAGCCGACGGGGTAGGCGCCGGCGCTGTGGCCTGCTGAGATTGCGATGGAGAAGCCTGAGCCTGGGGCGCGGATTGAGAGTTCTGCGCCGGGGCCGCGGCATCGGAAGACGCCGGCGGCGCGGTTTGCGTGGCCACGGCTGCGTTAGGTTGTGCCGGGAGTTGGGTCTCCGTCGGCTGCTGCGCGGCAGCGCTTACCGAAACCAGCAGTGCGGCAGTGAAAATCCATTTCGAAGTACGCATGACTCTTCTCTCCAAAGTTTCTTCTGAACCGATGTTTTTCTCGAACGAACTCTTTCTTCTAAAGCCGTATTCGGGAACCGATTCCTATATTTGCCTCGCAACTACAGGGCCACGAGACGAATTTTCTGCCCTAACGCGTATCGAACCTTTACTCGTTAGTACGCAATCTGGAAAAGCACATGCACGACCGCAGTCGAATCCACGGGCTGCCCCATACGCATCGCCGGCTTGAAGCGCATTTTGTTGGCGGCCGCGATGGCAGCCTCATCCAGGCCGTGACCGAGGCCCCGGACAACGCGGTTCACATGCAGCGTTCCATTGGCGCCGAACATCACTTCCAGCAGGACTTCGCCTTCGAGCTTCAGGCTGCGAGCTTCGTCGGTGTAAACCGGCTGGGGCTTGAAAACGATTTCTACGGGAGTCGTGGCAGGACCGGCATCGGCTTGTGCGATCTTGGGGCCACCGTGGACGACCTGCTCGGCTCCGAAGCCGCCGGTCGAGATTCCGGCGCCGTTGCTGCGGCCGTCGCCTTTGCCTCCAGTGGCGATGCCGTTGCCGAAGTCGGCGCTGGCTACCGTTCCCTTAATGCCTTTTGCGCCGCCTGATCCGTTGCCTTGTCCGGGACCGGCGGGCATATCAAACGAGCCAGCCTGCGCCGCGTAGAGCTTGGCGTTGGGCTTGCCCGTTCCTTTCAATCCGTTGTCGTCGCCGAAGCCGCCAGTCTGCACCTTCTGCACGGCGACATTGACGGTTGGAGCGACGGAGCTGCCGGCGAAGTCACCGGTATGCAAAAGTTGGGGACGCGCTCCACCTGCCGCGGCCATTTTCAGCTGCGGGGCGGCAAATGTGTTCACGATTACTTTGGGCGCTTCCACGGGCTCGGGAGCGGGAACGCGACGAACTTCACGGGGCACGATCAGCTTAGGCTGTTCGAAAACCGGCGCGGGAGGAAGCAGCTTCGGCTTCACCTCCGGCTTCACCACTTTGATGGGTGCGGGTTCGGGCCGCAGGCTGGGCATCGGAATCAATTCCGTCACGCGATACTGCTTGAGCGAGATCCGGTCGGGAAACAAAATTCCCAGATTGATCAGGAGCAGAAGCAAGATCACCATGAACGTGTAGCTGGCGATCAGCGCACGCTTGTCGATCTTGCGCTCCGGTAAAATGCCGAGCCGAAAACTATGTTGATACGTAGCCATGTATTAACTCCAAGGGGACCCAAGCCGAGGGAGCGGACCCGGGACTGGAGTTCTCAACATAGGGGAAAAAGGACAGGGGGTAAACGTGTCCACGGCTCTTGACCTAAGGTAACCAGTTGGGAGTAGTTACGGGAGTGGTTTCAAAATGGGCCAGGGTGCGGGCGTAAATGGGATGATTGCAGCCTATGACGGCATGTGCGCCTGACGGCGCCTGCGAAACCAGGCGAAAGCCGGGATGCCAGAAGAAAAACCTCAAGATCGCGGAAGTGAATCCGTAAAGAACCACGGGGAAAGCCCATCGATTTGGTCATGGCCGGGTCGATCGCTAGTCCGGGCGCCCCGTCCAAGACTTCGCTCGGGCAGGGCCTCTGATTCTCACGTGATGGGAGCTGTCCATTCACAACTTCACCGCTCCAAGAGTTTCCACAGCCCCATTGTGACATCTGACCTTGCGCACAGCCCACACTTCGTTTCAGAATTGTCCCAGCAGAGGCAGTACACGTAGCGCTAGCGAAACGGAGGTTCCAACCATCAAACCAGGCCCTAACTCCTGTGTTGTCTAGATTATGACCTCTAAGTCCTTTGTCATGCGGATTTTGCGGGGAAATTCCTGCTAACGTGATGATCCTAGATATCCGAGGGGGGAGGGGGTACCCCGTTATCAAATAGTAATCCTCCGTCGCGTTCCCCAGGACGGAGTCCGAGCGCCGAACTTTATTTTGAGGG
>Ga0210388_10003689_pt1 | contig 11967 bp, 14 predicted proteins | sample IncBWC19OmetaG_FD_155485 | JGI IMG/M metagenome (GOLD analysis project Ga0210388, IMG submission 155485) | Forest soil microbial communities from Barre Woods Harvard Forest LTER site, Petersham, Massachusetts, United States - Inc-BW-C-19-O ... | reverse complement strand
CTCGTCGAACAAACCTATAGACGGGAAAGCTGCGCCATTAATTTTTCTGCCTTCCATGCACTAGCCTGTAACCTTTCCTCTCTTGGCCTCTCCAATATCTGCGCACAAAGCGGATCTTGCTTCAGCGCTGCTCTCGCAGGCAGCGTCTGGATCTTTTTGGCGCGCAAATTCTCGCCCTTCCAAGGAGTAGAAAATGTTGAAAGCAATTCGTGGCCTATCGACGATCGCGATTGGGATTGGATGCTTGTTCCCAGCCATGCTCGTCGGCGCGCAAACCAGAGGGACAGAAACGTTCTTTGTCATGTCGAATAATGCCGACAAAAACCAAGTAATTGAATTCGTTCATACCTCCGATGGGACAGTTGTCGCAAAGGAAACCTTCGATACGCAAGGCAGGGGCACTGGGGGGGTGAACGATCCCCTTGAATCGCAGGGCCCGCTGACGTTGAGCGTAGACCACTCGCTCCTGTTTGCCGCAAACGCGGGAAGCGGCGATATCACTGTCTTTCAGGTTATCGCCGGACGACTGATTTTCCTGAATAGGCAACCATCCGGCGGCAGCAATCCCGTGGCCATTGCTCAGTCGCAGAATCGCGTTTATGTCCTCAACCAGGGCGGCGCGGGCAGCGTTGTTGGCTTCCAAATGGGCCTCGGTGGGCAGCTGCTTCCCATTGATAACTCCACCGCATTTCTCTCTGCCAACGCGGCTGGCGGATCATCGATTTCGATCAGCCCCGACGGCCAGACCCTCGCCGTGGTGGAGCGTCTCACTAACAATATCGATACGTTCCACATCAATCCGAACGGTACATTAGGCCCCATTGTTGTCAATCCCAGCGCTGGGGTTGGAGCCTTCTCAGGGCGGTTCGCTCCCGATGGAAAGCTGATTGTTTCTGAGACGGGTTCCACCATTTCTGCAATCTCTTCCTACACAGTGCTTTCCAATGGAAAGCTTTCCGCTGTCACGCAGAGCTTGACGACCAACGGCGACGCCAACTGCTGGAATGCAATCACTCCGAATGGCGCTTTTGTCTACGCATCGAATGCCGGTAGCTCGAGCATCGCCGGATTTTCGATCGGCCAAAGCGGTGCCTTGACTGCGCTCACCACGTCCTCTGTCGTCGCAAGCAACCCGGCGAACGCCACGAACCTTGACATCACGATCAGCGGCGATGGCAAGTTCCTCTACTCGCTCAACGCGACGGTCGGAACTGTGGGTGTCTTTGCCATCCAGTCCAACGGAACGCTGGCGGAAGTGGATGAGATTCCTGGATTCACCGCGGCGGTGGGCTTCAACGGTATCGCTGCACTGTAATCGCAATGAGCTCAGGCCCGTTGCCAGCCCACGCGGGTAATCCTCTTTGCCCGCGTGGGCAGCATCTCCTTAACGAGTCTCTCACTTGAGATTTCTATAGCGCACAGGTTCTACGGTACCAATCAGCGCTCAGAAAGAAAATATGTATCCAGCCCGGCAGCATTGCTGTCTCATACACCGCATCAATTGAGTGGTTGTCGCATTGGTCACTGTAATCTTTTACCGGATCTCAACCCTAACGGTCGAGATCGGATTCGCGTCTGCCCGATTTCGGTCGCACTCGATCGATTGCGATCTAACTAACGACCCTGCGCGCCGAAACTGAGGCGCGCGGCTTAACCAATCGCGAGGGAAAAATCAGATGAATAAAGTTGGCATTTTGGCAACATTGCAGGCACGTGCAGGTAAGGAAGCAGACGTGGAACAGTTTCTTAGTTCGGCGACGCCTCTCGTGGCAGCTGAGGTGGGTACGACGGCTTGGTTCGCATTCAAGATTGGGCGGGCAACGTTTGGCATCTTTGACACCTTCAAGGATGACGACGGACGTAACGCACATGTAACCGGTGAGGTGGCAAAAGCCCTCTTTGCTCGTTCCGAAGAGCTATTCGTCTCTCAGCCGCAGATTCAGATGGTCGACATCCTCGCAGAAAAGCTCTGAATCAGGATCTAAGTCTTTGGTTAGAGTGGGCGTTCGATAAAGCAGCATTTGAACCTGAGACGATCGATTCATTACACAAGCAATTGCTGGCCGTGGCTGTTACCCTGATCACGCAATGTCCCTATTGCATTGCGTTGCACGTGAAAGCCGCGCGCGCAGCCGGCGCGACAGACCAGATGCTCGCCGAGACAGCAACAGTTGCGCCGGCCATGCGCGCAGGGGCGGCGATCACTCACGTGACGCACCTTTTCGAAGATGAGGTGTGAAGGGCCGGTAAAATCGTTACGAAGTCGCCGCAAAGAATCCTTTGCGGCGACCTTCTTCCAATTTCGCCTTCATGTAGGTCCAGAGTTCAGGACAGCCGTTCTCGATCTCTGGGCCGACTCGTCCGACGACGCGCTCATAAGTCACACCGTTCTCCAGCCAGCTTCCGCCTTGATTGCTCAGGTTCAGCAGGATCGGCATGCATCGGTCGATGGCTTTTGCGAAACGGGCTTCCGAAGTTCCGCCCTCATCGAACTCTTTCCATAACGTGATCAGCCAATCGGCCACTTTTAATGGGGCGATATCACAGATTCGCTCGACGGCGCGAAGCTCAGCAACCTTGCGGTCTTCCCAACCGTCTTGCGCGAAGACAAATTTATCTCCCGCATCGATCTCCCCGAGATCATGCACCAGAAGCATCGCAATGACCCGGTTAACGTCGACTGATATCTCCACGACCTGTGCGAGGGAGAGTGCAAATAATGCGATCTGCCAGCTATGTTCGGCGGTGTTTTCGTAGCGGTCTTCTCCCGTAGGCTTGACCTTACGCAGGACTCGCTTGAGTTTGTCGATCTCAAGGACGAATCGAATGATGTCCGAGATACCCTCAGTGTTGCCTGCTTGGATCATGTTTAAGGCCGTGCCTTTCCGGATGCGGTGAGTCCGACTATTGTTACAGCCCGTTTCGTCGAATGGCATCGAGCACATGCCGCGCGTCAGTAGCTCCGGCAAAACGTGGCTAACCGGATTGGGCGCATCGCTTCCAAGCTCACGAAGTTGTGTATAGCTGACAGGCTGGAACATCAGGATGGCGAGAGAGAGGAAAAGACGATTGCCGATCCGTAGCATAAACAAGGACTCTGCTTTCAAAAAGAAAGGCTACTCCGGAAATCTTCGGTCGCAGCCTCAGGTATCGCTAGTTTACGGCGAGATGGTCCAGGACATCCTGCGCGGACAGGCGATCTCCATGACTGTGACTGATCTTTTCAAAAACGATCATGCCTTTCTTGTCGAGAACGAAGGTCGAAGGGTATGCGGTCTCGTGGGGGGCGTCCCAGCGAAGGCCATAGAGATTCGTCACTGTATAGTCGGGATCGGTTACTAGCACGATATTCGAGGGAAGCTCAGTCTGCTCTTCAAGAAACTCCTTAGCATGTTGATCGAGAGCGGCAGGAGGTCCGGGATAGACGAGAAGAACCCGCGTCTTCTTTGCCTCGAAGTCGGAGGCGTGGTCGATGAAGTCATGAACTTGCTTTACGCAGTAGGGGCACTGATAACCTGGAAAACCGCGAAGCACAACCAGAACGAGGCTGTGTCCCCCTTCTTCCCTCGACATCTTCACTGCTTTGCCCGTTGGAGTGGATAGTGTGAAATCAGGTGCTTTTGCTCCGACTGCGGGCGTCTCGGCAGTTGCGGATACTCCAAGGAACAAGGCGCAGACAGTAGCGGGGATAAGCCGCATCCTCGGATGGAACTTCATTTTGGAAACTGGAGTAGTTCGGGAAGGATTGAATCTGGACAGCCGCATGCGAAGGCACTCCTCGTGTTGAATGCCCATAAGACAAAGAACCACAAAAAAAGTTACAAGATTTTACGTGCCGCGATGAAGAAGGCTGTCCGCACCGTAGTGATCAAACTGTATCCCGGCGAGCAAAAGGCAGTAAATGAAGGGAGTAGTTGAGCTGAATCCGGCAGTCGCCCAGTCTTGACGAAGGGTCGTGCCGGACATCAAGGCCAGCATCAGAACTGTCCCGGCAAATAGGGCGACGCGCGTCCGGAATCCTATGGCGACAGCCGCCCCAATAAAAGCTTCGACGGTCGGGAGCGCAAGGCCAAATCCGTAGACGGATCACACAGGCAACTGGGTCTTCTGGAACATCATCACCAGCGACTGCGCGAAGTTTCCTGAGCCCGCTATCCAACGTACGATACAGTGCAGGCAGATGTTCAATCCAAGCGTGAAAGGCAGAAGCGCGTAAGCGCGACTACGTCCTTCCGCCAAGAGTTTGATTCCGAGGGCATACGACTCTCTGGTATCTCGTTACATCAACAGCAGCGCAGAGCTGTCGTCCAATTGCCGGCAGAACCAGCCCAACTCGGAGGCATGGGCGAAGCTCTCGCGTAGCAAGTCTGCCTGATCATCTGGTGTCAGCTTCGATTTCTCAAACGCTCTTGTGACAGCCTCGGCTACGGAGGTGCCAGCCCGGAGCGCGCTCAACAAAGCGAACGATTCTCTCTCGATCCGGCGATAGTAAACGGAGTCGTTAAAGCGGTGAACAGCGAGGTAAATTCGCTCCTGCCGCATCGGAGGGAGCTTCACCCGGTTCCGGGATGCATGTTGACTCGCCGCGCCGCTGACAATGTCCGTCTCGGGCATTCCTTTTTTTACCGCGAGCACAAGGTTATCTACCGGATACGCCAGTTCGAGAAGCTGCAGATGCGGCTGCAGGAAGAGTCGCGACTCCGGCCCGACGGTCATAGCTTCTTCGGTAGCCAAAGGCTCAAGCTGCTTGGTGTCGAAGGCCTCGACATACGCCCACTCTAGTCTTGCAACGTCAACGGCAAGACGATGGCGTCTGCCACCGAACTCGGAATGTGCTTCCAGGAACTCCGGCAACCTGGCTCCCAGGTCCCGCAGGGTCCAGGAGGTCGAAGGATTCCTGTGAAGGTAGGCAAGGATGAGTGCGTCGAAGCGTTTTGTTCCAATGACGGCGTTGAGCGTTGGAAAATCTTCCGACACCACACTGATCAGACGGAACCAATACTGGCGGTTGTAGATCTCAAGCCGTTCAAAGGAGGAGAGCCGGGCATTGGGGCTGATGTAGCTGGCAGCAATCTCCTCCGTTGACTGACCATCTTCCGCCATCCTCTGCATTTCGAAGTCCGCTGTCAGGGGACGGCGTACATCTTCCGCCATACGGCGTTGAAGTTCGAGGAGATTCATATATGCACCTCCTCAAGCTCTGGAACGGGCCGGGGTTGCGCTGACTCTCCCTCCAGTAAAAATCGGTTGGCCTTCAGGGCCTCGGCGTGTACCTCTTCAAAGGTGGGGATGTTGTCGTCCCACTCCAGCAAGGTGGGGGTCGGTCCACAACGCTCGATGGCACGGGCATATAGCCTCCAGACCGGATCGAGGACCGGGTGATCGTGCGTGTCGAGGATGTACTTCTCAAACTTCGAATGCCCGGCTATATGGATCTGGGCGACGCGCTCGGCGGGAATTCGGTTGACGTACTCCATCGGATCGAACTCGTGATTCTGCGAGGACACGTAGATGTTGTTCACGTCGAGAAGAATGCCGCAGTCAGCGGCGTGAACGACTTCGTTCAGGAACTCCCACTCGGTCATCTCGGACTCATGGTACTCGGCGTAGCTGGAGACGTTCTCAACAGCAATGGGAGTCTCCAGGTAGTCCTGTACCATCCGAATGCGTTCGGCCGTCGTGCGCACCGCTTCGAAGGTATACGGCAATGGAAGCAGATCATGCGTGTATCGTCCGTCTACGCTTCCCCAGCAGAGATGATCGGACAACCACGGCGTGTTGGTGCGTTTCGTCAGCTCCTTGATCCGCTTCAGATGATCACGGTTCAACGGCTGTGCGCTACCGAAGTACATAGAAACGCCATGCTGCACGACACGGTACTGATCGAGAATCTGATCCAGAATCTTGAGTGGGCGACCACCGTCGACCATATAGGTTTCCGAGATAATCTCGAACCAATCCACCACCGGCTTTTTCGAGAGAATGTGATCGTAGTGCGGCACTCTCAGGCCGATGCCGACTCCGTAATCGGTGAATCCATTGAAGCGATTGGCGGGCATGTGTTCCCTCGGTTCTCCAGTACAGGTTGGGCAGGAGATCTGCAACGGTGGCCAGACCTCCTGCACGGGTTAAGGTTAGCTTTTCGGGGGCTTAGAACCATCGGTAGCGCAGGCACCCTGTCCCTTGCAGGAGTTCTTGCCAGCGTGCTTCTTATCGCCGCCGCCCTGGCCTTTGCAGTCGTTCTGTCCCTTGCAGGCGTGCTTGGGGAGCTGCTGGCCATCTGCAGCCAACGCACCGGCGATGACAGGTGAGATGCCCGAGTGACCGGGGAGAGGTTGAGCGTTGAGACGGGCGGTGGTGCCGCCGAGGAGGCCGGCGAACGCTGCTGCCATAGCGAGATTGCTTACTGTGCTGGGTTTCATAAAGAGTTCCTTTCTTCGGTTGGATCAGGCAGTGGGCCTGAGGTGTTTGGTTTCGACCTGCTGCAGTTGGCCGGAAAGAACGGCGATTGAGACCTGGGAGAAGTGCCTTTACCGTGCCGCATGTTGGAAGCGCGAGCAGGCCGTTGGTTACAAATCATCTCAAAGCTTCAGAATGGGACGGTGGCAGCCCTAAGAATTGCGCCCTGGTTCGGTTCCTGAGTAAAGAGGATCAGATGATGTCCGGAGTTGCTATCGGCCTCCAGTCCATCCGGCAACGGAAGGTGAACCGATTGCTCGGAATCACCTTTCACCGTCGCCGCGCGGCTCAAGGAACGAGCGACCGAGACATGCTGGAGCAGCCGTTCGCCATTCTCCCCTCGGAGCACATTGGAGCGATCCGCATCATCAGTCAGCACCGCAATGATGTCGAGTGGCTTCGCTACAGGTTGCTTCAGGGAAAACGTGACATCCACTCCCGAAGGAGTTCGGTTCGACGAAAGGATGCGCAGATCCAGATGACTGCGCCGAGAGTCGTCCAGGAGAGCATGTTGGAGCGCACCACCGTTGCTCCCTACGAACTGATCCCGCCCGTTCAATACCATCTGCGGCGTGTAGCTCCTCGGCCAAATCCTCCTGCCGCTCAGCAACATCCTCTACCCAAACCGCCAGCCGCCGTGGCGTAGCAGGAGCCCTCTGCGGACAGCCGGGATGCATAGACACTCTGTCTTTCCGTGAAGACCGGCAAAGAATAAGGATCTCGCCACCCGAGGTTGTTCCAATAGGTGACATGCTCACTGATGCCGACGATGAGCTGCCCGGCGTTTGTCTGCTTCAGATTGATCTGACGCAGCAGTGCATCGGCAGGCGGACAACTCGAACATCCCTCAGAAGTGAACAGCTCTACGATTGCGATGGAAGCAGGTTTGCTCGCGGCTACATCCTGGGCAAACGCTGAAAACGGTACCGCATGAGTGACGAGAAGAGCACACGAAGCGGTGAGCAGAGCACGGAACTGCATAAATCAACCTCCAGTCAGACATCGCTCATCTGACGTGCGGCTGGCTCAAGAGTCACAGCCAGAACTTCTTGAATCGTTTGTAACCGGAGCGTGCCCTGCGACTCTAACAATGCGATAAGGCCTGCCCGCTATGAATCGAGTGGCTCAGCTGCCAAATGAGGAATGTATGGCTCAGATCTTGCGCATCTACCATCGTGCCGTATCGGCACTCGCTTCACTTCAATCTCCGATGCTGCTGGCAGTTCGGCTTTACTGGGGCTTTCAGTTTGCCCAGACCGGATGGGGCAAGCTGCATCATCTGGCAAAGATCACAGACTTCTTCGCCAGCCTCAATATTCCGTTTCCGGGTTTCAACGCGCCGTTGATTGCGTCGTTAGAGTTTGTTGGCGGTATTCTCATAATGCTTGGTCTCTTCTCCAGGCCGATCGCTTTCCTTTTGGCCTGCAACATGTTCGTTGCATACTGGACCGCCGATCGGGAGGCGCTGACCGCAATCTTCTCCGATCCAGGAAAGTTCTACGTGGCCGATCCATATACCTTCCTATTCGCATCTTTGATGATCTTGATCTTCGGGGCCGGCCTGTTCTCGATCGATGCTCTGATTTCCAAACGGCTACAGGTCACAGAATAGCGATGACCGCTGAGACTTCAACTCGTTCTGAGGCGGCAATGATTGCCGCGATCCTTGCCGGGGACACGCAGCTCTATCACGAGTTGATCCGCCCCTACGAACGAAGTGTGTATTTGATGGCTTTGTCGTACATCAAAAATGAGGCCGATGCGGAGGACGTTGCTCAGGAAGCCTTTGTGAAAGCCTTCCGGAGTCTCTCATCGTTTCGCGCGGAGGCAAAGTTCAGCACGTGGCTTATCAGCATTACCTTAAATGAAGCGCGCAGCCGACTCCGCAGACAGTCTGTCATCCGAATGGAATCGCTGGATGGGCCTGCTGACGACAACAGTGGTGTTTCACCCGCGCTCTTGCGCGATTGGCGCGAAATACCGTCAGAGGTCGTGGAACGAGCAGAAATACGGCAACTGATTCAACAGGCTGTTGAAAGTCTTCCTGACATTTATCGCGAGGTCTTTCTTTTGCGGGATGTCCAGGAGCTCAATGTCAATGAAACTGCCGAGGCACTGGGCATTAACGTTCCCAATGTGAAGGTCCGATTGCATCGTGCCCGCATGATGCTGCAAAAACAGCTGGCCCCTCAGTTGAAAACAACAAACAAAACACCGAAACGGAGGTGGCTCCCATGGTCATAGATTGCAAACACGTCTGGAACTACATCTCTGGGTATCTGGATGACGATCTGCCGGACGAGACTCGCGACATAGTTCAGAAGCACCTCGATCATTGTGAGATCTGCTCAGCGATTCTGGACTCGACACGAAACATCATCATTCTCACTGCCGACGATCGTGTCTTTGAGTTACCGGTGGGATTCAGCGAGCGGCTTCATACGCGCATCGACCTTGAGCTGATGAAAGCTGGATCGTGAAGGGCAATAGAAAAATAGGTATCGATCAGCAATGAGCAGCAGTACCGATTCGAGTGAATATGCAACGGACAGTGATATCAGCGACGGTAAAATGGCTAGAGAAGTATCTCATCAAGCATCAGCGATGTCGACCGTGCCGAAAACCGTGGAAGAGACGGATTGACTACAGATCATCTCTTGAGAAGCGATGTCGGATGAGTTCCATCTTGTCGCCAGTACAGAACAGAGGGACGAAACCAGGGACTTGTTTTAGGCCCAGATCGGATCACGGAGGAATATCTCAGCGCTGGATGAGCATCTACGGGAAAGATATAGCCGATACTTCGAGGACTATACGCGCCGGACACAGCGAAACGCGGTCGATACCGGCGCGTTGGTCGGCGCGCAGTATCTGGGCTTCGTCTACGGAGCAGGGGTGTTTGCCAATGGCATTCCACTTGTCCGAATAGTCGCCTTTCCGGACAAGTGCCCGCCCGTTCAACTGTTGCTAACAGATTGATGCGCTCCACGCACAAATTCTTAAGGCACGCAATTGAATTGCGCAGCGAGTTCTTTCATTGCTGCATTTTCGCGGGTAACTTCACCAGCCTCTCGACTGTGCAAAGCTATCTCTGCGGCGATTGAGCGACCGAGAATTCGCTGATCAATATTGCCAAACGACCCAGGCACGAGGCTTCCCAACCAACCGACCCAGGTCGGGGTATGAGCGTTGCCGACAATGATGCCGGGGCGAAATATGGCGAGACGGACAAAACCGATATTACGCACGGCGTCTTCCTTCATGCCCATTACTCGCACATAGCGAAACCGACTGCGAGCTGTGCTTCCTGCCGCAGAAAGTAGGCAAAACTGGGCGATTCCGGCGTCATGGCAGCCACGCGCAAAGGCGCCGACGACGCCGAGCTCAAGTCGTTGCAATTCTTCTTCGCTCCAGCGCATCGATCCAAAACCGACACCCACACAGCTCACGGCGCTGACGGGACCTTGGCTCAAAACTCCGCGGGCAAGGGCGGCAGTGCGCTCGGCAAAGTCAGCAGCGCCGGTATCAAGAACGACGTTGCGCACCCGCGATCGCGGTGCAATGGGCTTTCTGGTGACCATCACCACTTCCCGGCATTCCGAAGATGCTAGCAGTTCCGCGACCGCTGCACCGCCGACTTGTCCGGTACCACCAAGGATAATTGCTGCGAAACTCTGCTTCACAAATAGACCTCTGCTTAGGTAAGGATGCGACAGCCCCGTTCACCCCAGGGAAGCATACTTGGTCTCGGTTCTAAATTCAGCCAGTGATGGCTTTTCTCAATTGGCGCTATCAGGCCTTTGCACTCGTTGAGCGTATTGGCGATTTATCACTCATTGAGAATCGGCAAGGGGTCAATCGACCGCAATCACGTGTCCGAGATGCCGGTTTTTACGTCCAAGTGAAATAACTTCCGGTTTGCCAGTCAGCTGCCAACCATTCTCCGACCCATCAGAATGGTGCATCTCCGACCGGACTGGAAAGAGTGTAACTTGTTGTTTGGCGGCCTTGACCGGAACTTTCGGGCTGAGTTTTCGAATTCTTCGCGTCTCGCAAGCCGTCCAATGGTCCCAGTCGAACGCAGGGAGATCGCAATGACTATTGGGTCCCGGGTAATTTCGTGGTCTGCAACGCTTACGCTTGTTGTGGGTTGCGCTACTACAACTCCTGCCGCTCCGGCGGCAACAGCCGAAGCTGCCAAGGCACAGATCACTATCCTCTATGACGCGTTCGGCAAACCGTCTGCTATGCAAAAGGATTGGGGTTACGCTGCCCTGATCGAATACGGCGGGAAGCGGATTCTGTTCGACAGCGGTAACAATCCCGACGTCCTTGCGCAGAACGCAAAAGCTAAACACATCGACCTGTCAAAGTTGGATTTTGTTGTCATGTCGCACCGCCACGGCGATCACATGGGAGGCCTGGCCTATCTGTTGAAGGTGAACCCTACGGCGAAGATCTACGCGCCGAAGGATGGACTAGGCGGCGTCTATGGCACGGACTGGCCAAGCAGTTTCTACCGCAAGGATCCTTCTCTACCGCCAGAACAGCGCTATTACAGCGGCGAGCCGCCAGAGGTCATAAGGTTTGGATCTGCCTGGCCGGGCGCGAATATCCAACTCGTGGACAAGACGGGTGAGATCGCCCCCAACATTTATCTCATCTCTCTGGTTTCGGATAAGCCAGGCACGCTGGAGATGCGCGAGCTCTCGCTAGCCATCAAGACGCCCGAAGGCATGGTGATCGTAGTTGGGTGTTCCCATCCGGGCATCGACAAGATCGTCGAAGAGGCCAGCACGATCAACCCCCGCATCCACATGGTCGCAGGCGGATTTCACCTCGTAGTGGCAAGCGATTCGGACATCGAGAAAATTGTTGCGACCCTGCATGACACGTTTCGAGTGGAGTTCGTGGCACCCGGCCACTGCACCGGCGAGCCTGCTTTCACAGCGCTCCAGAAGGCGTTCCGCGATCATTATGTCTACGCCGGGTTGGGTACGAGCCTGGCGCTGGGTGGTTCCCAGAAATAAGACGTCGAGTGAAGAGAATTAAAATCGACTAGCGAAACTTTCGAATCGTCGGCTAATCGGGACTTATCTACTTGGGCGAATAGTCGCCTTTCCGGACGAGTGGCCGAGCGTTCAACTATTGCTAACAGGGCAATGCGCTCATTGAACTGCTCCGTGCCGTCTAGTCGGGTTAGAGCTAATCCTGCCTAACGAGAACCTGAACTTGACGTCGCAGTGCACGAAAAAACGGGGTTATGGGAAACTACAGCTTGCCAGTAGCCGAAGTTGCCAATAATGGGGGTGGTCTCAATGGGTCGACGCAACACTCAACTCAGACCCACATTCATTGAAAACAAAATCTAAAAGCGCCTGGCAAGGGTTAGATCAGCTGGAACCTCACCCTGGCTAGGTTTGGCCACATCAGCCATACAGATCGATTCTTCAGGGTAAACATTTGTGGATCAGCTGACTAGATCAGTGTTGCATCGACCGGTTGAGC
>Ga0210388_10003688_pt1 | contig 11969 bp, 14 predicted proteins | sample IncBWC19OmetaG_FD_155485 | JGI IMG/M metagenome (GOLD analysis project Ga0210388, IMG submission 155485) | Forest soil microbial communities from Barre Woods Harvard Forest LTER site, Petersham, Massachusetts, United States - Inc-BW-C-19-O ... | reverse complement strand
GGCTTATGGAATGGACGCGATCATTCTCTGGCCACGCCTGGTGTCAAAAATCGATTCTGCATTCGCTTCCACGATCGACGAGGCCAAAACGACCTTCGATTTCATGCTGAACATGTCTTTCTTGAGCGGCATCACCGCCCTAGGCATTCTGGTGATTGGAGTCGCGGCGCCGGCACCCCTTCAGCCCGCTTTTGTTTGGCCTTGGCTTTGGAGAGCTTCACTGTTTGCTATCCTCGCGCTGCTTTTCTACACCTTTACGGTAAACCGCGCATTCGCCTGGGGCCAGCAGGTCAGGGCGGCGTTCGATCTATATCGGTTCGATCTTCTCAAGGGACTTGGATACCAACAAAAACCTCTGACGTATCAAGAGGAGCGTGCGCTTTGGAGCAAGATTTCAGGCGAAATTCAATACGCAGACGCCAGAGTCAATCCTCTGCCATACGATCAGCCGTTAACGCGGGTGATCCCCTACCCATCCGATATCAGCTTAGTGGTAGAGCACCAATGCGGCCAGCAGCAGTCTAATCTTCGAATCCCGGTGAGCATCGAGTTGAAGAATGCAGATAAGGTGCGTCCGGTTTCCTCGCTGACAGTCATTGACACTGTTCCGGACGGATATAAGTACGTCCCGGATTCTGCGACGGTTTCATCGGGTGGGCTCGTCGTGCGCCGGTTTGCACCGCTTGAAATCTATCTCGGCTCAATCCCGGCTGGGGCCAAGATGACGGTGTCCTATGTTATGAGACCGTCGAGCCCCTGAGGAGAAGTCCGATTTTTTCGAAAGATTTGATGAGCGAATTGACGGATGGGGATCGGCAGGCACTCGCGGCGCACGGAACGCTGACGGCCGAGCAGCTGGCCGCGCGTGCTTTGCATGACCCAACGTTTCTTCCGCAGTTCGGAAACGCAGCGGCACAACGTATGCAATCGGTTGTAGCGAGCGTAGTCCAGCAACGATCGAAACGCTTCCTTCGTCGATCTCGCTCATTTACAGAAGGCAACTTTCGAAAGCATGGCTTGGATTTTTTCGTTTTGTTCTTTGCGTTACTGCTGTTGGCAGGAATCTGGCGAGACATTCGCGTGCCAGCTCCCGGTCGGGCGGTGGTAGGGAAGAGCGGGATCGCTCCGTTTCACGTAATCGCAGACGGGGATTTTCGGCTCTCGTGCAAGAACAATGATTCGCCGTCACCGGAGTTTGCGAGAACGATCACTGGCCACTATTCATCGGAATATCTGAAACCTTGTGACCCGATTGACCCCAAGAAACTGAGCTCTGGACCGCGGCTATCCACCGAAATCAACGGGCGAATTCTTGTGCGGTTGAAAGTGCAGGCCACCGCTATTTTCAACGGGATGCGTCCGCCATTCCGCGCGGCCCTCATGGTTTCTCCGCGCGAGCGCGCGACGACGGCTTTACTGTTAAATGATTTGATGGTTCTCGATCTGCAGAAAGACGGGGATGGACTGTCTGCCATTGTTGCGATTGCCCCTGCGGACGAGCTGGCCCTGGCATCATACGTCGCGCGAAGCGATCTTCTTCTTGTTGCGGCACAGCCCTAATGCGACTCTTCGTATTTCTTTTTGTGCTGCCCTAATTTCAGCGCAGAACTGCCGGCCTCTTTAGTGGGAGGCGCAGGAGGCTCTTCATCTGGCTTCGGAGTGTACGGATCGCCTGGCAAAGCGGACATGATCGCCTGGGTAATTTCTTCGACGGTCGTGTTGTGAAAAACCGGAATGGTGTGAGATTCAATCTTGAAGTTCTTCTTTCGAACCTCTACTTGGATTGTTTGTCGGAAGTGCTCCCTTTTGGCTACATCTGGAATTAGAACGCCAATCGTATTTTCGCCAGATACGCCTTGAACGCTTCCCACTGCTCCGAGCGCCTCATGCACGATTTGTAGGCTTTCGTGGCGTTGCAGTCTTTTGGACATTGGAGACTCCCGTCCCGTACCGAGAATTTGTTCAAGAGGGGCCCGGTACCGTCTTGTCTGAGCGCAGCGTAGCAATTATCGTGAAAGTGAGTCAATGTCAAATTCAGTTAATGCCCGGGCTCGGTTGGCACGGAGTTTTCCTGCATCAAGCCGGAACGGAGGCTAGCTCCCCGATAAGAATGTGTCGCCGACTGTGCAGTCAGCAGCCTCGCTCAGCTGGGTGAAATGTGCGTTGATTCAAGATTTATCCCCACAATTATGGCAAGAAGGCAATCTTTCGCTTAGCGCGTCCGCTGCAGGGGAGGTGAATCCCAGCTGAATAGCTGGAGGACCGAGACAAAACGCCAGGACGGTCGTGGCCAGCGATCGCCCTGGCGGTTCAGTTACTCATCCGCCTGAAATGCTGGCGGACGGAGAGTGCCATTCGAGTGATCCTGTGCAATCACATCTTTTTGCATCTGCTGGATGCTTTTTGCAGCGTCATCCACGCAGACGATTTCCGGCTTCTCGTATTTCATGTTTTTCACCTCCTTTTTGGTTTGATTTTCCCAGCTGGGGACTCTCGTTTTCGAATCGGAGCTCAATTCCACGCGAGAGACGAGTCGGGCGAGCAGCAATGCGCGGAATACTCGGAGAAAGTACGGATTGCACGCGTGTGTCTCGGAGCCATGACTCAAGCTCTAACGTGCGGCTGAAGCGCCACAGGTGCGAGGTATCGCCCTGGAAAGCCTGAGAGAGAGCTTGCCGAAAGTGATCGAGATCAATCGCACCGATCTCGCAACAGATCATTTCTTTGGTCCATTCCGTCAGTTCCTTCGACTGCGCCTGAAGAGATTGGAGTGGAGTGCGCGCTACATACGCTTTGCGCTTGCGCTCTAAGAGAGCCGCTGGGACGATACCGCGAAGCGCGCGACGCATAAGAAAGCGGCGACGCCCTGGCTGGACAAGTTGTTCCCGGGGAATGTTGTAAAGAAACTCCAACAAATCTCGGTCTAGAAATGGAAAGCGGCGTTCGCGAGCTGGCGCGCTCGCAAGTGGCGTGCAAGCAATCTGTCTTTGGAGGTCTCCGAGCGTATGGAGATTTTCCTGGAAGCTCGGCAACTTGCCGTTTAGTTTGAGTCGCAGCGGGCTACACGCCGGGTTCGCGCGGTTCCGGCGCGCAAAGTCTTCGTTCAGCCAGGGAACCTTTGAGAGTAATGGGTTAGGTCCCAAGAGTTTATGAGGCAAGAAGCCGTCGATCACTTGGGCGGCCAAGTGCATCAATGGACGGCGAGGGGCCAAAGACCAGGCTACGCCCCGCCGAAAGAATGCTGCTAGCTGGCCCTGAACCAGCAAGTCCGCTAATTCCGGGGTTCCATTCGGGACGCCACCCGTACATTCGTCGCCACCCAAGCCGGATAGTACAACTCGAATGTTTTCCGAGTGTAGTCGCTCAGAGACCTGTTGCTCTGGTACAGAGGGAATAAGGCCCATTGCAGGAAAGCTTGAAAATTTGTCCGGATCTCTTTTGGGCAGAAAGCAAATCGGAGTGCTGACATCGATGTGCAAGCCAGATTTACCGCGCCTTCGTTCGACCTCGGTGACGAAAGGACGCTCGTCCCAGTCCGGCTCGGTATCGTCCAAATAAGAGAGAGTATCGAGCCGTGGAGCAAGGGTCGGGATCTCCTCAAGAATGCGGTCGGCAATACAAACGATCGACGACGAATCCATACCGCCGCTCAGCTCCGCAATCACCGGAGTACTTGACCGCAATCGCCTCCGCACTGCTTGTGTGAAGAAGTACCGGAAGCCCTCTTCGTATTCCGTGTCATTTGACAACCGATGCTCGCTCGGACTGAGATTCCAATAATTTCTAACGCTGGTCGCGCTGGGGGTGACTTCGACGAACGACCTGGAGGAACAGCACGAATCTCGCGATAGGGGGTAAGAGATGCAGGAGGAAAGCCGTAAAGCCAACCCGCGATATATTCCTCGCACAAGGTGAAGGTTCGGTCCGCGAGAGTGACGAGAGGCTCAAGAACGGTCGACCATGCGACATATCGGTCAGACTGGAAGTAATAAAGAGGCCGCGTACCCAGGAAGTCCACGGCGAGGACCAAGGCTCGTTTGTCTTCGTGGAAAGCGCTGATCGACCAATCGCCAATCAACGAGCCAAATATTTCCTTACCTTTGGTTTCGTATAACGAGGAAGCAATATCCAGGTCGGACGTACCGAGATCGGCTGGTCGACTTATCCTTTTCATGAGTTCTGAGCGATTGTCGAGTCGCCCGTCCCACGTGAGGCAGACACCCGATGGCGAAATTACCGGCTGGCGCTCGTAACGAGATTCCTCAGTGGTGTGAAATGCTCCGGAAAGCATAAAGAAAGATTCCCTGAGGCACGCGGTGATCGATTCAGGTGCGTACGGTGTCAGAAGAGTTCCTACCGTTGCCACGTATACGGGATCAATCGGTCTCTGATCGAAATTCCATCTGCCAAATTGGACACTCACGACTCTTCCCCTAGATGAGCGCGTTCAACAGCGGTCCATTACGGTGTACATCTCGGATGTGTAGGGTTTGTCATTTACGATGCGGCCCCCTACTTCGACCCAGGCGTGGGCGCGAAATGGAAATGGCTCGACTCCAATAACCATTTCTGCGGGAATACCTGACGCGCGCAGGAGGGTGGTCGCGGCGGCGGAGCGCTGCAGGCAGCGCACTTCCTTAAAATAAAAGACGCAAGCCAAATCGACGGTGTGGCATATATCCTCAGCAAGTCTTGCTCCGGACCGATTCTTGCGAACTGGATAGGTTCGAACCTTTTCGTAAACAAGTGGAAAACCACTACACGCGAGCCGCATGTCAACACGCAGCAGTTCGAGGTAGGCCCGCAGAGTCAGCCAGAGCAATAAGAATGTCGAGCGCGAATACTCGATTTTTGTCTGGTTGTCCTGCATGGCTTCGTTCCCCGCTCACTTTGGATCGTCGTCCATAACCAAACCATGCTCCTTGAGCGCTATCAGGAAAGCATGGACGTCAGAACAAACAAGACCGCTGTCGATGCCGGAGCGCTGGCTGATTTCCGCAGCGATACGGCCTTCGGTGTAGCCCTTGGCCAGTAGTTCAACGATTGACGCCCCTGTCGTGTTGAGTCTGAACATCCTTCCGGCATGGAGGTCCAAGAGCGCTCCTCCGCCGGAATTCGTAACTTTTCTGATGTCATGAGAGAGTCGCATCGTAAGTTTGCCGGAGCCATCCGGCTCGGGCTGCTGTCTGAAAGGTGCCACGCATACGCAGTGCTTGCCACGGCGTAACGAAAATGTTCGCGATTGTTCTGCCCATCGCCAAAACGATTGTGATCGTTGCGAAAAGTTCACCGTGGCTCCTGATCGAGCGAGGCTGACCGTTCGCTCCTGTGACTTCTGCTGGTAGATCTGAATATCCTAGGCGTCACTTCAACCGGCGAACAATCCCGACAATCTGGCCAACGACCTCGGCATCGACCCGGTTGCGGAGACGAAGCAGTTTCGGCAAACCCGCCACGCTAGGTCGAATCATCAGAATTCCATTCAACCGGCTGCAGGAACCGCACAGGTAGGTGCCGTCGCGGCGTAGAAAAACGTAGAGCGGCTGTGCCCACAGTGCACAGGACGAGGACGAACGAACCGTTTTTCTTCTTCGATCGACAATTAAGAAAAGGGCGCCGTTCATATAGGGATGAATGAATCGCCGAATGCCTCCGGCCCAGAAGACATCTCGAATCGACAGGTGTGCTATGCCGAAGAAATCCGGCATTGCGCCATGGAGAAAATAGGGAATCTCTGGAAATTGGCGTTCCATCTCGTTCACAAATTCGGGAGAACGAGGGGCGCTTTCAGTCCCTTTACCGGCTCTGATGTTTTCCAGGAACTCGGCGGGCATGGGAAGTTGATCAGGCCCATCGAGTTCTACACCGGCCGCCTGCAGAAAGTCCGCCGCGCTCGCAAAGTAGGTTGCGCAGATCGAGATCATTTTCTGGATATGCCGCGGTGGTGACTTTCTTGTTTCATAGTCGGAGAGGGAGCCAGCGGCACAAAAATATCGAGAATCGCGAAGGGTCCTCGCGATCAGACGTGTTCGTTTGGATGCTTCCCGAAAAGAGAGCCCGGAACGTTTCCTGGCTCTGCGAATGAGCGCGCCCACATGCCGAGCGGGCAAGCGTCCCGGGAGTTCGACGGGAGGCCAGTAGGCGCCAAGCGTTCCGGGGATAATCGGCTTCTTAATACTCACGATATGCCGAATCTCCAGATCGGCGACTCCGAGCACCACGGCCTGGGTCGTTTGTTCAAGTTCTACGGATGCATAAGGCACTTGCCGTGGGCACAGGACGATCTGGTTGCGGCCACTTCGGTAGATTTGCGAACAAGCGAAGCCACGACCGTGTTCAACAAGAAATAGTTCACTGCTGCACTCATTTTCGACGGGGACCTCCGTGTGCATGTTGGCGAGTGGTTTCACTCGCACAATGCTTCCTGGGAGCACGTTGGGGAACGCGAATGCGTCTTGCGAGCCGATTTTCACGAATCGAATCGCCCGGGGCACTGCGGGCGCGACGAACTCCGCGCGGCAAGGCTCCATGGGGGCCAGCCACTGGCTGAGAGGTAATAAAGGGGAGGAGAGAGAAGGTGGCCTGACTTCGCGAAACCATGGAACCTTGGCATCAAGATCGTAGATTCGCGCGTCCAGTTCCACGGTCCGCAGGGCGGGCAACAAGGCCTGGAAGCGCGGGACGTCGTCGAGTGAGAAACTGAAGAGCTTGAGCCAATCGATAAACCTGTAGCCCGAGAGCGTACTGAGGGATGCGATCTGAAAGATACTTGGGGTGAACTGTCGTTTACGTATCGCGTCGTATAGATTATGTGGAACGTGACCCAATCGCGTGTCCGCTGAGTAGGAACGCGATTCCCTGCAGATGTCGGCCAAAGACAAACCGCGTGTTGCGAGCAGCGAGTGAATCTTCTCCACGAGTTTCGTTGCGGATTGGCGAAGAGACGCGGTCATGGTTCTGCCAGTGCAATACGAAATCTGATTTTCGAATGAAGAAGACTTCCAGTGGCTGTCATTACAGACAAACGATTTGTCCGGTATACGAGACGAAGCCAAATAATTGCGGAGGGAAGAGACGCGGTGTTATAAGCTCTATTCACGTCACCCGGTATGTATTAAGACATTGAGGTATACCTCAGGTCATAAATGGATGCGAGTGGACCAACGCAAGAAGCAGGCTTTCGATTGAAGCGGCTGCGAGAGCGGCTGGGCCTAACCCTGCGTCGGGTGGAGACCTTAAGCCGTCGTCTTGCCGTAAAGAAGCAAAACAATGATTATTTCATTTCCCGCGGCTGGCTGAACAACGTCGAGAACGGTTCATGCACTCCCAGTATTTACAAATTTTACTCACTTTCGGTGATCTATCACGACAGCTGGTCGAACATCCTGTCTTTTTTTGGTCTGCGCGTGAGCGACATCGGGCGTGATCAGGCGATGTTTGCACCACCGAAAACCCAACTTGTCGAACCGTCCGAATATCAGGACGACGGCACAGTCGTAGTTCCGCTGCGCTCACGCGGAGATCTCAAGCTTGAGAAGACGAATCTTCTATCGCGACTTGTAGAAATTTGGGGAGAGGTTCCGATTCGCCTGCTTCAGCAGCTCGACCTCCGCAAGGGTGTGTATGGTCTGATCGGCATGTCCGATTACACGATGTTCCCGATCTTGCGTCCTGGTTCGATTGTGCAGATTGACGGAAGTCAGGTCAAAATCTCCGCCGTGAAATGGGAGAACGAACACGATCGGCCAATTTATTTCGTGGAGCTAAGGGGGGAATATATTTGCAGTTGGTGCGAGATTCGCGAGGGCCACCTATTGGCTGTTCCGCATCCCAATTCCAAGTGTGAAATCAGGCGGTTCGTTTATCCGAAGGATGCCGAGATTGTGGGCCGGGTTACCGGCGTCGCCATGCGGCTGACGGAGTCACATGCCTGAAGAATCGATGCCTTGCGTACCCAATTCCGGAAGCCAAGGCCCAAATCCTAAGGGGGAAAGAGGTGACAAACATCCATGCTTACTGCACCTAAAGCGAAGGATCCCGTCGTTCTTTCGTATCTGGCACTCAGAAAGGCAGTCGGCGGCGTGGCGCTGGGATTACCGTTCGCGCTCGCGATCCCGTGGTGGTTCTTTCGAGACCACATGATTGAGAGCTCGATCAGCAGCTATTACTACACGGGGATGCGGAACCTGTTTGTCGGTAGCCTCTGTGCAATCTCAATGTTCATGTTGTGCTGCCGGGGCTATGATCGCAAAGATGAAATCGCGGGCATGCTTTCATCCTTTTGCGCGCTCGGCGTAGCTTTTTTCCCGACAGAACCGGACAGCGGCACAACACCGCACCAGCACAATATTGCGATAGCTCACTACATCTTCGCCGCAGTCCTTTTCTCAATCCTCGCCTACTTCTGCCTCGTACTTTTCAAGATGACCGCCGAGAATAAAACAGTGACTGCGGAGAAGCTGCAGCGGAACCGAGTCTACACGGGTTGCGGCTACGTGATTATTGCTTCGATGTTACTAATCGCTCTCCTAAAGCTATTCAAGCTTGAGCATCTGGTTGGAAGCTTCTATTCCACCTTCTGTTTCGAGTCGACCTCGCTCATTGCTTTTGGTATTGCGTGGCTGATCAAGGGAGAGACCTTCTTGAAGGATCAGGGCTCAGGCTCTTCCGTAACAGAAACAACCGACGGGCGCATCATGTTTGGAAGCCCGGGGGACAGCGATCCAGCGTAACCGGAGCGATGCATCCTCGGATGAAGTCGGCAGCTTTCTGAGCTTGCGAAGATGCGGAGACAATCAACCGCGAATCAGATTTGAGTCGTGCAATCCACGTTTTGAGATAAGCGGCGGAGTTTTCGAGCGTCTTCTGCTCGATGCCAGCAATGCCGCAGAGCATAGCGGCGGTCATCTCCGCGATAAGTTCTTCTTTCGAGTAGGATTCCGAACCGAAGGAAACCGGGCTGTCAAAGTTCGGCCGACATAGTCGTGTCTCGTGGCCTGTGCTGTGCGCCAATTCGTGAAATACGGTGGCGTAGTACTCTTCGGATGAGTGAAAGAGTTCGCGCGCTGGCATACCAACCAGGTCGCGGGCTGGTGAGTACCATGCTTTGCCCGATTGCTCGAACGCTGGTCGGCTTGGCATCTCAGCCACGATTTGTTCGCACACTTCGATTGGATCGCTAGCGCGACTGGGTTGCAGCAGGGATGCCGGGAGCTCGATCCCTTCGATCTGCGACAGATTAAACACGCTGTAGTAACGAAGTAAGAAGGTGCGCGCCCCATCGTGCGTTTCATCTGGCGCGGCCTCCGGTGGCTCGTCGCCAAGATTCCAGAAGATGACGAGGGATGCCTTCGCGCCCTTGCGAATTCTTCCGCCCAGTTTTGTGGCCTGATTGAAAGTAAGCCAGAATCGTGACGCGAACCCTTGCGACGCAAGCGTGAAGACATTCAGTCCGCGATATTCCTTTTGCGTGATTAAGTTTGCGGGACTCTGACAGGTCCAAGGTTTGCGCCAGGGAGCCACACCGGATTCCAGTTGCTCAATAATTTTCTTGGTAACGATTTCGTAGACGCTCGGCATTGTATTTCTCCTCAGGGTTTGGTGTTTTCAGGCCCTTTCAGGGCATAAAAAACAACATGCTTTACTAGAGGCGGGTCTTGGCCGCGGTTCGCGGCTGTCAAGTTCCGGAGCGTATTCCAGCGCAGCCCGGGAGGGGCGCGGAAGCGAGCACGGTGCTGTGCCCGGCGGAGCTGCACAAGCGGGCTTTACAGTCGGAGCGGACTGCGGCCGATGTTTTCGCCGAGAAAAGCATGTGGAAACAGGGAAATACGGAAGAATATGTTTCAGCGGGGAGGAATATTCCTAACTATAGCAGTTCAGTCACCCTGGTTTTGGCCACCATCGGCGATTTCTTCTGTCGTTGAGCGAATCGCTTCGCCTTATCGTGGTCGATGTATACACGTGTGAATTTCTCACCGTCGTGGTAGTAGATTGTGGCCAACCAGTGGTGATGCTTGCGGCGGCGATCTGTCTTAAAGATGGAGCGTCTCTTCCCAGTAGCCATTTTGAATTTAAGCTCGCGGAAATCCGGTCGCGATGGTATCGCGTTTCGCAACAAGGCGGAAGCCTCTTCGTTTCGAGAATTAGTCCCGGAACGATTCTGTTTGTTACAGTGCAACAAACGAACAGAGGTGAGATCCGAAATCGCTGCAGCTATAGCAAGATCGCAGCAATCCCGCTTTGAAACCCCGCATAAGTAGGGCACAACCCCCATCATCACTAACCTTCTACGTTCGTTCGTGGACTTGCCGTGTAACGAAATGTTCGCCGAAAGGACTAAATCCTTGTTCGTCAAATTGAAGCCGCTATTAGGAAGAATCCATGCAAGAAGAGAATGGGCGCCGGCTGACTGCAGAAGGAAGGAGACTGCGAGAGCCTCCGGGAAGGACCGCGGCTGGAGATTGTGGGGACCCTACCTGAGCGAGCGGCAATGGGGCACTGTTCGAGAAGACTACAGCCAGTGAATCTCGCGGGATCATGGAACGACAAAGAAACGGCGGCAGCAACGGGATCTTGGGTCGCTAGGGCTGTCTTGTCATAGTGATGCTCATCTGGGGTTGCGTTGGCTCCAAGCGTAGGATCGTCGAAAAGAGCACGATAGGTGTGTTCGAGCAAGTCTCGAATTGGTTCGAGAACTCTTTGCTTCAATTCTTGATGATGTTTTCCCCTGGCATCGTGATAGACGCGACTTTTACTGGATATCCAAGAGCCGACTACGGCTGTAGCGGCCCCGCCAAACCAATATATTAATCCGTTCGAGCTCATGGGTGTTGAGCACCGGCGTTGGACACGTGTCTCAACTATCTACGCGATTCTAGAGTTGAAACGTCGATCCTGTTTAAGTTCATCCATTTCACGACGTCCTCGTATTTGGACCACTCCGCCCATCTCGTCTCGTCGGTCGTGTCGGTAGATGCAATGCGCAGATCGTTTAGGATTTGCTTGACCAGCGGTTCATCGGAGGGCCGACCGTTTTTATAATTCTGATCTTGCTGGATCCGCCATTGCGCGCGAAGAGACTCGTAGAACTGCCAGCCATCTTTTTTGCGATTCGTACGAATGTCGATCGCCCTTGTAATCTCCCGCAGAGCCTCTTCGGGGTCTGGAGGGTCCTGCCGCTGTAGGGCTTGCGCGAGTTCCTGATGATTCCGATCATACTGTTGTTCTAGATCGCTCTTGATCAATCCCTTAAAAACCGAAATGGCGGCCCTCAGCTTCAGCTGATAATCCTTGGCGCCGCGGTTTTCGGAAGCGGCTTCCGCCTGGCTAAAGATTTGCGCTCTCATCCTCGGCGACGCGGTCGAAATCGCCTCTTCGATGAGTTTCGGATCCGTGGTTGCATCGTCTATCCCATCCGCGAGTTTGTGTGTGATCAACGCGAGAGCGCGTGCGTCCATTTCCAATTGATCAACCTTCTTGCCAAGGGCTCGGAGTCGATCGGCGTCATCAAACCATCGCTTCAGATACAAGCGAGCCCACAGATAGCCGAACACAAACCCGCATATGGCGAAAAATATGAGAAGGGTTAGCGCAAAAGCCTGTGCTTGCTCATTGTTACCAAGTCCTTTGGCGACAAAGTTAGCGGCGCCTTTCAGTTTACCTGGGATCGCTTTAATCTCGACGAGCCCGACGCCGACGAGCATTTTCGTCAGCCAGTCGGAAATCTGCTCAAGGCTGGTATTGGGCCGATAAGTTATAGAAGAGCCCGCGCTGTCGCGTTCATCTCCTGAATCTTCAGAGCGGTTACGCTCTCCGCTCGGTGTCTGAGCAGTCTCACCTTCTCGTACATGAGGGACGCCAAATAGAAACCCCAGCAGCCCTCCCGACACCATTGCAGCGCAAGCCGCCATGAGACTCAGGCTGAAGACGCTGGCAAAATGTCCGCCACCGATCCATGCCCCGCTCTCACT
>Ga0210388_10003687_pt1 | contig 11970 bp, 12 predicted proteins | sample IncBWC19OmetaG_FD_155485 | JGI IMG/M metagenome (GOLD analysis project Ga0210388, IMG submission 155485) | Forest soil microbial communities from Barre Woods Harvard Forest LTER site, Petersham, Massachusetts, United States - Inc-BW-C-19-O ... | reverse complement strand
TCAGGTTGTGAATCAGAACGACGATCACCGCGACCCAGGCGTAAACCCAAAAGAAGTTGGTGTAGGCGGGCAAGCCCGACGGATCGTCGCCGAAGTAGCCCGTAGCGGCGCCCAGGAACGTGGCGTTGTTGAACAGGATGCGGATGATCTCGCCGAAGCCCAGAGTGACGACGGCCAGATAGTCGCCGCGCAACCGCAAGCTCGGCATGCCGACGACGAGCCCAGAAATCCCGGCGAATAGCGCGCCGACGAGGAGGGCCGCATTGAAGATCACTGCGTTCGCAAGCACGCCCTGGCCGAGTACGCCGTGTAGCGGCCCGGCAATTCTAACGCCCACGTAAGCCGCGCTGTAGGCCCCAACTGCCATGAAGCCTGCATGGCCGATGGAGAATTGGCCGGTAGTGCCATTGATCAGATTGAGGCCGACGGCGAGAATGATGTTGATGCCGGCCAAGAGCACGATGCGCTGCACGTAGTCGTTCAGACCGTGCTCGAGGCCGAACTGCAGCCCGTAGATCGCGAGCAGCACACCTAGAGTCGCGACGAGGCGAAGAGCGAGCCGCATCACACTTTTTCGACCCGGACGACGCCGAGCAGTCCTTCCGGCTTCAGCAGCAGGATGCCGATCAGAATCAGGAACGTGATGGCGTCGCGATACGCGGGGGACAGGTAGCCAGCCGTGAGTTGTTCCGCCAAACCGATCAGCAGTCCGCCCACTACCGCGCCCGGAATGCTGCCAATTCCCCCCAAAACGGCGGCCACGAAGGCCTTCAGGCCGGTGAGCACGCCCATCAACGGGTTGATCGTGATTTGGTCCAGACCGAACAGAATGCCTCCGGCGGCGGCGAGCCCGGAGCCGATCGCGAACGTGGAGCGGATCACGCGATTGGTGTCGATGCCCATCAGCTTGGCGGCGTCGATGTTGAACGACAACGCTCGCATGGCCCTCCCCGTCCAAGTCTTCTGTACCAATAGGTGCAGACCGAGCATCAGCGCGAGCGCCACGCCGAAGATCGTCAATTTGATATTGGTGACGATCACTCCGAGCACCTCGAAGCGCACCTCTCGCAAGATGGCTGGGTAACGTTGCGGATTCGGAGAGAACACGAGCATGCCGGCGTTCTGCAGGAATAGGCTCACCCCGATTGCGGTGATCAAGGGTGTCAGTCGTGGCGCGTTGCGTACTGGCCGGTACGCCAAGAACTCGATGAGCACGCCCAACACGGCGGCGGCGGCCATCGCAACGACCAACACGAGTAACGCTAAATACAGCGGAAAACTGCGGCCGCTGGCTTCGAACGCATCGATGCCCAGCGCGCTGGCGGCGTACAAGCCAGTGTATGCGCCGACCATGAACACTTCGCCGTGCGCGAAATTGATGAGCTTCAAGATGCCGTAGACCATCGTGTAGCCCAACGCGATGAGCGCGTAGATCGACCCGAGCGACAGGCCGTTGATGATCTGTTGAAGGAACTGAGTCACGCGGTTCTAGCCGGGCACCGTCGGAATCACGGAGCGATCGAGGTTTCGAACTTGGCCTTGCCGCCTTCGATCTTGAGTACGACGGCGCTCTTTTGCGCGTTGCGCTGGGCGTCGATGGTGATCTTGCCCGTCACACCGTCGAAGTCCTTGGTCTGCGCAATGGCGTCGCGGATCGCGGTCGGGTCGTCTTTGCCCGCCCGACGAATGGCGTCGACCATCACCTCCGCCGCTTCGTAGCCGAGCGCCCCGAGGCCACTCGGCGCGACGCCGTATTTGGTCGTGAAATTCGCGACGAATTGCTTGGCTCGGTCAGTCGCAACGTCAGGCGCGAAATGATCGGAGAAGTACGAGCCGTTGATCGCGTCGCCTCCGATCTTGAATAAGTCCGGGGAATCCCAACCATCGCCGCCGAGGAGTGGAATTTTGAGTCCCAACCGATCGGCGGTTCGTGCGATGGACCCGACCTCGGAGTAATAACCGGGCACGAAGATGGCTTGTGCTGGAGTGCCACGAATTGCGGTGACTTGCGCGCTAAAATCAGTGTCGCCCTGCGAGTACGACTGTTCGACGACGATCGTGCCGCCTTGCGCAGTGAACGAATTCTGGAACGCTTGTGCGAGCCCGATCGAATAGTCGTTTTTCACGTCCTTCAAGATCGCGACTCGGTCCAGCTTGAGGTTCTGGCGCGCGAACGTCGCCATGACCCTGCCTTGGAACGGATCGATGAAGCACACACGAAATACGTAGTCGCCGATCTCCGTCACCTTCGGATTGGTCGAAGTCGGAGAAATCATGGGGATTTTGCGGCGCTGCGCGACTCGGCCCCCCGCAAGCGAGAGGCTGGATGCTACTTCGCCCAAGAGCGAGGTGGCCTTTTCGATATCGATCAAGCGAGTCACCGCGTTCGCGGCCTCGGCGGAGTCACCGCGCGTGTCGAGCGTCACCACGCGAATCTGCTTGCCGAGCACCCCGCCCTTGGCGTTTGCTTCCTCGATCGCGAGTCGCACGCCGCGGTCGGTATCCTGCCCGAAGTGCGCGGTACTACCCGTCATCGAACCATAGTGACCAATCACGATCTCCGATGCCCCGGTTTTCCGGCAGCCGACGGACAAGCCCGTCGCTAAGGCGCCCAGGCCAGAGATCAGAGTTCTTCGCTGAATCCGCATCGTTTCGGCTCCTCGGGCCGGGCCCGATTCGACGCGACGCTATCACAGGCCAGGTATCTAGCGTGCGCAAGCCTTCTTCGGGCGCGCCACGCCGCTCACTTGCAAGGGCGCAGGATTTTCAGGCCGTCGACTTCGACCTCGCACATTTGTGGCGCAACAGGTCCACTTGGCGCGTGCTTGGCGGACGCGGTGTTCGGTCCGCCGAGCTTGATCGTCACTCTTTGATCGCGCTGAGCGAGAACCTTGACTGCGCCCTTGAGTGCGCCTTTGGAGGCCTCGAACTCGAGTGTTTCGTTGGGCGTCGCCAACACTTCGCAGGGCGTCGAATCACAGACCTGAAAGCCGTTCTTCGACAGAGTGGCGCCAGTCGGGTCGCTCGATACGTCGAGCCGGATTGCGCTGGTCGGCGTGACGGTCGCTGTGCCCTCCCCGGATTTGGGGGGCTCTGGCACCGGGCTCACGCTAGGCGTTGAGGCGGCCGTCGGGACCGCCGCCGCCTGGACCGGCACGCCCACTGCACGAACTTCTGGGCTCGGGGCCGTCGAAGCTCCACGCTTTGCCATGAATACGCCGGCACCTGCCGCGAGCGCTGCCACGACAACCACGGCGGTAACGATGCCACCCCGCGAGCGAGCCGGAGGTCGAATGGAGGCTTCCGCGCCGAGCTGAGTCTCCGCGCGCGCGGCGTCCGTGCCTCGTTTATTGACCGTCTCGGCGCCACGGGTCGGGCCGAGCGCTCCCGTCGTTGGGCTTTGCACCGTTTGCACGAACTGCTGCGCGGTGGGGCTACCGGGAGCGTGTGGCAGAAACGACATCGAGTGCTCGGCGACGGACGCGACGGTCGGTCGGTAGCCGAGAGCCGCGGCATCGGAGGTTCCTGAAATCGCTTGTGCGAACTCCAGCATGGTCTGATAGCGAACGGCCGGATCCTTCTCCAGCGCACGCATGATCGCGGCTTGAAGCTGCGGCGAGATCGTCAACTCTGGATAGACGACGTTCATGAGCGGCGCTGGCTCGTTCAGATGCTTGGTGAGCACACCCAGAAATGTTTCGCCGGTGAAGGGTACGGCGCCCGTAAACATCTCGTACATGATGACGCCGACCGCATAGATATCCGCGCGCAAATCGGCGTGTTTGCCGCTCGCTTGTTCGGGCGCCATGTACTCGGGCGTGCCGAAAATCATGCCGGTTCGCGTCAAGCGGCGCTTCGTTGCAACCACCGCCTCGTCCTTCGACCGCAGCTGAGCAATGCCGAAATCGACGATTTTTACGATCTCTTCGCCGTCTGCCGTGCGCTGCAGAAAGACGTTCTCTGGCTTCATATCCCGATGCACGACGCCATTGGCGTGCGCGGCCGCGAGCGCGCGGCAGATCTGCATCGAAACGCGAATGCCAGTTCCCGCGTCGAGCACTCGGCGCCGCGTGAGCTCGTCGGCCAGATCGCAGCCCTCGAGAAACTCCATCGCCAGATAGAAACAGCCATTGTCGAGCTGGCCGAAGTCGAATACGTCGAGCACATTCGGGTGCTTGATACGCGATGCGCTGATTGCTTCCTGCTGAAAGCGCGTGACGATCTCGCCCTTCGTGGCGTATTCCGAGCGGAGCACCTTGAGCGCCACCCGTTTTTCGATCGCAACGTGCTCGGCCAAGTAAACTTGGCCCATACCGCCTTCGCCGAGCAGCTTCATGATGCGGTATCGCCCAGCGGCGAGGGTTCCAATCAGCGCATCGTTCGGGTCGGTCATGTCTCGGCGCGAGCTCCAGAACGAGGCCCGCTAGCTTGAAACCTTAGCGTTCCTTCCTAAGCGCGGCCAGAGCGCTGTGGCGGCGTCCACTCAGTCGTTCGAACGGCTTCGAAGCGGCGGCGCGCGCGTGTCCCTGCTAGCCAGAAAACCTGGCCTTTGATAGGCTCCGCGGCCCAATGATCGTCGTGATGGAGCCGAATGCCTCGGATGCGGCGATTGAGAGCGTGATTTCCTTCTTGGTTGCCGCCGGTTTCGATGTGCATCGATCGAGCGGGCAATTCCGCTCGATTCTCGGCGTCGTTGGTGAGGTGACCGGCAATGACGTTTCAGTAGTGAGCGAATTCGAGGGAGTGGCCCAGGTTACGCGCGTCAGTGAGCCCTTTCGACTCGCGTCGCGTCGCTTTCGACAGCGTTCGACCGTGGTGGACGGCCCGTGGGGTAGCATTGGCGGCGAGCGACCTTGGATCGCAATCGAGCCCGTCGGCCCGCTCGGCTCGGCGCGCAAACGCGCCCTGGGTGATGATGACGCTCCCGCCTCCGCTGAGCTGCCTTACGCGGTCGCTGCGGGTCGACCTTTCGATGCAGCGGTGACGCGCTCGCACTTGGCGTTCGAGAATGTGGGCTCGCTCACGTGCTTGTCGATGCATCCGCAGCCATTGGAGCAGGCTTTTGCGGTGCGTTTCGTGGAGCGCGCACCCAGTTGGGGCGCAAATTCCTGGATCGGGGCTGCCGAACGGGAGCTCGAGCGTGGCCAAGACCAAGTGGTACTGCTCGAAGCGGGTGGTGAATATCCAAACGGGGCGCGGACCCTCGAGATCGCCGCGATCGCGCGCGCCAAGATCCGCACACATCTGCCCATCGTCGTTGATGTTGCGAGCATCGCGCAGCGTGCGCGCTACTCGACCGCTGTGGCGTGCGCCGCGATCGCCGCTGGCGCGGATGGGGTCATCTTGCGAACCTGGGTCGGGCGCGAGGGTGACGTGCCCCGCGTACCGGCCACGCTGCGTTGGGCCGAGGCCGTTGAATTGGCCGAGCGTTTGCGAGACATCGGCGCTGTAGTGCGCAAATGAAGCAGCTCGCCGTCTTTGGCTTCGGCTTGGTGGGAGCGTCACTTGCCGCCGCAGTTCGAGAGGCCAGTCCTACGACGCGGATAGTAGCGATCGACCTCGCCGCGGTCGTCGCCTCCGGTGTCGCCCAGGCGCTAGCCGACGAGCTCGTCGACAGCAACGACCAGCCTCGCATTCGCGATGTCGCTGCGGCTTCGGATGTATGCGTTCTCGCTGCCCCGGTCAGCGTGATTGTAGCGCAGCTTTCAACATTGCTTGAATGCGCGCAGGTCGTCACGGACTGCGGCTCCACGAAGCGTTCAATTTGCGCGGCTTGCGCCGACTCCCCCCGACGGCGGCGCTTCGTTCCGGGTCACCCGATGGCGGGTGGTCCGGAAGGTGGCGCTGGTCAGGCCCGCGCCGATCTATTTCGCGGACAAACTTGGCTCCTTTGTCCCGAAAGCAGCGACAGCGACGCGGTCGACCGGGTTGAATCGCTGATCTCGCTGATCGGCGCGAGGAGCGTCCCGCTCGGCATCGACGCACACGACCGCGCCGTCGCTTACACCAGCCATGCGCCGCAAGTATTGGCGAGCGCCTTGGCGGTCCTTGCAGCACGCGCGGGGGCGAAGATTGCGGCGGGCCCCGCATACCGCGCGACCACGCGGAGCGCGGGCGGTGCCGAGTCGATGTGGCGCGACATTTTCTCTGCCAACGCGGATCAGATCAGCGTCGTACTGCGACGACTTGCGGCCGAGCTGAACGGTGTCGCCGCTGGTTTGGAGATGTCGCCTGCGGATGGAAGCGCCGCGTTGGCGTTGCTTGCAGAGGCTCGGGAGTCGCGCGACCGGCAGTGATTGCGCTCCTCGCCGACATGGCCGAATACTTGCTACACTCGGGGTGATGCGTTGGCCCCTTAGCCGTTGGTCGTGGCTGGTTGCCGTCGCCGTTGCTGCGGGCTGCGCGCTGAACCCACAGCCGGACTTGCCGGCCGCTGGCGTCGGTACCTCGGCACCGGCGGGTGAGGGCGGTTCCGGCACGGTGCTCGTCGTCGGAGGTGCATCCAATGCGAGTGGCGGCGGCCCCGCGAGCTCGGGCGGGGCGAACAGCGGCACCACGGCAACCGCGGGCAGCACGGGAATCGCGGGCAGTACGGGTGAAGCCGGCGCCGCCGGCGAGGGAGGCGCTCCGTCAGAAGCGGGTGCTGGCTCATTGCTCGCCCCGGCAAGCGACTACTGATCTCGCTGCCCGAGTTTGTGCCAGTCTGAGCCAGACGACCATCTTGCGGAGCTGGTTTTGCGCGCTCTGCGCTTGGCTTGAACCGTGCTAGGCAACGTGACAGGCATGCGAGCTCGGTGGCACAAATGGTGGCTGGTGGCGTTGGCCTGTACGGCTTGCACGCTGAACCCCCAGCCAGACCTGCCGGGCGATTCTGATCGTGGGGCAACAAACGGAGGCAATGGGAGCGTGGGCACCAGCACTGGCACTGGCGGGTCCACGTCCGTTGCCGGTGGTGGCGACCTAACAGTACCGGTCGTCGGTGCCGATGGCGGGATTGGCGAGGCCGGTGCCGGGGGCGAGGCCGGCACTAGCGGCGAAGCCGGTGCAAGCAGCGACCCTCCGGTCGTTGCGCGTTAGTTCTGGCCCCTCTGCGGTCGCCGACAGAGGCACAGAGCGCTCAGCTGGCGCCGGGTCGAACCAGATAGTGATCGAGGACGTTAGAGATGAGGTCCGCCAAGATCCCGTCGGCCACGCGCAGGCGGCGGCTCAGCTCGCGCGCCAAATTGAGGACGATCAGCGAGTAAGAGCGAAGGTCGTAGCGATACAGCGCGTCCAAATCTGCCGCGCTGATGCGGAGCAAGCGCGAGGGGGCAAGCGCGCGCACGGTTGCCGAGCGAGGTTGAATGTCGACGATGCTCATTTCGCCGAACCAATCCCCCGGCCCAAGCAAAGCCACCCTAGCTTCTGTCGAGCGCTTGCTCTTTTTGAGCACTTCCATCTCACCGCTTACGAGAACGAACATGGCGTTCGCGTCGTCGCCTTCTCGGAACACGACCTCCCCTGCGCCCGGTGTCTGGACGCTCAGCGTGTTCGCCAGATGCGCGATCACTTCATCGGTCAGCGCACCGAACAAGCCGATGTTGCGGAGTTCGGCTGGGTTAAGGCTGTCCGAGGAGGGATTGCTCATGGTTCGGCTCTTCGGCCACTTCTATCGCCGATCGACTGCGCGTCAAACAGAACCTATGTGCAACTTCGAAACGTCTTCGGAAATGGCCGCGCTTCTGCTGACGCTTGCCCACCCCAGCGATGGCAAAATCAGGAATTTTTCTCGGTAGATCGCGCTGCCGCGCGTACCCCTTGACCGAGCTCGTTCACAAATTTTTGTTGAACACGACCCGCGGCCGGGCCGGGCCGGCGTAGTCCTCGACGCTGGTCACCGTCCAGCCCGTCGCTCGATGAAAGGCGATCGACCCCTCGTTGCCGCTGGTCGTGATGGCCTTTAGGCGCGTACAGCCGGCGGCTCGCGCGTCCTCCTCGAACGTCTGATAGAGCACTTTGCCGACGCCGCGGCGTCGATAGTCTGGATGAATCCCAACCAGGTGCACGTAGCCCGTCTTTGGTGGACCGGGGGCGACGAAGCCGAGCAAAAACCCCACCAAGATGCCGTCGTGTTCCACGACTCGAGCCATTGCTCCAAGCTCGTGGAAAAAAATGGGGTGCGCCAAGGCCGTGGTTGGGCCGCCCCACCAGCGATCGATAATCTGAACGATGTGATCGTAGTCTTGCTTACCGAGTGGCCGAGTGATCATGGCTCAGTTTGCTTCAGTGAAAATATCGCGCGCCCAGGCGTTACCGTCAGAGTAACACGCATTTCCCCCGCCGCTCGCCAGAAAGCTCGCGGATCGGCTTCGTGATCGATGTGCCTGGCCGAAGAGCGATGCCTCGGCTATCTGTCAACGCATGCTGCCTTCACCGAGCGAGATCCGCATCGCCCCGTCCATTCTGAGCGCGGATCTCGGACGGCTGGCCGAGGAAGTGAAAGAGGCGGAGGCTGCCGGTGCCGACTGGATCCACGTTGACGTGATGGATGGTCGCTTCGTACCCAACATCACTTTAGGGCCGCAAATCGTGCGAGCCGTGCGACGCGCCACCAAAGTTCACGTCGACGTGCATCTGATGATCGTCGAGCCGGAGCGATACGTTGAGGCGTTCGCGGACGCCGGTGCCGATTCGATCAGCGTCCACGTTGAGGCATCGACTCATTTGCAACGCATCTTGCATCATGTGCGAGAGCTGAAGGTTCAGGCGGGGGTGGTTTTGAATCCGCACACGCCGGAGGATTTTTTGCGTTACGTCCTGCCAGATCTGGATTTGGTGCTGCTCATGACGGTAAATCCCGGCTTTGGCGCGCAGAAATTCATCCCCAACGTGCTACCGAAGATCGAAGCCGTACGCAGGCTCATCGACCAGTCCGGCGCCAAGATCGAGCTCGAGGTCGACGGTGGCATTGCTCCCGATACCGCTGCCCGCGTGGTTGCCGCGGGGGCGCGCATGCTCGTTGCTGGAAATGCCGTCTTCGGACAACCGGATCGCAGGGCCGCCATGTCTGCGTTGCGCGCTGCCGCCCAGCAATGAACGGCGTTGGTCGCTGCGCGTTGCTCCTGGCGTGCATTTGTAGCTCGGCTTGCACGGCTGCGGTCGTCGCTCGCAACCAGTCGCCAAAGTCGCTCGTTGAACCTCAGGCCGCGCCGGCGCCGTCTTCTTCATCGGCGCTGACGTCACTCTCGACAACCGCTGCAGGTCGAAGTGTTGCCGCCGAGCAAGAGGTAGCGCGTGCCCTCGCTTACGTATCGGCGCTTCGCGAGCTTCCTGCGCTTAGCCCGGTCAAAGGGCGAGTGATTTCGCGCGATGAAATGGTCGCATTCGTCGAGCGTGATTTGGACACGGAAATCCCGCCAGCGGTCGTCTCCGCGTCTGGCGAGATTCTCTTCGCGCTCGGCACTGTCCCGGCGTCGTTCGATTATAGGCGCGGCCTCTTGGAGGTAATGCGTGCCGAGCTGCTCGGTTTCTATGAGCCGCATGAGAAAACCATGTTTTTGGGGGCAGATCTGCAGGGGCAGGAGCTCGATGCCACGCTCTGGCACGAGCTCGTCCACGCTTTGCAGGACCAGCACTACGGCTTGGAGAAGCTTCTGAGCTTTGCGAACGACGCTGGTGATTGGCAAAGCGCGGTGCACGCACTCGCCGAAGGTGATGCGACGAGCGCGATGATTGACGCCATGTTCGCCGACAAGGGCGGCCACGCCCCTGACTTGCCGGATTCCGTCATGGACCTTCAGAGCGCGCTATCGGCTGGCTCGGTTCAGCAGGTGCCAGCAATTATCAAGCGCTCGGTGGTGGCGCCATACGTGGACGGTCTGTCATTCGTGAATTCACTGCGGCGCCGCGGAGGCTGGGCTGCGGTCGACGCGGCCTGGAAGCGACTGCCGACGAGCACAGAACAAGTGCTGCATCTCGACAAATACGACAGCAATGAGGCGCCGATCACCTTGCCCGCTCTGGAACCTCCGAGCAACGCCGCTTTGCACCTGACCTACAGCGACGTGTACGGTGAGGAGACGCTGCGCGTCCTGTTCGAGGAGTGGATGCCCGCGCGGGCGGCACACTCGGCAGCGACGGGTTGGGGCGGGGATCGCATTGCTGCGTTCTCCGACGACGCCCGGACGGCAGTCGCTTGGGCTATCCTCTATGACACCGATGCCGCGGCGATGGCCGGCCTGCATGCGTTCGCACGTGGCGCGCTCACCCCTGAGGATCAACCCATTGGCCCTGGCGGTCGCTTGGCCGAGTTCGTGTCAGCGGTGGAGGCGGAGCGCGCGACCCAAAGCGGACAGGTGTGTCGTGAGCGGCACACCCGAGGCCCATTTGCTGTGCTCCGTAACGGGCGTCAGCTGGTCGTTACACTGGGTCCGTTTCGACGAAACCCAGGCTCCGTCACGTCCGATGGGGACTGCATGGGCGCACTCAAATGGGCCAGAGAGCTGATTCTCCGGCTTAAACTAGCCAAATAGGCCATGAGCGTCGAGGTGGCCGGCAGCAGGTCGGTTTTGACCTGGAAGCGGGTCGAAATCGACTTCAATTCGCCGCGAAAACAAACGTAAGTGCCCAATTTGGGATGTATGGTGCAGCTCTCGGCATGGCACGGAACGTGCTTAAGCATATCTCGAGAAACGAACTTCTGATTCGAACGTTGATCAAGTCAGTGGAGGCAACCTTGGCAAGCTCGGACAACACCGGAAAGAGGACGCGTAAAGCGCGGTCGTCGGTCGTCAGTTCGGCTGCCGCGGGTGCTTCTTGGATGGCTCTGCTTGCCGCGACGAGTTTGGGTGCGGTGTCAGTCGAGCGCATGCGCGCGGAGGTCTCGGCCCAGAATTTAGGTGCCGCGACCAGTGCTGGTTATCGACTCATCGTGCAGTCCTACGCCCGAGAGAGCGTTGCTGTCGGAACGGGCCAGCTTCCCGGTGCGAGCCACCGTCCATTGGCATCCGTGCAACGTGCGGTGACGGCCGAAGAACTAGCGCAGGGCATTGCCGTCGACGTGTTGCAGATCGATCAACTCAAAGCGGGTGAGCATGCGCCGGTCATCGTGGCGTGGCTCGAACACGGCGCGCCCGACCTTGAATTCGACGCGCTTCGCGCGCGGCCGAGTCGTGGTGCGGTCTATGGGGTCGCGCAAACCTCCGCCGGCTCTGCGCAAATCGTGCTCCGCCGCCAAGAGGCATGAAAATACCGGTCATCGTGGTCTTGTGCGACCACTGATGTTGCTACGCCGCGGCCCGCTCACTGCTTGCGCGCTGTTGCCGGATGGCGCGCACCCGTCGCACGAAATCGCGCCGCTCTTCGTGGGTTAGCGCGATGCCGCCGAAGCGCGCCGACAAATACCGCTCCGTGAGTGTGAGTGCCTCGGCGCCGAGCGGATGCCCCATTGCCGCCAGAGCAGCTGCATGAGCTCGCGGCGGCGTGCCGGTGGGTCGCGCCAGACCGCGGGCCGCCAATGCGGCTTCCAGTTGTCGATACAGCTCCACGCTTTCGCGCGCCTGAGTCTCCCGTTCATTGGCTGCACGGGCAGCGGGTGAGGTCGCCTTTCGACGGCGTCTCAGCCAGATAGCCGCGTATGCGGCGGTTCCCAGAGTGAGCAGAGCGAACAAGGTCGTCCGGGGCGATGACAATGCTCTGCCGATTGCCCCCGGTCGGTCTCGCAGGGCGTCGTAGCCGCGATGCACAGACCGCAGGAGCCCAACCTGTTGCTTTAAATCGTAGCCAATAACGTGTCGGTTCCAACGTTGTGTGGTGGCCTCGACGAAGTCACGGACGAACGCCAGGAGCCCGGTGATATCGCTCTGCGGTGCGGCGTTGGCGGGAGGCGTCGGGTCAAATCGAGTCCAGCCAGAGTCGTCGAGGTACACTTCAACCCACGAGTGCGCGTCACCCTGGCGCACCGCGTACGACCGCGCGAAGCGATTGTACGTG